>Ga0335078_10003427_pt1 | contig 23630 bp, 19 predicted proteins | sample Lox_Sample_32_FD_206711 | JGI IMG/M metagenome (GOLD analysis project Ga0335078, IMG submission 206711) | Soil microbial communities from Loxahatchee National Wildlife Refuge, Florida, United States - Lox_Sample_3.2 | ecosystem: Environmental > Terrestrial > Soil > Wetlands | place: USA... | reverse complement strand
GTGATCGCACCCACCAACGACGGAGGGATCTACTACACCGGGCCCTCCGATGACTGGTCCCGGCCCGGGCGGATGTGGTGGTCGGTGCCGGACGGCGTTGAGACTTTCTCCACCTGGAAGGAAGTCACGGTCGTCTACCACGAGGGCGTTCCCGGCCATCACCTGCAGATATCACACGCCATGGCGAACAGGGAGAGCCTGAACCGCTGGCAGCGCATGTCCTGGATATCCGGCCACGGCGAGGGCTGGGCGCTCTACGCGGAGCGGCTCATGGGAGAGCTCGGATACCTGGACGACCCGGGGGCGTATCTCGGGATGCTCGACAGTCAGCAACTGCTCGCCGCCCAAGTGCCCCTGGACATCGGGGTGCACCTGGAACTGGATGTTCCGAGGGGCACCGGCTGGCGCGAGGGCGAGCGCTGGAATGCCGAGATCGCCTGGGACTTCCTGCGCGCCCACTCCAGCTGGGATGAACGGCAACTGCGCTCGGAGCTACGTCGCTGCCTCGGCCTGCCGGGTCAGGCCCCTTCATACACGCTTGGTGAACGGACCTGGCTACAGGCCAGGGAGGATGCCATGGCACGGGCCGGAGGAGCCTTCAGCCTCAAGGACTTTCACGCCAGGGCACTCAGCCTGGGCGCCATGGGGCTTGACCCGTTGCGCGAGGCGCTTGCCCGCGTCTGAGGACGCTCAGCAAAGCACTGACGGGCCGGGACGGCATGACGTCAGCCTTCCAGATCGGCATCGGCTGAGGTCGGGCGTCCGGCCTGGGCCTCGGCTCGCCGCTGTACGTAACGGGTTGCCCGGGCGTCGAGCGCCTCGAGGGCCGCCGCGAGGTCCTGCCGGGCCTGTTCGCCTTCCGCGTCCAGGCCTTCGATCTCGAAGATCCGCCAGTAATGCACCAGCGGCATAATGACATCGTCATGGTGGATACGCAGGTCATAGATGCCGGCCTGGGCAATCTGCACGGCTTTGCGCGCGAAGCCGGGGATGACGCTGCCCGGCATCACAAAGCCGGTGACCTCGTCGGTGATCGCTTGCAGGGTCTGGCTCGGCGCGATCTCGAGGGCAGCCTTGACGAGGTTGCGGTAGAAGATCATGTGCAGGTTCTCGTCCATCGCGATCCGGGCGAGTAGTTTCTCCGCGATGGGGTCTCCGCTGTAACGGCCGGTGTTGCGGTGTGAGACGCGGGTGGCGAGTTCCTGGAAGGACACGTAGGCACAGGCATGGAGCAGCGGCTTGCCCCCGGCGTCGAACCCAGCCTGCAGCGTCGCCATCCGCGCGCGCTCGAGCTGTTCGGGGTCCACTCCGCGCGTGACCAGGAGATAGTCACGGATGCAGGACGCGTGCCGGCCCTCCTCGGCCGTCCACTGGTTCACCCACGTCCCCCAGGCACTTTCGCGGCCGAACGTGCGCCTGAGCTCGGCGTGGTAGCTCGGGAGGTTGTCCTCGGTCAGGAGATTGACCTCCAGGGCGGTGCGGGCGATCGGTGAGAGCTTTGACTGCTCCATAGACCACGGCTCGCCGCCCAGGCCGGCGAAGTTCCGTCCCTCGCTCCACGGGACATACTCGTGCGGCATCCATGCTTCAGCCGAGGCCAGGTGCCGGTCAAGGTTCTCCCCGACGGCGGCCTCGAGTTCACTGAGCAGTACCCGGGTCTCCAGTGCCGTCATCGGCTGGCCTCCCTCACCGGGTCCTGAAGTGCTGGCGCCAGGCCGCGCAGGTCGTGGTGCCCGCGCCCGCATGGCGTCTCGGCACTTAACCTACTCGCGCCGAACGCTGGCCTGGCTACCCCGGGCCGGGGCGCCACTACAGAACCCGGCCCGCCGTACATATCACGGCTGTCTGGACGGCCGCGCCGATTCTCACCAGGCCGTGGGAGGTATATCGTTGGTCCTCTGTCTGGAGGGGGACGCGCGATGAACCTCGACGTGGCGCTGCGCGAATCAATCGTCAGGGTCTGCGGCGTGCCCGCCGATCAGGTCACGTCGGCCTCGACGCTGGCGGACCTGGGCATCGACTCGCTGACCGCTGCGGAGATCATCACCGACGTGGAGATCCGGGCCGGGATCGAGCTGCCGATGGATGTCCTGCGCGGCCTCGACCAGATGCGGACCGTCGGAGAGGTCGTCGGCCACCTGCAGGCCGGCGTCGGGCGTCCGCCGGTGTAGCGGCCATGACCAGCTCCGGCCGGCTGGCCGCGATGGGCACCTCGCCGCGGGCGATCATGCACCACTACGACCTGTCCGACGACTTCTTCCGGATCTGGCTGGGCCCGGACATGGTGTATTCCTGCGGCTGGTGGGAAGCCGCAGACGGCGCTGACTTGCTCGCCCAGGCACAGCACCGCAAGCTCGACTTCTTCGCGGACCGCCTCGGCGTACGCGGCGGCCGCGTGCTCGACGTCGGCTGTGGCTGGGGGGCGCTCCTTGACCGTTTTGTCCGCGTCCACGGCGCCGCCTCGGGGGTCGGGCTCACCTTGAGCCCCAGCCAGGCCGATTTCGCAACCCGGCGGGGCCTAGCCGAGGTGTCGTACCTGCTGCAGAACTGGACCGACCACAAACCTGACGGGCTATACGACGCGGTCACCTGCATCGAGGCAACCGAGCACTTCGCATCCGAGACGCTGAGCCCAGACGAGAAGGTCGAGGTGTACCGGGCGTTCTTCGACCGGGCCGCGTCGTGGCTGCGGCCCGGAGGGCGGATGGGCCTGCAGCTGATCTGCCTCGATAACGTGGGCCATGCCGGGAGCCGGGCGGGGCGGGGACCGTTCTCAGACCTCATCCTCAACGACATCTTTCCCGAGTCGATGCCCGCGTCATTGTCCGAGCTCGTCCTGGGCTGGGAGACCCACTTCGAGCTGGAGGAGTTCCTCGACCACCCGTCCCACTACCAGCGGACCTTCCGCGCCTGGACGCTCGCCTACCGGGAGCAAGAGACGCTCGCGCGGACGCTGGTGGGCCCCGGGGCCTGCCGTGCCTACGCGCGGTACTTCGCAGCCGGCGAGGCCGCCTTCCGGCTCCGCGAGCACTCGCTGTACCGCGTCATCCTCACCAAACGGCCCGCGCCCAAGACCTGGGCTGTCACGGTCTGCCCCAGTGACATCCCCCCGCCGGCAGACCCGGGCGGCGGCCCGGCTGGCGCTTCGGCCGGTGCGATCCGCTCCCACTACGACGTGTCCAACTCATTCTACGAGCTGTGGCTGGGCCCCTCGATGATGTACTCATCGGCCATGTGGGCAGGCGCTGCATCCCGAACCGATCTCGAGCGCGCTCAGCAGCGGAAGATCGACTTCTTCGCAGCCAGGGTGCTGCCCGGCCCCGGCCCCTGGCGGGTCCTCGACGTCGGCTGCGGCTGGGGTGGCAACCTCCGCAGGCTCGCCGGCGCACACCAGGTCACCGACGCCACCGGGCTGACGCTGAGCCCGGCGCAAGCCGGCTACCTCGCCCGGCATCCGGTCCCCGGGGCCGACATCCGGCTGGAGGACTGGAACGACCACGGCCCGGGTGAGCCGTACGACGCGATCTTCTCGTTCGGGGCGTTCGAGCACTTTGCCCGGGACGGGACCACGGGCCCGCAACGGATCGCGGCCTACTGCCGTTTCTTCCGCTCGTGCATGGAGTGGCTGGTTCCCGGGGGCCGGCTGGGGCTCGAGACGATCGCTCACGACGGTGCACCGGACACGAACGCACCCTTGGGACGGGGACCGCTCGGCGACTTCGTGCTGAACCTCTACCCGGAGTCCCTGTGTCCTCATCTGGGCGAGATAGTGCTCGGCTTCGAGCCCTTCTTCGAGCTCGAGTTGCTCCGCTCGGATCCGGGCGACTTCGCGCGGACGTGCCGGGCGTGGCTCACCGCGCTACGCGAGCACGAGCACGAGGCCGCGGTCATCGTCGGCGAACCGGTCGTCCGGCAGTTCCGCCGGTATCTCGCCGCGTCAGAGATCCAGTTCCGGACGCGGATTGTCACGAATTACCGGCTGGTCCTGCATCGCCGGCCACAAATGCGCGCCTGACGTACAGGCGGGCGTCACGATACAGTCGTAGTTCCCCACGGTGATCGCCGTCCGGTGGCCACCGTGGCAGGGAGGGAGCGGGAATGCCTGATCTTGGCCACGACAAGGAGAACCCGGCCGGCGCGGGGTCCGGAGCTGCGCCGCAGAGCAGGATATCCCGGCGGCAGGTGATGACAGCGTCGGCTGTGGTTGCCGGGGTAGGGCTGGCGAGCGTCCCGGCGCAGGCGGATGCCGGCACCGGCGGCCAGGCGGTGTCGCTGGGAGAGCGCGGTACGACGACGGTGGAGTTCCGTGGCCGCGTCGCCCAGTCCGGTTCCACCGGCCAGAGCTTTACCAGCTTCGGCTATCTCATCCGGGCCAGCAATGCGGACGAGAGCGACCTGTTCGCCGGCACGCCCCTCAGCGAGGCGACCGCGCTGCTGACCGCGTTCGCAACGGGGGACCTGCAGGCCCGCACCGTCGACATGTCGGTGCATGCCCTCGACATCGTGGGCACGATGACCGTCTATCAGCGCAGCGCGCCGGGAGCCAGCTTCAGTGACCCGTCGTCCTTCAAGGTCGGCACGCCGGTTGCCAGCTACGACATGACGCTGCAGGACGTCCTCACCGTCTTCGCGCCGGCCCAGGGTCTTCCCACCCTCACTGGGGACATGCTGCAGACCGCCGCGCATGCGCTGTCCGGCCCCCTGTCCGGTCAGAGGTTCGGCCGGAAAGGGGCACGCCTGCGGTTCTTCGCCACCGGGCTCGGGGCCCTGACCGACGCCGCAAAGCCCAACTCGCAGCTGGAGATCGCCGGCAACTGGTCCATCGAGTAGCGGCGCGCCGTGACGTCCCCGGCTCGTCCCTGCCCCGTCGCCGTCGTCGGTGCCGGGGTGAAGACGCCTGCCGGGAACAGCGTCGGCGAATTGTGGGGAAATCTATGTGCCGGCCGTCCGTCGGCCGAAGTGTTCAAGGACGACCGGTTGCCGCCGGGAACGGCAGCGCTGGTGTGCCGGGTGAGTGGCTTCGATCCGGCCGCCTACCTCACGCCCATGGAGGTGCAGCGGCTCGACAGGTCCCATGCCCTCGCCATCGGCGCCGCGGCCGACGCCCTCGGCCAGTGTGGTGAGCTGCCTGACCCCGCCCGGCGGGCGGTCGTGTGCGGTGTCGGGCTCGGCGCCGCGTCGACCTACGAAGAGCAGACGTCCAGGCTCCTTGAGCACGGAGTGCGGGGGGTGAGCCGAGTGACCATCCCGATGGTCATGCCGAGCTCGGTTGCCGCTCTCCTGTCGCTCCGGTTCGGCTTCGAAGGACCGTGCGTGACCGTGTCCGCTGCCTGCGCGTCCGGCGCCGCGGCCATCGGTGAGGGTGTCGAGCTGCTGCGCAGGCAGGCGGCCGACGTCGTGCTGGCCGGCGGCGTCGACTCCCTGGTCGGCTACGGCGCGATGTGCTGCTTCATGCGGCTGGACGCGATGAGCCGCAACGTGAGCTGTCCCGAGCTCGCCTCCCGCCCCTTCGACGCGGACCGCGACGGGTTCGTCATGGGCGAGGGCGCCGGGTTCGTCGTACTCCAGCGACTCGAGGACGTCTCCCCATCGGGGCCCGAGCCGCTCGGGCTTGTCCTTGGGCACGCCTCCTCCGCCGACGCCCACCATCTCGTTGCGCCAAGCCCGGGCGGTGAGGGGGCCATCCGCTGCATGGCCCTGGCCCTGGCCGACGCCGGCGTTCAGGCCCGCGACGTCGCGCACGTCAACGCGCACGGCACCAGCACGGTGCTCAACGACCGCGCCGAGGCCGCCGCGCTCAGCACCCTGTTCGAGGGCTCCTGCCCGCCGGTTACGGCGCCCAAGGGCTCGACGGGTCACCTGATCGGCGGATCCGGGGCGGTCGAGGCGATCGTCAGCCTGATCTCCCTCCGGGATCGCCTGGTCCCGCCTGTCGCCGGTCTTCGCACCATCGACCCGGACGTCGACCTCGACGTCGTCCAGGACGCACCGCGGCAAGCATCGCCCGGCTACGGGCTGTCCAACTCATTCGGCTTCGGCGGCGCGAACACCGCGCTCGTCCTCGCCGCCTGGGGATCAGCCGGCTGACCCTGGGCTGCCGATAGGAGTCTCGTGGCGCTCATCAGGCTGAACCGAACCGGTGCCCGCGACTCGTTCCAGTACGTCCGGTCTGGGCCGAGGATCTCCAGCTGGAGGCCGAACAGGCCCATCAGGGCGCGAGCCGGAGCCGACATCATCCCGCATGCGACCCCGAAGCCGTGCTCGCGCATCGCCAGGTACAGCCGGCACATCAGACCGATGAGCGCGGCGTGTTCCAGGCTCTGGTGGCTGCGCGCCACGCACATCCGGCCCACGTCGACAACCCTGCCGCGTGGCTCCACGACGATCCCGCAGGCCCCTTCCGTCGGCAATCCGGGCGGGAGCACCACGCGGCCCGTGCTCATCGCGACGTCGCTGTCCCACCCGATGACCTGGATCGCGCGGTCGTCATACTCGTCACGCTCCATCCCGCCAGGAAGATCGCCGGGGCTGCACCATCCGCGGTCGACCACGGCACTTCCGCGCAGCCGGTACGCGACCTCGCGCTCGGAGTCGTCGGCGGCCACCCGGTAGTCGAAGGGGGACCTGGACAGCAGCCGGGTGACGAGAGCATCGAGCGGCACACCCTCCATGACACGACCCTGGCCTGCCCCGCGGCCGCGGTCAACCGCCAGGCACCGTCCGGGACTAGCGGACCTGGTTTCTGGCCCTACGGGTGGTAGGGCCAGGGCCGTTTGCGCGAGACCCCCGGGAGCTCGATAAGGTCGCGGTCGTCCGTTGTGCAGGCCTCCGCTGGAGCATCAGGCTCCGGCCCATCGCTATGGCGGAGCCGACGCCTATGACCACGGCCGCGACGAGGGTGCCGAAGCTGCCGTCGGGCACGATACGGTCGATGCCCAGCATGCTCAGCGTCACGCTCAGGGGGAGGGCCGAGCACGCGGCCACGACCGGGAAATAGCCGCCAAGCAGCGGCGTCCGCGCCGGGCTACGGCGTCGCTGCAAGCTGGCGTGACGGTAGCCTGCCAGGACGATCAGCCCCGCAATGCCCGCGATCACGCAGGCGGCAGGCAATGGGGCGGCATGGGCCGGGCTTGGCCGGTATCCGCCCGGCGCGGTCCACGCGGCGATATACCGCAGTGCTGCCATGACCGGGCCGACGGCGCAGATCGCGAGCAGGTAAAGGCCTGCGAGCTTCCATGCTGCCAGCCCGACGGCGGTCATCAACGCGGCGGCCCTGCCGCGGCGGCCCTGGTGGGCGCGGACCACGGCCCGGACCGAACCGAAGCTTGAGATCGCCGCCTGCTGAGCCTCACGCTCGGTCAGTCCTGCCGCCAGCCCCGCCGCGGTCGCCTCCCGGAGGTGGTCTTCTGCCTCGGCCAGGATGCGGCTTGCCTCCGGGGTGCGCAGGCTAGCGCGCAGTTGGTTCAGGTAGCGCGCTATCGGTTCGGTCATGCGGACCACCCCAGGACCGCCTGCATGCCGGCGGCGAAGCGCCGCCATTCGGTCCGCTGGGCCGCCAGGGCCGTCACGCCCTTGTCGGTCAGGGCGTATACCCGGCGCTTGCGGCCCTGGGTGTCCGACCAGGAACTGCCCAGCAGCCCGGCGTCCTCGAGTCGGTGCAGCGCAGGGTAGATCGTGCCTTCCGGCAGGTCGAACGTGCCCTCGCTGCGCTCCCGCAAGGTACTGATGATCGCGTATCCGTGTGCTGGCCCGGCGGCGAGCACTGACATCAGCATCAGATCCAAGTGTCCCTTCAGGCGTTCCCGGTTCATACTTGGTAAGCCTAGGCTTTGTATTGCTAGGCGTAAAGGGCAGCCTGAGATCATGCGGCCATTCCCGGAACGTCCTGGCGGGCCGCTGGATCAGCGGTGCCGCCGGTACTCCAGCTCGAGGGTCCCGTTGCTCTTCACCGTGCTGGAAACCAGGTCGAGCTGGCCGTACTTGCCGACGTCGTCGAACAGCCGCCTGCCCTCGCCCGCCACGTAGGGCATCAGGTCCAGGTAGAACACGTCGATCAGGTCGAGCCGCATGAGCGACCGCCAGAAGCTGATGCCGCCGTACACCACGATGTGGCCGTCGCCGCCCCGCCTGAGCTGGTCGATCTCCTCTGCCGTGTCGCCGGCGGCGATCGTGGTGTTGGCCCAGTCGGCGGTCTTCAGCGTGCGGGAGAACACGACCTTGCGCGCGGCGTTGAACAGGCCGGCCCACGGGTGGCCGGTCTGGGTGCCGCCCGGGGCGAAGTGCCCGGACATGGCCTCGTAGGAGACCCGGCCCATGATGAGCGCGTACGCGCGCTGGTACAACTCGCCCGTCGGGTCGAGCAGCGACTGGTCCTCGGGCAGGTGGTCCGCGCCCGCGGGGACTCTCGGATCGATGCCGCCCAGGCACCAGTCGAAGTACCCGGTGCCGTATTCGGCGGACCGGCCGTCGAGCGAGACGTTGAACGCGCGCACTATCAGCTTGCGCATCTCAGGACTCCTTGGTCTCGGGGAGTGCGGGTACCTGTATTCATGGGGGACGTGGCCGTGCCGGGCCGCAGCCGTGGCGTTCATCAGGACAGACGACGCTATCGTCCGGAATTCATCGGGCGGGGGTAGGCCGATCTTCGCGGGCCCGGACTCATCGGAGGTCTTTCGCGTCTCCGGCGAGGAGCGGGAAGAAGTGGCCGGCGATGTCCCGGAAGACGCTGACGATCAGCCGGGGCGGGAGGTCGGCTCCCGGGTCGCTGAGTTCGGCCGCGAGCTGCACTCCCATCTGCCTGGCCCGGGCGATGATGGCGGGTGCGATGCCCTTGCCCAGGGTGCTCAGGCCCTTGCCGACCACCTCGGGGTCCATCGTCCATCCGGGCACGGGCCGCGCCGCGGGTGCCGCCCAGGTTTGCGGGTCGCGGGGCGTGGCGCGGGAGAAGACGTGCTCGAAGGTGCGGGCTGAGCCGTCCCGCTGGGTGAACGGCTCGCCGAGTCCCCAGGTCTTGCGCAGCGTGGCGATCAGCGAGGTGTGACGGTACTCCTGGTTGTACACCGATCCCGGTTCGACCCACGGCGAGACGATGACAGCGGGTACCCGGTACCCGGAGCGGTCGAAGGCAAAGCCGAACTCGCCGGGCGGCGCGGCCGGGTCCGGCGGCGGGACCGGCCCCGGCGGGACGTGATCGTAGGTGCCGCCTGGCTCGTCCCACCCGATCAGCAGCGCGGTGTTCCACACGCTGGCGCCTGCCTCGGAGGTGGCGGACCGGTAGGCGGCGTACACCCGGGCCAGGAACGCCTCGCCGGACAGCATCGAGGACGGGCTGTCCATCGCCAGGTCCACCGTGGCCGAGAACGACCGGCCAAACGCCGGATGGTAGTCGCCGTGGCCCGCCAGCATGTTCGGCTCGATCAGCGAGAAGTCCGGCAGCGTGCCCGCCGCGGCGTCCTTCTCGAACTCGGCGAACGGCACGAAGTGGGTGGCCAGCCGGTCCTTGAGCCGAGGGAAGTGGATCACCCCGGTGAACGAGAGCGGCATCGGCTCCATCACGTAGACCTTCCAGGTCCGGCCGTGCGCCTCCAGCCGGTCGAAGATCGTCTCGGCGTCGTTCTTTTCCAGCCACTTGGTCATCGGGCTGTTCACCACGAACCCCGAGGAGGTGGCCGCGGTCCAGAACGACCGGTTCATGAAGGTCTGCGACGGCACCTCGCAGAACCAGTGGTCGAAGACCCCGAAGTCCCGCGCGATGCCGTTGAGCACCGGGAGCTGGTCCGGGGTGCAGCCGGTCATGATGTGGGCGTACTCGTCGTAGGCGGGCTGGCGGCCCATCTCGCCGGTGAAGGTGGAGATGTAGTCGGTGACGAACCCGTCCATCGTCGGCACCGCCCCGGGCGGCGGGGCATTCCACGGCGCCGCCGCGGCCTCGCCGATCTTGAACCGGTTGTGGTCATCGAGAATGCCGTACAGCTGCGTGTTGGTATGGAAGTACTCCTCACCCGAATCGGGGTTGGGCGAATCCATGTCGGTGGCGACGGCGTACGGGACCATCTGGCGGTCCGCGCCGTCTTCCGCCCACGGCGGAACCGGGTTGCTCAGGTCCTTGCCGATGACCCCGTCGAAGTTCTTGCCGTCCTCCGGGCCGTACAGGTGCCCGAGCACGTTATCCAGCGAACGGTTCTCGAACAGCACCACCACGATGTGATCCAGGGCGCGGGACCTATCCGGTACGGGCATCCGCCATCTCTCCTTACCCTGCCGACCGTGAACGCGGCAGCGTCCCTGAGCCTCGGGGTCCACCAGCGGCCCCCACCCACAGATCATGCCCTGTCCGACCCCGAGTCATCACCCGCCACAGGTGATCCCGATCCGTGAAGCCGAACGACTCCTCGCCAGCGGGCCTTCTGCCGGTTCACCCGGCCTTCACTCGTGGCATACTGGCGAGCGGCCGGGCCGCCGGTGAGCCGATGGGAGCACGATGCCTGCCCGATTCCAGCTCGTCATCGACTGCAAGGACCCCGAGCTGCTCGCCCGCTTCTGGGCGGCTGCCCTGGGATACGTGCTGGAACCGCCCCCCGAAGGGTTCGCTACCTGGGACGACTGGCGGCGCGACATCGGGCTTCCCGACAGTGAGCTGGGAATCGGCGCGGACAGCATCATCGATCCTCGCGGTGACGGCCCCCGCATCTGGTTCCATGCGGTGCCGGACGCGAAGGTGGTCAAGAACCGCCTGCACGTCGACGTCCACGTCAGCGGCGGCCGTTCGGTCCCGCTCGCCCGTTCGGTCCCGCTCGCCACCCGCATGCAGCGAGTCGACGCCGAGGCCAGGCGGCTGGCGGATCTCGGGGCCACGATCACCGGGGCCCTGGGCGCCGACGGCCTCGACTGGTACGCGGTGGGGATGAAGGACCCCGAGGGCAACGAGTTCGACATCAACTGAGCCTTCGCCCGTCGCGGCTCCTCGTGCCGGAGCTGCAGGAGGCAAGTTCAACGGCTACTGCTCGGGCCTGAGAGGCTGACCGCTGCCGCGAATACCTAATTCGTGTGCTCGTTCGGGAGGTGCTTGCCGATGTAGCCGACGTAGATCTTCCCGGTCTGACTGGTGTCATCGTGATAGTAAATCCGGGGGGAGACCAGCCCCTTCCGGGCTATCTTGAAATGCGCATCCATGAAAATGACGCCGTCCGGATGCAGTCCGGCGGGAACCGGGAATACTCGCAGCTTCCGGAGTTTGGGTGAGCGTTCGACAGGCTCGGATTCCTGAGTGGAATGCGCGCCCGGCGGATAGCCGGGGCGCCCGGGGGGAGTGTGGCCAAGGTAGGCGTGGACCCCTTTGCTGAATTCACCGCGGCGCCGCGCGGCCGCGTACCCGTCGAGGACCCGCAGCACGTCCCAGGATTTGGCGGCCCAGGTCCCGAGCGGGTCGAAGTCGTCCAGTTCCAGCGCGTTCTTCGGGTCCCCGGTGAATATGACGCAGGAAAGCACGTGCTGCTCGAGCCGCTCGAGTAGCTCGGCGAACGATCCGGGCGATTGCGCTGCCGCCACGGCAGCCCGGGTCTGATCGACGCGGCCAGCCCGGGAGAGAATGCCGCGAAGCCGGTCGAGCTCCAGCTTCGCCTTCAGCAGCTCGGCCTGCGTCTCGGCGTGATCCAGCTGCTCATCCTCCAGCCGGGCGCGGATCAGATCACGATCGTCTTCTACGTCTTCAAGCATGTCCTGGAGGGCCGCGAGCCGCCGCGATATCTCCCGATGACCGCGCAGCACTCCCCGGCCTTCGGCCAGCAACTCGCGGAACCGGGCGGTCATGTCGTCAGGCCCGCCCGGGTCAGCGCGGGAGGCGCCAGACTGGAACTCGTTGACAAGACTGGTGAGCAGCTCACCGGCGATGGCGACCTCGCGGACCGCCGTAGTTGCTGCCTGCCCCGACGGAGCCAGGCCAGCAGCCCCGCCACCTAGCCTGCGGGCCAGAGGGTCTGGTGACGTTTCCTGGATGGCTCGCAGGACGGTGGCCGGCTCCTCCCTGGACAGCAAGCGATCGACCTGGGCAACACGCGAAGGCAGCGGCAGGTCCAGTGCCCGGCTCCGGATCGCCCGGCCAAGCAAATGCGCGAGCTTGCCGGGAGCCTGCTCGGCGATCGTCCGGGCCAGCAGCACACGGTGCCGCCGGGCATCGACAGCGCTGGCCGGATCGACCTCTGGCAGGAATGTGCGAACCGCTCCCAGCGGCACCGAATGCGAAGGCGCGAACGATTCCTCGAGCTTCGCGGCCGCCCCGGTGTCAAGTACGTAGATTCCGGCCAGCCCGACGCACTCGCGGGTCAGCCGCTCGACATGATCGATCATCCTTGGCACGGGAACATCCGGGATAGGCGCGGCAACAAGGGCAGCACCGCGGCGCCCGGGATCGCAGATCGCCGATATCAGGCCATCGACGTCAGCCACGGTGACCAAGGCCGGCCGGGCGGGCAGGATCATCTCGCCGTCGTGGGCGTCCGCCGCGGACAAGATCACCCGGACCATATGCGGGACCCCCGTCCACCACGCGTCCGCGGCATCAACGTCCTTGACGAGGCGCTTAGGTGAGGCCGCCGGTCCCGGCGCTGACGGCGGCGCGCCGACATCGACCCAGACCCAGTCATCCTCCGTGCCGTCACGGTGCACGGTCACGGTCGTCACCCATCCCCCCGCGGATGAAGACTCGGTCAGCCGGTACCGCAGCGAGCGGGAGCCATCGCGCGGATGCAGTTCGGTCACGACGAGCTGGGCGTGTCCGGGTATCTCGTGAACTCCGGGGGCGACAGCCGCGAGGCCGTATCCCTTGAGCGCCAGCCATGAACGGAACTGCTCCGCTGTGAGCCGCACCGCGTCCTGACCGTGCCGCAGCGAGAAGATCGACCGGTACCCGACTGCCATCCAGATCCCAATGACTTCCCTGAGCCCCACCCGGCGACGGCGCTTGGATCACTATCGTATCGCCATGCCACATGGCCAAAATGTCCGCTTCCTTGTCGAATACTTGCGCGGACGTTACCACCGGCCTCTGGTTCCAGGGGTTCGCGGCCGCTAGGTTGAAGCCCAGGGGCTGAGGGCCGCAGTCGCCGGGGCTCACGGCCCGGAATCGGCACATCTCAATGCGAGGCGGTCGCGACGTGGGCACGGTCGGGGCGGACGGCGCCATCTGGGCTTGGCGCCGATGAACAGGCTGGGCATGACGGTCCCGGTGGCGGGCGAGACGATGGCGGAGCCGAGGCCTTTACGTCGAAGTCCGCCGAGCCAGCCTGCACCGGCGCCCGGACACCTGATCGGGAACCTGTCATCCCTTCCCCGCGTCCAAGACGACGCCAAGGGGGTGGCCTCGATGAACAAGCGGTCCAACTGGATGTGGATGATCCTCATCCCGGTGCTACTACTCTGCGGGTGCGGTCAGGGTCCGGCCGCCGCGCGCAGCGGTTCGCTGCCGCGCGGCGTCATGCCGGCGGCACAGGCATGCAGGCTGGTCATCGGGAAAGCGAGCCCGGGATTCTTCACCGGCCCCGAGCGGGTCCACCTGGTCCTCACCACGTACGCGAAGGGTGAGCCGGTCGAGTCGCAGGGAGACATCAGCTCGGGGATGCCGCCCCAGACGCTGGTCTGGGTCGTCGAGGTCCATGCCAAGGCGATTCACTGGGACCATAGCGTTCCGGCCGGCTACAAGCAGCCAGCCCGGCCTGACACCGACTACTCGGTCGTGATGAACGCCCGGACGGGTTATGTATCAGACCAGGGCGAGTGCACCTGCTGGCCGCTTCCGTTGTCGGAGGCAGGCGCCGTAGTGAGTCTGCCGCCGGATTGCTAGCCAGCGGACGGCCATGGTTGCGATCCGGCGGCCCTGGCGTAGGTACACGCGCGGTGGCAGTCAGAGCGTGACACTACGCCCGTTCGGCATGAAAATCATCGGCACCAGCGGGGGGCGCGGCTGGCTACCCAAGGGCCGCCCGGCTGAGATCGACCTGGAAGAGGGGTCCGGCGCCAGCGGTGACCGCGGGAAGCAGGCCGGCGGCCTGGGGTAGCAACTGCCCGGCGTAGAAACCGGCGGTGCTGATTTTCTCCTGGAGGAAGACCGTGTCGGCGCCGCCCGCGGTGTGCAGCAGCCGGGACGCGGCAAGTGCCGACCTGGCCATCAGCCAGCCGCCGACGACCAGGCCGCACAGCCGTAGGTATGGCGTGGCCCCGGCCAGGACGTCGTTGGGCTCGGCCGGACCTCGGGACAGGATCCAGTCGGTCGCTGCGCGCAGCGCGCTGATCCCGTCGACCAGCGCCAGCCTTATCCCGGCCAGCTCCGGGCCGGCCGCGTCCAGCTCCGGGCCGAGCGCCTCCATCTGGGCCAGGAGGTCTGCCACCACTCCCCCGCCGCGCATCGGCAGCTTGCGGAGGACCAGATCGATGGCCTGGATGCCGTTGGTGCCCTCGTAAATCGGCGAGATCCGGCTGTCCCGCATGTACTGCGCCACGCCGGTCTCCTCGACGTAGCCCATGCCGCCGTGCACCTGCACGCCGATCGAGGTCAGTTCGACGCCGAGGTCACTGCACCACGCCTTGGAGATGGGCGTCAGCAGCTCGACCAGCTCCCGCCGGGCCTCCCGCTCCGCCGGGTCAGGATGGTATCGGGCTAGGTCGATCGAGACCGCGTTGGTGTAGAGCAGGGCGCGCATGGCCTCCAGGTAGGCCTTCATGGTCAGCAGCATGCGCCGCACATCGGCATGCTCGACGATGGGCGACGACTCGCCCTTGGGGGCGCCGACGGCCCGGCCCTGCTTGCGCTCCTGGGCGTAGCGCAGGGCGTCCTGGTAGGCGCGTTCGGTAATGGCCAGGCCCTGGAGGCCGACCGAGAGCCGGGCCGTGTTCATCATGGTGAACATGTAGTGCATGCCCTGGTTGGCCTCGCCGATCAGGTAGCCGACCGCCCCGCCGGCGTCTCCGTACGACATGACGCAGGTCGGGCTGGCGTGGATCCCGAGCTTGTGCTCGATCGACACGCACCGCAAGTCGTTGCGGTCGCCCAGCGACCCGTCGTCGTTGACGAGGTACTTGGGCACGATGAAGCACGAGATGCCCCTGGTCCCGGGGGGCGCGTCGGGAACCCTGGCCAGGACCAGGTGGATGATGTTGTCGGCCAGGTCGTGCTCGCCGTACGTGATGAAGGTCTTCTGGCCGCTGATGCGCCAGGTGCCGTCGTCCGCCGGCACGGCCTTGGCGCGTACCGCCCCGAGGTCCGAGCCCGCCTGGGGCTCGGTCAGGTTCATGGTGCCGGCCCACTCGCCGGTAACCATCTTCTCCGCGTAGGTGGCCTTCTGGGCGGCGCTCCCGTGCTCGGTCAGCATGTCGATGGCGCCCTGGTTCAGCAGCGGGCACAGCGAGAACGACATGTTGGCGGCGGCCAGCATCTCCTGCATCACCACCGTGACCAGCCACGGGAACCCGCCGCCGCCGAACTCATCGGGGAAGGGCACCGCCCCCCAGCCGGCCTCGACGTACTGCCGGTACGCCTCTTTGAACCCGGGCGGGGTCCTGACGTTGCCGTCGCTGTCCAGGGTGCTGCCCTCGGTGTCGCCCACTGTGTTGAGCGGGCCTATCAATTCGGCCATGAACTGGCCGCTCTCCTCGATCACTCCGAGCACGGTGTCGGGATCGGCGTGGGCGTAGGTCTCGAGCTTGGACAAGCCGTCGAGGTCGACGAGCTGCTCGAGGACGAATCTGATGTCACGAAGGGGGGGAACGTATTCAGCCATAAGGCAGGGTAAGCCCGGCACGGCCAGGAGGCACGGGACCAAAGTCTGTGACGTTCATGACCTTCTGCCCTTCATCGATTGTTTCGCGGCGGCCTACCAACAGAGGTTCTCCAGGTCTTTCGGCCCTGGTGGCGTAGTGGCATCGCAGGAACGAAGATGGCCGCAGGAGCGCGAGGGAGGGCACGGAAGCGGAGTGGCGGTCGCGGCACAGCGCGTGGCATCGGCGCGGTTCAACCGGTGGGTGATCCTGGCCGGTTATGCGCTGCTGACCGCGTGCACCCAGTTCCTGTGGCTTGCCTACGCGCCGATCACGACCCAGACCCACCGGATCATGGGGGTGTCCGAGGGGGCGGTGGGTGATCTCGCCGGGATCTTCCCGCTGGTGTACGTCATCCTCGCGCTGCCGGCCGGCCGCTGGCTCGATGCCCGGTTCGGACGGGCGCTCGGCCTCGGCGCGACCCTGACCGGAGCCGGCGGGCTGGTGCGCCTGGCCGGTCCGTCGTCATACGGCTGGGCCATCGCAGGCCAGTTCGTGATCGCGGTCGGCCAGCCGTTCGTGCTCAACTCGATCACCAAGGTCGCCGGGCGTTACTTCCCGTCCAGGGAGCGGACGACCGCGGTCTCCATCGGAAGCGTAGCCTTGTTCGCCGGCATCCTCGGTGCCGTTCTCTCCGGCGGGCCGCTGCTCGACGCCGGCGGCCTGACGCTGCTGCTGCGGGTCCAGGCGGCCATGGCGGTCCTCGCCGCCGTGTGGGTGCTGGCCGTGAGCCGGACACCTGCGGGATACCCGGGCGATCCGTCGGTCGCGGTGTCCCTGCGCTGGCTGCGGGGCGACCGGTTCATGTGGCTGCTGGCCGGCTTGCTGTTCGTCGGGATGGGCGTGTTCAACGCGGTCGCGACGTGGCTCGACTCCATCCTCACGCACTTCGGGCACGGCGGCGCGAGCGGCTACCTCATCGCGATCATGACCGTGGGCGGGATGGCCGGCGGCGCGCTGCTGCCGGGCGTCGTCGCGCGGCGTGACCAGCGGCGCGGCATGCTCGAGATCGCGGTGGTGGTGACCGCGGTGGCCTTCGCCGCGATCGCCGCGATACACAACCTGGTCTTGGGCGGCATCGTCCTGTTCGTCGCGGGCTTCTTCCTGCTGGCCGGCCTGCCGGTCGCGCTGGACTGGTCGGAATTCCACGCTGGGCCCGAGCGGGCCGGCGGTGCGGCCGGGTTCCTGCTGCTGGCCGGGAACCTCGGCGGCGTGGTCCTGGTGCTCATCATCCAGGCCGTGATCGGGAACCCGTACCTATCGCTCGCTGCCCTGTCGGCCGCCTGCCTGGCCGGGCTCGCGCTAGCCGTCAGGCTTCCCGGCCGGAACGCCGGAGCCGCAAGCGCCGGAGCCACGTATCAAGGGAGGTCCCCGTGACCGACGCGACCGACCCGATGGCCGACCTGGAACGCCGGCTCAAGCCCTACCGGGACCAGGTCCCGTCCTTCCGGGAACTGCCGGCCGAGGGCCTGGCCAGGGCCGAGGTGACCAGCCTGGTCGAGCGGCTGGCCGCGGCTGAGGAGCGCACGTGGCGGGAGGGATACGCGTCCGGCGCCGTCTACCACGGCGATCCGGAGCACGTGGCGTTCCTTAGCGCCATCTACACGGCGCAGTCGCAGAGCAACCCGTTGCATCCGGACCTGTGGCCGAGCGCCACCAAGTTCGAAGCGGAGATCGTCGCGATGACCGCCGCCATGCTGGGCGCCGACGATGCGACCGGAGCACCGGCGGCGGGCACGGTGAGTTCGGGCGGGACCGAGAGCATCCTGCTGGCGATGAAGGCCTACCGGGACCATGCCCGCGAGCGGCGCGGCATCGCCGCGCCGGAGATCGTCGCGCCGGTCACGGCGCACGCGGCGTTCGACAAGGCGGCCCGGTTCTTCGACATGCCGATGGTGCGTGTCCCGGTCGACGGTACGTTCAGGGTCGACCCGAACGAGCTGGCCGCCGCGCTGACCGAACGGACGGCCGTCGTGGTGGGGTCGGCGCCGACCTTCCCGCACGGCGTGATCGACCCGATCCCCGAGATCGCGGCGCTGGCGGCCGACCGTGGCGTGGGCTGTCACGTCGACGCCTGCCTCGGCGGCTTCATCCTGCCGTGGGCCCAGCGGCTGGGCTACCCGGTACCGCCCTTCGACTTCCGGCTGCCCGGCGTGACCTCGATGTCAGCCGACACGCACAAGTACGGCTACGCGGCCAAGGGCTCGTCGGTGGTCCTGTACCGGGACAGGGAACTGCGCCAGTTCCAGTACTACACGGTGACTGACTGGCCGGGCGGGCTCTACCTGTCCCCTACGCTGGCCGGCAGCCGTCCCGGCGCCCTGTCCGCCACCTGCTGGGCGGCCATGGTGTCGATCGGCCAGCGCGGCTACACCGAAGCGGCCCGGCGGATCCTGGCGACCGGGGGGAGGATACGGGACGGCATCGCGGCCATACCCGGGCTGCGGGTGCTCGGCGACCCGCTGTGGGTCACCGCGTTCGGCACCGACGACGGCCTCGACGTCTACCAGGTCATGGAGAACATGGGTCACCGCGGCTGGAGCCTCAATGGCCTGCAGCGCCCGGCCGCGGTGCACATCGCGGTCACGCTGCGCCATACCCTGCCCGGGGTGGCCGATCGCTTCCTCGCCGACCTGGCCGAGTCGGCCGAGGAGGTGCGGTCCAATCCAGGGGTCAGGACCGGGATGGCCCCGGTGTACGGCATGGCCTCCGCCTTGCCCGCCGAGGTCGTCCGCCAGGTACTGACCGGATACCTCGACATGCTTTTCGAGGTGTAGGAATGCCGCGCCACGTCCTGTGCATCGACCTGGGTACCTCGGCGCTGAAGGTCGCCCTGGTGTCCATGGCAGGCCAGGTCGTGGCGTCGGAGCAGGAGACGCACCAGGTGAGGTTGCTGCCCGGTGGCGGCGCCGAGCAGGACCCGCGGCAGTGGTGGGACCTGATCACGAAGGCGTCGTCCCGCCTCATGGCGCTCGGAGCTGTCCCGGCGGAATCGGTGGCGGCCGTCGCCTGCACCGCCCAGTGGTCGGGGACGGTGGCCGTCGACGAAGATGGCGAGCCTATCCGCGACGCGATCATCTGGATGGACTCGCGCGGCGCGCCGTACGCGCGGCAGGTCACAGGCGGCATCGTGAGAGTGCAGGGCTACGGAGTGGTCAAGCTGGCGCGATGGGTGCGCACCACGGCCGGGATCCCCGCGCGAAGCGGCAAGGACCCCATCGCCCACATCCTGTGGCTCAAGCACCAGGAGCCGGAGACCTACCGCCGGGCGCACGTGTTCCTGGAACCGAAGGACTGGCTGAACGCCCGCCTCACCGGACGGCTGGCGGCGTCGTTCGACTCGATCGCGCTGCACTGGCTGACGGACAACCGTCACCCGGACCGCATCCGCTATGACCCGGCGCTGCTGCGGATGGCCGGGATCGAGAAGTCGCGCCTGCCGAGGCTCCTGGCGGCCACGGACATCGTGGGCCCGCTGTCACCCGGGCCAGCGGGCGCACTCGGCGTCCCGGCGGGCATCCCGGTCGTGGCCGGCACGCCTGACCTCCAGTCGGCGGCGATCGGGTCCGGGGCCACCCGCGACTACCAGGCGCACCTGTATATCGGCACCTCATCCTGGCTGACCTGCCACGTGCCGTTCAAGAAGACCGACCTGCTGCACAACATGGCCTCGCTGCCCTCACCGGTGCCGGGGCGGTACTTCGTCGCCGACGAGCAGGAGACCGCCGGCGCCGCCCTGACGTTCCTGCGCGACCGGGTGCTGTTCGGCGGCGACGCGCCGGCCTCCGCGTACCGCGAGTTCGACCGGATGGCCGGGCAGGCGCCGCCAGGTAGCGGCGGGGTGATCTTCACCCCTTGGCTGTACGGTGAACGGACCCCGGTGGAGGACCGGTTCGTGCGCGGCGGATTTCACAACCTGTCGCTGTCGGCCAGCCGCGAGGACCTGGTGCGGGCGGTCTTCGAGGGGGTGGCGCTCAACACTCGCTGGCTGCTCGGGGCAGTGGAGCGCTTCACCCGCCGCCGGCTCGAGCCGATCCGGTTCATCGGAGGCGGCGCTCGTTCGGAGATATGGTGCCAGATCTTCGCCGACGTGCTCGGCCGCACCGTCGAGCAGGTGTCCGACCCGGTCAACGCGGGCACGCGCGGAGCCGGCCTGCTGGCGGCGGTCGCGCTCGGCGAACTCACGTTCGACCAGGTACCGGACCGGGTCCCGGTGACGGCGAGCTACCAGCCAGACCCGGCGCCGGCGAAACTCTACGACGATCTGTTCCGGGAATTCACCGGGCTCTACCGGCGCAACCGCAAGGCCTACGCACGCCTCAACGCCGAACGTGCCGGCGCCTGAGGAAACCGGGCCGGATTTCACACCGCTACGGCCATGACCTCAGTGAACTGGCTGTTGTACAGCTGGTGGTAGAAGCCGTGGCGGCGCAGCAGGCCGTGGTGGCTGCCCTGCTCGACGATGCGGCCCTTGTCCATGACCACGATGGTGTCCGCGTTGCGGATGGTGGACAGCCGGTGGGCGATCACGAAGCTGGTCCGTCCGCGCCGCAGCCGCGCCATCGCCTCCTGGATGAGAACCTCGGTGCGGGTGTCCACGTTGCTGGTCGCCTCGTCGAGGATGAGAATGCCGGGGTTGGCGAGGAAGGCGCGGGCGATGGTCAGCAACTGGCGCTGCCCGGAGGAGATGTTCGACGCGTCCTCGTCGAGCAGGGTGCGGTAACCGTCGGGCAGGGTCCGCACGAAATGGTCGACGTAGGCTGCCCGGGCGGCGGCCACGATCTCCTCCTGCGTCGCGCCTTCCCTGCCGTAGGCGATGTTGCCGGCGATGGAGCCGGCGAACAGCCAGGTGTCCTGCAGCACCATCCCGAAGCCCCCCCGTACCTGGTCGCGGGTCAGCCTCCGGTAGTCGGCGCCGTCGAGCAGGATCCGCCCGCTGTCGATCTCGTAGAACCGCATGAGCAGGTTGACCACGGTGGTCTTGCCCGCGCCGGTGGGGCCTACGATCGCGATCGTCTGGCCGGGCTCGGCGGTCAGCGAGAAGTCCTCGATCAGCGGGGTGTCCGGGTCGTAGCGGAAGCACACGTGCTCCAGCTGGACCCGCCCGGCTACCGGCGCCGGGACGGCCGGGGGCAGGGCGGCCGTCCCGGCCGGCCTGGCGGCGAGGCCGCGGTCGGGCGCCTCCTCCTCGGCGGCGAGGAACTCGAACACGCGCTCGGCCGAAGCCAGGCCTGACTGCAGCATGTTCATCTGGGCGGCGATCTGGGTGATCGGCATGGTGAACTGCCGCGAGTACTGGATGAACGCCTGGACGTCGCCCAGGGATATCGCTCCCGCGGCCACCCGCCAGCCGCCGAGCACCGCGATCACCACGTAGTTGAGGTTGCCGAGGAACTGCACCGACGGCATGATCACCCCGGACAGGAACTGAGCCCGGAAGCTGGCCTCGTACAGCTGCTCGTTCTGGCGGCCGAACTCCTCGATCATCGGCCTGCGGCGGCCGAACGCCAGTACCAGGCCGTGCCCGGTGTGGGTCTCCTCGACCAGCCCGTTCAGGGTCCCGGTGCGTTCCCACTGGCTCGCGAACTGGGTCTGGGACCGGCGCGCGATGACGAACGTGACCCCGACCGCCAGCGGGATGATCACCAGCGACACCGCGGCCAGCAGCGGCGAGATCCAGAACATCATGCCCAGCACCCCGACGATGGTCAGCACCGAGGTCAGCAGCTGGCTGAATCCCTGCTGCAAGGTGGTGGAGAGGTTGTCGATGTCGTTGCTGACCCGGCTCAGGATGTCGCCGTGCGGATGGCTGTCGAAGTACCGCAGCGGCAGCCGGGCCAGCTTCTCTTCCACCTCGCGCCGCAGCCCGTACATGGCGCGCTGGGTGATGCCCGCCATGATGTAGCCCTGACCCCAGGTGAAGACGGCGCCGAGCAGGTAGACCAGAGCCGCCAGCCCGAGCACCCGGCCGAACGCGGCCATGTCGACGCCGGCTCCGGGCGTGACGGTCATGCCGGACAGCATGTCCGCGAGCTGCCCCTGGCCGTGAGCGCGCAGCAGCGCCTCGGCCTGCGCCTGGGTCATCCCGGCCGGCAGCCGCTGGCCGACGATGCCGTCGAACAAGATGTTGGTCGCGGTGCCGAGGATCTTCGGGCCGCTCACCATCAGGCTCACCGAGATCACGCCCAGCCCGGCCGCGGTCACCAGCTTGATCCGCTCGGGGCGCAGCCGGGCCAGCAGCTTGCGCAGCGTCCCGCGCAGGTCCTTGCTCCGGTCCGCGGGCGGCTCCATGCCCGGGCCCATCGGGCCCCGGCCCATCGCCGCGCGCACGCGGGCGCCCCCGCCGATCACGCCGCCACCCCCTCGCCCAGCTGCGAGGTGACGATCTCCCGGTAGGGAGCGCACGTGGCCAGCAGCTGCTGATGGGTGCCGAGGCCGGCGATCCGGCCCTCGTCGAGCATGATGATCTGGTCGGCGTGCATGATCGTGCTGACCCGCTGGGCGACGATGACGACGGTGGCGTCTGTCGTGCCGGCCCGCAGCGCCGCGCGCAGCCGCGCGTCGGTCGCCGCGTCCAGCGCCGAGAAGCAGTCGTCGAACAGGTACAGGCGGGGGCGCTTGACCAGCGCCCGGGCGATGGACAGCCGCTGCCGCTGCCCGCCGGACACGTTGGTGCCGCCCTGGTCGATGGGAGCGTCCAGCTGCCCGGGCATGCTGGCCACGAAGTCACGTGCCTGCGCCACGGTGAGCGCGTGCCACAGATCCGCCTCGGTCGCCTCGGGCCTGCCGAACCGCAGGTTGCTCGCCACGGTCCCGCTGAACAGGAACGCCCGCTGCGGGACCAGCCCGATGGAGCCCCACAGCTGCTCCAGCTCCTGGTCCCGCACGTCGGTCCCGTTGACCAGCACCGTGCCTTCGGTCGCGTCGAAGAACCGGGGAATCAGGTTCAGCAGCGTGCTCTTGCCGCTGCCGGTGCCGCCGATGATGGCACAGGCCTGGCCCGGGCGCAGGGTGAACGTCAGGTCGCGCAGGACCGGCTGCTCGCTGCCCGGGTAGCCGAACGTGACGCCGCGGAACTCCACGACTCCCGTGATGCCGGCGGGGGTGACCGGCCGCGCCGGGTCGCTGACCGATGGCGCCGCGTCCAGCACCTCCTCGATCCGTTCCGCGCTCGCCATCGCGCGCGGGACCAGGATCACCATCATCACCGCCATCATCACCGATATCAGGATCTGCATGATGTAGGTGAGGAACGCGGTGAGGTTGCCGATCGGCATCTCGCCGTTGCTCACCAGGCGGCCGCCGAACCAGAGCACCGCGATGCTGGACAGGTTGAGGATGGCCATCAGCATGGGGATAGCCAGCGCGAAGATCCGGTTGACCCGTAGCGCGGTGGCCGTGAGATCGGCGTTCGCCGCCTGGAACCGCCGCCGCTCGGACGGCCCGCGCAGGAACGCCCGGATCACCCGCACGCCGGTGATCTGCTCGCGGAGCACCTGGTTGATGCGGTCGATCTTGGCCTGCATGGACCGGAACAGCGGCACCACCATGACCAGCATCACGCCGATCACTACGGCCATGACCGGCACCGCCACCGCCAGCAGCGGGGACAGCGCCGAACCCTCCTTGACCGCCATGATCACACCGCCGACGCACATGATCGGGGCGATGACCATCAGGGTGAGGGCCATCTGCAGGAACAGCTGGATCTGCTGGATGTCGTTGGTGTTGCGGGTAATGAGGGACGGGGTCCCGAAGTGATTCATCTCACGGGCGGAAAAGCCCTGCACGCGTCCGTAGACGTCGGCGCGCACATCCGCGCC
>Ga0335078_10003426_pt1 | contig 23633 bp, 22 predicted proteins | sample Lox_Sample_32_FD_206711 | JGI IMG/M metagenome (GOLD analysis project Ga0335078, IMG submission 206711) | Soil microbial communities from Loxahatchee National Wildlife Refuge, Florida, United States - Lox_Sample_3.2 | ecosystem: Environmental > Terrestrial > Soil > Wetlands | place: USA... | reverse complement strand
GCGCGCAGCGCCCCGGTGACCTCCTCCGCCGTTCGCCAGGAGAGGTCGCGGCGCGTCGTTAGCCCCAGGCAGCGCGCCACCCGGGCGACGTGAGTGTCGAGGGGTACCATCAGCGCCGCGGGCGGCACGCCGCGCCACAGCCCGAGGTCGACGCCATCGGGGCCTCGCACCATCCAGCGCAGGTAGAGGTTCCAGCGCTTGCTCGCGCCCCCGGCGGACGGGTCCGGGCAGAGATGGCGCAGGCCGCGGGGGCCGCGGCGGGCGAGGAGCGCCCGCGCCGGAGGGGCCTGTCGCAGCTCCCGGGCGAAGGCGGCGAGGGCCGCCCGCAATGGCGCCCCCTCGCCAACCGAGCGGGCCTCGCGAAAGAGAGTGGCGAAGCGCTCTCCCAGCGACCGGTGGCGCGCTCGCATCCACCCGGCTGCGGCGAGCAGCGCCCCCACGTCCTCCGGCCGGTTGAAGCGGTAGCGGAAGCCGGCGAAGGCAGACGCGTCCGGGCGCTTTGCCAGGCGAGCGGCAAACCTCGCCGGGGAAGGCGCCAGCGCGGCGAGCAGCTTCTCGAGCTCCTTCTTGAACACGTCGGCTCGCCCGTATGCCAGGCAGGCAGCGAGGAGCCCGGCTACCTCCGCGTCCGCAGGGTCGGGGTACCGACGAGGGAATTCGACCGGGTCGGCGGCAATGCGCTCGGCGGCCGGGTAGGCCCGCTGGAACTCATCCAGGGCGGACCCCAGGGCGCTGCCACCCGGCCAGGACGCGACGCGAACCATGGCGTCAAGGTATCGCGGGGGAGGCCCGGGCGCTGCGCCGAGAGCGCTAGCCCCCGTGCCCGGCGGGGGACTGCTTCGAAAGCTCGTAGAGGAGGTGGCCGAGCTCGGGCGCGATGAGGCGCTCCCAGGCCAGGCGGACGGCCGCGGTGGATCCCGGGACCGAGAACACCGCCCTGCCTTGCCACACCCCCCCCACCGCGCGCGACAGCATGGCGGCGCTCCCCACCTCCTGGAAGGAGAGGGAGCGAAAGATCTCGCCGAAGCCATCCAGCCGCTTCTCCAGGAGGCCGACCACCGCCTCGTAGGTGCGGTCCCGGTGGGAGATGCCGGTGCCGCCGTTCACGACCACGGCCTCGGCTCCCATCCCCGCCGCGTCCTGGAGCGCGGCCCGGATCTCGTCGGGCTCGTCCTTCACCAGGCGATATCCCGCGAGCTCGTGGCCCGCGGCCGTCACCGCGCCGCGGAGGTAGGCCCCGCTCTCGTCCTCGGCCTCCCGGCGCGTGTCGGAGGCCGTCACCACGAACACCCGCACCGGGCGACGGCCCCTCTGGCGGTGCTCCTCGTGTCCCAAGCGGTTCTCCTACTGGTCCTTGACGAGCGGCGGGATGGTGAGATCGCCCCGCGCGCCCTCGATGGCCTTCTCGACCACTTCGCGGTCCGGCGCATCCGGTTGCATCGTCAGGTAGACGCTGAACTCTTGGACGGCGCGGTTGCGGTCGCCGAGTTGCTGGTACGCCTCCCCCGCGACCCGGTGGGCGACCGCGGTCTCGCCCACCGCCAGGGCTGCCTCCACGAACGCGAGCGCCTCGCGGGGCCGCCGCGCCCGGGCGAGGTGAGCGGCCGCCTGGGTGAGGCCTATGGGATCGGCGAGGTCGAGCCGCCGCTGGGACCCGAACCCGTCCGGGCGCAGGACGAGGTCCAGGCGACCGTTGGCCAGGCGCTCGCCGTCGACCGTCACCTCGAGGGTCTCGAATCCCGGCGCGGCGGCCCGCAGCCGATAGGGGGCGCTCGCGTCCCGGACGGCAAAGGTGAGGGGGGTCTTCCCCACCACCTCCCCGTTCACCTGTAGCAACGCGCCCGCCGGCAAGGTCTCGAGGTAGGCCTCCGGCGGGCGGACCTCGCTCCAGCCGGCGGTCCGGGGCGAGCAGGCCAGGGCCAAGGTGGCGAGGAGCGCTCCTCTGCTGTGCGGCGTCACGATGCCCCGCAGGGTATAAGAGCCTCCTGATGATGGACAAGCTCGCAGTGGCTGGCGCCCTCCGCGAGGTGGGGTCGCTCCTCGAGGTCAAGGGGGAGAACCCGTTCAAGGTTCGCGCCTACGAGACCGGCGCCCGCGCCCTGGAGGACCTCACCGAGGATCTTTCCACGCTGGTCGCCGAGAAGCGCCTCACCGAGGTGCCGGGCATCGGGGAGGCCCTGGCCCAGAAGATCGAGGAGCTCGTCTCCACCGGGAAGCTCTCCCTGCTCGAGCGGCTGCGCGCGGAGCTGCCCCCGGGCATCCTCGGCTTGCTCAAGGTCCCGGACCTCGGGCCGAAGAAGATCGCCGCCCTGCACGCGGCCCTGGGAATCGGGAGCGTGGAGGAACTCCTCGCCGCCTGTGAGGCCGGCCGCGTCCGCGAGGTGAAGGGGTTCGGGGCAAAGACCGAGCAGAAGATTTTGGCAGGCATCGCGAGGCTCCGCTCGCGTGGACGAGAGGTGCGCCTCGCCGACGCCTTGGAGGCGTGCGGCCCGCTCCTCGAGCACCTTCGCCGAAGCGGCGCCCCCGAACAGCTGGCCGTCGCCGGCTCGGCGCGACGGGGGAAGGAGACGGTCGGCGACCTGGACGTGGTCGCCGCCTCGTCGCGCCCCGCCATGCTCGCGGACGCGCTGGCGAGCTACCCGGGCGCGGAGGAGGTCCTGGCCCGCGGCGACACGAAGACGACGGTCCGGCTTCGGGGCGGCCTGCAGGTGGACCTCCGGGTAGCGCCCGCTGCGGACTATCCGACGCTCCTTCACCACCTCACCGGCTCCAAGGCCCACCACGTGAGGCTCCGGGGCCTGGCGCGGGAGCGAGGCTACTCGCTCGGCGAGTGGGGCCTCACCCGCCTCGAGGACGGCGCCAAGCTGCCCATCGCCAGCGAGGACGACGTCTACCGCCTCCTCGGGATGCAGCCGGTCCCCCCGGAGCTGCGGGAGGATCAAGGGGAGATCGAGGCGGCTCTCGAGGGCCGGCTCCCGGTGGACCTCGTCCGCGAGGAGGACATCCAGGGGATGGTCCACGTGCACACCCTCTGGTCGGACGGGCGAGCGTCCCTCCAGGAGATGGCCGAGGCCACGCGGTCGATGGGGCTGCGATACCTCACCGTCACCGACCACTCGAGGAGCGCCGCCTACGCGGGCGGGCTCGACGTGCCGCGGCTCAAGGCCCAGTGGGAGGAGATCGAGCGGGTGGAGCAGAAGGTGGGCCTCCGCCTGCTCCGCGGCACCGAGGCGGACATCCTCGAGGACGGCGCGCTCGACTGGCCCGACGAGATCGTCGAGCAGCTCGACGTCGTCATCGCGAGCGTCCACTCCCGGATGAAGATGGAGGCTCCGGAGATGACGCGCAGGCTGGTGCGCGCCCTCTCGCTCCCCTTCTTCAAGATCTGGGGGCACGCCACCGGCCGCCTCTTGCTCGAGCGCGAGCCGTACGGGCTTCGCATGGAGGAGGTCCTCGATGCCGCCGCGTCCGCGCGCTGCGCCATCGAGGTGAACGGGGATCCCCACCGCCTGGACATGGAGCCTCGCTTCCTCAGGCTCGCCCGGGAGCGAAGCATCCCCTTCGTCCTCTCGACCGACGCCCACTCGGTCGCCGGGCTTCGCAACCTGCGCTTCTCCGCCCTGGTCGCGCGCCGTGGCTGGGTGAGGCGCGGGGAGGTGCTGAACGCGCGGCCGTCCGAGGACTTCGCCCGGGCGGTGCGCCCGGCCGGCTAGCCTCCGGGCCCGGAGCCCCTCCTGGCGCCGCCCCGGGAGGCGGGCCGCGTACTCGACGGCGGCCCGGGAGCGCCTTACGCTCCGGATCCGTTGGCTTCCATCCGCAACCGGCGCGTGCAGATCCTCGGGCTCCTCTCGGTGTCCGAGGGGATGCCGCTCGGGTTCGTGCTCCAGACCCTCCAGGTGTTCCTGCGGGGCGCCGGCGTGAGCCTGCGGGCCATCGGCCTCTTGCAGGCGGTATCGCTCCCCTGGACCCTCAAGTTCCTCTGGTCCCCTCTGGTCGATCGCTACACCTGGCCTTGGCCCGATCGGCGGCGCAGCTGGGTGCTCGCCATGCAACTCGCTTTGGCGGCGGGCATGGGGGCCCTGGCCGCCTTCGTGGCTCGGCACCTCTCGGTGGAAGGTGGACGCGCCGTGCTCCTGCCCGGGGCCGCCTTCGGCATCGCCGTCCTGGCCCTGGCGCTTGCCTTCTTCTCCGCCACCCAGGACATCGCCCTCAACGCCTACGCCGTGGAGATCCTCGAGCCGGACGAGGTCGGCCCGGCGAGCGGCTTGCGCATCCTCTGGTACCGGGTGGGCATGCTCCTCTCGGGCGCCGCCGCCATCTTCGCCTCCGAGTGGATCCCCTGGCCCCTCGTGTTCCTCGGCCTGGGGGCGCTCTTTCTCCTGTTCATGCTCCTCACCCTGGCGGCCCCCAGCCCCCGCTTCTCTCCGGCAGCGCCCTATTCGCTGGCGGTGGCGGTTTGGGAGCCCCTCCGCAGCTACTTCGCGCGCCCGCGCTCCCTGACCGTGGCCCTGTTCCTCATCTTCTACAAGTTCGGCGACAACCTCGGCCTGTCCATGGTGAATCCCTTCCTCAAGGACCTGTGCTTCTCCAACGCCGAGATCGGCCTGGCCGTGAAGACGATCGGCACGGCGTCGGTCATCGCCGGCGCCGGGGCCGGCGCCGCGCTCATGACGCGCCTCGGGCTCGGGCGCGCCTTGTGGGTCTTCGGGATCGCCCAGGCGGCCGGGAGCCTGCTCTACGCGGGCGCAGCCGCCACCCACTCCGGGCTCTCCGACGTGTCCCTGTGCGGCGAGGTCGGCGTGGCGCAGGCGACCCGGATGGCCACCTACCTGGCCATCGCGGGGGAATATGCCTCGCAGGGAATGGGGACCGCGGCGCAGCTCGCCCTGGTCACCCGTCTGTGCGAACGCAGGTACAGCGCCACCCAGTACGCACTCCTCTCCAGCCTGTTCGGCCTGGGGCGCTGGGCCTCCGGGCCCCCGAGCGGTTGGCTCGCGGAGCGACTCGGGTACACGGCGTTCTTCGTGACGGCCGCGGTCGCGGCGGTCCCGGGGCTCCTCCTCCTGCAGCGGATCGCCCCCCTGCGACAGCGGGAGGTGCCGGGAGCGGCGCTGCCGCCGGACGGGACCTAAGCCAAGGAGGCGGCGGGCGAGCTACCGGGAGCTCTCCTCGGCCCGCGCCTTCGCCTCGCTGGCAAGGGCGCGAACGGAGAACCCCGGCGTCTGGCTGAACTCGTCCTTTGCGTCCTTCGCGAAGGGACGGGCCAGCTGCCGCATCTGCTTCATGCTGGCCTCGGGGAGACGGGCCCCGCGCCGCAGCCAGGGGTCGTAGTCGTAGGAGACCGGGGGCCCTCGCAGCAGGCGCTTCTCGTCGTAGACCTGGCCGCCGCGCTCGTAGGTGGGCGGCGGGTGCTCCCCCGTGTCCATGCGGATGGCGTCCTTGGGGCAGGCCTCCACGCAAAAGCCGCAGACCACGCAGCGGAGTTCGTCGATGACGAACCTCACCGGGTACTTCTCGATGGGGTCCCCCTCCACCTCGGCGGCCTCGATGTAGATGCACTGAGCCGGGCAAGCGCTCGCGCACATGTAGCAGGCCACGCAGCGCGGGCTGCCGTCGGCGCGAGGCACGAGGCGGTGCAGCCCCCGGTACCCGGGGGCGTAGTTCGTCTTCTCCTCCGGGTAGAGGACGGTGGTGACGCGACTCCTGCTGAGGTCGCGGGCGAGGACGTCCGGGTTCCGGTCGCGGGAGAAGAAGGCGTTTCGCCAGAAGGTGGTGATGACGATGCCGATGGCGCGGAAGATCTCCGGGAAGTAGAGGCTCTCGCGGACGTCGGCGGGCGCGTTCTTGAGCTGGTAGGGCATGGTCAGTGTCCGGCGGCGTGAGCGGCGTGGCCGCTGTCCGGGCCGTGCTCCGCAGCGGCGGACGGCGAGCGAGCCACGGCGGCGGTGACGGCGAAGATGATGACGATCTCGGCGACGCCTACCCAGGCGAGGAGCGTGAGGCTCGGATCGAGCAGCACGGCGGCGCCCGTCACGAAGAGGTTCAGGAGTGCGGCGGGGAGGAGCATCTTCCAGCAGAGGGCCTGGATCTGGTCGAAGCGGAAGCGGGGGAGCAGCCAGCGAATGACGAGCTGCAGCCAGCAGAGGACCACCATCTTGGCCATGAAGGCGGTGGCGCCGATCCCGGCGAAGGCGACCGGGTGCAGGTTCTCCTTGAGCCAGCCTTCGAAGAGGATGGGGTGCCAGCCTCCCAGGAACACGGAGGTGACCACGCCCGCCAGGATGACGATCTCCACGAACTCGGCGAGGAACATCATGCCGAACTTCATTCCCGAGTACTCGACGAAGTAACCGACGATCTCGCTCTCTCCCTCGGGCAGGTCGAAGGGGGCGCGCTTGGTCTCCGCGAAGGAGCTCGTGAAGAACACCAGGAACCCGAGGGGCTGCAGGAGGATGCCGAGGGCCGGGATGGGGCCGAAGACCGGGGTCCCCTGGGCGATCACCATGTCCTGCATGTTCACGGTCCGGTAGGCGAGCATGACGCCCACGAGCGACAAGCCCAGGGAGACCTCGTAGCCGATCATCTGGGAGGAGGCTCGCACCCCGCCGAGCAGACCGGCCCGGTTGTTGGAGGCCCAGCCGGCCAGGGTGGTTCCGTAGACGGCCAGTCCCGCCAGGGCGAAGATCCAGAGGAGGCCGACGTCCGGGTTCGCGACCAGAAGCGCCACCGGCTGCCCGAGCACCTCGGCGGTGGGGCCCACCGGCACCACCGCGAAGAGGGCAAAGGTGGGGGCGAAGGCCATCACCGGAGCGAGCTCGAAGAGGAAGCGGGAGCGCGCCGCCGGAAAGGTGGCCTCCTTGGTCAGCATCTTCAGGGCGTCGGCGAGGAGGTAGGGGACGCCGCCGAGCGCCGTGCCGAAGACGCGGATGCGGTTCGCGCCGACCCGGTCCTGCATGGCGGCGGACCACTTGCGCTCGGCCACGGTGAGCAGGGCCGCCACCGTCATGAGGAGGATGGCCATGAGCGTGATGGTGTTCGCGATCGCGCTCCCGTAGAAGCCGGGGGCGCCCAGCCTCACCGCCAGCGCGGCCGCCGCGCCGGCGAGGAGGTAGAAGACCTCGAAGAGGCCGAAGAGCCCGACGAGGACCACGCCGATGACGAGCCACATGCCGACGAATCGCTTCACGGGGGTCTCCTGTTCAGCGGCTAGGCAGCCGGCTCCACTCCACGTTTCCGCTCTCGTCGAGCGGCATGCGCTCCCGGTAGCCCGGTAGCCGCCCGTCCACCGTCCCGGCGGCGAGGGGCACGAGCGACCGGCGCCGCCCGATGGAGGGCAGCGAGTCCCAGCGGTACCCGGGGAGATCGTCGGCCACGCGCCGGCCCAAGTCCTCGAACACGTCCCGGGCGGCGCCCCAGCGGGCGGCCAGGCCGAGCGCCCGCCCCAGCTCGCCGGAGAGCGCCCAGTGGGGCTGCGCGTCGAAGCGCGGCCAGTAGGCCATCTCGTATCGCTGGGCCCTCCCCTCGAAGTTCACGAAGGTGCCGTCTGACTCCGGCGCCGGCGAGGCGGGGAGAAGCACGGTGGCAGCGGCCGTGAGCTCGCTCTCGTTCGTCGCCTGCACCACGAGCGCCTCGGCCCGGGCCAGCCGCGCCGCCAGCGCCGGGTCCGGGAGCTCGGCTCCGACCGCCCACACCGCCTTCACGGCCCCGGACCCCACCGCGGCGGCGAGGTCGGCGACCGGCTTCAGGGTGAGGCCGAAGGCCCGGGCCACCAGCTCGAGCCCCTTGCGGTTCGGGTTCTCGTCCGCGCGCTTGAGGAAGTCGTCCTGCCAGCCGTCCGGGCGCCCGCCCACGTAGACCTGGGAGAGCTTGAGCCCGTCCCGGGCCACGAGGAAGGTGACGAGCAGGTCCTCGAGGGAAGCCACCGGCGATGCGAGGAGCCCGAGGGTCTCCTGCCCGGCATGCTGCCGCAGCACCCGCGCCGCCTCCGCCACCGCCTCGGTCCTGGCGACCGCGCGCCCCGGCGACCGGCCGCTGCGCGCGTGCTCCACGCGCTTCGCGTTGAACTGCTTGTAGGAGAGCCGGCCGAAGTCGCACATCCACTCTTGGTTCACGGCCTCGTTCTCGCGCGGCCGGTAGCGGTAGCTCACGTCCCGCATGTAGTCGAGGAAGACGTCGCATCCCCGGGCGCAGCCCGTGCAGATGCTCCGCGCGCTGGAGAGGAACCAGACCCGGCCCCGGAAGCGGAAGTCGGCGGAGGTGAGGGCGCCCACCGGGCACAGGTCCACCACGTTCGCCGAGTAGCGATCGTCGAGCGGTTGCCCGGGAAAGGCGACGATGAAGGAGTGGTTGCCGCGCGCCTCGACGCCGAGCTGGGGGTTGCGGCGCACCTCCCGCATGAAGCGGACGCAGCGGGTGCAGAGGATGCAGCGCTCCTCGTCGAGGACCACGAGCGGGCCGAGCGGCACGCGCTTGCGCATCTCCACCTTGGGGATGGCGAGGCGGGAAGCCTGCGCGTCGTACTTCATGTAGTAGTCCTGCAGCTTGCACTCGCCGGACTGATCGCAGATGGGGCAGTCCACCGGGTGGTTGAGCAGCAGGAACTCGAGGGTGGCGCGCTGCTGGTCCTTCACCTTGGCGGTGTCGGTCTTGACGGCGATCCCCTCGGCCACGGTCATCTGGCAGGCGGGCATGAGCTTGCCGCCGGGGGCGTTCGACATCTCCACGAGGCACATCCGGCAGTTCGCCGCGATGGAGAGCCGCTTGTGGTAGCAGTAGTAGGGGATGTCGACGCCGACCGCGCGGGCCGCCTCGATGAGGTTCGTCCCCGGCTTCACCACGGCCTCGCGCCCGTCGATGGTGAGCGTCACGAAGCCCGGGTTCTTGGGGGGAGGCGGCCCCGGCGGGGGAGCCGGCTTCGGCGGCTGAGCCGCGGGGGCGGGGGGCTTGGTCTCTTCGGCCATCTCGGGCTCCGGTGTGGGGGCGTCTCGGCAGGTCGCTACTGCTCGACCTCCCCGCCGATCATGTTGATGGTGTCGAAGGTGGGGATGAGGTCCGCGAGCAGCTTGCCCTCGAGCATCTGCGGGAGCGCCATGAGCATGTTCCAGCCGGGGGCCCGGACGCCGAGCTTGTAGGGGCGGCCGCCTCCGTCCGAGACAACGTAGAAGCCGAGCTCTCCGTTGGCGGCCTCGATGTAGCTGTAGGCTTCTCCGGCGGGGACCTTGATGCCCTCCATGATCAGCTTGAAGTGGGCCATGGCCCCCTCGATGGTCCCGTACACCTCGGGCTTCGGCGGCAAGACGTAGCGGTAGTCCGCGACGGCGATCTCGCCCGGCTCCATCTGCTCGAGGCACTGCCGCACGATTCGATCCGACTGCTTCATCTCCTCCATGCGGATGAGGTAGCGGTCGAAGTTGTCTCCCCTCGTGCCCACCGGCACGTCGAACTCCACCCGGTCGTAGACGAGGTACGGGGAGGCCTTGCGCACGTCGTACGGCTCCCCGGCGGCCCTGAGGCAGGGGCCCGTGAACCCGTAGTTGATGGCGTCCTCGCGCGTGATGGCGCCCGTTCCCAGCAGGCGGTCCATGACGATGCGGTTGCGGGTGAGGAGCTTGTCGATCTCCTCGCGGAGCTCGGTGACGCGCCCGAGGGTCTTCTCGACCTTCTCCCCCCAGCCGGGCGGCAGGTCGCGGGCCACCCCGCCGATGCGGGCGTAGTTGGAGGTGAGGCGCGCGCCGCAGACCTCGGTGAGGCGGTCCCAGAGGATGTCGCGGGCCTCCATGGCGTAGATGAGGACCGTCATGGCTCCGAGCTCGAGTCCCATGGCGCCCACGAGCGTGAGGTGGTCGCACATGCGGTGAAGCTCGGAAGTGAGCACTCGCAGGTACTTGGCGCGGTCGGGGGTGTCGAGCTTGCAGAGCTTCTCCACCGCCAAGGCGTACCCGACGTTGTTCATGATCGAGGAGACGTAGTTCAGCCGATCCGTGTACGGGAACACCTGGGTCCAGGTGACGCCCTCGCAGGACTTCTCGAAGCCGCGGTGCAGGAACCCGATGTCGAGCTTCATCGAGTGGATGTCCTCGCCGTCGAGGTCCACCACCGCCCGCACGGTGCCGTGCATGGCCGGGTGGCTGGGCCCGAGGTTCAGGTGCATCCGCTTCGTCGGGAAGGACGCCTCGAGGGCGTCCGGAGGGGCCTGCTGGGTCTCTAGGTCCTTGGCCATGGGTCCTCGCCTGGGCGACCGGCCGCCCGTCTCTCGCTAGTCTCGCCCCGCCGGACCCGGCCCGCGCCACGGCTCGTCGACCGGACGCTCCGGGACGAGGGGCTGCCTCCCGCGCAGCGGGTAGTCCTTGCGGAGCGGGTGCCCCACGAACTCCTCATACATGTAGAGGCGCCGCAGGTCCGGATGGCCCTCGAACCGGATGCCGTACATGTCCCAGCAGTAGCGCTCGTACCAGTCCGCTCCCTTCCACAGGGTCGTGACCGTGGCGAGGACCGGGTCCGACTCCGGGACGGGCACGCGCAGCCGCAGCCGGTGGTTCTTTTGCGTGGAGTAGAGCTCGTAGACCACCTCGAAGCGCGGATCCTCCCCGAGGTAGTCGACGGCGGTGATGTAGGGCGCCATGTCGAAGAGGAGCTCCGGATCCTCCTTGAGGAAGCGGCACACCTCCTCGATCCGACCCTTCTTCACGATGGCGACGTCGTCCCCGCCGACGCCCTCGTAGGCGTCGGAGACGGCGTCGGGCAGACGCTCCTTGAGCCTCTCCACGGCGAGCTGGGACACGGCCTTACCCCTCTCCCGACAGTGCGGGGCGGTCGATGAGCTTGTGCGGCTGCTCCTGGATCTTCTTCTGCAAGAGCATGATGCCGTCGAGCACCTGCTCCGGACGCGGCGGGCACCCGGGGATGTAGACATCGACGGGGATGATGCGGTCGATGCCCTGGACGGTGGCGTAGTTGTCGTAGAAGCCGCCGGAGGAGGCGCAGACCCCGAAGGCGACCACCCACTTCGGATCCGCCATCGAGTCGTAGATGCGCCTCAGGACCGGGGCCTGCTTGCAGTTCACGGTCCCCACCACCATGAGCAGGTCCGCCTGCCGCGGCGAGAAGCGCGGCAGCGCCGCGCCGAAGCGGTCGAGGTCGTAGCGCGCCGCCGCCACCGCCATGAACTCCATGCCGCAGCAGGCGGTGACGAAGGGGTACTGGAAGAGGCTGTACTTGCGCGCCCAGCCCAGGCCCTTGGAGACGAGCTTGGAGAGTCCAGTGAGCGCGTCCTCGCGGCGGGTGGTAATGGCGGGGACGAGGTCGGCGTCGGCTTGTGGATTCATGCTCACTCCCGGTACCAGTCGAGGGCGCCCTTCTTCCACACGTAGACGAGCCCGAGGACGAGCGTGAAGCCGAAGACCGCCATGGTGATGTAGCCGGCCCAACCGAGCTCCGTGAGCACCACCGCCCACGGGTACATGAACACCGCCTCGATGTCGAAAACCACGAAGAGCAGCGCGACCAGGTAGAACTTCACGTCGAAGCGCTCGCGCGCGAGGCCGGACGGCCTGGACCCGAACTCGAAGGGGCTCCGCTTTGCCTCGTTCGGGCGCCTCGGCCCGAGCAGGTTGGCGAGGCCGAGAAGCGTCAGGGCGAGGCCCACCGCGACGACGAGTACGACCGCGAGCGGGAAGTAGCTCTGCAGGGGTGTGGTCATGTCGGGACGGGGGGGAAGGGGGTCAAGGTGCTCCTAACTGCCTGTACCAACCGGTTTCGTCAAGGGGAATCACCCCTTGACTCCATGGTCCAGATATATAAACTCCGCGCCCTTCCTAGGTACACCCTCTCCCTCCCGGGTTCCTAACATGGGATATCAGTTTGGCGCGGTCCTCGCCTTTGCCGCCATCGCGGTCCTGCTGCCGTTCGGATTGCTCGCGGCCTTTCGCTTCATTCGCCCCTCCTTCCCGGAGGCGGACAAATCACTCATTTACGAGTGCGGCGAGAAGCCCATCGGGCGGGCCTGGTTCAACTTCAACCCGCGCTTCTACCTTATCGCACTCGTCTTCGAGATCTTCGAGGTGGACATCGCGCTCACCTTCCCGGTCTCGGTAGTATTTAAGGACTGGGTGGCCGCCGGCCCGCAGTTCGCCTGGATCGCCTTCGCCGAGCTCGTGCTCTTCATCGGCATCCTGCTCGTCGGGCTCGTCTGGGTCTGGGCCCACGGCGACCTCGAGTGGGTGAAGAAGCTCGCCGTCGTCGACGAGGGCCCGAAGCCCGAGGCGGCGGTCACCACCCACCGGGCCGCCTGACGGGCGCGCCCCCATGACGCTCCCAGGGAGGCGGAAGGAGACCGGACCATGAACCGCGACGCAATGGACGCCGGGATTGGCGGCGAGATCGTCACCTCGCACACGAACCAGCTCGACCGCATCATCAACCTCGCCCGGGCGAACTCTCTCCACTACCTCCTCTTCGGCCTCGCCTGCTGCGGCATCGAGCTCATGCAGTTCGGCGGCCCGCGCGCCGACGCCGATCGCTTCGGCGCCGTCTTCCGCGCCACCCCGCGGCAGGCCGACTTCATGATCGTGGCCGGGACCCTCACCTACAAGATGGCCGAGCGCCTGAAGCTCCTCTACGACCAGATGGCGGAACCGAAGTACGTCATCTCCATGGGCTCCTGCGCCAACTGCGGGGGGCTCTTCCAGCTCGCCTACTCGGTCTGCAAGGGCGTCGACAAGGTCGTGCCGGTGGACGTCTACGTGCCGGGCTGCCCGCCGCGCCCGGAGGCGCTCACCGAGGGGCTGCTGCGGCTCCAGGATCTCGTGATGCGCGAGCGCTGGAAGGACAAGCGGCGGCCGCCCCGGGCGACTCCGGCGACCGGCGGAAGGGCGTAAGCGGCGGGGCACCGGACCGCCACCAAGGGGCGAGGCGAGAGGGTCGCCCCGGGCCTCACCTAGGTTCCGAGAGGGAGACGGATGACGACGAGCGAGATCCACCAGAGGCTGCAAGCCCAGTTCGGAGAGGCGGTCGGGCCGCTGTCCGAGCCGAAGGTCGATCCCTTCGCCTTCGTGAAGCCGGACCGGCTGGTGGAGGTGTGCCGCTTCCTCAAGGACACCCCGGGCCTGGAGATCGATTTCTGCGAGGACCTGACCGCCGTCGACTGGCCCAAGCGCGACGCCATCGAGGTCGTCTACCACCTCTACTCCTACAAGTACCGGCACGGCATCGTACTCAAGGTGGAGGCGAGCCGGGCCGCGCCCACCGTCCCGAGCGTCGAGGGGGTGTGGAAGGCCGCGAACTGGATGGAGCGGGAGGTCTATGACCTCTTCGGGGTGACCTTCTCGGGCCACCCGGACCTCCGCCGCGTCATGCTCCCGGACGACTGGGTGGGCCACCCGCTGCGCAAGGACTACCAGGAGGCCGGCGGTTTCCACGGCATCCCCAACCTGCGGGAGAACCCGCTCGTGGAACTCCGGCGGCTCGACGAGGTGCGCATGGCCGAGCACGCCAAGGCCAATCCCCCGCCTCCGCCCCCGGCGGCGCCGGCCCCGTCGGCCGCCGGTGCCCCGCCCTCCCCCGCCGCGCCCCCGGCGGCGCCGAAGGCCTAGCGAGGAACGGACATGTCCAAGCTCGTCCTGCGCCGCATCGACCGCAACAACGAAGAGATGCTCATCAACTTCGGGCCCCAGCACCCGTCCACCCACGGCGTCTTGAACTTCCTCGTGGAGACCGACGGCGAGGTAATGCGCCGCGCCATCCCGGACATCGGCTACCTGCACCGCTCGCTCGAGAAGATCGGCGAGATGGTCGGGTACCCGGGCTACATGCCCTACACGGATCGCATCGACTACCTCGCCGCCATGTTCGCGAACGAGGGGTGGGCGATCGCGGTGGAGCGGCTCCTCAAGGTGGAGGTGCCCCGCCGCGCCCAGTACCTGCGGGCCGCGAGCTGCGAGCTGAACCGCATCGCCAGCCACCTCGTGTCCATCGGGACCATGGCCACCGACATCGGCGCCGTCACCCCGCTCGTCTACGCCCTGCGCGAGCGGGAGGCCATCAACGACCTCATCGAGGCCCTCTGCGGAGCGCGGCTCACCTACAACTACCACCGCGTCGGCGGGGTGGCCTTCGACGCGCCCGAGGGCTGGCGGGACAAGGTGCTGCGCTTCTTGGACCGCTTCGACAGCCTGCTCCAGGAGTGGGACCGGCTCATCACCTGGAACGAGATCTACCTGAAGCGGCTCGGCGGGGTGGCGGTCATCACCCGGGAACAGGCCATCGATTACGGGCTGGTGGGACCCAACCTGCGGGGCAGCGGCGTGGACTGGGACGTGCGCCGCGACGTGCCCTACGGGGCCTACCCCGACTTCAAGTTCGACGTGCCGGTGGGCCGAGGCTGGGCCGGCACCGTCGGCGACGCCTTCGACCGCTACTACGTGCGCGTGCTGGAGATGGCGCAGTCCACGCGCATCGTCCGCCAGGCGCTGGAGAAGCTGCCGGACGGCGAGTACATGGCCAAGGTCCCTCGCAAGATCAAGCCCGAGGCCGGCGAGGTCCTTTCGCGGGTGGAGAGCGCCCGAGGCGAGCTCGCCTACTACGTGATCTCGGACGGCACCGAGCGCGCCTATCGCGTGAGGGCCCGCACCGGGTCCTTCCTGGCCATGGGGATCATCGAGGACATCTCCTCCGGCCTCATGATCGCCGACCTCGTCGCCCTCATCGCCTCGCTCGACGTGGTCGCCCCCGAGACGGATCGATAGCCATGCCCAGCAAGTTCTCCTTCGCCTTCCCCCGGCCTTCTACTCGCCGCCTCCTCGTCGTCTCCTCCCTCGCGGCGGTGGTGGCCATCCCCGTGGCCCTCTTCGGGCTCCTCGTCCTCTACCTCCCCTTCATCCAGCAGCCCGTCTTCTTCGCCTTCGTGCGCGAGACCCTGCACCGGGAACCGATGATCTGGGCGGGCACGCAGTGGGCCTACGCGGCGGCGCTACTCGTCGCCGGCATCCTCCTCTTCACCTTCGCCTCGGTCTCGGGCGGCATCTTCTCCTGGTACGAGCGGCGCGTCGCCGGCCGCATCCAGAGCCGCATCGGCCCGAATCGGGTGGGCGCGGGCGGCTTCTTCCAGTGGGTGGCGGACGCCGTGAAGCTCCTCTTCAAGGAGGATCTGGTGCCGGCCGAGGCGGACTCGCTCCTCTTCCGCGCCGCCCCCTACTTCGTGGTCGCGGGCATGACGCTCACGCTCGTGGCCCTGCCATTTGGCCAGTCGGTCATCGTCGCCGACCTGAACGTGGGCATCTTCTACATCCTGGCGGTCACGTCCCTCATCGTGGTCGGCATCCTCCTCTCCGGGTGGTCCTCCAACTCGAAGTGGGCCCTCTTCGGCGGCATGCGCTCGGCCGCCCAGGTGATCAGCTACGAGGTGCCGTCCGGCCTCGCCATCATGACGCCCGTGCTCATGGCCGGGACGCTCTCCATGCAGGGCATCATCCAGGCCCAGGGCGGATGGCCCTGGCAGTGGTTCATCGCCCGCAATCCGGCGGCCTTCGTGGCCTTCTTCATCCTCTTCACGAGCCAGCTCGCGGAGGCGAACCGCACCCCCTTCGACCTCCCGGAGGCCGAGTCGGAGCTGGTGGCGGGGTACATGTCCGAGTACTCGGGGTTCCGCTTCGCCCTCTACTTCCTCGTGGAGTGGGCGAACCTGTGGATCATCAGCGCGGTCGCGGTCTCCCTCTTCCTGGGCGGCTGGCAGGTCCCCGGCGTCTCCGCCCAGGACTGGGCCGCCTGGCGCGGCAGCGCCGAGCTCCCGCGCCTCTCCTGGTGGCTGTGGCAAGCCCTGTCGGTGGGGGTCTTCGCCGCAAAGACCATGGTGCTCGTCACCGTGGTGATCTGGATCCGCTGGACCCTGCCCCGCATCCGCGTCGACCAGATGATGAACCTGTGCTGGAAGTACCTGGTGCCGGCCGGGTTCGTGGCCATGCTCTTCACGCTCGGCTGGCAGATCGCGGTGGCCAGCTTCCCCCGGGTCGAGGTCGTGAGCGGGGTCGTCCTCTTCGCCCTCTTCGCCTACGCCGTCTTCCGCTTCTTCAAGCTGACCCGGGAGAACATCTCCCGGGTGGTCGGGGACCACGTGGACCTCACGAACTGGTAGGCGAACGAACCATGCCCACTTCTCCCAGCGAGTACCTCGGCAACATCCGCGACACCGCCAAGTCCTTCTGGCAGGGGATGAGCATCACCCTCTCCCAGGTGCTCCGGCGCCCCATCACCATCCAGTATCCGGACCGCATGGCTCTCCCCGTGCAGGACGCCCTGCCGGCCCGCTACCGCGGTTTCCTGGAAGTGGACGCGCAGATCTGCACCGGCTGCCAGGCCTGCGAGCGGGCCTGCCCCATCAGCTGCATCCAGATCGTCCTCGACAAGGACCCGGCCAACCCGAAGCAGCGCGTGGTGTCGCAGTTCGACATCGACGAGGCGAAGTGCATGTTCTGCGGGCTCTGCGTCGAGCCCTGCCCCACGGGGGCCATCCAGCACACCCGGGAGTTCGAGGCGACCCAGCGCTCGGTCCGAAACCTGGTGTTCCGCTGGGCCGACCCCCTCCACCCCTTCCCCGTCTACAAGGTTCCCAAGGGCGCGCCCTATTTCCCTCGAGCTCCGCTCGGCTCGCTGGTCCGCGAGGTGGTGGCGAGGCGCGCCTGGGACGCGACGGGACCGGCCTACCTGCCACCCGAGCCCCTCAAGCCGCCCCCGGCGAAGCCCGCAGCGGCGAAGCCCGCGGCCCCGGCCGCGGTCAAGCCTGCCGCAGCCGGCGCCCCCGCGGCCGCTGCCGCGCCCAAGCCCGCCGGCGCCGAGCCGCCGGCCGGCGCCGCCCCTTCGCCGGCGGCCGGCGAGAACAAGCCGTGAAGGAGAGGCACCGAATGAGCCCCATCCGCAAGCTCCTCGCCTGGTCTTTCGTGAGCGTCGCCGTGCTGACGGCGGTGGCCGTCGCCTCCGCGCGCTTGGCCCCGGCGCTCGCCGCCTCTCCCCGCTTTCCGGTCGGCGGACCGGTGTCGCTCGCGGACCTCGTCTTCTGGCTGTTCGCCGTGCTCACGGTGGGAGGCGGGCTCGGGGTCGCGCTCTCCCGCAACATCCTCTACACCTCGCTCGCGCTCCTCTTCTCCCTCATGGGGGTGGCCGGGCTCTACGTCTTCCTCTCCGCGGACTTCGTGGCCGTGGCCCAGGTCCTCATCTACATCGGCGGCGTCCTCGTCCTCATCCTCTTCGCGGTGATGCTCACGAACCGCATCGGCGACGTGAACATCTCCAACACGAGCCTGGGCTGGGCGGGCGGCACGGTGCTCGCGCTGGTGACCGCCTCCCTGGTCGTCGCCGTGGCTGTCGAGGTCCCTTGGCGCGTGAAGCTGTCCCACCCACTCGTCGTCACCACCGCGGCCATGGGGAACGCGCTCCTGCAGCGTTGGCTCCTCCCGTTCGAGCTCGTTTCCCTGACGCTCCTCGCCACCCTCATCGGCGCCATCGTCATCGCCCGCAAGGAGCTCAAGGCCGACTAGCGGCCCGGAGAACCGAATGGCACACGTGACCCTCTCGCACTTCCTCGTGGTCGCCGGGCTCCTCTTCGTGCTCGGCCTCCTCACCGTGCTGACCCGGCGCAACGCCGTGGCCATCCTCATGGGCGTCGAGCTCCTCCTGAACTCCGCCAACCTGAACCTGGTGGCCTTCAACCACTACGTGGTGGGGGGGATCGGCGGCCAGGCCTTCGCGCTGTTCGTCATCGTCCTCGCCGCTGCCGAGGCCGCGGTCGGCCTGGCCATCGTCCTGAGCATCTTCCACACCTTCAAGACCATCGACGTCCGCGCTGCGGACCTGATGCGAGAGTGAGATGGAACACGCCCTGAACGAGCTCGCCCCCGTAGCGGTAGAGAAGGTGAGCTATCTCTGGCTCATTCCGCTGTTCCCGGCCGTGGGAGCCCTCATCAACTCCCTCTTCGGCATCCGCATCCAGCGGACGCTCGGCAAGCGGGCCGTGCACCTCATCGCCATCGGGATGATGGCGCTTTCCTTCGCGGTGGCGGTGCGGGCCTTCCTGCAGCTCTACGCGCTCGCGCCGGAGGAGCGCTTCCTCCAGCAGACCCTGTGGCAGATGCTCTCCGCGGACCGGTTGCGCTTCGACCTCGGGTTCGCCCTCGATCCCCTCTCCATGATGATGGTGCTCATCATCACCTTCATCGGGACGCTCATCCACGTCTTCTCCGTCGGCTACATGGCCGACGAGCCCTCCTACTGGCGGTTCTTCGCCTACCTGAACCTCTTCGTCTTCGCGATGCTGCTCCTCGTCATGGGGGACAACTTCGCCGTGATGTTCTTCGGGTGGGAGGGCGTCGGGCTCGCGAGCTACCTGCTCATCAGCTTCTGGTACACCGACATCGAGAAGGCGAAGGCCGGCATGAAGGCCTTCGTGGTGAACCGCTTCGGCGACTTCGGCTTCATCCTGGGCCTGTTCCTCCTCTTCTGGACGCTCGGCGGAGTCTGGGAGCCGCGCGCCGACGTCCGCTCGCTCACCTACCACCCGGAGATCGGGGAGAGCGCCGTCCCGAGCGCGACAAACCCCTTCGAGTCCGCCGCCCCGAAGTCGGTGGAGAAGGACGGGCGGGTCCTCCGCCTCGGTCCCACGCTCAACTTCCGCGAGCTCAGGGACCAGGTCGTGATCGAGAGCACCGGCGTCGCCGAGCACCTGAAGCACCAGACGGTCTGGGGCTTCGCCCTCATGGCGGTGGTGGGGATCCTCCTCTTCGTCGGCGCCATGGGGAAGAGCGCTCAGCTCCCCCTCTACGTCTGGCTCCCCGACGCCATGGCGGGTCCGACGCCGGTCTCGGCCCTCATCCACGCCGCCACCATGGTCACCGCCGGCGTCTACATGGTGGCCCGGCTGAGCTACCTCTACGCGCTCTCGCCGACCGCCATGGGATGGGTGGCCACCATCGGAGCGCTCACCGCCTTCTTCTCCGCCTCCATCGGCTTCTTCCAGTACGACATCAAGAAGGTGCTCGCCTACTCCACCGTGTCCCAGCTCGGGTTCATGTTCATCGGGGTGGGGGTGGGCGCCTTCTGGGCCGGCAGCTACCACCTCCTCACCCACGCCTTCTTCAAGGCCTGCCTCTTCCTCGGCTCCGGCTCCGTGATCCTCGGCTGCCACCACGAGCAGGACATGCGGAAGATGGGGGGCCTGAAGAAGCACATGCCCGTCACCGCCGGGACCTACCTCGTCGCCTGCTGGGCCATCGCCGGATTCCCCTGGGCGGCCGGCTTCTACTCGAAGGACGAGATCCTCTGGAAGGCCTTCTCCGCTCGCGACCTCGCCTTCCTCGGTCACAGCGCCCCGTGGCTCGGGCCGGCCATCTACGTGCTCGGGATCCTCGCCGCCACCGGGACGAGCTTCTACATGTTCCGCAGCTACTACATGACCTTCACCGGCTCCTACCGCGGGGGCGAGGGGCACGTGGAGGAGCACGACGAGGATCCGCACGCGGCGCACGCGGCCCCGCACCACGCCACCCCGGCGCACCCACAGGACAACGTGGACCCGAACGGCGCCACCCAGGCCGTCCACGCCGCCCCGCACGCCGCCCACGCCGTCCACGCCCCGCACGCCGCCCAGGACGACCACGGCGCGCACGGGAAGGCGGACCACGGCCACGGTCATCACGGCGTCGTTCCGCACGAGTCGCCCCTCTCCATCACCGTCGTCCTCGTGGTGCTCGCCGCCGGCTCCGTCCTGGCCGGGCTTCTCGGCATCCCGACCCTGTGGAGCCACACCGAGCCCGCCCTGGAGAGGTGGCTCGCGCCCTCCTTGCCGGCGGAGGTCCACTTCGCGGAGTTCCCCCACGCCACCGAGTGGCTCTTCCAGTGCATGGGCGTCGCCGCTGCCGCCGTGGGCTGGTTCTTCGCGCGGCTCCTCTTCAAGGACGGCAAGAGCCCGGTGCCGGCGCAGCTGAAGAAGCGCTTCTTCGGCTTCTGGACGGTCGTCTACAACAAGTACTACGTGGACGAGGCCTACCACGCGCTCGTGGTGCGGCCGGCGCTCTTCCTGGCTCGCTTCTTCTTCTGGTTCGACCAGCACGTCATCGATTGGATCGTGAACTTCGTGGCCTGGCTGGGCCGCCTGGTGGCGAACATCGACGGAGCCATCGACACCTACGTGGTGGACGGCGCCGTGAACGCCGTGGCCGGGGTCACGAACGAAGCCGGACGGGCCCTGCGCCGCATTGAGACTGGCCGCATCACCACCTACCTCTACGGGCTGACCCTCGGGTCCCTGCTCGTGATTCTCCTCAACTTCCTCTTCCGCTAGGAGACCGGCGAATGATCCGCCCCGACAACGTCCTGGTTTGGGCCACCTTCTTCCCGCTTATCGGCGCCGGGCTCATCCTGGTGCTCATAGCCCTCGGCTACGCCCTCCGCCTGCCGAAGTCCGTCCTGGACCAGTCGGCGCGCTGGGTGACGCTCGCCGCGAGCGCCCTCATGCTCGTCGCCTCCGTCCTCGCCTGGCACTGGTTCGACCCGTCGGCGGCCGGACTGGCCGTGGCCGGCAAGGCCACCGGCGTGCAGATGGTGAGCCGGGCGGTGTGGATCCGGCCCTTCAACGTCGAGTGGTTCGTGGGGGTGGACGGGCTCTCCATCTCCATGGTCCTCCTCACCGGCATCATCTCCTTCGTCGCCGCCGTCGCCTCCATGCCCTGGTGGCAGGGGGGCAAGCACGCCGCGGAGATGGCCGGCATGGACGAGCACGGCCACGACGACCCGCACCACCCCAAGCACTTCTCGGTGCGGATGGTGCCGGCCTACATGGTGCTGTTGCTCCTCCTCATGACGGGGATGATGGGGACCTTCGTCGCCCTGGACATGTTCCTCTTCTACGTCTTCTGGGAGGTCATGCTCCTGCCGATGTACTTCCTCATCGGCATCTGGGGCGGCCCGCGCCGCGAGTACGCGGCCATCAAGTTCTTCCTCTACACCCTGGCGGGCTCGGTCCTCATGCTGCTCGCCATCATCGCCATCTACTACCGGAGCCTCCCTGCCACGCTCGCCGACGGCACCCAGTCGGTGCGTCATACCTTCAACCTGCTCGAGCTCGCCGCCCAGGGCCGGACCGGCCAGTTCCTGGGCGCCGCTCCCGTCCTCGGGTTCGCCTTCACGAGGATCGTCTTCGTGGCGCTCTTCATCGGGTTCGCCATCAAGGTCCCGATGTTCCCGTTTCACACCTGGTTGCCGGACGCCCACGTCGAGGCGCCCACTCCGGTCTCCGTGATCCTGGCGGGCATCCTCCTCAAGATGGGCCCCTACGGCATGCTCCGCTTCAACTTCCAGCTCCTGCCGGACGCCACCGAGTGGGCGGCGAACGCCATCGCCATCTTCGGCGTCATCAACGTGGTCTACGGCGCCTACGTCTGCCTGGCGCAGAAGGACTTCAAGAAACTCATTGCCTACTCGTCCGTGTCCCACATGGGCTTCACGCTGCTCGGCATGGCGGCGCTCACCCCGGTGGCCATCTCCGGAGCGGTGCTCAACCTCTTCACGCACGGCATCATCAGCCCGGCACTCTTCCTTCTCGTGGGCGTGATCTACGACCGCGCCCACCACCGCGACCTGGATCGCTTCGGGGGCCTGGCGCAGGCGCTGCCCGAGTACAGCGGCCTGACCGGACTCGCCTTCTTCGCCTCGCTCGGCCTGCCGGGGCTCGCCGGGTTCATCGCCGAGTTCATGGTGCTCTCCGGGAGCTTCCCCGTGTACCTCACCTACACGGCCATCTCGGCGACCGCGGTCATCATCACCGCCGCTTACTACCTGTGGGCCATGCAGCGGATCTTCCTCGGCAAGCTGAACCCGGTCTACGACGGGTTCCCGGACGTGAACTGGCGGGAGCGCTTCGTCCTCTACCCCCTCTCCGCCTTCATGATCTTCCTGGGCTTCTATCCGCAGTTCATCCTCACCGCGATCAACCCGACCCTGCAACAGCTCATCCAGAACATCCGGGCGTAACCAGGCCCCGGGGAGACCGCTGATGGAAATCCAGACGTATCTCGCCGCCGAGAACGTGCGCAGCGCGGGCTGGTTCTGGCCCGAGCTCTACCTCACCTTCGGCACGCTCGCGCTCTTGCTCCTCGACGTCATCTGGCGCAAGAGCCCGCGGCGCGCCGGCCTCATGATGGCGGCCACGCTGGCGGTGCTCTTCCTGGCCGCGGGAGCGCTGGCGCTCGAGCCGACGACGCCCCAGTCCCTCTTCAACGGCCTCATCGTGAACGACTCCTTCGCCACCTTCTTCAAGTGGCTCTTCTTGGCCGGGGCCGTGCTCACGGTGTTCATCGCCGCGCCGTCGGGAGCCTTTCCGTCGGCGCTGGTGGGGCAGTTCTACGCGCTCCTCGTCTCCATCGTCCTGGGCCTCTTCCTCATGGCGAGCGCGAGCGACCTCCTCATGGTCTTCATGTCCATCGAGCTCGTCTCGATGGTGAGCTACGTGCTCGCGGGCTTCACCCGCGCGAACCGGAAGGCCTCGGAGGCCGCCCTGAAGTACGTCATCTTCGGGGGCGTCGCCTCCGGGGTGATGGTCTTCGGCATGAGCTACCTCTACGGCCTGCTCGGCACCACGAACATCCTCGAGTTCGCTCCCCGGCTCGCCGGCCTGCCCTCCACCTGGCCGGTGAAGCTCGCCCTCGTCCTAGCGGTGGCCTTCTTCTCGGCCGGGGTGGGCTACAAGATCGCGAGCGTGCCCTGGCACATGTGGTGCCCGGACGTCTACGAGGGCGCTCCCACCCCCTTCACCGCTTTTCTCTCGGTGGGGCCCAAGGCGGCCGGCTTCGCCCTCGCCGCCCGCCTCCTCTACGGAGCGCTGAGCAGCAATCCGGGGGGCACGGGCTTCGCCGAGGCCCTCCACGGCGTCCCCTGGCCGGCGGTGGTCGGGGTGCTCTCCGCCGTGACCATGACGGTCGGCAACCTGACAGCGCTCCCGCAGACGAACCTGAAGCGGCTGCTCGCCTACTCCTCCATCGCGCACGCCGGATACGCGCTCATGGGCATCGCGGCGAACTCGGTCATCGGCACCCAGGCCGTGATGGTCTACATGCTCGCCTACCTGGTGATGAACCTCGGCGCCTTCCTCGCCGTCATCGTCATCGAGCGGCTCACCGGATCGCCGTCCATCTTCGAGTTCCGCGGGCTGGGACGCCGCGCCCCCCTGGCCGCGGTGAGCTTCGGCGTCTTTCTGTTCGCGCTCACCGGGCTCCCACCCTCCATCGGCTTCACCGGAAAGTACTACCTGTTCCTCTCGGTGATGGAACGGGTGGCCGGACCGGGCGGCTACTGGTACGCGGTGCTCGCCGTGGTGGCCGCGCTCAACACCGCAGTGTCGCTCTACTACTACGCGCGCATCTTGCGGGCCATGTTCTTCGAGGCGCCCTTCGCCGAGTCCGAGGTCACCTACCCGGCCTCCTACAAGCTCTTGCTCTCCGGCTTCGCGGGGGCCACCGTCCTCTTCGGCATCTGGCTCAACCCGATCATCAGCTGGTCCAAGGCATCCCTCGTCCTCTTCCGCGGCTAGACCGCTTTCAGGTTAATGCGATGTTGTAACCGGCGTAGCGAGCCCAGGCGCGCACGTCCTCGAGAGA
>Ga0335078_10003425_pt1 | contig 23636 bp, 21 predicted proteins | sample Lox_Sample_32_FD_206711 | JGI IMG/M metagenome (GOLD analysis project Ga0335078, IMG submission 206711) | Soil microbial communities from Loxahatchee National Wildlife Refuge, Florida, United States - Lox_Sample_3.2 | ecosystem: Environmental > Terrestrial > Soil > Wetlands | place: USA... | reverse complement strand
GGGGAATACCGTCACTCGCGCAGTCGGCCAGCGAGCGCACCTGCGCCAGGTAAAAGTCCGCCGCGTGCGTGCCGTGCGCTTCCATCGGGAGAGCGGTGAAGAATTGAAACGGTAATCCCAACGCGGCTACCGCCTGCCGAAACTCCGGCCGCGCCGCGCCGTACCAGGAGACAATCGAGTCGAACCCGCCCAGCACTTCAAGCAGCCGCGGGCTGGGTCCGGTCAGTTCCAGCAGGTCGAGGCCGGTGTCCGCGATGGATCTTGCCCGGTGCGCGAAGCGCGCCAACGGCACGTTCTGCGCCGCGGCCCACACCTCCAGGTACTCCGCGCACAGGCACTCCATGGCCGGAATCGAGACTATAAAATCGCCGATGGCCCCGGGGCGAATGATCAGGCGCTTCAAGAATCCAGCATAGCCGCGGCTGATCGGTCAGAGAACGCCGTTGGCCAGTGAGGCATCGATCGTCAGTTGGGGACCCGCGGCGCCCCCACCCGCGCACTCGTCCAGCGTGACCGTATGCTCGACCCAGTGCGACAGCGGCAGGTTCCGGAACAGAATCCGCTCGCGCAACACCAGCGTCTGCCGGCTCATGAAAAAGATCCGGCTTTTCCGCAGAAATTGGCGCTGTTCTACGCGAAAATCATTCAGGAATTCATCGAATGCCGCGCGCCTTGCCTCGGCCCGGGCGTCACTGATGGCACGTTGCAACCTTTGCCTCTGTACAACCAGAGCGCTCTCCAGCTCCACCAGTGCCCCCCGTTCGCGCGCGACAGCTTCTTCGGTCCGCCATCGCATCATCAGGCAAACCAGCAGCGCGGAACCAAACGCCGTGAATCCCGGCACGCATATCCAGAGCAAAATCGCCATGAAATTCCGGCTTTATCCGCTACAATTCTAGTTGCCGTCAGGCCGGCAAGCAATGTTGACTATCGTACCTTAACCATAGAATTCCGGTTAATTGACCGGCCATTATACTAATCGGCATTTGTGAGCCTCGGCTCCAGCCACCCCAGCTGCCGCGGGATAGCTTGCCAAACGCGGGCTCCCGGCGTCATTCGTGGCGGAGCGCGACCAGCGGGTCCACCCGAGTGGCACGGCGCCCCGGAACATAACAGGCCGCCAGCGCCACCAGCATGAGCAGGATGCTCACCGCCCCAAGCGTTGCGGGATCGCCGGGCTTCACGTCGTACAGCATGTTCCCCAGGAGGCGTGTGGCAGCGAATGACGCCGCGATCCCCAGCGCCACTCCGGCAGCCGCCAACTGGACGCCATGGCGCACCACGCGCCGCAGGACCTGCCCGGTGGGGGCGCCTAACGCGACGCGAATCCCGATCTCGCGGGTCCCACGCGTCACCTCGTGGGCCAGCAGGCCGTACAACCCGATCGATGCCAGCAGCAGCGCCGCCAGCCCAAACAGGCTGGAAAGCCGCGCCACCAGGCGTTCCTGGAACAGCAGTTGGTCGATGTGCTGCTGCTGCGTTTTCACATTGACCAGCGGTATGTCGCTCGAAACCTGCCGCACGATTTCGCGCACATCCGGAACCAGCGCGAGCGGATCGCGGCTGGTGCGTAATTCGAAGGAACCTCCAGACGAGATGGGAACATACAGGGTCGCTTTGATGGCCCGCCGGAGGCTGTCATATTTGATGTCGCGCACCACACCCACAATCTGCCAGCCGGCTTTTGGCGTACCGTCCGGATCCTCACGAGGATCCGGAGTGTAATCGCCGAACGGCCGGCCCAGCGGGTCGCCTTTCGGAAAATACTCGTGGATAAACGACTCATTGACGATCGCCGGCAACAGGACTCGCGCTGCGAGCTTCGGATCGGCGTCCGCGCTGGCGGCTAATTCGTACTCTTCCGGCTTGAATCGGCGCCCGCGCTGAATGGGGATTCCCATGGTTTCAAAGAATTGAGGACCAACCGGAAGAATATCCGTATGAACGCGGGATTTGGGGGACGTGCCGGGCAAATGGAAGTCGATGCCCGACAGGCTGCCGCTGAGCAGCACCGAATCCGAATAACTGGCCGAGAGCACGCCGGGGATGGCGGCGAAACGGTCACGGAGATCGCGATAGAACCTGGCGAGACGTTCTCCCTTGTAGTGCTTCAAGGTGGCATCCACGTCGAAAGTCAACACGTTATTCGTGGTGAAACCCGGATCGAGATGGCGCAGGTTTTCGAGCGTGCGCACCACCAAGCCGGCCCCCACCAGCACGACTACCGTAAGCGCGACTTGCGTTACCACCAGGATGTTGCCCAAGCGAAAACGGCCTTGGCGGGCATTCATGGCGGCGGCGCCGTCCTTCAATGCCGGCGTCAAATCCATGTGCATGGAGCGCATCGCCGGAGCCAGGCCAAACAGCACCCCGGTGAGAACGGTCGCGGCCAGCGTGAAGCCCAGCACCCGCCAGTCCGGTTCGGCTGAGAACGTGACGGCATTGCCGCCGTTGTTGACGGCAAAATCCATCAGTGCGCGAGCGCCCCAGTAGGACAGCAGTATGCCCAGTGCGCCGCCGAGTGTAGAAAGCGTGACGCTCTCGGTCAGCAATTGGCGCATGAGCCGGCCGCGTGCCGCGCCCAGAGCCAGGCGCACGGCGATCTCCTTTTCGCGCGCCACAGCCCGCGCCAGCAGAAGCCCGGCCACGTTGGCGCAGCCGATCAACAACACGATCCCAACCGCGATCATCAGCACGTAGAGCAGTCTGGAGATCTGGCCGCGGAGGCCGGTCAAGCCCGTTTGCGCCGGGACCAGCGTGATCGCGGGCGCGTTGCTCGGCTTCGCCACGGGTGTTTCCGCGTGCATCAGGTCGTTCAGGAACAAAGCGGAGAGCTGGCTCTGCGCGTATCCTACGGAGATGCCAGGCTTCAAGCGGCCCGCGGCAATGATCCAAAAGGAACCAGCATCCTCCTGGTGCGGCGTCCAGGCGTAGCGCTGCTGGAGGTTGCGACGCTGCACAAGAGGCACCGAAAGGTCGAGGAAATGGCCCGGCGTGAGATAGACGAAGGACTCCGCGGCCACACCTACAACCGTGAATGGCAGGCCATTCAGGTCAATGATTTTACCGATAATGGTGCGATCGCCGCCGAATTGCCGCTTCCAATAGGCATACTGCAGCACGACCACGGCCGGAGCGCCGGGGGCGTTGTCGGCCGGCACAAGAACGCGTCCCAGCGCGGCGCCCACGCCGAGCGCCTGGAAATAGTCGCCGGAAACATATTGTCCGTCGGCTTGATGCACGGCACCGTGGCCGCTCACGGTGATATCGAAGGCCCCGGCGAACTCGGCCAAGCTGGAGAAAGGTCCATGCTCTCGAACGTCGTCCAGAAAAGGCTTCGATAACGAGCACTCGTGGGGGTTCTCACCGCTGAAAGCGCCGCTGCAGTCTCCGTAGGAACTGAAACCATGCACATTCAGCTTGCCCCGCGCGCTCCATTTGAGCAACATCAGATGCTGCGGATCGCGAACGGGCAGCGCCTTGAACATCACCGTGTTGATCACGCTGAATATGGCGGTGTTGGCGCCGATCGACAGCGCCAACGTGAGCACAGCCACCGTGGTGAAACCGGGATTCTTCTTGAGCACCCGCAGTCCATAGAGGACATCGCGCCGCCAGCCGGCCCCCAGCGTGAATCTGCCGTGTGCGCGGAGCGCGCGATCTTCAGCGTTCTGCTGCCAGGCCGTCATTGCCGGTTCCTTTCCGTGATGAGCTTGCTGTAATTCGTGGGCCAGCGCCGCCCAATCGTTAACGTGCCCCTGCGCCATTTCGCGGGCCTGCGATTCCTCCGCGCCCAGCCGCAAGGCATCGCTGTAGGCATCTTCCAGTTGGCGGGCGACTTCTTCGACAATTTCCGCCTCGCGCTCCGGGAGGAAACCGCGTAGGCGCAGGTTCGCGCGAACGTATGCGGACCAATCAAACATGGCTGGGCAGGACAATCTGGTTGATGGTGGCTACGAATTCCTCCCAGGCGCCGCGCTGGGCTTTCAGGCACTTGCGGCCCGCTGGCGTCAGCCGGTACGAACGGCGGCGGCGCTCGCCGGCCTTCTCCACCCAGCGGCCGGCGATCAGGCCGCGATCTTCCAGGCGGAACAGGATGGGGTACAGCGACCCGATGCGGAAGCGGATCCGGCCCTTGGTGCGCTGCTCGATCAGCTTGCCGAGGTCGTAGCCGTGGCGCGGCCGCGCTTCCAGGAAGGTCAGCACCAGCAGTTCCGCGCTACCCTTGCTCAGGTCACGATTGAACATACTTCTTCAAATTATACTTCTAAGACGTATATGCTGGCAAGACGTAACGGGTTTTCGAATGGATGGCGGCGCCAGGGCATCACACGATGAGCCTGCGCTCCACCCACCCCAGGGCGCCATCGGCCGCCAGCGCCATGCAGGCCGCCGGCACAGCCCCGGCCAGGATCTGCGTCGTGTCCACGGACGCGATGCCGCGGAAAATGAACACCCCCAGGCCTCCGCCGCCGATGGCCGCCGCGATGGTGGCCGTGCCGATCGTGGTTACTGTCGCCACCCGGATGCCCGCCAATATAGTGCGCGCCGCTAGCGGCATTTCGACGCGCCACAGAAGCTGTGCGGCGGTCATGCCCATCGCCACGGCGGATTCGCGCACCGCCGGATCCACGCCCAGAATTCCCGCCAGCGTATTGCGCAGAATCGGCAGCAGCGCGTAGAGCACCAGCGCCACGATGGCCGTCCGCTTGCCGATTCCGCCGATCAGCGGCACGGGGATCAGAAAGCCGAACAGCGCCAGGCTGGGAATGGTTTGCATGATGTTCGCAAATCCCAGCACCCATGGGCGCCAGCGGGCGCGCCGCGTCATCAGAATGCCGGCGGGCAGGGCCACGGCGATGGCGATGGTCATCGAGACGAGCACCAGCGTCAGATGCTCCCAAGTGAGCTGGCCGATCTCGCCCGCCAGGCTGGAGTTCATGGCTGGTGTGCCTGCCAATCAAGACACGCCAGAAAGGCGCGCGCTTCCCCGTTCCGCGTTTCCAGAAATTCGGGCGGCGTTACGGCCACTTCCAAGGCGCCCTCCCGCAGCAGCGCGATGCGCGTGCCCAGCATGAGCGCCTCGCGCACGTCGTGCGTTACGAAGATAGCGGTCTTGGCCAGATCGCGGCGCAAGGCCAGGAACTGCTTCTGCAATTCCAGCCGCGTCACCGGATCCAGCGCGCCGAAAGGCTCGTCGAACAGCAGCACGGAAGGATCCGCCGCCAGTGCCCGCGCCACGCCCACCCGCTGGCGCTGGCCTCCGGAGAGCTCCCGCGGATAGCGTCCCGCAAACTGATCCGGGTCGAGGCCGACCTGTTCCAGCAACGCCGCCACCCGCGCCCGAATGCGCGCCTCCTCCCATTTTTCGAGCCACGGCACTAACGCCACATTCTCAGCCACCGTGTAATGCGGAAACAGTCCGATCTCCTGGATCACGTACCCGATGTGGCGCTTCAGCCGGACCGGTTCCCAGGCGCGGGTCTCCCGGCCATCCACGTACACTTCGCCGGCGCTGGGATAGAGCAGCCCATTCACCATCTTCAGCGCGGTAGTTTTGCCCGAACCGCTGCGGCCGAGCAGCGCCAGCGTCTCGCCGGCCTCCACGGAAAGCGTCAGACCCTTCAGAATCTCGCGCGCGCCGATGCGGAACGATGCTCCTCGAAATTCAACAACGGCGCTCACGCGATCAGCAAGCTCTCGGCAAACGGCCACTCGGCGTCGATCCATTGCGCCGCGCATTCGAAGCCCGCCTCTTCGGCCATCTCGCCGATCTCCGCGGCCTCAAACTTGTGGCAGGATTCCGTCCAGATGGTTTCGCCTTTGCGTAAGACACATGCGCAGCCGGCCGCGCGGATCTCGACGCGCTGCGCCACGCGCGACCGCAGATGCATCTCGATGCGCCGTTCACATTCGTTCCAGCGCGCCTCGTGCGCGAACGCGCGCAAATCGAAATCGCCCTCCAGTTCCCGGTTGATGCGCGCCAGCAGGTTCAGGTTGAAGGCCGCCGTCACACCGGCCGGGTCGTCATACGCGAGCACCATGCGGGCCACCGGCTTGATCAGGTCCGTGCCCAGCAACAGCGCGTCCCCCGGCCTCAGGCAGCCATGCACGTCGCGCAGAAAGTCTCGCGCCGCCGCGGAATCGAAGTTGCCGATAGTGCTGCCCAGGAACAGCACCAGCATGGATTCGCCCGCGCGTCTCCGGCACACCGCCTGGCGCAAGCCGTTCAGGTACGTCTCTTCAAGCGGATGGACGCTCGAAAGCGCGGCCAGCTCCCGCGCGCAGTGGGCCAGCGCCGAGGCGGAAAGGTCGATCGGGTAATACGTCACCGGTGCGGGCCGCGCCAGCGCTTCCAATATGCAGCGGGTCTTCGAGCCGTTGCCGCTGCCTAACTCCGCCACGGCCGCGGGCGCGCGCAGGTGCGTCTCCAACTCCGGCGCCAGCCGCTCGATCAGGCGCGCATCCGCGCGGGTGAGTCCGTATTCGGGCAGCAGCGTGATGGCTTCGAATAACGCGCTGCCCACGTCATCGTAGAAGTATTGGCAGGGAAGCTGCTTCTGGCCCGGCCGGCTCAGGCCTTCACACACGTCGCTGGCAAACATCTCAATTCTCAACCAGCCGGAACGTCGCGTAGATATATGGATAGGCCGTGCGGAACCAGTTGCGGAAGCTCGGCCGCAGCAGACAGCGCGCGGTGCGCGGCGAGCCGCCCTTCAGCACGTAGTGTTGGCCGTCAAAGAAGTTGGCCGAATACCCCGGGTAAAAGGCGAACGGCTGGAAGCCTTCGAATGGCGCAAAGGGAGTCGCCGTCCATTCCCAACCGTTGCCCACCATTTGCGCCACGCCGGCGCGATTGGGTGGCGACGCGGTAACCGGCTCCGGGTCCCAGCGTCGAAAGTCCACGTTCTCCCCCTCCACGTCGATACCGCCGTCGTATGCGGCGCGATGAAACTGCGCTTCGGTAGGCAGAGCGGCGCCCTTCCATTGCGTGTATGCCAGCGCTTCGTCGTGCGACACGTAGACCGGCCAATCGAGCGGCAGCGGGACATCTTCGAACATGCCGCGATAGAACCACTGTCCGTCCCGTTGCACCCAGAAGTGCGGCGCGGCGGCCCCGGCCTTGACGAATTCCAGATACTGGCCGTTGGTGACCTTGTGCTGCCCGATGGCAAAGGCTGGCACCGCGGCTTCATGCTCATCGAACTCGTTGTCCCAGCCGAAACCGTTGTTGCGCTTGCGGCCCAGCGTGGCGGCGCCGGCGGGGATCTCCGCCATGCGGCTCTCGGGCGCCGGCCCCGAGGGGGCCCCCGAAACCGCCGGCCGCACCTTCTGTTCGAACGGCAGATGATGCAGCATGTAGGCGAACGTCTCGGCGTGCATCAGACGGTGCTCTATGGCCACGTGCATCAATTGTTCGGGCACGCGCGCTAGTGCGGGATCCAGCTCGGCCCGCACGCGCGCGTTGTAATCGCGGACCTCACGCTCCTGGGGCCAGTCCGCGGGCTGGTCGGTGGGCAGGTTGCCAGACGCCGGGTCGATGCCAAACGAGAAGAGCTGGTCGAAGCTGGCATGAAACGCGGTCAGATCCAGCGCTCGCGCCATCAGGTTCCAGTCGAATGCCTCCAGATGTCCAAGGTAGAAGATGATGCGATGCCGTTCCGGGATGGGCCGCGCGTAGAGCGCGCCGGAACGCACCAGTTCGAAAAGGCCGTCAGTGTGCGCGCGGGCCCGTCTGAGAGCGTGAGCTAGTTCAGCGTTCATCGGCATACAGGCTACCTAGTTTATCAAAGAAGGCGTAAACTGCTGCCGTGGCGGGCGTTACGATGGTGCTGTGGGTCACGGAACCGCGGGCCGAAGGCTCCTATTCCAGCACCTTGTGCTTCTTCACCCAGTCGATGAGCAGATCCCGCAGTAGCGGCCCCTTTTGCGAAAACACCAGGCCCGTAGTCCCCAGTTCCCCGCGCGCGCTTTGATTGGCGGCGGTGAAGTCGGATACTGCGAGCGTGTATTCCCTCCGCGGATCCACTGTGCGGCCATCCAGCACGACCGCCGGCAGCTTGGCGCCCGGGAAACGGCCGATCACCACCAGGTTGTCGAACGGCATCACGTTCCAGATGTTCCGCGCCAACAGCCGGCCCTGCGGCAGTATATCGCGCACCCCCCCCTGGTTCATGAACGCGAAGTCCGCGCCCGTCTCTTCCACCATGGCCCGCTCGATCAACCGCTGCAAGTCCGGGCCGGCGATTTTGCGCCGGGCCTCGCCGATCGGTACGTCCACGATCTTCGAAACCTTGGCCTCCCACTCGGCCACCGTGGCCGCCATGTCCGCCGCCGGCGGCCCGCTCCGGCTATCGATTGGAATCACGCGCCACTTCCAGGAAACCAGCTTGTGATCCGGCACGTTCACCTGCAGATCCAGCCGGCCCAGTTGTTTGCCATAAGCGTCCACGCGCACATTCACGCGCCCGTCGTAAACCTCCGGCGCATGCAGGCCGCGATGATCGTGTCCGCTCACCACCACCTCCACCTCCGGCACTTCATGCAGAATCTGGGTGGCCTCGGCGTCTTCCAGGTGTCCCAGCACCACGATCACGTCACTCCGGCCGCGCAATTCCTCGGCGTATTTGCGCACCGTCTCCGCCGGCGGCAACGCGCGCCACTCGCCCATCTTGTCCGGCGTGCTGTATTGGCTCAAATCTCCCATCACCGTCCCGATCACCGCCACCCGCAGCCCGTTGACGTTCAGCACCACGTACGGATGCGGAGTCATCAGCCGGCCCTCGCCATCCACCACGTTGGCCGTCACCACCGGATACTTCGCCGTCTGAATGAAGCGCATCACCTGCCGCCAGCCGTAGTCGAACTCGTGGTTGCCCAGCGTAGCCGCGTCAAAGCCGAACAGGTTCGAGATCTGGTAAACCGGCAGGCCCTGGTAGATCGTGGAGACGGGCGTTCCCTGCACCAGGTCACCGGCATTCAGCAGCAGGCAATCGCCGCAGCCGGCCCGCTCCCGCCGGATGGCCGCCGCCAGGTTCGCGAATCCGCCGCGCCCCTGATCGTCGGGCAGCAGATGCGCGTGCAGATCGTTGGTGTGCAGGATGGTCAGCGGGCGAACGGCATCCTGCGCCGCGAGGCAGGTGGCCGCCAACAGCAGGATTCCAAGCAAACGGCTAAACGTGCGCATATACGTCCAGCTTAGCCTGTTGCTCTCCGCGGGATTTGGCGGAATCGTTCTGACGGGCCGCAATTTGTGGGCCCCCTTCGCAGCGTACCCTCGGGCATGTCGCCAGGGTGATTTGGTAGCCCAACCCTCCCGGTAGCGAAAGCCCGCCAGCCGGCCCATCTCAAGCTGCTACCACAATCGTGTAGTCGCGGCGCTAAGTGGCGGTCGCCAGCCCCGGAACACCGTCGAGATCTCGCCTGGCTTCGATCAGTTTTCGCGCTACGTCGCGTGCAATCTCCAGCGCTTCTGCAACCGTTCGCGCTTGCGCGACCAAACCAGGAAGTTCGTCGGAAGTTAGCCAGGAAAAGACCCTCGGCCAACTCTCCGATCTGAGTCCGGATGGACCACTCCATACGGTTACCCGACTCATTCACCGCTATCGCCGCTTCCTAACCTGCTCAAAACAAACCCCGAGTGAATACCGCCACCCGAACCCGCGCCCCCGGCATGCTATCATCTCCGCGGGCACAGCTCGCCGGTCCGGGCCAAAATGGGTTTGTTCGTCCAAAAAAGCGCAACCCTCACACGCACCGCGCGACGATCAGCGTAATGTCGTCGTACTGCTCCCCTGCGTTGAAGCGCCGCACCTCGTCCACGATCGACCCCACCAGCGAGTCCGCCGGCAGCCCGCAACGCTGCCGCAACGCCCGCACCAAGCCTTCTTCGCCGAACTCCTCCCCCCCCGCACCGGCCGCCTCCGTGATGCCGTCCGTGTACAGTGCCAGCAGGTCCCCCGGACCGAAGCGGCACTCCCCCACCGTGCATTCCCACTCCCGGAACAGCCCCAGCACCGTGCAGGTGGAATCCAACCGTTCGAGCGTTTCGTCCCGCCGCAGCACGAGCGCCGGCAGATGCCCGCAGTTCACATAGCGCAAGCTGCGCGACCGGCCATCGTACCCGGCAAAGAACAGCGTGGCGTACGCGCCCTCCACCGTGTTCTCACAGAACAGCCGGTTCACGGCTTCCAGAAACCGCTGCGGATGTTGCCACGCGATGGCGCACTGGCTGCGCAGGTTCGCCTGCAGGTTGGCCATCAGCAGCGCCGCCGCCATTCCCTTTCCGGCGATATCGCCGATCACCAGTCCGAATCGGTCGCGCCCCAGGTCCAGAAAGTCGTAATAGTCGCCGCCCACCTGCCTCGCCTGGATGCAGACGCCCGCGTATTCCAGCGTCTTCAGCGGCGGCCGCATTTGCGGAAACAGCCTGGCCTGCACCTGTCTGGCGATCTCCAGTTCCTGCGCCGCGCGGCGTTCGGCTTCCAGCTTTGCAGCCGCCGCCCGGCGCTGCGCTTCCACCTCGCGCGTCACTTCGTCGAAACCCACCAGCGAAAACGTGTTCCCGTCCACATCTTTGAACCGCGTGAACACTCCCCCCCACGGCGGCGCATCGTCCAGCAGCGATTCCGGCATCGGCGTGCGGCCGCGAGGCGCAATCCGGACGCGGCGCAAACGCGGCGTATTCAGAAACTGCACGCCGCGGCGGCGCCACTCGTGGAACTTGGCCAGCACGTTCTCGGTCACAAACACCACGCCGGTGGAGCGCCCGATCAGCTTGAACTCTTTCGACGAAGGTCTGGGGACACACAACGCCAGCACCGTCGAGCCATCGGGAGGCGACACCGCCACCCACCGTTGGCCCGATTGCAGCTTGGCATCGAAAGCCACGTTGAACCCGAGTTGATCCACGTAGAATCGCAGGCTGCGGTCCTGATCGCGCACGAAGACGTTGATGGCGTGGATGCACAGATACGGATTGCTCCGGTCCGCGTCAGATTCGCTCATTGCCGTGATTATAAAGCGCAAAGGGGCGTGGTTTCCCGCGTCGCCATACAGAACTGGAACTCCTCAGATTTATCGCGGCGCGGGTCGTCCCGTTTTGCGCGTATACCTCAAAAGCGCAAAGGGGCGCGGTTTCCCGCGCCGCCATACGGAACTGGAACTCCTCAGATTTATTGCGGCGCGGGTCGTCCCGTTTTGCGCGTATACCTCAAAAGCGCAAAGGGGCGCGGTTTCCCGCGCCGCCATACAGAACTGGAACTCCTCAGATTCATCGCGGCGCGGGTCGTCCCGTTTTGCGCGTATACCTAAAAGCGCAAAGGGGCGTGGTTTCCCGCGCCGCCATACAGAACTGGAACTCCTCAGATTCATCGCGGCGCGGGTCGCCTCGTCTCGCGCGATTCGTTGGAAGCCTTCGTGGAGAACCGCCGCCGGTACGCGGTGGGGGTGGTCCCCAGCACGCGGCGAAAATGCTGCCGCAACGTGGCCGCTGTCTCGAGGCCGGCGGCTTCGGCAATCCGGCCGACCGGCTCGCCGCCGGTCTCCAGGCGCCGCTGCGCGGCGAGCACGCGTTCGTGCAGCAGCCATTGATGGGGGGTGGTGCCGGTCTCCCGCCGGAAGCGCCGCGCGAAGTTGCGCGGCGACATCGCGGCTCTGCGCGCCATTTCATCCACCCGCAGTGTCCGGCTAAGATGCTCCCGCGCCCACTCCATCACCGGCGCCAAGCCGCTGTCCACCTGGCTAGACATCGGCTCCGGCACGTACTGCGCCTGCCCGCCCTCGCGATGCGGCGGCATCACCAGGCGGCGCGCCACGCGGTTGGCGATCTCCGCGCCATAATCGCGCCGCACGATGTGCAGGCACAGATCGATTCCCGCGGCGCTGCCGGCCGACGTCAGGATGCTCCCCTCATCCACATAAAGCACACCGGGTTCCACTCGGATCGTCGGAAACTGCGTTGCCAGCCGCTCCGTGTAGCGCAGTGCGTCGTGGCGCGCTTGCCATCCAGCAGTCCGGCGGCCGCCAGCACGAAGACTCCCGAGCAGATGGAGACCAGGCGTGCACCCTCCGCGTGCGCCGAACGTAATGCACCGAGCAGCCCTTCCGGCGGCTGCTCCTCCACGTGCCAGCCGGGAATCACGATGGTGCCGGCCCGGCGCAGGCATCGCAGTCCACGCTGTGCCTCCACGCGGATACCTCCCAGCGCGCGCAGCGGCCCTCGCTCGAGCGCGCAGACTTCGAAGCGGTACCAGTGCACGCCCAACTCCGGCCGCGGCAGCGCGAAGACCTCTGCCGCGATCCCGAACTCAAACATGCAAAGCCCGTCGTAAGCCAGAGCGGCCACCCGCCGCGGGTCCCTCATTCCATGGCAGGATTCTAGCGCATATTGGCATTTCTGCCTCTCGACTCCGCCGGCCCTTTACGGCAGATTGGTAGACGATATGCGAGCCGCCACCCCCCAAGCCGCGCTGGAACACTTCGAGAAACTGCTTTCGCTCGAAACCGACTGCTGGGATGTGCATGCCACGCGCCCCGCCCTGCGCGATTTTGTGTTGCTGGATGTGCGCAGCCCCGAATCGTTTGCAGCCGGCCATGTGCCGGGAGCCGTGAATCTTCCGCATGCCCGGATCGACGAGCAAGCTCTCGCCGCCTGGCCGCCGGATACGTTGTTCGTGGTCTACTGCAACGGCCCGCACTGCAACGGAGCGGATCGCGCGGCGGCCCGCCTGGCGCGGCTGGGCCGCTGGCCCCCTGTTAAGATGAGAATCACAGATGGGGCGAACCGCGATTGAATTGCTTCTGGCCGGCGTGCTGCTATCCGGCGTGGCGCGCGCAGGCAGCCAACAGCCCTCCGACTTGGCGGGACGCGCCGTGAATCTTGCGATGGCGGGGCGCTGCGAGGAAGCCCTGCCGATGCTTACGCAGGCCGTCCGCGAGGCTACGGAAAAGGACGTGCGCCTGCTGACGGGCGAGTTCGGCGTGCGCTGCGCCATGTTGCTGAATCGGCAGAGCGCGGCCACCACCTTTCTCAACCGCCTCCAGCAGGAGTCTCCCAACGATCCTAGAGTTTTGTTTCTGGCAATCCACTTGTACTCGGACCTGGCCTATCGCAACGCGCAGCAGTTGATGAAAGTCGCTCCGAACTCGCTGCAGGTGTTGCAGCTCAATGCCGAAGACTTCGAGAAGGCCGGCAATGCGAAAGGAGCCATCGGCGAATACCGCGTGATTCTGAAACGCGCGCCCGCTACGCCCGGCATTCACTATCGGATCGGGGGACTCATCTTCGAACACCTCGGCGTGGCGGGCACCGTGGACGAAGCGCGCCAGGAGTTCGAAGCGGAGCTGAAGATCAATCCGCAGAACGCGGGTGCGGAGTATTATCTGGGCGAACTGGCGCGCCGTGCGGACAAGCTGCCCGATGCCATCCAGCATTTCTCGCGCGCCGCGTCGCTGGCTCCCAACATGCCCGACGCGCAATTCGGCCTGGGCCGGTCGCTGCTCGATTCCGGCAAGACCGCCGAAGCTGTGGGGCCGCTCGAAAAGGCCTCCCACCTGGCTCCGGATAATCCTACTGTGCACTTCACGCTGGGCACGGCGTACGAGCGGATGGGACGCAAGCAGGATGCCGCGCGGGAATTCGCCTTGCAGAAGTCCGCGGCCGCCAAGCTCAACGCCGGCGGCGTGAAGCCGTAGCCTTCAGAGACTGCGGCCCGCGCTTTCCATCAGATCGAGCACCACGGAGAGCGCGCGCCGCGTATCCTTGCCGCGGAGCCGCCACAACAGCGCCAGCAGGCCCGGCGGTTCGCGCATCTTCTCGCATCTGGCGCCCGCGGCCACCGCGTCAGCCATGCCGGCGAGAACATCCGGGGGAATGCTGCCGAAGAACTTCGTCAGCAGCAGGAAGTTGCGCATTCCGCGGATCGACGCGGGATTATCGAGCGCGGCGGTAGCCGTATCCACCAGTTGGCCGCCGGCGCCCACCGCTCCGCGCAGCAGGTCGAGCACACCGCGGTCGTGCAGAAGCTGGAGCAGCTCGTAAGCTGAGAGAAGGGCCTCGGCATGCTCGGCCGGAGCACTCTCGAGGCGCGCGGCGGCGTCCGTCTCGCGCCGCGGCGGTTGCACAAACGGGATCGGTTCAGCCATTGTGGGGGGCCCTCGCGTGGCCCGGAAAGCGGTAAACCGGCTGCCGCCATTTTCTTTCGACTTCCACGCCGGCTTGCGGGGCCGGATGCCCGAAGCGATGGTTGACGCGCGGCAAGGGACTCTCGCCACGCGCTTCCAGAACCTCCAGCTTGACTGCGGTTTCCTTATAGGCCGGCGTGTGCGTGACGGGATCGGTGTGGCTGCCGGTCAGCAGGTTGACCGGGCTGCGTGTGGAGTTCATAGGCATGTACAATTCCGTACCGCGCACGCGTTCGGTCACCAGCGCGCGCACGCGGACACAGCCATGGCGGGAAGTCAGCTCGACCAGGCTGCCGCTCTCGATGCCGCGCGCGCGGGCCAACTCCGGCGACACTTCTACGAAGGTGTCGGGCGTGGCAGCGCGAATGCCGGGAATGCGGTAAGTGAGGTTGCCTTCGTGGAAATGTTCGAGCAAGCGGCCGTTGTTCAGATGCAGATCGAACTCCGCGCCCGCGCGCTCGGCCGCCTCACGCCACGCGAGCGGATACAGGCGCGCCTTGCCATCCGGAAAGTTGAATGCCTCGGTGTACAGCAGCGGCTGATCGCTGCCATCGGCAGCCACCGGCCATTGCAGGCTGCGGTATCCCGCGAGGCGTTCGTAGCTCACGCCCGCCATCAGCGGAGTCAGTGAGGCGAGCTCGTCCATCACCTCCGACGGATGCCGGTAATTCCAGGCCGCGCCCAGGCGATTGGCAATGTCCTGGATCACGATCCAGTCCGGCCGGCTCTCACCCAGCGGCTCGAACACGCGATACAGCCTCTGGATGCGGCGTTCCGTATTGGTGAATGTCCCTTCTTTTTCCAGGCTGGGACTGGCCGGCAGAACAACATCCGCAAACCGGCACGTGTGGCTGAAGAACACATCCTCGACCACCAGGAAATCCAGCTTACGAAAGGCCGCCGCGACCCGATTGGCGTTTGAGTCCACGATACCCATATCCTCGCCGATCAGGTACAGACCGTGCAGCGTGCCCTCGTGAATGGCGTCGACCATCTGGTGGTTGTCCAGGCCCTTAGTGGAGGGCAGCGGCGCCTGCCAGCGGCTCTCGAAGCGGGCGCGGACTTGGGGGTCGGTGACCGCTTGATAGCCGGGCAGCGTGTGGGGCATCGATCCGCAATCGCTGGCCCCCTGCACGTTGTTGTGCCCGCGCAGGGGATACGCGCCCGTGCCGGGACGCATGTAGTTGCCCGTAGTCAGCAGCAGATTGGAAATGGCGGTGGAGGTATCCGATCCGTTGGTGTGCTGCGTCACGCCCATCGCCCAGAGGATGCAGACGGATTTCGCAGCGGCGATCATCCCGGCCACGCGCTCGATGGTTTCGGCGGGGATGCCGCAGGTCTGGGAAGCGAATTCGAGCGTGAACGGTTCCAGGCTACGGCGATACTCTTCGACGCCGTTCACCCGGCGATCGAGGAACGCCGCGTTCGCCAGGCCGCGATCCAGCAGATAACGGCTGACTGCCGAGAGCCAGACCAGATCTGTACCTGGTTGCGCACGCAGGAAGACATCCGCGCGGCGGGCCATTTCGTGCTCGCGCAGATCGGCCACGATAAGCTTCTGCCCGCGCAGCTTGTGCCCGCGCTTCACGCGGGTGGCGAGCACCGGATGACTTTCCGCGGTGTTGCTGCCGATGATGACCACCAGGTCGGCCTTTTCGATGTCCGCGATGGAGCCGGAATCGCCGCCATAGCCGACGGTGCGGAACAGGCCGGTGGTCGCGGGAGCCTGGCAGTAGCGCGAACAATTGTCGATGTTGTTGGTGCCGGCGACGGCGCGCGCCAGCTTCTGCATGAGATAGCTTTCCTCGTTGGTGCATTTCGAGGAAGCGATGAAAGCCAGCGCATCGGCGCCGTGGCGGGCTTTGATCTCGCGAAGACGCGCCGCGACCAGGTCGAGAGCTTGGTCCCAGGTGGCCTCGCGAAAGCGGCCGTCTTCCCGGATGAGCGGGGTGGTCAAGCGGTCGGGACTGTTGACGAAGTCCCAGGCGAACTTGCCTTTCACGCACGTCGAGATGCCGTTGGCGGGGCCCTCGGCAGGTTCGATTTTGAGGATGTGACGGTCCTTGGTCCAGACATCGAAGCTGCAACCTACACCGCAGTAGGTGCAGACGGTCTTGGTGCGCCGGACGCGTGTGGCGCGCATGGCGGCCTCCGCTTCCGAGATCCGCAGGACAGGCGAGAAGCCGGTGTCGGGTTCCAGTTCCTTGACGATGTGGATCATGCCGTCGCGCGCGGGGCTGCTCAAGCCGGTGAGGAATCCGGCATGGCCGAGCATGGATTTCTCCATGAGGGCGTTGCACGGGCACACCGTCACGCAGTGGCCGCAGGAGACACAGCTCGATTCGCCGATGGGCGCTCCGCCATCCCACAGCACGCGCGGATGCGGATCTTCCCAGCGAATGGAAAGCGTCTCATTGACCTGCAGATTCTGGCAGGCTTCCACGCAGCGCCCGCACAGGATGCACTGGCTGGGATCGTAGCGGTAGAACGGATTGCTATCGTCGATCGGGGAAGGCTTCGGTTCGAAGGGGTAGCGCTGATGCTCGACGCCGAGCATGCCGGTGGTATTGTGCACCGCGCAGTTTCCGTTGTTGTTGTCGCAGACCGTGCAGTATAGCTCGTGGTGGTGCAGGATGCGATCGAAAGCTTCGCGGCGGGCGGCGGCGGCTTCCGCGGAAGAGACGGAGACCCGCATTCCGGGAACCACGATGGCAGCGCAGGCCCGCACGAGCTCGCCGCCGGCTTCCACGATGCAGGTGTCGCAGGTCTGGATGGCGCCTAATTGCGGGTGGTAGCAGACCTGGGGCAGATCCACGCCCGCACGGTTGAGGACATCGATGAGACGCTCGCCGGCGGCCGCTTCGGTCTCGCGTCCATCCACGGAAATGGCTGTCATCTATCCGGCGGACGATGCGCGAGACCTTCCGGTGCGCCCGGTTTCGAAGAGGAACCAGACGCGCCGTTCCGTTTCGTCGATCCAGGTTTCGAGCAGGCTGGTGGTGGCCACATCGTTCTCTTCGGCGCACAGGTCGTGGGTCTCGCGCATGCTGCCCGCCAGCGCGCGGTTATCTTCGCGCAATTCGGCCAGCATGTCGAGCGGATCGACGTAGACTGCGTCATTATCTTTGAGGCGCTGGAGACGTGCCACGTGGCCGATCGAGCGGACGGTGGTTCCGCCGATTTTGCGCACGCGCTCGGCAATCTCGTCGGTCATGCCGAAGACCTGCGCGGCCTGTTCGTCGAGCAGCAGGTGGTAGTCGCGGAAGTGCGGTCCGCTCACGTGCCAGTGAAAGTTCTTGGTTTTCAGGTAGAGCGTAAATACGTCGGCGAGCAGCGCGTTGAGCGCGCCGGTAATGTTCTTCACGGCATCGGTTCCCAGTTCACGGGGGGGTGTCAGCGGCGCGGCACGGCGGGCCGCGAGTTCATCTTTTGTGGTGGGCATGAACAAGATCATACTGTGGCGTAGCGCCGCGCGTCCACGATTCCGCAGCGAACGGGTGGTTCGCACGGGAAATGCGGGATGGAAACGCACATTCCCGCGCGGATTTTCCGCTAAAATCAGACGGAGGGAACCAGACTATGAAATGCCTGTTATTCGGGCTTCTTTTTCTGGCCGGTGCGGCTTGTGCCGCCGGCGCCGGCCACCCGCTCGATGTGAGACCGGGCATGTGGGAGAGCACCATGACGGTGGAGACGAGCGGCATGCCGCCGATTCCTCCCGAGGTGCTGGCGAGAATGACACCGCAGCAGAAGGCCATGATTGAGGAGCGCATGAAGGGCAACAAGATCACGGTCAACGGCAAGCGCTGCATCAAGCAGGAAGACTTGGATAAGGGGCTGGACTGGAGCGATCCAAAGAGAGTATCGTGCCAGCGGACCTTGACGACTTCGACATCCACGGTGCAGGAGATGCGCCTGGAATGCGACCGGAACGGCATGAAGACCAGCGGGACAGTGCGTGTGGAGGCGCTCGATCCGGAGCACGTGAAAGTGACGGCGCATATGACCGTAGCTGACGGCGCGCACACCATGACCTCGAACATGAGCGGCACCGGGAAATGGGTCAGCGCGGCGTGTACGAGCGATAAGGATAAGTAGCTACTACTCCCACTCGATGGTGGCGGGAGGCTTATGCGTCAGGTCGTAGAAAACGCCACTAATGCCGGGAATGGCGAGTAACTCGGCGGAGAGGGAATCGAGTAATTCGGGCGGCATCACGACCGACCGGGCGGTCATGCCATCCACCGAGTCAATAGGCCGGAGCACGATGGAATCCGGTGCGGGGGGGGTACCCAGGGGAATCAGCACCACGGGGAACTGCCAGACCTGGCGGTCGAAACCGCTGCTATGCGAGAGGCGGCGCACGGCGGCATCGGCCCGGCGCAAGCGCGCGAGACGCTCGGAAGTGAGAGTGGCGGGACGCACGCGCAGGTCGGAGACGGGCACCGCGGTCCGCACGCAGGCGATCACCCGGTTGACGCCGGAAATGCGGTTGATGAGCTCGGTGGCGCGGCCGTGGTCGAGGGTTTCAATGCACAGCACCGGAGCATAGCTGCGGCTATCGCCCTGCACGCCGACCGAATGCAGGGGCAGGATCGAGCCTTCGGGGACCGTTTCAACGCCGGCTTCGGTCTCCGAGCAGAGGCACCGAATGGCGAGACCGGGGCCGGGAAAGGGATGGCGGTCGAGCACATCGGCGGGCAGGCCGAGCTCCCGCCCGATCTCGCGCACTTCGTCTTTGTAATACGACCGCAGAGGCTCCACGATGCGGCCGGCCTCGATCAGCCGTTGAATGCCGGGTACGCGATTGTGGTGCGTTTTGATGACCGCGGCCTTCTCGGTTCCGCCAGACTCGATGGTGTCCGGATAGATGGTGCCCTGGCCGAGAATCCAGTGCCCGTCGAGCAGGTGGCGGGATTCCACGATGCGCTCCTGGACGCGCACGAATTCTTCGCCGATGATGTGGCGCTTCTGTTCCGGATCGCAGACGCCCGCCAGCGCGCCCAGAAAGCAGTCTTCGGCCGCTTCCACCGAGACGCCGGGCATGCGGCTGACATAATCCGTTTCCCCTTCGCGCATGAGGCCGGTATCGACGTAGACGCCGCGAACGCGCGCGGGCCCGAGCGCCCGCTGGCAGAGCGTGAAAGCCACCGTGGAATCGACGCCGCCGCTGACAAAGAAGAAGACATGGCGCTCGCCGACACACTGGCCGATTTCGCTTTCGATTTGCGGCGCGCGATGACGGGGGTCCCAGTCGCGGCTGCAAGCGCAGATGCCGAACAGGAAATTCGAAAGGATCTCGCGGCCGCGGGTGGTGTGCACGACCTCGGGATGAAACTGCACGCCGTAGAGGCCGCGTGCGGGTTCCTCCATGGCGGCCACCGCGCACGTTGCGGTGGCGCCGACAACCGAGAAACCGGGAGGCGCGCCGGTGACCAGATCGCGGTGGCTCATCCAGATCTGCTGCGGGCCGGAGATGCCCGCGAACAGGAGACTGGCGCCGCCGTCCAGGTCGAGCGTGGCGAGGCCGTATTCGCCCTTGCGTCCCAACTGCACCGTTCCGCCCAGCAGGTGCGCCATAAGCTGCTGGCCGTAGCAGATGCCCAGGACGCGGGCGCCGGCACCGAAGATGGCCGGATCGACGGTCGGGCTTCCCGGATCGTAGACACTGTTCGGGCCGCCGGAGATGATGAGACCCTTGACGCCGGCCAGTGAGGCGGCAGGCGTTTCGCTGGCGCGCACCTCCGAATAGACGCCCAACTCGCGAACCTTACGCGCGATCAGGTGACAGTATTGGCCTCCGGCATCCAGGACGACAATCTGCGGGGCGGTATTCACCGGGCGGAGGCGGGATTCAGGCGCATGCGCTCCACGACGATCTTGCGGGCGGACTCCAGCAGAGCCTTGGCCTTGGGCATGGCGTCAATAGCCTGCAGCACTTCCGGGTCGGAATCGATAGCCGCGCGCTCGCTGGCATCCAGGCCGAACGCCGTGACGTACATCTCGCGCTTCAGCTCGCGCTCGATCCAATCGGTATCCTGCGTGAACTGGGCCTCCGTGAAATCGTAATTCTGCTTTAGTAGATAATCGTGGAACTCATTCACGACGTTGGCGTCCGGCGACCAGCCCTTGGCCAGCTTGGCATTGTGCTGGCCGAAGTAATAGCGGCTGAAATTGAAGAAACCGGACTTGGCGTTGATCTGCATCTCGAGGCTATCGGCCTTGGGGGGGGTGTACTTCTCGTCGGGGGTAATGCCACCACCGCCATACACGGTCCGGCCGCTGTCGGTCATCTTCACGTCCTGCATGTTCCGGGCGTTATCGTCCTTGTGATAGTAGTAATCGAAGAACGATTCATGGCTGTAATTGCGCTGGATGAGGCGGCCGCTGGGCGTATAGAAATGGGCAGTGGTGAGCGCCAAGCCGGTGTTTTCCGAGAGCGGATAGACGGTCTGAACCAGGCCCTTCCCGAACGTGGTTTCACCCAGAATCCAGGCGCGATCATGATCCTGTAAAGCGCCGGCGACGATTTCGGCGGCGGAGGCTGACAGGCCGTTGACCAGCACCACGATCGGGTAATTGTGACCGTGGTTGCCGTAGCGCGCGGTGTACACCTTTTCCGGCGAGCTGCGGCCGTGGTGGGAAACAATCGTCTGGCCCTTTTCGAGGAACCTGCCCGCCACCGCCACACCTTCATTGAGCAGGCCACCGGGGTTATAGCGCAGATCCAGAACCAGCCCGTGGATGTTGTTTTCACCCAGCTTGTCGAGAGCGGCGTCGAGTTCCTTGCCGGTGCCCTCGTTGAACTGTTCGATGTCAATGTAGGCGATGCCCGGCTTGAGCCACATGGCGTCTTTCACGCTGTCGCGCGAGATTTCCGCGCGGGTGACGGTGAAGGAGAGCGGATCGGCGCTGCCCTCGCGGGACACGACGATGGTGACCTGCGTGCCGCGGGGGCCTTTCAGCAGGTCGGCGACTTCGGTGGTGCTCAGGTTGTCGGTAGGCTTATCATTCACCTTCAGAATGATGTCGCCCGGCCGGATACCGGCGCGGTAGGCGGGGTAGCCCGGGAAGGGAGCGACCACCACGGTCTTGCCATTGAAGGGGCGGACCTGCATGCCGACGCCGCCGTAGCGGCCCTTCTGGTCCTCGCGGAGCAGCTGGTAATCGCGCGGATCAAAGAAATTGGAGTGGGGGTCCAGGGTGCGGAGCATGCCCGGGATGGCACCCTTGTAAATCGCCGTGCTGGGGTCGACGGTGTCGGCGAAGTTCTGTTCGACCAGCCCGTAGACATTAGTGAACGCCTTAAGACTGGTGCTGACATCGTCGCCATCGTTGGAGGTGGCGGCGGCCTGCACTTGCGGCCCGAAGATGCCTCCAATCAGGGAACAAAGGAAAACTACCGCTACAAAAATAAAAAGCGAGGGCCGCTTTTGCTGCATCCGGGAAACCGTCCTTTAACCTGAGTATACCGTAATCGTTGGATGCGCCGGAGGAGCGAAGGGTAACAGGCGCTACGAATTGCGCGGGATCGGGTTGGCACGGCAATACCGGGCGGCGAAACCGGACGGTCAGGCGACGAACAAGCTCGAGATGCGCTCGTCCAAAGCGGCTTTGAGTTCGTCCGGCGACTTCCCGCGCGCGAAAGCAGTAGCGTTTGGCAAAAAGTCGACCCACTCGCTGAATGATCTGGTTGGATCGGGCGGAAAGGCAGCGAAGCCGAGGGCGTCGGCCAGACGCCAACTGACCTTCACGACGTTATCGAGGCTGGCTTCGCCCGGGACCGGATCTTCGTGATGCACGGCGATGGCAGCGGCCAGTTCATCGGGGAAATCCCAATCCTGCGCAAGAAAACAGCCTGCCAGACAATGATCGATGTCGAACAGATCGCGCTCGGTGGCGAGCAAGTCGAATCCGAAGTCGTTAGTCACGGCCAGCATGCGCTCGTACTCCTCGGGGTAGGCGGACATCAGACCCAGGGTGCCCAAATTGTGGAGCAGGCCGGCGGTATAGGCGGTATCGGCGGGCACGCCGGCGGCCGGGGCGGCTTCTTCGGCGACCAGCGCCGTGACGAGGCTGTGGACCCAGATTTTGCGCAGGACCTCGATGCGGAGCGAGGAGCGGATCATCCGGTTGATGGCCACCAGCGTGGCCATGGTCTTGACGCGTTCGAGACCGACCATCAGGATCGCGTGCGAGACGCTCTTGACCTCATGGCGGAGGCCGAAGAGGGCGGAATTGGCGAAGCGCAACAACTCAGCCGCGAAGGAGGGGTCTGTTCTGACCAGTTTGCCCAGTTCCGCAATGGCCACATCCTGCTGATTGACGAGAGCGAGGACGCGGTGGGCGACCGCCGGGAACGGCGGCAGGAGGCGCAAGGCCCAGGGGGCTCGAGGACGTGCAAGAACTTCCGACATACTAACGTACTTATCGGCGGGAGTGGCGCGGGGGATTAGGCGGCGATTTGGGATTGCCCGATTCTGCAAGCCAGAAGCCGAACACCACCAGGATCAGGACGCGCACTACGGGATGCACGCGGCGGCTTTCTTGGAAACCTCGTCGGGCTGCACGTTGTCGACGCTGATCTGCAGGTGGTCGAGGCCGGCGGTGTTCAGCCGTTTGATGCGGTCCGGAGTGAGCAGGTAACCGTTCGTCACCAGGATTGCAACGATGCCATGACCGCGCAGCCGCCGGATCACATCATCGAGGTCGGGATGCAGCAACGGCTCACCGCCGGTAAGCGTGATCACGGTGGCGCCGAGCCGGGCCAACAGGTCGATGCGGCGCACGAGCTCGGCTGTCGGAACGGGCTTGGAAAAATCATCGAACTCGTGGCAGTAGGTGCAGGCCAGGTTGCAGCGGCGCGTGACCACAACGTGGGCAAGAACGGGATGGCGCGGCGACTTCAGGGCGAGGGCCACCATTCGCGCCTCCCGGTAGACGCGATGCCCGCGTTTAGTAATACGGCGGAAGGAGGTGGACCACACCGGACCTCGATCATATCTCATCATTACGCCCAACACCTTTCGTGCGGGCCGCGCTCCGCACCATGTCCCAGGCCCGCATCACGTGCTCGCGCGCGGTGCCCATATTCCCAATCGCCAGGTGCAGGGTGAACTTCCCGCGCAAGACCGTGTGCGACAGGAAGAATTCGCCGGAGGCATTCACGGCTTCGAGCAGCCGCCGGTTATCGTCGTCCGTGCCTTTGTAGCGGAAGCACACCACCGATAGAGGTGCGGGAGCCATGCGCTCGAAGTCCGGATCGGCGTCCACGGCGGCCGCCAATTCGTGCGCCCAGGCGACCTGGTTGCGGATCATTTCCGCCAGCTTCTGGCGGCCGAAATACCGCATGACAAACCAAAGCTTGAGGGCCCGGAAGCGGCGCCCGAGCGGCACGCCGTAATCCATGTAATTCACCGCCCGGCCGTCCTGTTCGGTGCGCAGATATTCCG
>Ga0335078_10003424_pt1 | contig 23639 bp, 23 predicted proteins | sample Lox_Sample_32_FD_206711 | JGI IMG/M metagenome (GOLD analysis project Ga0335078, IMG submission 206711) | Soil microbial communities from Loxahatchee National Wildlife Refuge, Florida, United States - Lox_Sample_3.2 | ecosystem: Environmental > Terrestrial > Soil > Wetlands | place: USA... | reverse complement strand
ACGCTGCTCGTCCTGGCGCTGGCTGGGTACGCCTGGATGGCATCGGCGGCGGCCCCGTTCAGCGGGCAGGCCCTGGCCGGCGTGCTGGTCCCGGGCGCGGCGCTCGGGGTGATCGCCTACGGGCGGCTGCCGGAGCGCATCCCGGCCCCGGACCGGCTCGACGTCACCGGCTTTTCCTACTGGGCCATCTGCATCGCCGCCACCCTGGAGTGGGAGGCGTCCGCGTTCCAGGCCGGCTCGCACCCGTGGCACCCGTCGCTGACCGAGCTGATCGACCCGCTGATCCAGCCGCACCCGGTGCGCAGCGGCGCGTTCCTGGTCTGGCTGCTGGCGGGCTGGGCTCTGGTGCGCCGATGAGCCGCGGCATCACCGTCATCGGTTTCGCCGTGGCGATCAGCGCGATGGCGGGGCTGGAAATCGCCGCCCGGCGCGGAGTCAGCCGCATCCCCACGCTGGGTCAGTGGCTGGGCTACCTGATGCGGTCGCGGGCCGGCCGGGCGCTGGTCCTGCTCGGCTGGTGGTGGCTCGGCTGGCATTATTTCGCCCGCTAGCACGGCTTCGTCCCCGCTGATGCGGCTTCGTCCCCGCTGATGCGGCTTCGTCCCCCGCAGACGCGGCGCCGTCCCCGCTAGCGCGGCTTCGCCCGCCGGCCCGGCCGGCCGTGCCCCGGCGGGCGCGGTCGCGGCCATCCGCTAAGCTCGCCGGCAGGCAGCCCGACGGCGTGACGTAGGAGCATCAGGTGATCCGGAGGCGCAACCCGGTCAGCGCGGAGGCGCTGATGAAATATCACGCGGACAGGAAACTGGCCGACCAGTTCGATGAGCTGCTGGCCCAGGCGCGGGACGCCGAGCAGGAACTGCGCGACGCCGAGGCGGCCCGGGCGCCGCTCACCGACCGGCACCGGCTGGCCAAGCAGCTGGACGACGCGCTGACCGAGGTGATGCGGGCCGCCTACGCGGCCGAGCGGGCCGCGATCGGCGCCCGCGGCTACGACGACCGGATCTACCGGCGCAAGGCGCGGGCCACGTCGCCCGTGAAGGCCTGGTCGGCCGAGGCCGAGCGGCTGCTCACGCTCCGCGAGCGCCACCGGCTGACCGGCATCCCCCGGCTGCCGCGCCAGCCGGCCACGGTCGCCGCCGGGCAGGTGGTCGGCGACCCGGCGACGCTGGCCCCGGGGAAGTGACCGGGCTAGGCCTGCGGGGCCCGGCCTAGTCATGGCCTGGTCGTTCTTGGCTAGTAGTAACAAAGAGTGACCCAATAAATCGTCACAACGGACTATGTCGCGCAGAGTCCCGGGCCGGCACACTAACATGTGATCAACACCACAGCGAGACACTGACCAGGAGGCACGCGAATGTGCCCGCACACGCCGCCGTGTCCTGAGGCACGGGCGCTCGACCGCGAGGCGGCCAAGACGGTAGTCAGCCACCCGGAGCAGGGCTGGAGCCTGCTCTGCAATGGGATCGTGGTCTTCGAGGACACCGGTGAACTGCTCCCGGGCGGGGATACGGTTGCTCCCCATCGGCCCACAGATGTGAGCGCAAACACCCATATCGTCCCTGCTAGCGGCGCTCGCGCGGCTGAGCCCGCCGCCTGACGCCGGGCCTCATCCGGCGCGCCCCGGCACGGCGCCCCCGCCACGGCGCAGCACGCTCTCCAGCCGCCCCGCTCAGCGCATCAGCCCCCGCAGCCAGGCCCGGACGGCCGCCCCCACCGCCTCCGGCTTCCTGGTCAGCGCGTGCGTTTCCCCTGGCAGCACCACCACCGGCCGGTGCCCGGCGGGCTCCGGGATGCCGAACGGGTCCCGGCTGCCGTTGATCACCAGCACGTCAGTGCCCGCCGCGGCCAGCTCGGGGGCCCGGGAACGCTCCGGGTGACCCGGCGGGTGCAGCGGGAAAGCCAGCGCGATGACCGCCCGGGCCCCGGCGGCGCGGGCCGTCCGGCAGGCGACCCGGGCGCCGTTGCTGCGGCCGCCCTGGATCAGCAGCGGGGGGCGGGCCGCGGCGCGCAGCGCGGCGATGATCTCCAGCCAGGCGGCGTCCTGCCGGTCCGCCGCGCCGGGGGCGCGCCGCCCCTTGACCACGTACGGCTGGGTAACCAGCGCGACCGCGCCGCCGAGGGACAGGCCCACGTCCCGCACCGCGAGCAGATCCGGGGTGTCCGGGCCGCGCCCGGAACCGTGCGTGAGCACGAGCAGGAACGGAGGCGCCGGGCGCCTGCCGCCCCGGCGCGCAGCGGGCCCGGGCGGCCAGCTGATGCCGGCCCGCGCTGGCCCGTCACCGGTGCTGATCTCCACGCAGCGTCATCGTAGCGTCCTGACCTGGTGGCCTGCGTCAAGGCAGGCTGGCCACGTCCACCGCCTCGACCTGGCCGGAGGTAAAGCAGGTGACCAGCAGCGTCTTGCCGCCCGGCGCCAGAGCCATCTCCCGCGGGAAACCACCCGCCGGAAGCAGGCCGAGCAGGGCAGGGCGGCCGGCGAGCGCGGCCGGGACGCTGATCACGGCCAGGCTGGAGCTGGCGTGGGCCGCGTGGAACCGGTTGGAGTCCGCGACCACGATCCGGCGGCCGCCACCGACCAGGGCCAGGCCGACCGGGGCCGTGCCCACCTGGACCCGGGCCACCAGCGCGTGGGCCGGGTCGGCGCGCAGCCGGTCCGCGGCGAAGCCGAGCAGCGCGTTGCTCCCCCGGGCGGTAACCCACACCACGCGGCCATCGGCCGAGGTGATCACCCGGACCGGCTGACACCCGGCGGCGACCGTGGACACGACCGCGTGCGCCGGGTCCCGCGCCGCGCGCGGCACGCTGATGACCGAGAGGCTGCCCTGCCCGCCGGCTCCGGAGGGCTGCGGGCGGGCCAGCTCGCTGGTGGCGTAGAGCCACTGGCCGCCCGGGGACACCGCCAGCCCCACCGGCGCGATACCGGTCGGGATGGAGCCGATGTAGTCGGCCGGCCCGAAGCCGTGCGTCAGCGCCCGGTGCAGGCTGAACACCGCGACCTGGGCGACGTCTTCCAGGCTGACGAACGCCAGCCCGGCGCTGGCGGACACCGCGACCTCGATGGCCCCGCCCCCGTGTCCCTGGGGCCGCTGCAGCGAGCCAAGGTCGGCGTGGGCGCTGCCCGCCCCGGCCCGGGCGGTGCTGAACACGACCGCGCCGCTGTCCGAGGCCACCAGCAGATAGCGGCCGTCCCGGGTCAGCGTCTCCCCGGCCAGTTCCGCGTTCGCAGCGAGGACCGTCCCGGCCGGGGACAGCGCGGGGCGGCGGCCCACCGCCAGCACGCGGAGCTGCGGGCCGGTGGAGGAGACAAAGGCCCGCCCCGGGCTGACCGCGACCCCGAACGCGGCCCTGCCGACCGGCACCAGGCTGGTGTGCGCGGAGGTCAGCCGGGGAGCAGCCGCAGCCCGGGCCGAGCAGCCAGGGAGGCCGGCTGGGTGGGCCGTCCGGGCCGGGACTCCCGGCCGCGGGGTGGCTGGTGACCCGGGTGCGGGGGTAGTCGCCGTGCACGCGCTGGTCAGTAAGCCGGCCAGCACCGCGGCGGGCAGCCGGAGCGCGGTCGCGCGGCGCTGCATGGCCTCATCCTAGGCCTGACCGCGGGCCGGGCCCGGTTCGCGGTCAGGTGTTGACGAGCTTCTTCAGGTACTGCCCGGTGTGGCTCTCCTCGACCTGGGCGATTTCTTCCGGGGTGCCGGTCGCGATGACCTGGCCGCCCCGTGAGCCGCCCTCCGGCCCGAGGTCGATCACCCAGTCCGCGGTCTTGATCACGTCCAGGTTGTGCTCGATCACGATGACCGTGTTGCCGCTGTCCACCAGGCGGCCCAGCACGCCGAGCAGCTTGCGGATGTCCTCGAAGTGCAGCCCGGTGGTCGGCTCGTCCAGCACGTAGATGGTCCGCCCGGTGGACCGGCGCTGCAGCTCGGAGGCGAGCTTGACCCGCTGCGCCTCGCCGCCGGACAGGGTGGGCGCGGGCTGGCCCAGCCGGACGTACCCCAGGCCCACGTCGACCAGGGTCTTCAGGTGCCGGTGGATGGCCGGGATGGCCTCGAAGAACCCCGCGGCCTCCTCGATCGGCATGTCCAGCACCTCGGCGATGGTCTTGCCCTTGTAGTGCACGGCCAGCGTGTCGGTGTTGTACCGGGCGCCGTGGCATACCTCGCACGGTACGTACACGTCGGGCAGGAACTGCATCTCGATCTTGATGGTGCCATCCCCGGCGCACGCCTCGCACCGGCCGCCCTTGACGTTGAACGAGAACCGGCCGGGCTGGTAGCCGCGCACCTTGGCCTCGGTGGTCGCCGCGAACAGCCGGCGGATGTGGTCGAACACCCCGGTGTAGGTGGCCGGGTTGGACCGCGGGGTCCGGCCGATCGGCCCCTGGTCCACGTGCACCACCTTGTCCAGCTGGTTCATCCCGGTGACCCGGGTGTGCCTGCCCGGGACGATCCGCGCCCCGTGCAGCTCCCGGGCCAGCGCGCTGTACAGGATGTCGTTGACCAGGGTGGACTTGCCCGAGCCGGACACCCCGGTGACCGCGATCATGCAGCCGAGCGGGAACGCCACGTCCACGCCCTGCAGGTTGTGCTCACTGGCCCCCTTGACCACCACCTCGCGGGATTTCGACCGCTTGCGCCGGGTGGCGGGCAGCGGGATCTCCCGGCGGCCGGTCAGGTACGCCCCGGTCAGCGAGTCCGGGCTGGCCAGCAGCTCAGGCACGGGCCCGGACACCACGATGTTGCCGCCGTGCTCACCCGCGCCCGGGCCGATGTCCACCACCCAGTCCGCGGCCCGGATCGTGTCCTCGTCGTGTTCCACCACGATCAGCGTGTTGCCCAGGTCGCGCAGCCGGACCAGGGTCTCCAGCAGCCGGTGGTTGTCCCGCTGGTGCAGCCCGATCGACGGCTCGTCCAGCACGTACAGCACGCCGACCAGGCCGGAGCCGATCTGGGTGGCCAGCCGGATCCGCTGCGCCTCACCGCCGGCCAGCGTCGCGGACGCCCGGTCCAGCGACAGGTAGTCCAGCCCCACGTCGAGCAGGAAGCCCAGCCGCGCGTTGACCTCCTTGAGGATCCGCCCGGCGATCTGCATGTCCCGGTCGGACAGCTCCAGGCTGAGCAGCTGCTTGGCCAGCTCGCCGATGGGCAGCGCGCAGTAGTCCGCGATCGACATGCCGTCCACGGTCACCGCGAGCGCGATCGGCTTCAGCCGGGACCCATGGCACGACGGGCACGGCACCTCGCGCATGTACCCGGCGAACCGCTCCCGGCTGGAGTCGGACTCCGCCTCCGAGTGCCGCCGCTCGATGTAGCTGATCGCGCCCTCGAACCTGGTGTAGTACGAGCGCTCCCGGCCGTACCGGTTCTTGTACCGGACGTGCACGTCCTTGTCGTAGCCGTGCAGCAGCGCCTTGCGGGCCGGCGCGGGCAGCCGGTACCACGGGGTGTCGATGCCGAACCCGAGGGCCGCGCCCAGCGCCTCCTCCAGCCGGAGGAAGTAGTCGCTGACGTGACCGCCGGCCCACGGCCCGATCGCGCCCTCGGCCAGCGTCTTGTCCGGGTCGGGCACGATCAGCTCCGGGTCGACCTCCATCCGGGTGCCCAGCCCGGTGCAGTCCGGGCAGGCGCCCCACGGCGAGTTGAACGAGAACGACCGCGGCTCCAGCTCCTCGAACGACAGGTCGTCATACAGGCAGGCCAGATGCTCGGAGAACATCCGCTCCCGGTGCGGGTCGCGCTCAGGCAGGTCGACGAAGTCGAGCAGCACCACGCCGCCGGACAGCGACAGCGCGGTCTCCACCGAGTCGGTCAGCCGGCGCCGGGCGTCCGGCTTGACCGCCAGCCGGTCCACCACGACCTCGATCGTGTGCTTCTCGTACTTCTTCAGCGCGGGCAGCCCGGTCCCGTCCGCGCCGATGCTGTCCAGCCGGATCACGGTGCCGTCCACCCGGGCCCGGGAGTACCCCTTGGTCTGCAGCTCCCGCAGCAGCTCGGTGTACTCGCCCTTGCGGCCGCGGATCACCGGGGCGAGCACCTGGAAGCGCATGCCCTCGTCCAGTTCCAGCACCCGGTCCACGATCTGCTGCGGCGTCTGCCGGGCGATCGGCCTGCCGCAGATCGGGCAGTGTGGCTTGCCCACCCGGGCGTACAGCAGCCGCAGGTAGTCATAGACCTCGGTGATCGTGCCGACCGTGGACCGTGGGTTGCGGCTGGCCGCCTTCTGGTCGATGGACACCGCGGGCGACAGCCCGTCGATGAAGTCCACGTCGGGCTTGTCCATCTGGCCCAGGAACTGCCGGGCATACGCGGACAGCGATTCCACGTACCGCCGCTGGCCTTCAGCGAAGATCGTGTCAAAGGCCAGGCTGGACTTCCCCGACCCGGACAGCCCGGTGAACACGATCATGGAGTCGCGCGGCAGGTCGAGCGACACATCCTTCAGGTTGTGCTCGCGTGCGCCGCGGACGACGAGATGATCAGCCACTGCGTTCCGTTCTCCGGATCATGGTGCGAGGAGCCCGCTGCCGACAAGGACACGACATGCTATTCGGGGCCACTGACAAAACACCGAAGCAGCCGTCAGGCTTCCCGCTTCCCGGCCGCCGCACCGGCCTGGCTGGCCTTCCACTCGCCCCGCGCACCCCCGTCATCCGGCCCTGCTCCCCCCAGAGTGCCATCCCGTGGGAGAGGATGGCCCAGAACCCCGGCAAAGGAGCCCTGTGGACACCGAAATCTCTTCGTCGCTGGCTGGCATCGAGGCCTCGACCGGACAGCTGCTCGCCTCGGCCGGCACGCTGACCGACGCGCAGGCGGCGGGGCCGTCCCGGCTGCCCGGCTGGACCCGCGGTCACCTGCTCACCCACCTGGCCCGCAACGCCGACGGCTTTGTCAACCTGCTCAGCTGGGCGCGCACCGGCGTCAAGACGCCGATGTACCCGAGTGAGACGGCCCGCGACGCGGACATCGCGGCCGGAGCCGCCCGGACCGCCGCCGAGCTCGCCGCGGACGTGCGCGACAGCTCGGCCGCGTTCGCGGCCGCGGCCGCCGGGCTGACCGAGGCCGACTGGGCGGCGCAGGTCGCCCGGCGCGGTGACTCGTTCCCGGCCCGGGAAATCCTGCCCCGGCGCTGGTCCGAGCTGGAGTTCCACCACGTGGACCTGGACGCCGGCTACCAGCCGGCCGACTGGCCCGCGGACTGGGTGGCGCGGGAACTGCCGTACGTGGCGGAATCCTTCGCGGGCCGGCCCGACATGCCGCCGTGCCAGCTCTTCCCGGACGGCTGGCCGGGAAGGCTGACGGTCGGGCCGGCCAGCCCGCACACCCCCGGGGTCTCGGTGCGGGGTGCGCCGTGGGCGCTGCTCGGCTGGCTGACCGGCCGGGCAGATGGCACCGGCCTGCAGGTCACCGGGGCGCCGGCGGTCCCGGTGCCGCCGCCGTACCGGTAGCCGGTATAGATAAGACAGCACGCCAACCCGAGGAGAAACCTGGTGGCCTACACCGGCGACGTGACCCCCGGCGGCCCGCCGGACACGCGGGAACTGCCCGGCCTGACCGTGACCAAGCTGTCCGTCGGCCCGATGGACAACAACGCCTACCTGCTCACCTGCACCGAGACCGGCGAGCTCGCCCTCATCGACGCGGCCAACGAGGCGGACCGGCTGCTGCAGCTGATCGGCGGCCGCCCGCTGAGCAAGATCATCACCACCCACCAGCATTTCGATCACTGGCAGGCGCTGCCCGAGGTGCAGGCGGCCACCGGCGCCGAGACCGTGGCGCACCCGGCCGACGCCGGCGAACTGCCGGTCAAGGTCACCACGCTCGTACATAACGGCGATACGGTGCCGGTCGGCTCCGCCACGCTCTCCGTGATTCACCTGCGCGGGCACACCCCGGGCAGCATCGCGCTGTGCTACGACGCGGGCGGCGCCCTGGCCGGCCAGCCCCATCTGTTCACCGGGGACTCGCTGTTCCCCGGCGGCCCGGGCAACACGCAGGGCGACGCGGAGCGGTTCGGCCAGCTCATGGACGACCTGGAGGACCGGGTGTTCGGCCCGCTGCCCGACGGGACGTGGGTCTATCCCGGGCACGGCCAGGACACGACGCTGGGCACCGAGCGCCCGCACATCGCCGAATGGCGGGCCCGCGGCTGGTAGTCCCCGGCTGGTGACCAGCGGCCCGGCTCAGCGGACCTCGGTGCTGTAGACCACCACGTTGCTCAGGTAGCTGTGCGTGGCGTCATCGAACGTGCCGCCACAGGTGATCAGGTGCAGCTCGGCGTCCGGGGCCGGGCCGTACACGCGGGCCGTGGGGAAGTGCGCCTTGGCGTATTCGTGCACCCCGGTGACCCGGAAGACGGCCAGCCGGCCATCGGCCTGGCGCACGTAGATCCGGTTGCCGGGGCGCAGCTCACGCAGCCGGTAGAAGATCCCCGGCCCGAGGTAGGAATCGATGTGCCCGGCGATGATCGAGGACCCGATTTCACCCGGCCGCGGGCTGCGGGTGTACCAGCCAGCCACCGACGTGCTCGTCGGCACCTGCAGCGTGCCCTGCCGGGTGATGCCGAGCCGGATCAGCCGGGTGCGCACCCCGATGACCGGAATGCGCAGCGCGACCGGCAGCGGCGCGGTGAGCGTGCGCGGTCTGGGCAGCGCGGCGGGCGAGCCGAGCGGGGTCAGCCCGGGCGAAGCCGGGCGGGCCGGCCTGACCGCGGGGCGGCTCGTCAGCATGAGCAGCCCAGTCACCGTCACGGCCACCGCGACCAGCCCGGCGAGCAGCCCGGCGACCGCCAACGGCCGCCGGGCCACCTTGTGCCACGGCGGGCTGTGGCCCGCGTGCCGACCGGGGTCCGCCTCAGCCGCCGCCCGGGACGGGGCGGCGGGCATCAGCGCGCGTGCCGGGCCACTGCCCTGGTGCGGCGCAGCTGGATCGCGGCCGCGGTGGCCAGGAGCAGGCCGCCGGCCAGCCCGGCCAGCCAGGGCAGCGGCGAGGGTGCTGGCCGGGGGGCGGTGCCGCCCAGGCCGGTGCCAGCGCCGCCGCTGGGCATCATCGAGCTGCCCGCCGCGTCCATCAGGTCGGCGACCTTCAGCCCGCCCGTCGAGTCCAGCACCACCAGCGTGTGGATCGAGCCCGCGGTCAGCTTGACCCGCCCGGACCAGTCCTCGGTGCCGCCGGACGCGCGCACGTGCCACGTGCCGGGCGCGTCCGTCCCGTACCGGGTGACGCGGGCGAAGGCCAGGTCGTTCGCCAGCGTGTCGGTGCCGGCCTTGACCGTGACGTGGTGTTCCTTGAGCGACGCCTGGATCACCCGGACCAGGGACTCGCCCTTGGGCGTGGTCAGCGCGTCATCCAGCACCTGGAGCCGCAGGCCCTTGGCCGGGCCCATGCCGGCCACCGTGTACGCGTGTCCGGCGTGCACCATCAGGTTGGTGGACAGCACCGGCGCGGTGCTCGCGGGCGCGCCCGCGGGCCGCATGGCCGCCGTGTACTCTCCCGCCTTCACCTTCATGTACTCCGACACCGCGCCGTAGCTGACGTGCCGGAGCACCATCATCGCCTTGGGATCGCCGAACGAGTACATGTAAACGTCGACCGGCGGGGTGTTCGGCGACAGGTGGGCGCAGCGGACCCAGCCGGTGCCCGACGTGGCGGGCGCGCCCGACGCGGCGCCGGCGGCTGTGGCGGGCCCGGCCACGGTGGCGGCCGCGAGCAGCGCGGCCCCGGCGAGCATGGTGAGCCGCCCGAATCGGGGGCGGCGAAGGCCGGGCACCCGGCTCATCGTGAACTCCGTATCAACATGCGTTTCCCACTCCCCTTTGGGTTCTGCTGAGCCAGTGCTAGCGGATCTCTCGTATATGTCGTTGGGTCGGTCAGCCCTTGCCGAGCAGCCCGAGCGGTTCGGGCGCGCCGTAGTCGACGCGCAGCACGGTCTGGCCGCTGGCCAGCCGCACGGTGGTCACCCGGGCTGGGCGGTACGGGGGCAGCTGGGCCCGCAGGAACGCGCTGACCGCGCCGAGCGTGGCCGGGTGCCGGTGGGTGAGCCGCGGGCCCGGGGCTATCTCGGCCGAGCGCAGCGGCATTCCGGGAGCCGCCCCGGGGGCGGCCAGCCCGAACCCGGCCACGTCCACGCGGTAGATCGTGGCCAGCGCGGCGAACGTGCTCAGCAGCCGGGAGTCGACCTGGCCCGCCGCCAGCGCCCGCCGGGCCGCGGCCGAAACGCGGATCCTGCTGTTGCGCAGCAGCTGGGCGCCGCCCGCCGCCCGGGCCGCGACGTCAGACCGCAGCGCGCGCAGGTAGGCCGCGCCCCCGTCGGGCGCGACCACCCGGATGACGGCCTGGGCGCTGCCCGCGCCGAAGCTGGCCAGCGCCAGCGGTGCGTACACGCTGGTCAGCCGGGCCCCGAACTCCTGGCGCACGGCGGCGGTGGACACGATGACGTCGCTGCCCAGGGGGGCGGGGCGGCCCGGGCCGAGCACCAGCAGTCGGCTGGCCGGGATCCCATGCCGCTGCAGCACCGAGCACATCTGCGGGTCGCAGGCGATGATCGCATCCGGGGCGACCTGCTGCGCGGCCCAGGTCGCAGCGGCCGTGCGGGCGGCGGCGGCCGCGGTCAGCGCGGTGCTGGCGGCGGCCCCGGACGACTGATCCTGGCCGGCCGGCTTGTGCCCGGCTGAGCTCCGGGCCAGCGCCACGGTGATCGCCCCGCCGCAGAACAGCACGACGGCCAGGATGACCACGCTGATCACCCGCCAGCGCGTGCTGTGCAGCCGGCGCTGGGCCCACAGCCGGACGGTGGTGACCAGCACCGTGCCCCAGGACGGCGGAGGGCGCCCGGCTGCTGGCTGAGACGGCGGTGGCGGGTCCGGGGCGCCGGGCTCGCTGGCTGACGGGCGGCTGGCGTGCGGGCCGGCTCCCGCCGGCTCCCCCGGTGCCGATGCCGGTGCCGGTGCGGCCGGTGCCGATGCCGGTGCCGGTGCGGCCGGTGCCGGTGCGGGCGGCGCTAGCGGGGCTGCGGCCGGGGGCGGCGGGCCCGGCTGGTCCGCGGTGGGGGCCGGTGCGGGCGCCGTTAACGGCTGTGCGGCCGTGGGCGGCGGCCCAGGCTGGCCCGCCGCGGCCATCCGCTTGTCGTGGTCGCTGTCCTGGCGGGCCAGCGCGACTGCTTCCCGGGCAATCTTCAGGTCCCCGGCGGAAAGGATCACGGCGTCGTGGCCGGGCCCGTCGCCGGGTTCCGTGCGGGGCGGGCGGACGCGGAACGCCAGGCCGTCGGTGCCCGCCGCCGGCTCACCGGGACCGGGCTGGCCAGGACCAGCCTGAGCGGGCACGGCAGCATTCCCCGGGGCCAGCCCGGGCGAGTCCAGCCGCCGACTCTGTGGTTGCACGGTAATCCCCCACCAGGCCCCAGCCAGCCTCCTGTGGGCTGTACGGGGTCCCCACGGAACAGGCCAGCACACCGCGTGCCGGGATGCAACTGGAACTACGCAATGCAAGTGGGGAAACACGTACTGTTTGGTAACAGATTCCGTCATTACTGGGCGTACGTGGATAATGGTCACCCGCCGCCCAGGTGCCGCGCAGCGTTACCGAGCGGCCGGCGTTTGCCGCGCGGCCCGGTCACCGCGCGGCCCAGTCACCTTGCGGCCGGTCACCGCGCGGCCCGGTCACCATGCGCCCGGTCACCGCGCGGCCCGGTCACCGTGCGGCCCGGGTCGGCCGGGTGGTGCGCACCAGCCGCTGGTACAGCGCGGCGGCCTGGTCTACCGCATCCGCGGCGGCCGGCAGCTGGGCCGCGCGGGCCCGGGCGGCGGCGGCCTGCGCGGCGGCAGCCGCGGGGTCATCGAGCAGCCGGGTCACCGCGGCCGCCAGCGCGGCCGGGTCGCGCGGTGGGACCAGCACCGCACCGTCCCCGCCGGTCAGCTCGGGGACCCCGCCGACCTGCGAGGCCACCAGCGGGCGGCCGGCCCGCAGCGCCTCCTGGACGATCAGCGGCTGGCCTTCCCAGCGGCTGGGCACCACGACCACGTCGGCCGCGGCCAGCAGCGCGGGCACGTCCTGGCGGTAGCCCAGGAACCGCGCGGCCACGCCGTCGGCCGCCGCCTGCCCGCGCAGCGCCGCGGCCTGCGGCCCGTCCCCGGCGATCACCAGCAGCGGCACCGGGTCACGGCGCCGCCACCGGGCCGCGGCCAGCAGCAGGGTGCCGAAGTCCTTCTGCGCGGCGAGCCGGCCGGCCGCGAGCACCACCGGCGGGGCGGCCGGCCCCGCGACCCCGAGCTCGCGGCGCGCCGCGGCCACGCCCGCGGCGCTGGGCGGCGCGGCGGCCGGCGCCGGGACGATGGCCCGGGTGACGTCCCGCGCCCCGCGATGGCGCAGCCGGGCGGCCAGGTCACCGGACACGGCCAGGACCGCGTCCGCCCGGCGGGCCACGATCAGCTCCAGCCCGGTGTACGTGGCGGCCGCGGCCCGGCCCGGTGGGGCCGCGTTGTGCACGGTGACCACCAGCGCGGTAGCCCGGGTCCCGGCCAGGGCCAGCGCCGCCACCGCGCCCGCGCGCACCCCGTGCGCGTGCAGCACCCCAGGCCGGTCGCGGGCCAGCAGCCGCCGCAGCCGGAGCACGGCGGCGGTGTCGCTGGCCGGCCGGGGCCGGCCGGCGATCTCCATCGGCACGAACCGCCAGCCGGGCGGGCCTGGCGGGCCGGCTCCGGCGCCGGCGTCCCGGGCCGCCCGCCGCCCGAGGGCGGCCGGGCCATACACGGTCACCGCGGCGCCGCGGCCGGCGCAGCCGCTGGCCAGCATCAGCACGTGCTGGCCGACTCCGCCCGCGGTGCTGGCGGCCAGGTAGCTCACGGCCAGCCCGGCCAGCCCGGATGGCGCCGGCTGGCCCGCGGTCACCGGGCCGGTCTCCGGCCGGTGCGCGGGTCACCGCCGCGGCGGGGGGCCAGGGCGGTGCCGGGCAGCACAGCCACCCGGGCGCAGGCGAGCCGGGCGATACGAGCGTTAGGCAAAAAACTGGTCACCGGCGCCGTCGCGGACAGCGCGCCGCCCACGGCGGCCGCCCGGCTGGCCAGCACCCGCGCCGCCCAGCGGACGCGGCCGGCGGCCGGGGTGCGGGCCCGGGTCACGGAGGCGGGGCGGAGGTTCGTGTCCCGGGCTCCGCCGGGGTGACGGCAGGCCCGGTGGCCCGCGTCCCGCCGGCCGGCGCGGCGGCGGGCCGCGCGGCCGGGGCCGCGGGCGGCCGGCGGCCGAGCAGGTCCAGCCAGCGCAGCGGCGGCGTCCGCTCGATCACCCTGGTGAAGCTGACTACTTCGCTGGCCGCGGTCAGCCCGGCGATCCCGGCCAGCAGCCCGATGCGGGCCGCGCGGGGCAGGCTGGCTGCGGCGGCGGTGCCCAGCACGGCGCCCAGCGCGTTGGCCCCGGCGTCGCCGAGCATGGCCCGTTCGGCCAGGTCCTCCCCGAGCAGGCCGAGGGCAGCGCCGAGCGGCACCGCGGCCAGCTCAGCCGCTGATGGCGGGCCCGCGGCGGGCCGGGGGGCGGACCGGGCCGGGGCGGCGGCGAGCAGCGTGCTGGCCGCGGCGGCCACCTTGATGGCCCGGCCGGGCCGCAGGTCGAACAGGTTGATCAGGTTGGCGCTGGCCGCGATGAGCCCGGTGTTCAGCACCAGGTCGGCCGGGCCGTCTCCGAGCAGGGCGCTGGTGGCCAGGCCGGTGGCCCCGATCCCGGCGAGCTTGACCGCGCCGGTGGTCAGCTCGCCGTGGGCGAGCGCACCGAGGTGCCCGCGGAACCCACGCCGGCCGCCGCTGCCCGCCAGGTCGTCGTAGCCGCCGAAGGCCCCGGCGCCGATCGCGGCGGCGGCCAGCCCGGCCCGGGCCCGCGCGGGCAGCGCGAGCCCGGCCGCCGCGGCCAGGACGGCGCCGGCCGCCACGGCCGGGCCTTCGAGCAGCGTCACCGCCTCGCCCCGGTGATTGGTCCGGGCCCAGCGGGCCGCGCCGCCCGGCGGGTACCGCCGCAGCAGCTGGTAGGCGCCGCGGGCGGCCCCCGCCGCCACAGCCGCGCCGAGCAGCGCCGCGGCTGGCCGCCGGGTCACCGGGTGCTCGCGGTGGCGCTGGCGGTCGGCTGCACGGGCCCTCCGGTGGGCCCGCCCCGGCCGGGCGGATGCCTGCTGCTCGACGTGGCCGTGGCCGAGGTGGTGGGCGATGGGGTAGGGGCCGGGCTGGGGGCTGCCGCTGACGCGCCGGGCAGGCTGCCGTAGTTGCCGGGCCGGCCACCGGACAGCAGCCTGGCCAGCGCCTGGGCCACCACGATCTGGCCGGTGGTGTAGTCCGCGTCGTCCACGCTGCTCACCCGGCCGGGATGGCTGCTGGTCCGCAGCACGTCGATGGCGCTGCCCGGCCCGGAGCCGGTCAGCTGCCCGGCCAGCGCCGCGCCGCCGCCGGCCAGGCCCAGCTGCTGGGCCAGCGTCACCAGGTTCTGCGCCTCGGTGTTGGTGTCGCTGGTGGACAGCGGGCCGGCCGGGATGATCACGACAGCCAGGGTGGCACGGGCGGTCAGTTTCCCGCTGCTGATACTCAGGAAACCTCCGGCTGCGTAGCCGTTGAGGGTCGCGGCGTCCACGCTGTCGCTGGTGCCGACCGGGAACTGCCCGGGAGCGGTCATGATCGCGTTCGCGATCAGCTCGGCCGCCTGAGCCTGCGCGGTGACCGTGTTGAGGGTCACCCCGGCCGGGGTCAGCTCGTGGTTGCGCCGGTCCAGGCTGGCCTGTGAGCCGGTGCTGAAGAACTGCTGCTGGACCTGCAGCTGGCCGGTGACCACGGCGCCGGCCTGGGTCAGTGCCGTGGCCACCCCGTTGGTCACCCCGCCCGGGGCGCCGGGCGCCTCGACCAGGACGGCCCGCTGGCCGTCCAGCAGGCCATGCAGCAGCAGGTGCTCGCCATTCGCGGCGAACTGCTGGGCAGCGTCACGCTGCTGCTTGAGCCCGGCGTTCTGGGCGATGAGCGCGTCGATCTGCTTCCGTTCCTGGGCCGAGGTCCGCTGCAGCCCGCTGAGCACGGCCGGCTTGAGGGCGGTCGAGCCGACCACGATGCCGATCGCCAGGGCGAGGAACACCGCGACGATGGACACGAGGTGGTAGCGGAAATCGATCACGAGCGAACACCTTGGCCTAGAACAGCCCGCTGAGCCAGTACTTCATGACATCCCACTGGGCGCCGAGATAGGTGAAGAAGGTCTGGCCCGCCGGGGAGACGAGCAGGGCAACCAGGATCGCGCAGCAGGCCGCCGCCGCGAGCAGCATCAGCGCCCAGCCCGAGATCCGGCCGCGGTAGAGCCGGCTGACGCCCTTCGCGTCGACCAGCTTGCTGCCAACCCGGAGGCGGGTCAGCCACGTGCTCGCGTGGCCGGGCCGCCCCTTGTCCAGGAATTCATCCAGGGTGAAGTGCGTGCCCACGGCCACGATCAGCGTGGCGCCCTTCTCGTCGGCCAGCAGCAGGGCGACGTCCTCGCTGGTGCCGCCGGCCGGGCAGAGCACCGAGGGCAGGCCGAGCCGGTCGACCCGGGCCTGGCCCGGGGCGGTCCCGTCCGGGTAGGCGTGCACGATCAGCTCGGCCCCGCAGTCCAGGCCCTCGTCGGTGACCGAGTCCATGTCGCCGACGATGATGTCGGGCTGGTAGCCGGCCTCCAGCAGCGCGTCCGCGCCGCCGTCCACGCCGATCATCACCGGCTTGAACTCCCGGATGTAGGCGCGCAGCGCGGCCAGGTCCTCCCGGTAGCGGTGACCGCGGGTGACCACGAGCACGTGCCGGCCGTCGATCCGGGTCCGCAGCTCGGGCACGACGATGCCGTCGATCAGCAGCCCGCCCTCGTCCTTCATGTACTCCAGGGTGTTGGTCACGAAAGACTGCAGCTGGACGGCGATGCCGTTCTTGGCCTCGGCGCCCGCCGCGATGATCTGCTCGCGGGTCTGCAGCTGCCCCTTGGCCACCACCTCCTCGCCGACGTACAGCGTGTCCCCATCCAGCCGGACCAGGGTGTTCTCCCGGACCCGGGAGAACACGTCGGGGCCGACCCCGTCGACGAGGGGGATGCCCGCGTCCACCAGGATCTGCGGGCCGAGGTTCGGGTACCGGCCGGTGATACTGGGCGCCACGTTCACCACCGCGGCGACCTGCAGCCGGACGAGGGCATCGGCGCTGACCCGGTCCAGGTCGGCGTGGTCGATGATGGCGATCTCACCCGGGCCCAGCCGCTTGGTCAGGTTCTTGGTCCGGCGGTCCAGGCGCGCCCGCCCGGTTACACCGGGCAGGTCCTCCGGCCTGCTCCGGTGCATCAGCGGCAGTTTCAGGAACTGGGCCATCACCGCAGTCCATCTTGCCAGACCGCTGCGCCAGCCCGACGCCGGTCAGCCACGCTGGGCGGCCCCGGCGGGTCGCGCGGGCCGGCGGCCGGATCCGGGCGGGCAGCGGACCGGTCGGCGGACCGGTCGGCGGCGGGTTGCCGCCGGTGGTCGGCGGCGGGTATCGCCCGCGGTCAGCGGCGGGTATCGCCCGCGGTCAGCGGCGGGTATCGCCCGCGGTCAGCGGCGGGTATCGCCCGCGGTCAGCGGCGGGTATCGCCCGCGGTCAGCGGCGGGTATCGCGTGCGGATGGCGGCTGGCTCGCCGCGGCGGACCGTTCCGCGGCTGCCGCGGTGAGCAGCTCGCCGGCGTGCGCCCGGCCGAACGCGGAGTCCTCCAGCCCGGCCAGCATCCGGGACAGCTCGGTGACCCGGCCCGCGTCGTCGAGCCGGGTCACGCCGCTGCTGGTGACGCTGCCGTCCTCCGCCTTGCGCACCACGAGATGGGTGTCCGCGAACGCGGCAACCTGGGGCAGGTGGGTGACGACGATGACCTGGGCCAGCCGGGCCAGCCGGGCCAGCCGGCGCCCGATCTCCACCGCCGCCCGGCCGCCAACCCCGGCGTCCACCTCGTCGAACACGAACGTCGGCACCGGGTCCGCGCCCGCGAACACCACCTCGATGGCCAGCATCACCCGGGACAGCTCACCGCCCGAGGCCCCCTTGGCCAGCGGCAGCGCGGGCGCCCCAGGATGCGCGGCCAGCCTGATCTCCACGTCGTCCGCGCCGTACGGGCCGAACTCGGCCAGCGGCAGCACCGCCACGGTGACCGCGGCGTGCGGCATGGCCAGCGCCACCAGCTCGGCGGTCACGTCGGCCGCGAAGCGGTCGGCGCCCGCCTTGCGCAGCGCGGTGAGCTGGCCCGCCAGGTCGCTGACGGTCGCGGCCAGCTGTTCGGCCTCCGCGGCCAGTCCCGCGATCCGGTCGTCGGCCCCGTCCAGCTCGCCGAGCCGGCCCGCCGCCTGCTTGGCCCAGGCCAGCACGGCGGTGAGCTCGCTGGCCGGGCCGTCCGCCGCGGGCTCGCCCACCGCGGGCTCGCCCACCGCGGGCTCGCCCACTGAGGGCTGGCCCGCCGTGTGCTCGCCCACTGAGGGCTGGCCCGCCGTGTGCTCGCCCACTGAGGGCTGGCCCGCCGCTAGCTGGTCCGGTGCGGCTGCGGCCTCCCCGACGGCTCCTTCGCCTGGTTCCGGGACCGTCGTGACCGCCGGGACCGGCACCGCCGCGTGACCATAGCTGCGGATCAGCCGGGTCAAGTCGGCCCGGCGCTGCTGCACGGCGGCCAGCCGGGCGGGGTCCGCCTCCACCGACTGCAGGTATGAGGCGAGTTCCGCGCCCACGTCGGAGACCAGGTAGGCGGCGTCGGACAGTCGGCTGGCCAGCCCGGCCAGCACCGGGTCGTGGTCGGCCGCGGCTTCCAGCGCCTGGGTGGCGGTCCCCAGCAAGCTGACCGCGTCGGGCAGATCGTAGGAACCGCTGGACGGGTCGCCGAGCAGCGCGTCGTGCGCGACGGCGGCCGCGGTGTGCAGCGCGTCCGCGTTGGCCAGCCGGTCTTCCTCGGCGCGCAGCTCGGTGTCCTCGCCTTCGACCGGCTCCAGCTGCTCGATATCCGCCAGCCCGCGGCGCAGATCCTCGGCTTCCTGGGTGCGTTCCCGGGCGCGGCTGGTCAGCTCGGCCAGTTCCACGCGGATCTCCCGGTGCCGCTGGTAGGCCCGGTGGTAGTCGGCGGCCACCCGGGCCAGCTCCGGGCCGGCGAACCGGTCCAGCGCGGCACGCTGCCGGCCCGACCGGAGCAGCTGCTGCTGATCCGCCTGCCCGTGCACCGCGACCAGGTCATCGGCCAGGTAGGTGAGCAGCGACACCGGCACCGAACGGCCGCCCGCGAACGCGCGGGAGCGTCCCTCGGCGGACACCGAGCGGCTCACGGTCAGCGTGCCGTCCTCGTCCAGTTCCCCGCCGGCGTCGGTGACCTGCTGCGCGACCCGGCCGGCCGGGTCCACCCGCAGGTGCCCCTCGACCGTGGCCCGGTCGGCCCCGGGGCGGACCCGGGCCGGGTCGGCGCGGCCACCGAACATCAGGCCCAGCCCGGTCACCACCATGGTCTTGCCTGCGCCGGTCTCCCCGGTAACCACGGTGAACCCGGGGGACAGTTCCAGCACGGCGTCGTCGATGACGCCGAGCGCCGTGATGCGGACTTCCTCAAGCATGGGCGGGTGGCTCCTGTTCGATGTCCCGGCCAGCTGGCCGCCCGCGCCAGCCCGCCACCGGCAGGCCAAACTTAGCGACCAGCCGGTCGGTGAACAATGCACCCCGCGCGGCGGGGTCTCCCCCGTCACCCAGCCGGGCGAGCAGCACGGGCTCGCTGCCCCGCCGGACCTCGACGCGCGCCCCGGGCGGCAAATCCACCCGGCGGCGGCCGTCGCACCACAGCACGCCCGCGAACGTCTGGCCGACGCTGGCCCCGCTGATGACTTCCACCGCCAGCACCGAGTGTGGCGAGATCACCAGCGGGGCGGCGAACAATGCGTGCGCGCTGATCGGCACCATCAGCAGCGCCTCCACCTCTGGCCAGACCACGGGGCCGCCCGCGGAAAACGCGTACGCCGTCGACCCGGTCGGCGTCGCGCAGACCATGCCGTCGCAGCCCCAGCGGGACAGCGGACGGCCATCGATCTCCGTCACCACCTCGATCATCCGCTCCCGGGCCACCTTTTCCACGGTGGCTTCGTTCAGCGCCCAGGTCCTGGCGGTGATGCTGCCATTTTGCCGTACGGTCACATCGACCGTCATCCGCTGCTCGACCGTGTAGCGCTGGCCGATGACCCGCTCGATCACCGACGGCAGGTCGTGCGCCTCGGCCTCGGCCAGGAACCCGACGTGACCCAGGTTGACCCCGAGCAGCGGCACCCCGGCTGGCCTGGTCATCTCGGCCACCCGCAGCAGCGTGCCGTCGCCGCCCAGCACCACGACCACTTCGGTGTCCCTGGCTGCTTCCGGTGTGGCCGGGACGACCTCCGCGCCCGGGGCGCGCACGTCGGCCGCCTCGGTGTCCAGCACCCGCACGCCGATCCCGGCGGACAGCAGCATCTCCGCCACCAGCCGGGCGCTGTTCAGCGCCTCCGTCCGGCCGGTGTGCGCCATGACCAGTACGGTCCGCTTGGTGTTCACTGGGGTCCTGTTCACTGGGGTCCTTCCGCGATGACCTGGCCGAGCCGGGCCACCTCCAGCGGCGGCGCGCCGCGGCGCAGCCAGAGGAAGTACTCCACGTTCCCCGCGGGCCCGGGCAGCGGGCTCGCGGTCACCCCGGCCACGCCGAGCCCGCTTTCCTCGGCGGCGGCCGCCACCGAGGTGACCGCCTCGGCGCGCAGCGCCGGGTCGCGGACCACTCCGCCCGAGCCGACCCGGCCCCGGCCCACCTCGAACTGCGGCTTCACCAGCAGCAGGAAGTCAGCGTCCGGGGTGGCGCAGCCGGCCAGGGCCGGCAGCACCAGGCGCAGGGAGATGAACGACAGGTCGGCGGTGATCAGGGAGGGAGCAGGCGCCACCTGCTCAGGGCGCAGCTGCCGGACGTTGACCCGGTCCAGCACGGTGACCCGGTCGTCGGTGCGCAGCGTCCAGGCCAGCTGGCCATACCCGACGTCGACCGCGACCACCGACGCCGCCCCGGCGCGCAGCAGCACGTCGGTGAACCCGCCGGTCGAGGCGCCAGCGTCCAGGCAGCGCCGGCCAGCCACCGGCAGCGTGGGGAACGCGGCCAGCGCCCCGGCGAGCTTGCCGCCGCCACGGGACGCGTATCCGGGGTCGCCACCCTCGCGCACCGCGATCGGCTCGCCGGGACCGACCTGGGTGGCGGTCTTGCCTGCCGCCTGGCCCGCGACCAGCACCCGCCCGGCGCTGACCAGTTCCGCGGCGTGCTCGCGGGACCGGGCCAGACCGCGCCGGACGAGTTCGGCGTCGAGCCGTCTGCGCGTGCTCATGCGGTGGCTGCCTCGGCGTTCAGCTGTCCCGGGCCGATCGTCCCGCGGCGCCCGCACCCGGCTCGGGTGGCGGGGGGACCATGGGCGCAGGCGCGGTGGCCACGGGTGCAGCAGGCTGGGTGGCCATGGGGCCGCTGTCCAGTGCGCCCAGCGCCCCGGTCAGCGCGCCGTGGATATGCTCGAACACGGCCGGGTGCTCCGGCAGCGGGCGGGAGTCCAGATCGGCCAGGGCGGCCAGGGCGTCATCCACCCGGGCGTCCCCGGTCGGCGGGCTGCCCTCTGGGGGTTCCCCGGCGGGCACCGCCGGGTCGTTCTGCATCACGTCGTACTCCTCTCGGCGGTTCCGCCGTCGGCCTCGGTGGGCACCGGCCCCCCGATGCACGCTACCGTCCACCGGTGGCCAGCCGGGCCACCAACCGTCACGCCACGCCCACGCGCTGACCAACGGGTATGGAGTTGCACAATGGACACTCCGGGGAAGCGAGGTGATCATGGCGACGGCTGCAGAATGCCGCAGCGCGCTGGAGGCCCTGGTCGGTCGGCTGGATGACCTCGACGCGGCCGATCGAGCGGCTCACCTGGCCGATCGCTCGCTCAGCTGTACGGTCACCGATCTCGGCGTCACCTTCATCACCAAGCTCGGCCCGGACGGCAGTGGCCCGGTCGCCGAGGCCACCGGCAGCGATGGGCGGGCCAACGTCCGGTTCAGCACGACCAGCGACGAGCTGCTGCTGATCGCCGGGGACCCAGCGCGGTTCGCCCGCGCCTGGCTGACCGGGCGGGTCAAGGTGGAGGCGAGCCTGTCCGACCTGTTCCGCCTGCGCAGACTGCTGTAGCGGGCGGCACGGGCCCGCCGTCACCATGCGTGCGCCGGCCAGCATGGGTGGGCCAGCCAGCATGGGCAGGCAGCCGCCATGGGCAGGCAGCCGGCACGGGCAGGCAGCCGGCATGGGCAGGCAGCCGGCATGGGCAGGCAGCCGGCACGGGCAGGCAGCCGGCACGGGCAGGCAGCCGGCACGGGTGGGCCGGTCGGCACGGGTGGGCCGGTCAGCTGGCCGGCCGGGCGGTGATCGGCAACGGAGGCCTGGCCCGCCCCGCGGCAAGCGCCCGGGCCAGGTCACGCAGCACGGTCCTGGGTTCCCGGGTGATCTGCGCAGGCGTGAAGTGCACGACGATAATCCCGTATGTGCTCATCCGGGTATGCCGGGCCACCGTGCGACGCCAGTCGGCCGGTGACAGGTGCCACTCCCGCGAATCCACCTCAGCGGCCACCCCCGCCTCCGGCCACCAGCAATCCGGGCTCGCGATGAATTCATCACCCGCGTACAGGCGCGGGTTGAGCATCGGCTCAGGCAGCCGGGCCCGCCTGATCAGCAGATGGAAGTCGGCCTCGGTCACCGACCGGACGCCCACCGTTACCTCGGCCAGCGCCCGGCGCAGTAGCGCCGATCCGTGTACTGGGCCTGCCGCCAGCTCGTCGCTGAGCTGACCGAGCGGGCACCGGCCTCGCTGCACCGCGTCGGCCACGATGGCGCACACGGCCCGGGGGTCGGTCAGCCAGCGGGTGGCGTCCGCGACGGCCCGCGAGGCCAGCGTGTAGCAAATCTCCCCGTCCACGCAGACCCGGCGCGGCATGCGGGCTGTCCGGTGCAGGCGGGCAAAGCTGGTGTCGCAGCGGGTCCGGGACGCCGGGATCAGCACATCCACGGTCTCGGTCTGCGGCGCCCGGATGCCATGCCGGGATAACGCGGCCAGCCCGCTGATGACCCCACCAGGCCCGGCGTGGAGCAGCGCCGCCATCTGCCGCTGCGCCGCCCCGGGTGTCCCGGTGTGGGCCAGGTAAACGCCAGGCAGCAGGGTGCGCCACTGGCCGCCGTCGCGTACCCGGTAGCGCAGTGTCCCGGGTGTCATTCCGCAGGCGGCCGCCTGCTCCCGCGAGATCACGCTGTGCTGCGCGGTGATCCGGCGCAGCAGTGCCTCATGATCGAGTTTGTCAGTCTTGGTCACCGGGCCATGGTGTCCGCTCCCACCGACAAATGCCGCCCCCGCGGGTGCCTGCTCGCGGCCGGGCAGCCCAACCGGGCTCCAGCCCGGAACCCTCCCGGCAGTGCATGAATGTGGCATTCACGTAGTTGGCGCCCCCCGGGTCTAGTGCGTGGCTGTGGCAACCATGCAGTCCAGACTGCATGGTTGCGGCATTCATGCAGTTGCCGGGCTGGCGGAGCAGTGCATGGTTGCCACAACCATGCACTCCTGGGGGCAGGCATCACCCGGCCGGGCAGGCGGCGGGCCGGGCAGGCATCGCCCGGCGGGCCGGGGCAGGCCGCGAGGCGGAGCAGGCCGCGAGGCGGGGCAGGCGGCGAGGCGGAGCGGACGGCGGGCGGGGGCATACTGGCCAGCATGCCTGAGGGTGACACGGTGTGGCATGCGGCGAAGCGGCTGCATGAGGCGCTGGCCGGGCGGGCGCTGACGCGCAGTGATTTCCGCGTCCCCCGGTACGCGACCATGAACCTGGCTGGCCGCCAGGTGACCGAATCGCTGTCCCGGGGGAAGCACCTGCTCACCAGGGTCGAGGGCGGGCTGACCGTGCACACCCACCTGAAGATGGAGGGCCGCTGGCAGGTCCGCCCGGCCCGGGGCCGGGTGCCCAGCGATCACCGGATCAGGCTGGTCCTGGCCAACGAGGCCTGGCAGGCGGTCGGCTACCAGCTCGGCGTGGTCGAGGTGCTGCCCACCGGCCAGGAGGCGCAGGCGGTCGGCCACCTCGGCCCGGACCTGCTCGGCCCAGACTGGGACCCGGCCGAGGCGGTGCGCCGCCTGCTCGCCGACCCGCGGCGCCCGGCTGGCGAGGCCCTGCTGGACCAGCGCAACCTGGCCGGCATCGGCAACGTGTACAAGAGCGAACTGCTGTTCCTGCGGGGCGTCTGGCCATGGCGGCCGATCGGTGAGGTCACGGACCCGGCGGCTGTGGTCGACCTGGCCCGGCGGCTGCTGGAGGCGAACAAGAACCGGATCGGGCACGTCACCACCGGACTGCCCCAGCGCGGCCAGGAGAACTGGGTGTACGGGCGGGGCGGCCGCGCCTGCCGCCGCTGCGGCACGCTCATCCAGCGGGCCAGCCAGGGCGCCGATCCCGAGGGGCGGGTCACCTACTGGTGCCCGCACTGCCAGCCCGCACCGTGACAGCCGAAACCGTGACAGCCGAACCGTGACAGCGGAACCGTCACAGCGGCGCGGGGCGGGGGGGCCGCCCCCCCCCCCCCCCCCCCCCCGCCCCCCCCCCCCCGCCCACACCACC
>Ga0335078_10003423_pt1 | contig 23645 bp, 26 predicted proteins | sample Lox_Sample_32_FD_206711 | JGI IMG/M metagenome (GOLD analysis project Ga0335078, IMG submission 206711) | Soil microbial communities from Loxahatchee National Wildlife Refuge, Florida, United States - Lox_Sample_3.2 | ecosystem: Environmental > Terrestrial > Soil > Wetlands | place: USA... | reverse complement strand
GTCAAGCTGAGATGCGCCGGCGCGTCGCTGCCCCTTGGCCGGCTTCGCGCGCGTTCGCCGGCTCCCCTGAAGCTTCTCCGATGAGTCAACAGGGACGCGCAGCATATCGCTTCCGCGATGAACGATGAAGATGAGTCGGGTTTGGCGCGGGAGATTTTCATTCCACATCACTCGAGGCGCGCATTCGCGTGGCGTGCGTCGAACTCCTGCAACGGCTTGAATGTTGTGCAGCGACTTTGGTCGCCTAGCGGCTGATTTTCACGGACAATTCATTGAAACCCGGTGGCGATTTTTCCAAGCATGTGCGACCCAAGCAGGGCTGTTCGCTCCGGTCCAGGCAAACCGCTATGCGGCCGCAGCAGAGCGTGGCGAGCGTGTAGCTAAGGAGCCTGCACGTCACCGTAGATCCGGACGAATCGAGTTCGCCGGGTACTATTGGCAGGACCGGTCAGCCGGGAAGAAAGCTGGAACATGTGGAAGCCGGTGACCCTGATGATTCTCGCGGCTGCTGTATTTTGGCAGGCTGAGCGGCCGGCGCAACTTTGGGCCGGCACCAGTACCGACTCGGAACTTACTAGTAGCTTCGATGTTACGCCTGTCGCCTCGTCGCTTTATGACCCATTCGGATTCATGGAGGCTCTGGTTGCGTGGACAGGCGACGTCGACGGGTCCGGTGTTCTCAGCTCGTCCGGCGCGACAAATTCCGCGGAAGAGCAGCCACAGACATGGAATTGGCACGTTCAGAATACGGATACTATGCAAGGGTATCCCCCGTTTCATGCGAAGTATTCGGGCGCGAATAGTCTGCCGACCGGTGGCCAAATCCGCCAAACCGTGTCGGCGGACCTCTATGCTGGAATCCGACTGTGGCCTGACGCAGAAGCTTATTTCGACGGGGTGATGTGGCAAGGCTTTGGGTTACACGACGCCTTAGGGATCGATGACTTTCCCAATGGCGAAGCGTACAAGGCCGGCACGGCCTATCCCAGGCTAGACATCGCACGCCTCTTCATTCGACAGACCATCGGTCTCGGCGGTGAGCAGGAGTTCATCCCCGCCGATGGGCTGACGCTCGCCGGCAATCAGGACATCTCGCGGCTGGCCATCACCGCCGGACGGATCGCCGCGATCGATATTTTTGACGACAATTCCTACGCTGATGATCCGCGCACACAATTCATGAACTGGGCATTCGTGACGAACGTCGCCTGGGACTATCCGGCGGACAGTGTGGGCTATACCACCGGGTTGACGCTCGAATTGAATCAGCGGGAATGGGCGATGCGCTATGGATTTTTCCAAATACCGGCGCTGGCCAACACCTGGACCGCCGAGGACGCGCTTTTCGTCAAGCCTGGTTACCAAAGCATACAGGCGGGTGACGGCAAGGTTTGGCAACATTGGGGAATGGCGGCGGAATATGAGCGTCGCTATAGCCTCGACGGCCACCCGGGGAAATTGCGGATTCTGGCTTTTCTCAACCACGGGCACATGGGCAGTTACACAGCAGCACTCTCCGTTGCGAAAGTTGACATCACGCAGACCTATGCCTACCGGTGCAACTACGGCTTTGGTCTGAATTTGGAACAGCCAATCACTGAGAATGCAGGGCTCTTTTCTCGTCTGGGTTGGAATCTCGGCCGCAATGAAGCCTGGATGTTCACCGACGTCAATTACACTGCCTCACTGGGCTTGAGCGTAAGGGGCAAAGCGTGGCGCCGTCCGGACGACACTTTCGGCCTGGCCGGAGTGATGAGCGGTATTTCGCGTGCCAATCAGAGGTACCTGGAGGCCGGCGGCACGGGCATTCTCGACGGTGACGGCGCGCTCAGTTACGGCTGGGAAAAAGTTGTCGAAGCCTACTACGATTTCCCGGTCTGGAGGAGCATTCGCCTTGCGGCGGATTACCAGTTTGTGGCTGATCCTGCCTTCAACAAGGATCGCGGTCCGGTAAACATCCTTGGAACGAGACTGCACCTGGAGTTTTGAGCAATCAGATAACGCGGACGCCAGCATGGAGACCTACTACAATTTTCCGGTTCCGATCCGCTTGCCCATGTTCGCGGCGTTGGACCTTCGATACATCAATAATCCCGGCTACACCGGGCCAGAGACCTCGTCCGCGCCCAGGGCGTCGGATTGCATCTTGAGCTGCGAGAGGACACCAACATGAGTTTCGTTCGATCGAATGGCGCATTGAACCTGCCCGGAGGTCCGCATGGCGCTTAGTGCCAGCTCCGTTCTGCCGCGCAACATCCGATGGGCCTGGGCCGCCAAGCGCGAGCAGGGCGCCATCCAGGTCTCCTCGAAGCTGATCGCCGTCGCTGCGCTTCCCGGCGCACAGGTGCTGGCCGATCTCGAGACCAAAGCCGACGGACTTACAGAGGAAGCAGCTCAGACGCGGCTCGAGAAGTTCGGTCCCAACGTAGTTGCCGCCGATGAAGGGTTCACGCGGCTGAGATTGTTTATCAGGGCATGTCTCAACCCGCTCGTGATCCTGCTCGCGGTTTTGGCGACCGTGTCGTTCGCGACCGCCGAGAACGTCTCCGATATGGTCGGCGGTGTACTGATGGTGGCGATGATAGTTCTTGGCGTTTCGCTGCGCTTCGTGCAGGAAGTTCGCGCCGACACCGCGGCGGCCAAGCTGAAGGCCATGATCAGCGTCACCGCGACGGTGGTGCGAGAAGGAATCGCACGCGAAGTACCGCTCGCCGAGCTGGTGCCGGGCGACATCGTCAAGCTTTCCGCGGGAGACATGATACCCGCCGACGTTCGCATTCTCTCGTCCAAGGACCTGTTTCTGATTCAGGCCAGCCTGACCGGCGAAGCGTTTCCGGTGGAGAAGTTCGATACTCCCGACGTGGCGGACGGCAAGACACCGCTGGAGCTTAAATGTGTTTGTTTCCTTGGTACCAGCGTAGAGAGCGGGTCCGCCGTCGCAGTGGTGATCGAAACCGGACTGAGCACCTATCTCGGCAGGATGGCGAGCACGATAACGGATACCCCGCCGCCGACCGCGTTCGATCGGGGGGTCGCCGATTTCACCTGGATGATGCTCGAATTCATGGCGGTCATGGTGCCGCTGGTGTTCCTGATCAACGGCTTCACCAAGCACGTCTGGGGCGAGGCGTTTCTGTTCGCGCTCGCGGTGGCGGTCGGGCTCACGCCGGAGATGCTGCCGATGATCGTCAGCGTCTGTCTGTCGAAGGGCGCTCTCCTGATGTCGCGCAAGAAGGTCATCGTCAAACGCCTTAATTCGATCCAGAACCTGGGCGCGATGGACGTGCTGTGCACGGACAAGACCGGCACGCTCACGATGGATCGCGTGATCCTGGAGCATCACTTCGACGTGGCGCTGAAAGACGATGAGGGAGTCCTGGAGTTCGCCCTTCTGAACAGCCACTTTCAGACGGGCCTCAGAAACGTGCTCGACCGGGCGATCCTTCACTACCAGGAAACGCATCCGGAGCTCTCCGTCGGCGGATACTCGAAAGCCGACGAGATCCCGTTCGATTTCGCGCGCAAAATGATGTCGGTCATCGTCGCCACGCCCGAGGGCATGCATCGCCTCATCTGCAAGGGCGCGCCGGAATCGGTCTTCGAGCGCTGCGCTCGGTTCGAGCTCGATGGCGACATCTATCCGATGGATCCGCTGCTGCTCGACGATCTCAAGGAGGAATACGACCGGCTCTCGGCCGACGGTTTCCGCGTCCTCGCGATCGCCTATCGCGAGTGCGAGCCCAGGCCCGCCTACAGCAAGGATGACGAACAGGAGCTGATACTCAAAGGTTACGTGGCGTTTCTGGATCCGCCCAAGGAATCGGCCGCTCCGGCGATCACTGCGCTGCAGAGCCACGGCATCGCGGTGAAGGTCCTGACTGGCGACAACGAACTGGTGTCGAAAAAAATCTGCTCGGAGGTAGGCCTGGCGTCGGAGAAGGCGCTTACCGGCGCGCACATCGAAGCGATGGACGATGCACAGCTTGCCGAGGCCGCGGAGGCGACCAGCCTGTTCGTACGGCTGTCGCCCGCGCACAAACGGCGCATCATCCACGCGCTGCAGGCGAAACGCCACGTGGTCGGTTTCATGGGCGACGGCATAAATGACGCGCCGGCGCTGCGCGCCGCCGACGTCGGCATCTCGGTCGATACCGCCGTGGACATCGCCAAGGAAGCTGCGGATGCGATCCTGCTGGAGAAGAGCCTGATGGTGCTCGAGGAGGGAGTGCTGGAGGGCCGCGCGGTATTCGCCAACATCATCAAATATATCCGGATGGGCGCGAGCTCGAATTTCGGCAACATGTTCAGCGTGCTCGGCGCGAGCTTGTGGCTGCCGTATCTGCCGATGGCGCCGATCAAAATCCTGACCAACAACCTGCTATACGATTTTTCGCAGGTGCCGATTCCGACCGACGAGGTTGACCCCGAACAGGTGACGCGGCCGCGGCCGTGGTCGATGGGCGAAATCGCGCGCTTCATCCTCTTTATCGGTCCCTGCAGCTCGGTCTTCGACTACACGACCTATCTGATGATGTGGTTCATCTTCGGCTGCGCCAACCTGGGCCTGGTGCCGCCGCCCGAGATTTCCGCGCGCTTCGCCCACGCCGCCGCCCTGGGGTCCGACTACACTTATGCGGCGGCGCTGTTCCAGACCGGATGGTTCGTCGAGTCGCTGCTCACGCAGACCCTGATCATTCATGTCATCCGCACCAACAAGATTCCGTTTCTTCAGAGCCGCGCGAGTTGGCAACTGATCATGACCTCCGGCGCAATCATGCTCGTCGGGATGTGGCTCCCGGCATCGCCGATCGGGCAATGGCTCGGCCTGGTGCCGCTGCCCTGGTCGTATTGGCCGCTCCTGCTGCTGACGTTGCTGGCGTACGTGGTATTGACGCAGGGGGTCAAGGTCTGGCTGTTGCGCCGGCATTGGATATGAAAAACCGGACGATTGCCGGTTCCGCCCGACGGTCTATCCGCTCGAGAAAAGGAGCGTGTCGCTCTCGGTTTTTGGAGAGCGGCCCCGCGCGGGTTTCGTCACAGTCTTCGAACCAAGCTATTTGACACGTATAATCGATGGGGCAACGCGACCGATCGGCAGCCATCCCCATGGCAGGTAAGCGCCCGGATCGACGGATACCCGCGAGTTTAATTTCGCCGCACGCCGATCTGGCTCAACTGCGCCTGGCGGTCCAGGATTGCCGCGGCTGCGACATCTGGGAACGTGCGACTCAGGCGGTTTTCGGAGAGGGAGGACCTGGAGCGCGGGTCATGTTTGTCGGCGAGCAGCCGGGTGCCCGCGAAGATCTGGCGGGACATCCTTTCGTTGGCCCTGCCGGAGCTTTGCTCTCCAGGGCCCTGCTCGAAGCAGGCATCGAGCGGACACAAGTTTACATCACGAATATCGTCAAGCATTTCAACTCGACGCGGCGCGGGAAACTAAGGATTCACAAGAGACCCAATGCCGACGAAATTGCCGCTTGCCGTCCCTGGCTCGACGCCGAAATCGCGCTGATTCGTCCGAAGATCATAGTGTGCCTCGGCGCTACCGCCGCCAAGGTTCTCATCGGACCTGATTTTCGCGTCTCGCACCAGCGTGGACAATTGATGCCGTCAAAGTTGGCGCCCTATATCGTAGTAACCGTACATCCGTCCTCGATTCTTCGCGTGCCCGAAGCGCAGGCTCGCCACCTGGCAATGGCTCAATTCGTAGAAGAACTAAAAGAGATAGCGAAGCATCTGCCAACTTCAGCGCTCATCCGCAAGTAGATCGACGCAGGCGGACCCGGGTTGGCGATTCGGAGCCGTACAAGCTCGCCGGTAGTTAGGACGACGGTCGTTCGCTAGTAACGACCGCTTTACGTCCTATGTTCAGGATGCGTTCTTCACTTCTCCTGAACAGTTTGGAGATATTGCATTAGCAGCTGGATGCGCTGGCGCCCGACGCCCTGCTGTGGCCCCCCCGGGTTTCCGCCCGCCGCAGCCTCGCCGGCGCCAAATACGTGTCCCCATACCGGATGTTTAGCGCTTCCGTGGGCAGCGATTGGCTGGCTGCCGTCGAGGATCCCGGCCACCTGCGCTGCCGGAAAATTACCGCCGTTCTTTTTCGACAGCTGAGTCAGGTCGGCTGGCTTCGGGTTCAACGTCGAAGCCTTGGGCCCGTTACCCTTCGCATCTGCGCCGTGACACTCGCTGCAATACCTGACGAAGGAACCTTTTCCCGGCGGTGCGCCCTCCTTCTGCTGTGCAAATGCCTCTGAAGTCACGAGCATCAAGGAAGTGATAGCAACGAGAGCCAACAGGCGAGCGGAACGGGCGTGTGTCATCGGCGGCCTCCTCGGAACGTGGATCGTTTAGGTATTACATACGGATTTCTAACTCGCCAGTCTATCGCGATCAAGGATTATTGCTAGAGTCCACAGGACCTCATTTGGAACATCCTCGTGACGCCCGGCAATAAGCCGGTCTTCCAGCCCCAGCGGAGGCCCGAGGCCCAACTTGGAACCGATTGCCGCGGCCCCGCCCCGCCTTGGCCCGCTTCGGCTGCGTCTGCTAGGTTTCGGGCAGCTTCTCCGGCGAATCACGAGGAGACCCGTCATATGGCTTCCGCGATAAAGATGGTTTCGGACTGGCGCGAGCAACTGGGTGGCAAGCTGGTTACGCCTGAGGAAGCGGTTGCGCATATCAAGTCGGGCGATCGCATCACCGCCTCGATCGCGCACGTTACGCCATTCACGCTGTTCCACGCGCTCGCCGGCCGCTTGATGGAGCTCGAGCGGGTCGTGATCAACTACAGCGCCGCGTTGTTCGCCTTCGACCTGCCCGGCCTGGGTGAGCGCTTTCGCCTCGAGTCATTTTATCTCTCGCCAATCGATCGCAAGCTCTTCCACGACGGGATGGGCGAATACGTGCCGGTCAGCTATTTCCGCGCCGGTCATCTGCCGCCCGGGCTTACGGACTTCAACGTCTACCTGATGACCGTGTCGCCGCCCGACGCCAACGGCGAGGTCAACTTCGGCGATTTCCAGATCATGTCCAAGCTCTGCGCGCGCAACGCCAACCTGGTGATCGCCGAGGTTGACCCGAATTCGATTCGCGTCGCCGGTGACAACTCGATGCACGTCTCGGAGATCGACTACTTTGTCGAGCGCACGGTCGGGATGCCTGCGCTCGCGCCGCCGCCGGCGTCAGAAGAGGAGCGCCGGACGATCGATACAATCGGCGCGCTGGTCGCCAGGGAGCTGATTCCCGACCGCGCCACGATCCAGGTCGGCGTGGGCTCGACCTCGGGTATGCTGATGTCGCATCTGCGGGGCCATCACGAGTTGGGCATGCAGACCGAGATCATTCCCGTCGGCACCACCGACCTGGTGCGGGAAGGCGTGCTGACCGGGAAGCACAAGAAAATTTTTCCCGGCCTGGTGGTAGGCAGCGGTTTCGCGACCGGTACGCCGCGCGAGCAGCTCGACTACGTCGACGGCAATCCGGTGTTCCAGCTCTACGATTTCAACTTCACCGACGACATCCGCACGATCGCGCGCGAGGAAGGCCTCATCTCAGTCAACAACGCGCTCTGCGTCGATCTGACCGGGCAGGTCGGTTCGGAGTCGGTCGGCCATCAGATGTACACCGGGACGGGTGGGCAGATAGCTTTCGGCATCGGCTCCTCGCTCGCCGGCGGCAAATCGATCATCGTCCTGCCCGCAAGCGCGCTGAGCGCCGGCCGGCGCGTCTCGCGCATCACGCCGAGCCTGCCGCCGGCGACCGTCTTCACGCTGCCCCGCGCCTTCGTCCACTACGTGGTTACCGAGTACGGCGTGGCGAAGCTCGTCGGCAAATCGCTGCGCGAGCGTGCGCGCGAACTGGTCGCCGTCGCGCATCCCGATTTCCGCGGTGAACTGGCGGCCGAAGCGCGTAGAATGTACGGCTAGCAGGGATCGCGGGCGGACGCGCGGCGCGCGCCTCGCTAGATCGGCCGCGGCGTGTAAATGCCCTCGAATTCCGGCGGTCGCCATCCGCCGTTCGCGCACTTCACGCACACGTTGAATTGCTTGTATTTGCCGTTTTCGCGCCCGAGCAGGCTCACCATGCTCTCGGTCGAGATGGCCTGGTTGCAGGCAACGCAGGTCGCTGTCAGGCTTTTATTGTCTTTGGCTTTTTCGCTGGGCATCGCGCTTAATCAAGACGGCCGGCGCGTCGTCTAACCGCCCGCCCGTCGGAAGTTTCATACTCATCCGTGACACCGCGCGCAATGGCGCGAGAATTGATGCGCCCGTTTCAGTGATTGGCCGAGCCGATCGCGATCCCGATGATCACCGCGATCCCGACAATCAGCGCGAGCGCGAGCAATCCGCCGATGCCGTGCGCGCGCTGCTGCTGTTCGGGGCTCATCTCGGTCTCGACGTGCGCCGAATGGACCCCGCTGTGATAGCCGCTTTGCGAGGTGTAGTAGATGCCGGTGCCCGGGATGCCGACGGTGCGGCGAACGCCTTTCGGACCCATCGTGAGATGAGCGCCGCGCATGCCGACGGTCAGGCTCGGCCCGGACTTGGAGAGATTGACCGAGAGGCCCGGGAAGATTCGCAACCGGCGGTAAAAGCGGAAATTGCCCATCGCGCGCCGTGCGGATTATAGACCATGGCGTCCCTAATTTCTCAGGCTGAGCGGCGCGAGCGGAAGAAGCCGCGCAAAAGCGCGGCGCACTCGGCTTCCATCAGTCCGCCGTAAACTTCGATCCGATGGTTGAGCAGGCCGTCGCGCCCGATATCGTACACTGAACCGAGCGCGCCCGCCTTGGCATCGCGGGCGCCGAAATAAAGCTCGGCGATTCGCGCATGCACCATCGCGCCGACGCACATGACGCACGGCTCGAGCGTAACGAACAGCGCCGCGCCCTCGAGGCGGTAGCCGCCGAGGGCGGCGGCAGCCGCCCGCAGGGCCAGCATCTCGGCGTGCGCAGTCGGGTCATTCAGTGCGATGGGGCGGTTATGCGCCGCCGCGACCACGACGGCGCCGGCGCCCTCCGTATCATTGCTGACCACGACGGCGCCCACCGGAACCTCGCCCTCCGCGGCGCCGCGCCGCGCCTCGGCGAGCGCAAGCGCCATCAGCTCGATCTTTCGTTCCCGGTCAATCATCGAGTTTCGGCATCGAGTTCGGGCATCGAGCTCCGGCCGCTTAAGCGGCCCGCTGACAATGCTACATTGACAGGACAGCGGCGCCCAACCGACAATCTTTATTCCGCCGATTCTGGACCGGAACGCCGGGAGGGCGGCGGCGCCGACATGGTGGCGAACCGACAATGGAAATCGGCGAAATTCTACCCGAAGAACTGAGCGAGCGCCTGAAGCGCGGCGAACGGCCGCTCATCCTCGACGTGCGCGAGCCCGGGGAAGTCGCAATCGCATCTTTTCCCGGCGCCACGCATATTCCGATGGGCGAGATTCCGTCGCGCGCGGCCGAACTCGATCCCGGACAGGAGACGGTCGTGGTCTGCCATCACGGAATCCGCAGCGCGCAGGTCGCGATATACCTTGCGCGGCTCGGCTTCGAACGGGTGGCGAACTTAAGCGGCGGGATCGATCTCTGGTCGCTGACGGTCGATCCGGCGGTGCCGCGATATTGAGTTGCGTTTGTTGAATCCCCCGGAGCGGAGGCGCGCCGAGGGCGCATGCGGGACAATCGGAGGCAGGCGCATGAGCTACTATCTTGCGGCGGCGATCCAGATGGCGGCCGGGAGCGACAAGGCAGCCAATCTCGAGCGCGCCGAACGCCTGATTCGGCTCGCCGCCGCGCGCGGCGCGAGCCTCGTCGGCTTGCCCGAAACTTTCAACTGGCGCGGCAAGCGCTCCGAGGAGGCGGCCGCCGCCGAGCCGCTTGGGGGCGAGTCGCTTGACGCGATCTCGCGCCTTGCGCGCGAGATCGGCCTGCATATCGTCGCGGGTTCGATCACCGAGCATGCGCCCGGCCAATCCAGGCGCTACAACACCTCCGTGCTGATCGGCCCCGACGGCGCGCAACTGGCGGTCTATCGCAAAATTCATCTCTTCGACGTCGATTTGCCCGGCCGCGTCACGGTCAAGGAGTCCGAGGTCAAGCTTGCGGGCGCCGAGGTCGTCTCGGCGCGCACGCCGCGCGGCGTGATCGGGCTTAGCGTCTGCTATGACCTGCGCTTTCCGGAACTCTACCGCCGCCTGGCTTTCGCCGGCGCCGAGATCGTCACGGTACCGAGCTGTTTTACTTTTCCCACCGGCGAGGCCCACTGGGACGCGCTCTTGCGCGCACGCGCGATCGAGAACCAGGCCTATGTGATCGCGCCGGCGCAGTTCGGGACCAATGTCCACGGCTTCAGCGATTACGGCAACTCGATGATCGTCGATCCGTGGGGCCGCGTAATCGCGCGCGCCTCCGATGAGGAGGGCGTGGTGCTGGCGCCGATCGACCTCGAGTATCTCTGGCGGGTACGGCGTCAGTTGCCCGCGCTCACTCACGCGCGCCTGCGCGAGGGCCTCGGCTGAGCGGGCGGCGGCAGGGGTACGTTTGGGTTGAACAAGATGGGAAATAGACAGGCAGAGAGCACGCGTTCCGGAAGGTCCGGCGCTTGACGCGCGGCGGGTCGCGGGACTAATCAGGCACTACTCTCGCGATCGCGCCGGCCATCTCGTAACCTAAAATTTGCGCCCGCTCCGGCGGGCGGAAAATCCGCGCATCGACGGCCGGCGAGTCCCAAGAGGCGGGCGGCGCCGCGGCGGATAGACGCACTGAGGAAGAATTTCACATGGCAGAAGGACCGTTAGCTGGGTTTCGCGTTCTCGACTTGACGCAGGTAGTCTCGGGGCCGTTTTGCTCGATGCTGCTCGGCGACCTCGGCGCAGATGTAATCAAGATCGAGCCGCCGGAGGGCGACACCACGCGGCGAATCGGACGGCCGCGCAAGAACGGCGTCACCGCCTCGTTCCTCAACTTCAACCGCAACAAGCGCAGCGTCGTGATCGACCTCAAGAAAGAGCAGGGCCGCGACCTGGTGCGGATGCTGGCCGTGCGCGCCGACGCCCTGGTCGAGAACAACCGCCCCGGCGTCGCCGACCGCCTCGGCATCGGCTACGCCGATATCCGCCGGCTGAATCCCAAGATCGTATACTGCTCGATCTGCGGCTTCGGTCCCAAGGGTCATTACGCCAATGCCCCTGCGTACGACCCGGTCATCCAGTGCTTCTCGACGATGGCGGCGCTGCAGGGGCGGCGCGGCGGACAGCCGACCGTGGTCAAGATGGCGCTGGCGGACAAGATCAGCGGGATGACCGCGGCGCTGAGCATCGTGAGCGCGCTGCACGCGGCGCGCAATCGCGGCGTCGGCCAGAACATCCGCATCCCGATGGTCGAAGCGATGATGGCGTTTACCTGCAACGACACGATGGTCGGCTACACCTTCGTGCCCGAGGACGAATATAAGGACCAGGCGCCCAAGAGCCAGAGCCTCGACCCGTTCCCGACCAGGGACGGATGGATTTCGATCGCGCCGTTCACCGACGAACAGTTCGAGCGCCTATGCGCCGGCGTCGGCCATCGCGAATGGTGGACCGAGGTTCCGGACCGCACGGAGCGCATCCGCGGAATCTTGCGCGGACTCGCCAAGGTGCTTCCCGAGCGCACGACCGCGGAATGGCTCGAAGTACTGGAGAAGGCCGACGTTCCGGTCGGCCGCGTCAATGACTACGAGACCCTGTTCACCGACGAGGAGATCGTCGCCAACGAGAGCTTCACGCTCTACGAGCATCCGGACGCCGGCACGGTGCGCACGGTAAATCCCGGCGCGCGCTTTTCCGAGACGCCGGCGCGGATGTGGCGGACGCCGCCACGCCTCGGCGAGAACACCGAGGAAGTGCTGCGCGAACTCGGGGTCGAGCGATCCACGATCGAAGAGCTGCGCAACGCCCGGATCATCAACAGCTAGGCGCGGTGGAGCAGCGGCGCCAGGCCATGGCTCCCGCCGCGGCCTCACGCGCCGACGGTGCCGTGCGGCGCGAGCGGCCACCGCGCATCGTTGCCGTTACGAAAACAGTTCCGGGACGTGCTCGCTCAGATAGACCAGCGCGGCGCGGAAATACTGAATTCCGGACACCACTATCACTGCGCCGGTCAGATACAGCAGCAGATACCAGTTGTGCTGGCGAAGCCCGAAATGGCCGGCCAGCGTGCCAATCACGCACAGGATGAGCAGCACGGTCGTCAGTTTGCCGAAGATGCTCGGGCGGACCGGAAAACGCTCGCCCGCGGCGAACGAGATCATCAGGTAGCCGAGGACGAGCACGATGTCGCGGATCGCGGTCAGGATCAGAAGCCAGACCGGCAGCGCATGCTCGAACGTCAGCACCACCAGTGCGCTCAGCAGCATCAGCTTGTCGGCGAACGGATCGAGTATCGCGCCAAGTTCGGTGCGGATATCGAACCATCGCGCGACCGCGCCGTCGAGCGCGTCGGTCGCCGCCGCCAGCGCGAAGACATAGAGAGCCGGCGTGGAGCGGTCCTTGCTGAGCAGGACCAGGAAGAGTGGCACCATCCCGATACGGCAGAGCGAGATGATGTTGGGAGCTTTGAGCAGATGGCCAAGGCGCACACGGCCGACCGCGGCGGGCAGGATGCTGGCGGGCTTCGGCGAAGTATGCGGGATATGTGCGCCCATCGCGTTTCGGCTTCGATTCCGTTCGCGCGCCTTACAGGATTGCCGCTTTGCGCAGCCGCCCGGCCATCGGCGCGCTGACTCGCGCGCGCAGCGCGACCGTACCGTCGTTGTACTCCTCGTCGAGCACCTCTCCGTCGCGCCGCGCCATCGCTACCAGGTCGCCCCGCCCGGCCGGTAGCATCACGCTTACTTCCTCGCGCCACGCGCTGAACCATCGCGCCATCGCGGCGAGCAGCTCGTCGAACCCGCGGGCGCGCAGCGCCGAGATCGCGACCGTGTCGGACGCGATTGCCAGCCGCATCCCGTCTGCCGGCACCAGGTCAATCTTGTTCATCACCACGATCCGCGAAGCCGCGCCCGCGCCGATCTCCTCGAGCACCCGATCGACGATTTCCATCCGCTCGGCCGCAAGCGGCGAGCTCGCGTCAACCACGTGCAGCAGCAGGTCGGCCGTGCGGACTTCCTCGAGCGTCGCCTTGAAAGCCTCGACCAGCATGTGCGGCAGGCGATGGATGAAGCCGACCGTGTCGGCGAGCATCACCGTCACTTTGCCGGGCAAGCGCAGGCGCCGGATCGTCGGATCGAGCGTCGAAAATGGGCGGTCCGCGGTCTCCACGCCGGCCTGGGTGAGCGCGTTCATCAGGGTCGATTTCCCCGAGTTGGTATAGCCGACCAGCGCGACGGTCGGGTAGGGAACGTCGAGTCGGCGTTGGCGCTGGATCGTGCGCGTGCGTTCGACCTCGCCCAGGCGCTGGCGCAGACGGGTCAGGCGCTCACGCACGCGGCGGCGATCGACCTCGAGTTGGGTCTCGCCGGGGCCGCGGATGCCGATGCGGCCGCCCGCGCCGCCGCCGCCGCCGGCCTGGCGCGAAAGATGCGACCACTGGCGTGTGAGGCGCGGCGCGAGATAGCTCAGCTGTGCGATTTCGACCTGGAGTTTGCCCTCCAGCGTGCGCGCGCGCTGGGCGAAGATGTCGAGGATGAGCTGGCTGCGATCGATCACGCGCAGCTCGAGTTCCTTCTCAAGATTGCGCGCCTGTGCGGGGCTGAGCGCGTCGTCGAAGATCGCGAGCGTAGCCGAGCGTTCGCGCGCGAGGTCGCGGACCTCCAGCGCCTTGCCGCGTCCGATGAAGCTGCGCGGGTCGGGCCGTTTGAGTTTCTGGCTGATGGTAGCCGCGATCCGCGCGCCGGCGCTTTCGGCCAGCGCCCCGAGCTCGCCGAGCGAGTCTTCGCTCGCGATCTCGCCGTTTGCACCCGCCAGTTCTACTCCGATCAGAACCGCGCGTTCGGCGTCCCCGATGGTGGAGTTATGGGAAAAGCTCAGAGGCCAACCTCGAAATATGCGGGACCATCGGTCCCGGCAGTCCCCCGTTTATCGCTCATCCGCGATCCTAGCAAAAATCCGCCACCTCATGTCAGCGGCTTTTTCTACAGTACAAAGCGGGTGCCGACGCTGTTCTGGACAAAAGCGACGGGGAACTCGCGCGCAATGAGATGGGTCGCGCGCCATCCCGTGCAGTGCGCCGGCACTATCATCTCGGGCGCGATCTCGCGCAGCGCCGCGACGGTGGGCGCGATTACCGGCTCGAACAGCGGTCCCGAAAGATGAAACCCGCCGATAATCGCATGCACGCGGTCCACCCCACTCAGCGCGCGCGCCTGGCGTATCGTGTTGATCACGCCGGCGTGGCCGCATCCGGTCAAAACCACCAGCCCCTTGCCGCGCAGGTTAACCACCAGCGCCTGGTCGTCGTGGATATAGGGGTCGGGCTCCCATTTTCTGCCAATCCGCGCGAAGTGGATCGGAAAGCCCGTCTCGAAATCGGTCGTGCGATGGATCTGTCCGGTGATCATTACGAGGTTGCCGAGCAGGTACGAAGGCCCGCGCTCCTCGACCAACTCGACGCCCTCGTGGCGCAACACGCGCGCGTCGGGCGGCGGCAATTGCATCTCGTGGCCGTCGGGCAGCACGACTTTGCGATGGAGCAGCGCGTCGGGATGGAGCAGCAGCGGCATCCGGCGTCCGCCGAGCCGCCGCAGCATCCCGCCCAGGCCGTTGGTATGGTCGGCGTGGCCGTGGCTGAGCGCGATCGCGTGCATCTCGTTGGGCTTTAACTCGAGCACGTCGAGGTTGTGCATCAGGCCGTCGCGGCTGAGCCCGGCGTCGAACAGCAGCGACTCGGAGGTTCCCGCGCCGGTGACCTTCACCGCCGCCGCGAAGCCGTGCTCGGCGCGAAGCGCCGTGCGCCCCAGGCGCGTACCGAGCGAGAAGCGGCGCACCGCGGCGGTAGACGGCAGCAGCATGTCACAGGTGTTGTCGAGCACGGTCGTGATTTCGACCGCGTCGGCCTCCTTGAGCGCTAACGGTTCGTTGGCCATCGGAATGCCTCCATTTTCCCGCCCGAGCACATGAGCCGGACCATCGCTCCTAACTAGCGGAGTTCCCGCGGCCGAGGTAGCGCCGCAAAAAATCGAGCGTCGTGCGCCAGGCATCGGCGTTGCCCGCCGAATCGAGACCGTGCCCCGCGCCGGGATAGATCTTCATTTCGTGGGGACGGTTATAGCGCGTGAGCAGCGCGTCGAGCTCATAGGCGTAGCGCACCGGGACGGTCGCGTCGGCGCCGCCGTGCAGAATCAGCGTGGGCGGCATGTTCGCGGCCATGGCGATGTAGCTGCGGTTCATGCCGCCATAGTAATCGATGACCGCGGCTACCCGCCCGCCTTCCGACGCGCCCACGGCCAGCGCCAGGAACGCGCCGAGCGAATGACCGAGCAATGCGATCCGATCGCGCAGCACCGCCGGATTCTTTCCGAGCGCGTCGATTCCGTCCCTGATCTCGCGCGTCCAGAGCGGAAAGTTTTCGTTGACCCAGGGGGCGAAATCCTTGCCCGTCGGGGACGGATCGCCCGGCCGCGCCGGGCCTGCCTGGCTGTAATATTCGAGATACATCGCGTAGTAGCCGTTGGCGGCCAGACCGCGGCACTTGTCGGCGAAAACGGGTATGCCGAAGCCCCTCGGCACCGCGCCATGCAGCAGGATGACCGCAGGATGCGCCCCGGGGGCTGGCGGCACGCAGTAGAAAGTTTCAACCGGCTTTCCGGCCGACTCAAATCGGCCGTCATGAATTTCGATCGCGCTAGAGGAGGCTTCCGAACCGGGTGAAGCTTGCGCGGCCGGATGGCCTGGAGCATCGCTCGCCGCCTCGGAAGCCCGCGCAGGGCCGCGGTCGCTTGCGAGAAGCAGCGCGCAGGCGAGCACCGCGCGGACAAAAATGCCGGGCAACCACGGGCGGTGGCCTCGCGGTCTCATCGGTGTTCAGTGCGCGGTGCCGTCGTCACGTCGCGGCGGAAGCGGTCCGCGCTAGGCGCGCGCGGCGAAGTGCGGCTTGCGTTTTTCGGCGAAGGCGCGCGCGCCCTCGGCCAGGTATCCGCTGCGCACGCATAGCGTCTGATTGCGGTCCTCCATCGCGATCGCGCTTTCGATACTGGCCGCGTCGATGTTGGCGGCGATGCATTCCTTGGTCAGGCTGAGCCCAAGCGGCGACGTCTCGACCATCTCGCGCGCGAGTTTCTCCGCCGCCGCGTCGAGTTCGTCGTCGGCGACGACCTCGGAGACCATCCGCGTCGCCAGCGCCCGCTCGGCGCCGATGAAGCGGCCGGTGAGCAGCAATTCATAGGCGATCGAAGCGCCAACCGCGCGCGGCAGCGTATAGCTGATACCCATGTCGCAGCCGGTCAGTCCGATTCGGATGAAGGCGGCGTTGAAGCGCGCCGACGCGCCGGCCAGGCGTACGTCGCACGCCAGCGCGAGCGCAAACCCGCCACCGCTCGCCGGTCCGCGCACGGCCGCGATGAACGGCTGCGGCAGGCGGCGAATCGCGATGACGAGGCCGCTGATGCGGCGCTGGATCTCCAGCGTCGCGATGGTCGAAGTTCCCAGCGCGTCGTCGCCCGGGCGGGCGCCGCTGTGCTCCTTGAGGTCGAGCCCCGAGCAGAAGCCGCGTCCGGCGCCGCGCACGATGACGACGCGCGTCGTCCGGTCGGTGGCGAGCCGCTCAAAATAGTCGTGCAGCTCGTCCACCATGGTCGAGTTCAGCGCATTGAGGGCGCGCGGACGGTTGAGCGTCAGCCACGCAATTGCTCCATCCTGTTTCACTTCGAGCGCTTCATACGCCATCGCGAAGGTCCGCCTGTCGCTTTAATTGCGCGCTTCCGCCAGCTCTCGCAGGCTCCGCGCGCGCTCCCAACTTAACCGAACAGGCCGCGCCGGCGCCAATCGGGCAGTGCCGGGCGAAGGCCGAAGAAGAGGTTCAACGAGGCGCATGCGGCGAGATTTTGAGGTGACTCAATAGGTGATTAAGCTCTCTTTGTATTGCTAAATATTGCGTAGAAGGCTCTTCATCTGACGCAGGTTGATGCTCTCTCACGCATCTGCAAGCAACCTCGACCTGCTACGCGCACAAAGTGTCTTGACTCCGCTAACACCACGACAGAGGCTGTGGGCTGCCAACATTGCAACTCGATGTCCGGCGGCGGGAGAGAATGAAGAAAGGGACGCCTCGAAAGGTCGCGCCTCAAGGCAGAAGCGGCCAAAGCATGCCCGAGGTATCTCCGAGCGATCAGATTTTCACCATCAAGGAGCTGTCGGAGCACTTGCGGGTACATCCGACCACCATCTACCGCCTGCTCAGGCAGGGGCGTCTGCCGGGGTTTCGCGTCGGCAGCAACTGGCGTTTCAGCCGCGAGGCGATCGAGCAGTGGGAGCGCGAGCAGGCTGGACGAGCCGCCGCAAGCCCTCCGCGTCGCCGGCGTCGCGCGCGTCGCCGCTAGAAAAGCGCCATCCTACCGTCCGTGCCGACGGTTGCCGGGCGCGGCAACTCGCGCACCGAATGGTCGCGCCTTGCGCCTCTGCGGTAACGTGCCGGCGGCCAGGCGCGTTTGACATCCGCCCTTCATTCCGAATAGCTAACCCTCAAACCCGTTGGCGGAGAGAGTCTGGAAGATGCCGACCAAGTATGTGGAAGTGCAGGGCTCTGCGATTTACTACTACTACAGCGGACCGACCACGTTGCCCGACGTGGTGCCCGATCTCTCGCGCGGCCGCAAGATCGTGATGCTGCACGGCGCCGGCTCCAATGGCCATACCTGGCACAACCAGGTCGCCCATTTTGGCGGCGCGCACAGTCCGATCTCGATCGATCTGCCGGCGCACGGCCGTTCCTCGGGCGTCTATGGGCTCAACACGGTGCAGGAATACAGCGACTTTGTGATCGCCTTCCTCGACGCGCTGGGCATCGGCTCGGCGGTTATCGCGGGGCGCTCGATGGGCGGGGCGATCGCGATGGACATGGCGGCGCGCTATTCCGGGCGGGTCGAGGCGATCGTGCCGGTGGTCACCGCGGCCAAATTCAACATCCCGCCCGAGCGGGTCGAGGCGCTGCGCGGGGTTGCGATGGGCCGCGCGCCGCAGGCCTTCGTCACCGACGGCTACTCGCCGGCCACGGTCAAGGATCGCTTCGAGGTGGTGCGCGAGGGCTGGATGGAGCAGATCCAGACCGATCCGCGCGTGCGCTACATGGACATCGTGGCCTGCACGCGATGCGATCTGCGCGAGCAGATCGCGCGTATCGACAAGCCTGCGCTCATCCTTGCCGGTGCCGATGATCCTATTGCCACCCCGGCCGACGCCGAGTTCATCCATGGCCGCCTGCGCGGCTCGCAATTGCGCGTGATTCCCGGCGCCGCCCATCATCTGCCCAACGAACAGCCCCGGGAGACCAACTTCGCGGTCGAGAAGTTTCTCGCCGAACTTTAGCCAGGGAGCGTCCGATGAGTCTAAGCCGCAAGACCGCGCTGGCCGGCGTGTACGAGCATCCTGCCCGCTTCGCGCCCGACAAGAGCATGTTCCAGATCATGGCCGAGAGTGTGCGCGGCGCGCTCGACGACGCCGGGCTCAAGATCCAGGACGTCGACGGCGTGTGCACCACCGGGATCGGCATGAGCGGGATGGGGATCGTGGGTTTTTGCGACTACATGAACCTGACGCCCAATTTCGTCGATTCGACCTCGATCGGCGGGTCTTCGTTCGTCGCCCATACTGCGCATGCTGCCGCCGCTATCGCGGCCGGTCTCTGCAAGGTTGCCGTAGTGGTGTACGGCTCGACCGCGGCCTCGCAGCGCTTTGCGATCGGCACCGGCGGCGGAGGCGGTGGCGGCGATCCCTGCGATCAATACGAAGCGCCGTTCGGGCCGACCACGGTGGGCGCCTATGCGATGATGGCCCAGCGCCACATGCATGAGTACGGCACGACCTCGGAGCAGCTGGCGGAGATCGCGGTCACGATGCGCCTGCACGCCTCGATGAATCCGGCGGCCAAGTACCGCGAGCCGATCACGGTCGCGGACGTGCTGGCGTCGCGGATCATTTCCTCGCCGCTCCATCTGCTCGACTGCTGCATCATCAGCGACGGCGGCGGCGCTCTGGTCGTGACCTCGGCGGAACGGGCGCGCGATTTGAAGAAGAAGCCGGTTTACATTCTCGGATGCGGCGAGACGGTGCGCCACGCCGCGCGCGGCCAGCGCGATTTCATGGAGATGGCGGCGGGACAGTCGGGGCCGCTCGCCTTTGAGCGCGCCGGCGTCGCTCCCAAGGACATCGATCTCGCGATGATCTACGACTCGTTCACGATCACGGTGCTGATGACGCTCGAGAATCTCGGCTTCTGCAAGCGCGGCGAGGGCGGCGCCTTCGTCGGCGGCGGACGGCTACGCTACGACGGCGCGCTTCCGACCAACACCGACGGCGGCGGGCTGTCGTCGAACCATCCGGGGATGCGCGGCATCTTCCTGGTGATCGAGGCGGTCAGGCAACTGCGCGGCGAAGGCGGCCCGCGCCAGGTCAAGGAGTGCGCGCTCGCGCTCTGCCACGGCACCGGCGGCACGCTGGGTCTGCGTCACTCCGGCGCCACGCTTGTCCTGGGTAACCAGTAAGACGACAGGTATTGCAACGATGGCCGACGAAAAGTCCGACAAGAAAAAGTACGCGAAGCCGCTCCCGCGAATCGACGAGGAGAACCGCCCGTGGTGGGAGGCGCTCAAGCGCCACGAACTGTATATCCAGAAATGCCGCGACTGCGGCGACCGGCGCTACTACCCGCGAGCACTTTGCACCAATTGTCTCAGCTCGCGCACCGAGTGGGTGCGCTGCGGCACAAAGGGCAAGGTCTATACCTGGACCGCGACGATGCAGAACCAGGCGCCGGGCTTTCGCGAGTCGCTGCCCTACGTGATGGCTTACGTCGAACTGGACGAGGGGCTCAAGGTGTTGACCAACCTTGTGGAGTGCAAGCCCGATGAGGTTAGAATAGGAATGCCCGTCGAGGCCGTGTTCGAGGACGTCACGCCCGAGATGACGTTGCTCAAGTTTCGCCCGGCGAGGTAAGGACGCCGTGTAAGTGCCGACAACCCTCGACCTTCACAGCCACAGCGAAGCCTCCGAAGACAGCCGCGCGCCGCTTGAGGCCTATCTCAACTGGATCAAGCTGCGCCGCCATGAGCGGCCCGTCGACGGCATCGTGCTCACCGAGCATCGGCAGTTCAACGCCGGCGCCGACTACCGCGCGCTCGAGGACAAGTTCGGCCTGATGGTGCTCAAGGCGTCCGAGGTCGAGACCGACTACGGACACGTGCTGGTCTTCGGCGTGACCGAGGAGATGACACGCCGTTTCGACTTCGCCAACGTGCGCCTTGGCGCGCAGGAGTTGATCGACGAAGTGGCGCGGATGGGCGGCGTCGCCGTGCCGTGCCATCCCGGACGGCCGACCGTGGGCCTCTGCGAGCATTACGCGGCCAGGCCGCCGCTCAACAACGTCGTCGCGGTCGAAGTCCTCAACGGCGGCTCGCGTAAGGGCGAAGACGATCGTTCGATGGAGCTGGTGCGAACCTACGGCTACCGCGCGATCGGCGGCTCGGACAGCCATCTGGTGAGCCTGATTGCGCTCTGCGCGACGCGTTTCGAGGCCGACGTCCGCTCGATCGAGGACCTGGTGCGCGAACTCAAAGAAGGCAAATACGAGCCGGTCGATTTCCGTCCCAGGCGCAAACCCGTGCCGGCGGCGGTCCCCGACGAGGTGAGGCACAATGGCGGTTGATTACGATCCGGCGCTGATCGGCAGGGTCTTCGAAGTGACCGATCCGGTGAGCGTCAGCGCCGAGGCAATCGGCAAGTACTGCGCCGCCATCGGCGAGACCAATCCCCTGTACATTGAAGAGGCGGCCGCGAAGAAAGGGCCGTACCGAACGATCGTCGCGCCGCCGTCATTCGCGGTGACCTTCCGCAACGGGCGCCACTTCTTCACTCACGTTCCGCGCTTCGGCAGCGCCGGCTTCGACGCGGGCAAGGACGTCGAGTTCGTTGTGCCGATTCGCGCCGGCGACCAGATAACGCTGAGCTCGCACGTCAAGGAAATCTACGAGAAGACCGGGCGCAGCGGCTCGATGGTGTTCGTGGTGGTGCGCTCGACCGTGCGCAATCAAAACGGCGAGGTCGTCGCCCACATCGACCATCGCTTCATGAACCGGCCCTAGGCCGCCGCCGCAGGTTGCCAATGTCAATCACCAAATTCGATGCGGTCAATATCGGCGATACCCTGGGTCCGCAGGAAATCTTCCTCAGCAAGGACCAGGTGCGGACCTACGCGCGCACCTGCGGGATGGACGTGCCGCGCTTCACCGACGACGAAGGCGCGCGCAAGGAAGGGCTGCCGGGGATGATCGCGCCGGGCAATCTGAGCCTCGCGATGCTGTCGCGCCTGGTGACCGACTGGATCGGACAAAGCGGCGCGCGGCTTGCGCGCCTGGGCACGACTTACCGCCAGCCCGTGCAGCCCGACCGTACGCTCACACTGAACGGCTTTGTCACGCACACCGAGCCGGCCGAAAAACGCGTCGAGATCGACGTCTGGATCGAGAACGAAGACGGCGAGCGCCTGGTGATCGGCACCGCGAGCGTCGAGTTTCCGTAGTTGCGGCGCTAGAGCAGGGCGCCGCGGAAAGGCTCGTCGCGCGCCGGCGGATGCTCGATCAGGTTGAGCGCCCAGCGCCGCGCCTGGCGCAGCGCTTCTTCGGCCCGCTTGAACAGCCGCTCGCGATACATCGTGTTCCACACGTAAACGTCGACCGACGGCTCGTCGCCGAGCGTCACGTCGAGCATCCAGTCTTCCAACTGCGGACCGCACACCAGCAGCCGCACCACGCGGCCGTGGTCGAGGATTATGCCCCGGGCCTCACGCGGCAGGCGAAATTCGTCCTTAATCCGCTTGGTCAGCCGCGACGGATAGTGCTCTTCGGTCATCGCGACGTAGACCCACTGCCCGGGCTGCGGATTGGCCGCGCGTGCGATCCGCAAGTTGTTGTCGGTCAGGTCTTCCTTGGCGCGATCCTGATTGTAGTCGCGCGCGACCGAGTAGAAGTTCTCAACGATTCTAAGTTGCGCCGGCGACGGACCTTCTTCAGGCGGCGTGTCAGATTCGGATTCGATGCTGGGCGTTGGCGGCGGGGCGGCAGGCTCGGGTTTGCGCGGGCGCTTGACCGAGGTCTCGACCCACCATCGATTTTCGACGTTTGGCTTGTGCGCCATCGCCATAGCATCATAGCCGCAGCACGGCCCCGCGCGCGATAGGCAGAGCGCCGGGGCGCGGTCAAACGGGGTACGGACGCGCGGCGAAATGCGGGCGGGAATCTACGCGCGACGGCGGCCTGCGCGCGCGCGGCGTCGCCGCGCGATCGGGCTGGTGCGGCGAACCGGCAAGGCTGTGCGCCGCCGCGGAGCGCTCGCGCGCCCGGGAGCCGCCGCGGTGCGGCGCGCCGTGCGCCCGGTAATCGGTAATCGCGTGCGTCGGCGCTGAAGCCGGCGCAGTCCGCGCACCATCCTGGCCGCGAAGGTGTCAGCCTTGCGTTCAGCGTCCGTCCAGAACAGGTAATGGCCCATCTCGTGATAGACCATCGCAATCCACATCCGTTCCTTGTTGTAGATGCGGCCGCGCTTCCAGTTCTCCGGATGGACGAGATGGATCCGGCCGTCCTCGAAAGTCTTGCCCGCGGTCTTACCCCAGTCGAGATATTCGAACCATTCGATCACCGGGCGTTTTACGTTGTAGTAGCGGCAGAAGTCCGAAATCGCGCGGCGAAAGGCGCCGGCGCGATGATGGCGGAAAAAGAGCACGAGATTGCGGTCAATCTCTCTACGATTGACAATCGGCGGAACGACCATTCGCACGGAACCAAAAACCTCCGTGAAAACCTCTGGGGGCCGGACGATCATAAAAGGGCGGAGGCGAAATCGTCAAACGAAGGGCCAAAATTCACGAAAACCATGATTTTTCAAGAGCTTGGAGCGAGCGAAAATTGCCCGGAGAGGCTTGCGCTGACGCTAAATTAAGCCAAATCGGACTTTACAAAACTCGCCCGGAGCCTATAGGGGAACGGACTGACAGCCGCGTCGCACAGGAGGGCGCTTTTTCGATCAGGCTCGGCGGGCCTGCAAGGCGCTCGGACGTTTGACGCGGCGGCTGCGGTTGACCGTCATGTGCTGGAGGCGGCCCGCTTCCTTGAGCCTCAGCCGGGCCACCGGCAGGGGCGAATCGACCGTGCCTGCGGCAAGCGCGCTCAAACGATGGCGCAGCGCTTCCGGGCTTATCTCGAGCGCGTCGCATACGTTGTCGAAGCTGAATGGTACGTGGCTGCCGCGCGCCATCACCCACCGCGCTGCCTCGATAAAGAGCCGGCGCTTGCGTGGGCTGAACGATCCGCGCCAGTCCTGCAGGATGTTGATCGCGTCGGCAAGCACCGCGAGCATCAGCCGCTGTTCGCTGGTGAATCGGCTCTTGCCGACCAGCTCGAAGAACTGGCTGGGGAGGATGAGATCCGAGGCCGTGAACGAGTCCTGCGTTTCGACGCCAGGATTGTG
>Ga0335078_10003422_pt1 | contig 23647 bp, 24 predicted proteins | sample Lox_Sample_32_FD_206711 | JGI IMG/M metagenome (GOLD analysis project Ga0335078, IMG submission 206711) | Soil microbial communities from Loxahatchee National Wildlife Refuge, Florida, United States - Lox_Sample_3.2 | ecosystem: Environmental > Terrestrial > Soil > Wetlands | place: USA... | reverse complement strand
CTGCCCTTCGCGCCCCTGCGCGCGACCTCGTCGCCGCGCAAGGCATGCTGGCACAGGCGCCTGCCACGGACGAATCGGCGCCGCCTTCTTAAGTTCTTAAGAGTTCTTGTGCAGGACGCAGGCCATCCTCGGGCACAATGAGTTTCTAATTCTCCGAAAAGCCCTTATGCTCCGGCCGCGCGCGCGGTCTGGGCATATTTCCGTGCCGCGGCTTCGATGCTCGGAACCGCGTTCTTCAGATCTTCCATGCTCATCGCCGGGTGCAAATGCACCTTCGCGTTGAACGCCAGAAACCATGGCTCGGCCAGCCCGGGGATCTGGGAAGCGTCGGCAAGATTGACGAAGATAAATCCGGTCCTCGCGCCGTTCTCCTCGAGAAAGTAAACCGCCTCGGGCTTCTGATCGGCCAGGATGGATCCGATCGTGGACGCCAGCGTCCCATCGGCGACGGCGGCATTGCCTTCCGCTACCGGGATACTGACTTTCATTAATATTCGCATGGACCACCTCCATTAGATTTTCGAGAAGCGGGCGCGAATCTACTCCCGCGTCAATCCAGTGTCAACGCCTCATTCCAGTGCCACTCGCGCGTGATTTCTCGAACGTGCCTTGGCACACCATGCGGGGATCATCGATTTGGACGATTTCCGCCATTGGGGGATATAATCGGCGACTCGAAATGGCTCGGCTGGCCGGATCGGAGGGACCTCTTGATTGAAGCGGCAAAAAGCCTTTTCCTAATCCTGAGCGCGCTGTTTCCCATCGTGGACCCGCTCGGAGGAAGCCCGATCTTTCTGGCCATGACCCGGGAATACACGCCGGGCACGCGCCGGGCGTTGTCCTTGCGCATCGCCATGAACAGCTTTTTCCTCCTCGTGGGATCGTACTTCATTGGCACCCACATTCTGTCTTTCTTTGGGATTTCGCTGCCGGTGGTCCAGGTGGGCGGAGGATTGATCGTCATCTCCACCGGCTGGGCGCTCTTGAAACAGGGAAATGATGACGACGATCCCAATACCGCCAAAAAGAGAATTCAGCCGCCGGACCCGTTCCACAACGCCTTTTACCCGCTGACCTTGCCCTTGACGGTCGGCCCCGGATCGATCTCCGTGGCAATCACGCTAGGCGCCAATGCCCCGCACCATCAAGGCTTGAATCTCCTAAGCATCTTGACCGCGCTGGTCGGCTCCGCCTTGCTCGCCGCCAGCATCTTTCTCTGCTACGGCTTTTCAGACCGCCTGGGCCGCGCCCTGGGCCAGACGGGCATGACCGTGATCATGCAGCTCACGTCCTTCCTGCTGGTGTGCATCGGCGTGCAAATTCTCTGGAACGGCGCCAGCGCGCTGATTAACTCCCTTCCCTTACACTTGCACTGAGCGACGCCGGGTCTCGGCCCTCCGCCCAATCGCGCTCCGTGGTTCCGTGCGCCCACACGGTTGCGGGAGCCACAAATGGGCGAATCCGCGCTGGCGACGTTCGCCTCGGAGGTGAGGTCCGTCGCGCCGATCCGCACAGTCAAATTTCCGGTTCCATTAACGCTGAATACGAATCCGGCCGGGATAAGAATCCCATTCATAAGATATATGTAGTTAAGTACATTAATATATAATCTGCACAAAGAATAAGGGAAGTCTGTCGCGGCCATTTCAGATCTGCGGGATTCCAAAGTGGGGGGGGTGGCGCTATTTTGCCGATCCGGAAGGAAATGCCGCGGGGGTGCAAGAATTGCATAGGCTCAGTACCTGCCAGGCGGCGCCGGCCGCGAATCGCTGCATCCCTTAAGTCTCTAAATTTCAATCCCTTATCGCCCCTATCTTTTCCGGCAGGGGCTGGTAGTCCTCTTGCCCCACCCCTCCCGACAGCCCGGGATGAATTCGTCAAAGGGGGGATTTTCTATGGGCTTTACCAATCCGATGTTGCACCCCACCGAGAGTGAGAATGAGAGGGAGAAGGAGTGGCCCGGTGAGCGGACGGTAGTTTACGAATCCGATCATCGAGGCTCCAAAGCGCTCTGGGGGTTGGTTGTGTTGCTGGCCGTGGCCCTGGGCGCGCTGGCCTACTACGGCTATCAAATGGTCAAGGATCAGAATTCAGAAATCACTCAATTGTTTTCCAGCCAAGGCACGCTGAGCAAACTGGGCCAGCGCGCGGACGCGGCCGAGAGCCAGTTGCGCGAAATGACCGGTAACTGGCAGGACGTGGGGCAACGCGTGACCAAGCTGGAAGGCAGGGTCGCAGGCAGCGTGAAAGAAACTCGGCAATATGCCGAGACTCTGACCCGCCAACTACACGAGCAAGTGACCGCCGAGTTGAATGCCCGCACCTCCCCGCTCGATACGCGGCTCCGCCAAGTGGAGTCCGAGGAAGCCAATCTGCGCACTCAGATGACTCAAATGCAGGCATCCCTGAAAGAAGAGATCGCCGCCGACCAAGAGGAAACCGGCCGGGATATTTCCGGCATCCGCCAACAGGCAGAAACCAATGCCCACGATGTGGGCGCCTTGTCTCAGAAGCTACAGCGGGACCGGGTCGATTTTGAGCTGGCGAAGGGGCAAAGCAAGGAAATCGCCCCCGGCATCGACCTGCGAGTCCGCGGAATGAACTTCTCGCACCAGCGTTACCGTGGGGAGTTATTGCTCACGCAGGATAACCGAACCATTTGGCTGAAGGATCGCAGCACGCATGAGCCGGTGCGCTTCTTCTACAAGGACGGCAGGGGCCCGTATGAGCTGGTGATCACGGACGTGAGCAAGAAGGCTGTGGCGGGCTATCTGCTGGTTCCAGTCCGGCCCGACGCGGCCGCCAGCGCTTCCGCCGGCCAAGCCAGCCAGGAATCGGGCGCCGAAAGCCCAGCCCGGCAATAGCGGCTTTCTAAATGCGAATCTGGGCGCCGACGCGGAGGCGGTTCGGATTGCCAATCCACGGATTGGCCGCGAGCAACTTTCGCCACTGGTTGCCGTGGCCGAGGTGCCGGCGAGCCAATTTCCAGAGCGAATCGCCGGAGCGCACCGTGATGGAAACAAGCTCGCGGTCATTCCCGTAGCCACTCCCGCGGTCGTTTGCCTTCATCGATGGTGGATCCACAAGTCGCTTTACAGGCACATTGGCAACTGGAGTGTATCTAGCCGGGAAATTTGGCAGACGATTGGTGCGGTAAGCGACTAGTGTCCGAGCCCATGGAAAGCGAGACCTGGGCGTCCGGCGAGCGACGAGGACTTGCTGCGGAGGGTGCTCCTCCTGGTAGACCGTTCTGGCCACGTCGCCAAGGGGGACTTCGGGGCGGGGCGCTTCGGAGACGAGAGCTTCGGGCGCGGGGGATTCAATGGTCGGCGCCGGTTCGATTTCTACCTTCCTCCCCACCGGAAGCGGAAGCGGTTTCTTGAGCGCCGCTTCATACTTGGCATGATCTTCCGGGGTCAGGATCTTGGGGCGGGCCATGTCATCGTTGGTATACACGTAAATGGAAACCGCGACGGGCGCCGTTTCTGGGGAAGGCTCCGGGCGAGCGAGTTTCTCTTCGCGATATTTTTTGGCCACTTCACCCAAGGAAACTTCCCGCGTTTCCGGTTCTGGCGCGGGTTCTACTGCGACCGATTGTGGAGCGGGCGCCGGTGGCTCTAGCTCGAGGGCGGGCGGCAAATTTTTTCGCGCGGACTGGAACAACGCACTGTCCTCCGACAGGAGGATTTTGTCACGCGCCAAATCGTCATTCGTGTAGACGTGGACGGGATGATTGGGCAGCGCCTGTTTCCGCGCCTGCTCCTGGCGGGCCAGGGCGCCGAGATCCTGCGCCCAACTCTTCACGGCGCCTACGAAAACCAGGCAGACAAATAGAAGGGCGCAAAGATAGATACGCCTTCCCCCGCCGCCGTTTTCGTAACCAAAGAGCCCCACGATCGCCTTTTTTCCTTCCCGAGACGGATCACACCACACCGTAAGGACTGCTAAAATCGTACCGAAATCCGGCAGGGCGCTGAGAATCTAATTCAAGAGGTTGTCCTGTCGATAATTAACTCCCTCGTTCCACAGCCGGGCGCAAAAAGGGCCTGCCGCTGCCTCCCTTAAAAGAAAGGGCATGGCCCTTGGGAACGCAAAGACAGAGCCTCGCCTCCGGGAACCAAGCGCATGCGTAACCCCATGTTGCCAAGCCTCTTGCGCGGGCGCCTGCCAAGGGGTTGAGCTTTGCCGCATAAAGTACTATGACTTTTGTACCGTTGATATTAGCCCCTTCCACCCATTGAGGCGGACTGTCCCCGCTGCGAAGATTGAAGCTGCAAGGAGCGCTCTCTGGCCCACTGAGGGAGGGAACACATGAACGTAATTACCGGAACCCTGCGGCTTAAAAAGAATGGCCCAGCAGAAGAAAAGACAACCAAGGCCAAGACGGCCGAAGTGAAGACGCCTCAGCGTCAAGCGACCCTGGAGAAAAGAGAGTCCCCCATGAACACGCTAAACGCCAATGGGGCCAAGGATCCCAAGACCGCATCCCAGAGCAGACAAGAACGCAGGCGCCAGCGCCGGGCGAGCGTGAAGGTACTTGCGCGCATCCGCCCCGCGGACAGTAAAGACGAAAGGTTCGAGGAGATCCTCGGAACTTTGAATGCTTCTCGCGCCAACCTTTACGTCGTCACCGCGAGCCAGCGTTATTACAAACACATGTCGCTGCGCGTCACCTTCCCCTACGACTCCGCGCATGACACCGTCTCCATCTCGGAAGAGATCGCGGAGGTCGTGCGCGTGGACCACAGGTCCGATGGCCGCTTGGGAGTCGCCATTCAATTTCGTAAATCGAACGCCACAGCCCCCAGTCTCTCCACCTCCACGGCCCGGGGTAAGGGAGAACGGCGCTTCGCCGTCCGCCATGCCGTTTCGGCCGGAGCCAAGGCCACCGAATTGGATACCCGCCTGCAATTACAGGCGCGCTGCTCGGATTTGAGCGTGGCCGGATGCTACATCGACACGCTGAATCCGTTCCCTGTGAACTCCAAGGTGCAGTTGCAGCTCACCTACAAAGACACCACTTTCGAAGTGAACGCACACGTCGTGACCCACCATGTGGGAATGGGCATGGGCCTTGTTTTTGACAAACTGGGTCCCGAGCAGGTGATGGTCCTGGTCGATTGGCTGAGCAAGCGACCCGCCGCTCCTCCGTCGCTGGACCAGCCGTTCCCTCCCGAAAAGCTGCCGGTCATGCCGGCAGTGACCGAGGCCGCCGGTCTGACGGACCGCGCGCTTTTTGTGAAGCTGCTTCGTTTGCTCGAGGCGAACGGGAAGCTGACCCACTCGGAGATCTCGACTCTTTTGTCGGAATCCGTAACTGTCTAATCCGGGCCGCGCGCAAAGCTGTTCGGATACCGGCGCCTCGGACCGGCCCCGCGCGAAAAATCGGGGTTCGAAAAACCGGCGCGCCAGGAGCCTGCCTTCGGATTGACTCGATGCGCCTGGTGGGCTCGAACGGCAGCGCCGGATCCGCAAGACAAGGCCGTGAATTCAAGCGAATTTTTGCAAACCTGATAGACCGCGAATTTGCTTCTGGAATCGCCCCCGCATTTTTGAACTCCGCAAAATAATCCGCTCAACAGCCATCCGATCGATCGGAAACGGATGCCTTTTATTTGCGACGTCCCAGATAGCTCGGCGGCCATTCGGTGAAACCGATGGCTGGAATCTCAAGAATCCATTGGCCAGCTTGTCCGGCATGGAACTACCGTAGGCGTGTCCCTGCGCGCAAAAACGCCGTTTAATTTGTGATTCCGAGTGGAGCGAGGAATCTCTCTTCGGGCTTGGCCAGCCGAAATAGACGGTGATTCTTCACTTCGTCGAGAACAATAAAAGTGTGGGGGGCTCCGCGCGGCCCTTTACTGTTGCTGGCTTGGAATGCGATCCTTGCCCGCGGCTCTCCAAATGAAAGGGAGTCCGAAGGGAAACGAGCTATGTCAAAAGTTCTGCTGTCGCATCTCGCACACGTCGAATTGATCACGCCCCGTCTGGCGGAATCCGCGAAATTCTTCGCCGAGGTGATGGGCATGACGGAAGTCCATCGCACGAACGACTCCGCCTACCTGCGCTGCTGGGGCGATTATTATCGCTACAGTTTGATGCTCACGCAGGGGGCCCAGCCGGGCATGGGCCACGCGGCTTGGCGCTCGGTGGGCGAGGCGGAGCTGGAGGAGGCTGTGGGCCGGGTCGAGGCGGCCGGCACGAAGGGCCAGTGGCGCAACGATTCCTACGGGCACGGCCGGTCCTATCGTTTCCAGGGGCCCGGCGGGCACACGATCGAACTGCTGTGGGAGGTGGACCGCTACGCGGCCACCGGGGCGCTGAAATCCATCTACCCGGAGCGCCCTCAGAAGATCACCAATCACGGCATCGCTCCCCGGCAGCTCGATCACGTGACCGTCGCGACGAACGATGTCCTCCGCGACGCCCACTGGTACCGGAAGCATCTAGGCTTCCGCTTCATGGCCTATGCCGCCATGCACGACCACGCGGATCAGGTGGTTTTCGGCACGGTCACGACCAACGAAAAATCGCACGACTTCGGCTTGGGCGTCGACTTCTCTCCCATCCCAGGCCGCTTTCATCACCTGGCCTTCTGGGTGGATACCCCGGATGAACATCTGCGCTGCGCGGACCTGCTGATGGAATCCGGCACCGGCATCGAGTACGGACCCGGGCGCCACGGCATCGGCGAGCAGTTTTACCTCTATTTCCGGGAGCCGGGAGGTCTGCGCATTGAGGTGAACACCGGCGGCTACCGCAACTACGTTCCCGATTGGGAGCCGGTGAAGTGGGACGTGGCGGAAGGCGCGAACACGATGTATCGCAATATCGGCATGCCGGACTCGATGCTGGAAGGTTTTCCGCCCGATGCCGCTCCGGCGGTCCCGGACATCGACTTGCACCCCGAACCCGCGACGGTAAACCCCTGGAAGAAGTACGGCTGATCCAGACGGAATTTGGCCTGCCAAGCCAGCCCCCAGTTTTTTGGGCTTGCGCTGCGCCAAGGTCGAATGGCCCTTTCCGAGTGGGGGGCCATTCGACCGATTCCCAACACCGATGAAACGGACCGAGGACAAGGAATGAAACTGGCAACGCTCAGGGACAGCAGCCTGGACGGAAAACTGATGCTGGTCTCCCGCGATTTGAAACAAGCGGTGATGGCGGCGGATATTATTTCGAGCCTGAGAGAGGCGCTCGAGCAGTGGGCTGCCGTATCGCCCGCCCTGCGGGAACGGGCCTTGCGTCTGGAGGAGGGGCGCGTGGGCAGCTCCTTCGCTTTCGATGCCGGGAAAGCGGCGGCGCCGTTGCCGCGCGCGCCGCAGTGGCTGGATTCTTCGTCGTTTCTGTCGCACGGCCAGCGCATGGTGAAGGCTTTCAAGCTTTCGAACGCTTCGCTCGAGGTGAAGCATCCGCTGATGTATCAAGGCGCTTCCGATTCCTTTCTCGGGGCCCAGGAAAATATGGTGCTTCCGAGCGAGGACCACGGAATCGACATCGAGGCGGAGGTGGGAGTCATCACCGATTTCGTGGCCATGGGCACAGAGAGCGCGGAAGCGGTCGCGAAGGTGCTGCTGCTCGTGTTGCTGGACGATGTGAGCCTTCGCCGGCTCCTGTTTGGCGAAATGTCGCTGGGATTCGGCATGGTGCAATCGAAACCCACGTGCGTGTTTTCGCCCGTGGCCGTTACGCCGGATGAGCTGGGAGATTTGTGGCGCGATGGCCGCGTGTATGGGCGCATGAAAGTGGCTCTGAACGGGCAGGAAATCGGGAATCTGGATTGCGGAGAAATGCATTATTCCTTCGGCGAGATTATTGCCCACGCTTGCCGCACGCGAAGCCTGGCCACCGGCACGATCCTCGGATCCGGCACGATCTCCAATCACGATGCCTCGAGGGGAGTGGCTTGCCTGGCGGAAAAGCGCGCGCTGGAGACCCTGGAATATGGGGAACCGCGAACGGAATTTCTGCGCTTTGGCGACCGGGTGCGCATCGAGATGCTCGATGGCGGGGGATCCTCCGTCTTCGGGGCCATCGACCACGGTTTCGTTCCGCTCAAGCCATAGTCTGCGAAAGGGAGTGGGGGAATGACGTGCCGGAAGTGAAAAAAGTGTTGATCGTCGGCGGCGGAATTGCCGGGTTGTCGATGGCCGTGTACCTGCGCGACCATGGGGTCGCGGCCGACCTGGTCGAAATCAAGAAGGAGTGGACAGTTTATGGGGTGGGGATCATCCAGCAATCCAACGTGGTGCGGGCCATGGCCCAGCTTGGATTACTCAATAGTTATTTATCTTCTTCGTTCCCATTCGATAAAGTCGGCATTTACGACACGGACGGAAACCTGATGGTCATGGTTCCCGGCCGGCGCCTCGCCGGGCCCCAGTACCCCGCCAACCTGGGCATCTCCCGCCCCGCCCTGCATGAGATTCTCACCAGCGCGGCGCGGAGCAGGGGCACGCAGGTTCGCCTGGGCGTCACCGTCGCGGCGCTGGAGCAGGACGGCGAACGCGTCCACGCGACGTTCACGGACGGGAGTGAGGGAGACTACGACCTGATCGTCGGCGCGGACGGCATCTACTCAAAAGTGCGCGCGATGGCATTTCCCGACGCGCCCAAGCCAAGATTCACCGGTCAGGCCGTGTGGCGCTACAACTTCCCGCGCCCGCGCGAAATCGATCATCTGGCGGCCTTCAACGGGGCGGATGCAAGCGCGGGCCTTGTCCCTCTTTCGAACGAACTCATGTACATGTACGTGACTTCTTTCGAGCCCGGCAATCCGCGCATGCCGGAAGATCGCTTGCACCTGCTGATGCAGGAACGAATCCGGCGGTTTGGGGGATGGATCGGCGAGCTGAGGCCGCGGATCGACGATCCGGCCAAGGTCGTTTACAAGCCCATGGAAACCGTCATGGTGCCGGCGCCATGGTTTCGAGGCCGCATCGTGCTGATCGGGGACGCAGCGCACTCCGCTACGCCGCATCTGGGGCAAGGCGCGGGCATCGCCATCGAGGACGCCCTGGTGCTGGGCGAGGAGCTAAATTCGAACGGTCCTATCGAAGCCGGTCTCGAACGCTTCATGAAGCGGCGGTTCGAACGGTGCAAGTACGTGGTGGAAAGAAGCGCGCAACTCGGCGAGTGGCAGATGCAGGGCGTCCCGGTGGATAACGGGAAGATCGTGGACGAAATGCTGGAGATCACCTCGCAACCGATCTAGCCGCCCAGACCCGAGCGCCAAAGCCGCCGATCCATTTCGGACGCCGATCCGTTTTCGGACGCCGGCCGAGCGCCAATAGTGCCTTGTCGGGATATTGTTCGAACCTGCCTGCACGAGAATAGGAGGCCATTTGACGGAACGAATCAAGGTGCGCCGGGTGGTCACGGGCCACGATGAGCGCGGCAAAGCAGTCGTCAGCATGGATGGCGATCCTCCGCACGTCATCACGAGCGCGATTCCGGGCGAGTATTTCACCGAAGTTTGGAAAACATTTTCGAGTCCCGCGCCCATCGACAGCGGCGAGGATACGACCCTCGGCCCGCGCAAGATGTCGCCGCACGCGATGGGCAGCGCGGTGCGCTTGGTGCAAATCCCGCCGGAAGCCGGGAGAAAACCCATGGACGACGAAGCGCGGAAGGCGCACTTCGCCAGCCTCGGTTCGCCGGAAGCCTCCACGGGAAGCGGGCCTTCGCGCCATCCGCTGATGCATCGCACCGAGACGATCGATTATGGAGTCGTGCTCGAAGGAGAGCTGACGCTCATTCTGGATGACTCCGAAGTCGATCTGAAAGCGGGAGACATCGTGGTGCAGCGCGGCACCAATCATGCGTGGAGCAACCGCTCCTCGAAACCATGCCGGATTCTGTTCGTGTTGCTCGATGGCGCCTATACTGCGGAGACCAAGGCTGCGCTGGAGAAGCTCTAGATGTTTTTTGGTAGCGCAGGCTTCAGCCTATGGGTTTGCGCGATTCAAGCAAAGTCAAAACCCACAGGCTGAAGCCTGCGCTACACGAGGCGATCACAGGTCGGTGCGATGAAAATCTTGGTGACAGGTGCGGGCGGATTCATTGGCCGCGTGCTGGTCTCGCAACTGCTAGAGGCTGAGGCGGTGCATGCTCCCGCTTTCGATACGCTGACGCTGGCCGACGTCAGCCTGCCAGAATTGCCTGCGGATTCTCGCCTGCGGCTAGTGGAAGGCAGCCTGACCGATGAGCGCGTTTTTGAGAATGCGTTCGAGCCGCCGGCCGATCTAGTGTTTCACCTGGCGACGATTCCCGGCGGTCTGGCGGAAGAGAAATTTGAATTGGGCCGGCAGGTCAATCTGGAGTTGACCCTGCGAATTCTGGAACGGCTGCGGCTGCAAGGCAACCATCCGAAATTGGTTTTCACCAGTTCCATCGGCGTCTACGGTCCGCTGCACGGCGCGCTGACGGATGACACGCCGCCGCGGCCGGACTGGAGTTACGGCACCCACAAACTCGTCGGGGAATTGCTGATCGCCGATTACAGCCGAAAGGGCTTTCTCGATGGACGCTGCGTACGCCTGCCGGGAATTGTGGCGCGGCCCGCGAATCCCGGCGGCGCGATGCTCTCCGGTTTCATGAGCGACCTCATCCGCAACCTCGCCGAAGGAAAGCCGTACATTTGCCCGGTCTCCGCGACCGCCACGGCCTGGTGGATGTCCGTTTCCCGGTGCGCGAAGAATCTGCGGCATGCCGCAGCCCTCCCGGCAGGAGACGTGCCGCCCGAGCGGGTGTGGATGCTGCCCGCCCTGCGCTGCTCGATGGCTGAGATCGTCGACGCCCTGGTGCGCGCGCATGGGCCCAAAACGCACGAGTTGGTCTCCTACCAGCCGCAACCCGCCCTGGAGAAAAAGCTGGCCACCTTCCCTCCCCTGGAAGTGACGCGCGCCGAAGCTGCGGGTTTTCGTCATGATGGTTCCGTGGACGCTCTCGTGGCGCACGCGCTCGATGACCCAACCGCGAAAGCGGCCCCGGCTTCCAAGACGGTTTGAGCGCCAAAATTTGTTCAGTGCCGGCCGTAGGTTCCGGCACGGAATCTTCCGCGAGGGAAAAAGCGAGGACAGGAAAAAATGTTCGAGTATTTTCCGGGCAATTACGTTTGGAATCTTTTCGTCAATATCGCCATGAGCAGCGGCGCGCAAATCGGCGAAGTGGACCAGGCCTGCCGACCGGCCCTCGAAGCGTCCAAGCGCGGTGAGGATGCAGGGACGGGCGTCTTCATCGAGTCCTGGACGGCGGTCGGCGATCGCCTGTGCCGCATGGCGGAAGAAGATTTGGCCAAGGGGCGAAAATGGAGCGCCGGCGAAAAACTCCGCCGAGCGACGGTTTACTTTGCGACGGCCGAACGCGCCTATGCGCCGCGTGCCCCGGAACGCATGGCGCTGTACAAAAAAGTGCTGGATACGTTTCTGCGTTACGCCCAATATTCGGGCGCGCCGGTCGAGCGCGTCGAGATTCCCTACGATGGCACGAAGCTGGCAGCGCTTTTCGCCGCGGCGGATGGCGCGGCGGCGTCCTCGCCCGCGCCTTGCATGCTGCATTTTGACGGCTTCGACGCTTACAAGGAACTGCTCTACCTCAATGGTTTCCCCGCGGCGATGGGGCGGCGCGGCGTCTCAACACTGATTGTCGATCATCCCGGCGTCGGAGAAGCCTTGCGATTGCAGGGGCTCACCGTGCAACCGAAGACGGAAATTGCAGCCGGAGCCGCGCTCAATTATCTGGAGACGCGGCCCGACGTGGACAAGAACCGCATCGGCATGGTGGCGCTATCGATGGGCGGCTACTACGCGCCGCGCGCCACGGCTTTCGAGAAACGCATCAAGTGTTGCGTCGCCTACGGCGGAAATTTCGATTGGGGCGCGGTGCAGCGCGCGCGGTTCAACAACCTGCCTGGCGGCAAACCCGTCCCGCACTTCTGGGATCATTTCAAGTGGGCGCTGGGGCAGCAGACCGTGGAAGCAGCGCTGGATTTCGCCGATCAAATCAATTTGCGCGGCATTCTCGACCGCATCGAAGTCCCCATCCTGATCAGCCACGGCGAAGGCGACCGGCAGATCCCGCTCAAGTATGCGCAGATGACCTATGACGCTTGCACGAATAGCCCGCGGCGCGAATTGAAAATCCACACAAGAGAAGAGTCGGCGGCGGAGCATTGCAGCCTGGACAATCCTTGCGTGGCGATTGATTACATGGCCGATTGGATTGCGGAGGTGCTGGGCGGGCGGACGTCGTGAGATGCGGGGAAAATCGGTGGCAGGGGGCAGGTGGCAGGGGGCAGGGAGACGCGAGCCAACGTGGATCGGGATTCGATGATTCATCGTCTCCATTCACTGATCGCGCGTCTTTTAGTTCGCTCCCGGTCACTCGAGATTGACTGCCTCATGATGTTCCACCGAGGGCGGCGCCGCAAAGTACTCCTGCACGTTGCTTCTCCAGACCTTGAAATCCGCGGAATTTCGGAAGGTAACGGTATGGTCTTCCAGACGATTCCATCGGACCAGAAGGCGGTAGCGGGCGGGATAATCGAGGGATTTTTGAAGCTCGACTCCCAAGAAGCCTTTCGCACGCACGAAAATTTCGCGGCTTTGCGCCACGCCGCGCTCGAAGGCCGCCTGCGTTCCATCTTTCACTTCGATCTGCGCGATTTCCAGAATCATCTGCCCTTCCTTTCGGCCGAACGCTCCACACTCCGGCGCATCGAATTGTTGAATCGGCAAATATTTTTGTCATTCCGAGCGGAGCGAGGAATCTCTCCGAGGGTTGCGCCGATGAAAAAAAGAAAGAGAGATTCCTCGCTCCGCTCGGAATGACAAAAATTGCGGAGGGCGGCGTTGTTCGACCCAACGCTCGATGACTACACTTTTTCCGCGCTCTGGCATGCCGGTCGCACAGGGCAGGGCACGTCTGCCGCGCATGCCGCGATGCGCCGCTTATCGGTGCGCCGGATACTCGAAATCGGAAAAGACGAGTTCCCAGGGTGCCGCCGGAAAGCGGAAAGTGTACCGCTAGTCCCCCGCTGGTGTGATAGAAACTCGAAGGAAACGAATTCATGGCGACTGCTTCCTCCACCGTTCAAAACGAACGCGAGGCCACGGCCTTGCAGGGCTGGGTGCTGATTTCCGCTTCTTGGCTTTCCGTGATCGCCACAACGGTGATCGCTCCGGTGCTCCCAAAAATCAGCGAACAATTTCAAAGCGCGCCTCACGTGGCCGTAATGGTTTCCCTCGTCGCCACTTTGCCCGCGCTCTTTGTGGCTTTGCTGGCCGGCCCGTTCGGGCTGCTGGCGGACCGGATCGGCCACCGCAGAACTTTGCTGTGGGGCGTGGGCGTGTACGGGTTCTGCGGGACGGCGCCGCTCTGGCTGAAGTCGATCCAGGGTATCGTTGTGTCGCGCGCGGGCGTCGGCATCACCGAAGCCGTGATTATGACGTGCAGCACGGCCATGCTGGGAGATTATTTCAGCGGCGACGAGCGCGAAAAATGGCTCGCCTATCAGACGGGCACGGCCACTATTATCGCCATCTTTATGACCGCAGTCGGGGGAGCGCTGGGCGAGAGCACCTGGCGCCTGCCTTTCACGATGTATGCGTTTGGATTCCTGTTGCTGCCGCTCGTCGCCTACTTTACGTGGGAGCCGGGCCATGCGGCTGTTGCGAATCCGCGGGAGGGGTTGACGGAAGAAAAGAAGGAGCCGTTTCGTTGGGGCGGCCTGGTCTTCATCTGCCTGGTCACGATCTTCGCGGCCACGGCCTTTTACGTGGTGATCGTGCAGCTCGGATTTATTCTCACCGAGCGTGGCTATACCTCTCCCCGGCTGATCGGAATGGGCGCGGCGCTCTCTGCTCTTGCGGTTCCTGTCGGCGCATTCGTGTTTCGCCTGCTGCGCGTTCCGGTGGCGGCCAAGCTGACGCTCAGTTTTGGCTTTTCGAGCGTGGGATTTTTCGTGATTACGGCTAGCCATTCATACAATGGGATCATTGCCGGCGCTGCGATTAATAGCGTTGGATCCGGGATGGCGCTGCCCACGCTAATCACCTGGGCCCTCTCCAAGCTGCCGCCCGAGGTGATGGGGCGCGGAACCGGCGCGTGGCAGGGCTCGTTTTTCTTTGGGCAGTTCATAAGCCCCCTAATTATTTTGGGACTGATCCGTGTTTCCGGCTCTCTTTCCGCGGCGGTCCTCATCTATGCCGTGGCATGCGGTCTGGCTGGGGGGATTGCGCTGGCCGTGCTGATCCGGGGTTCGGCGGCTTCCGGGCGCGGCCAAGTCGTGACGGCATAGTCCCATGAAAAGCCGACGGGGGCTAGGATGACGCCTGCATAAACTCGATGATATTTCCGGAATTGTCCCGCACGAACGCATTCGAGCTGAACAAGCCGAACTTGAAATCGTTCACGGAAACAACGTCCGCGCCGCGCTTGCGAAGCTCGTCGGCGAAGGCGTGGACGTCGCGGACGACGAAGGCCACGTGCTTGTTTCCGAACGTATGCAGGTCGCCGTTCACGTCGCTTCTGTCTTCCGACGGGGGCGCCGCGCCCTCCACCTGAAATAATTCCACGTGCATGGAGTCCTTGCGGAGAAACGCCACCTTGGCCGGGATCGCGTCGATCTGAAGCCGGCCCAGCACCTCAAAGCCCAGCATGCGCCCATACCAGGCGATCGAGGCGTCGATGTCCGGGACGCTAATCCCCACGTGATGAAACGTGAAATCCATGAGTCCGGTCTGCATGACGCGATCCTCCCTTTTCGATTCACCCTGTAGATCGCGGGCAATCATCCCGCAATTCGCTTGTGGAATTCTTGTTTAGCAGGGCGTTCTCGTTTGCCAAATACGACTCGAATAGGCCTCGCGGGTCGTATCTCGCGCGGATTTCACCGAGACGTTTCCAGCTTTCGTCCGACACGAATTTCGCCGTTCTGGCCGTGAAATCGGAATCGCCAAGGTACAGGCCATCGCTGATCGGCTCCATGCGTTTCATTTGTTCGAGCAGCCACTGGCGGCAGCGGGCGTCGTCCCGCTCCTCTTGCCAAATGGTATAAATCGCGAAATAGATATCGCTTTGCAGGGAGAGGGCCATGTCAGGCAGCGGCCGCAGCGGCGCCATGGAGAACCACACGAGAAACGTGCGCGGCGTGGGCATGGTGAAAAAGGTGTTCTTCATCGCGGGCACGGCGAGGTGCGCCGGCGCGTTGGTCCATAGGTTGTCGGCGGCGTAGCGGTCTCCCTGCGGGTTTTCGCGTCTCTGCTCGTCGTACATTTCCTCGACCGAGGTCGGCAGGAACGCGTCGCGGGACAGGGCGCGCTCGATGGCCGGACAGGTTTCAAATGGGGCAAGGGCTGCGCGCGCCTCCTCTGGCGTGTCCGCAAAACACAGCGCGTGCACGACCAGCGAATGCACCACCTGGGAGGGTTGCGCCTGGCGAATGGGCCGCGGGATCGGCACTTGCATGCCGATCACCACGGTCTCGACCGATCCCGCGATCTTGCCGTGCAGATCGTGAATCCACGGCATTACTTCGTCGTACGCTTCCATCGGATAGATGTAAGTGCTGCGGGTCAGCGCGCGCGCCAGCGGCCGCACGCGGAGATAAAAGCGGACCACCACGCCGAAAAATCCGGGGCCTGCTCCACGCGCAGCCCAGAAGAGATCGCTGTAATGCGAGGCGTCCGCGTGCACCAGATTGCCGTCCGCCGTGACCACGTCGATCCCCACGATTTGTTCGCACGCCCAGCCCCAGCCCCGCGCATTCCACCCCATGCCGCCTTGCAGCAGAAACCCGCCAAGCCCTACGTCCGGGCAATGCCCTCCCGGGAAGAAGAGCCCGTGCGGTTTTAAAAATGGGTTGAGTTCGCCGCCGGAAACTCCCGGGTTCACGGCCGCGATTTTGTTTTCGAGATCGAGCGACTTTTCGCGCATCCCGCCGAGATCGATGAGCAAAGCGTTTTCCCGAACGCTCCAGGCCGCCCAACTGTGGCCGCCGGACCGAATCGAAACCGTGACGCCGATTTTTCCGGCGAGCCGCACGCCGGCGATCACGTCCTGGTCGCTCTGGGCGAAAAGAACGGCGACGGGAAAGCGGTCCGGACGGCGGGCGTTGAAGACGCGGCCGACGCGCGCCTCTTCGTAGGTTTTCTCCCCCCGGACGTGGATGCGCTCACGCAGGGCCGCGGGCAACTCGGCCAAAAGCGCGGCGCGTTTGTTCTCTTGCTCCACTGCGTCTCCCGGGTTTCGACCAATCCTCGTGCGGGCGCGCAAGCCTCCGCACACTCATCGCGCATTCGGTGTGAAATGCGGAGCCGGTCCCGCCCGCGAATGAAAATCTTGGTGCCCGCCACTTGTACGCGAGACGCGTCTGCCGTGTCAAAGCCGAAGAATAGATACTCGGAATGATTGTCACCGATAGCGAGACGAAATAGTCCGTGCATCGCGAGGGCGCAGCTTCTGGCGGCACCGGCGTCTTGCCGGCAGTTTTGCAATTCAGTGGAAGACAAAGAATCCGGCCTAAGCCGACATTTGGGTGGATGGCACGGCCGCATCCAATTCCTGCCCCGCGTTCAGGAGGAAACCGCGGAACCATCGATGCGCGGGATCCTTGTCCCGATACTGGTGCCACTGGACAGTTTCGACGATCTTGGGCATGGAAATGGGCATGTCCAGGATGCGCAGAGGCAAGTGGCGCGTGTAATAGTGCGCGAGCTTCCGGTGCATGGTGGCGATGCGCGAAGTGCCGATGACCAGGTGCGGCATCAGGCTGTAGCTCATGGCCACGACCTCGACGCGCCGCGTGAATCCGCTGCGGCTCAAGAACATGTCGTCAAAGCTTTGCGAACGCTGCTTCCCAAACAGGATGGAAACATGCCCCGCCCTCAGATACTGCTCCAGGGAAACTTTTCGCCCGATTTCCGGATTGTCCTTCCAAACCACGCAAGCGTATTCATCGACGAACATCTTCGCGGAAGGGTGGGGACCGGCCAGGTAATCCTCCGGAAGAATCAGGAAGTCCACTTCGCCGCGCTCCAGAAATTCATTAGGCGAATCGGTGAGGCCCAGCAACTCGATTTGCACCGACGGCGCCTCCCGGTAAACGTTCCGAATCACCGTGGGCATGAGCAGCGTGGCCACATAATCCGACAGCTCGATTTTGAAGCGCCGCGTCGAGGTCGCGGGATCGAAATCCGCGGTCCTGTGCGCCACCAGGCTTGCTTGCATCAGCAGATCCTTGACCGGCTGAATTAAATCCTCGGCCAGGGGCGTGAGAACCATGCGGTTGCCCACCTGCACCAAGAGTTCGTCCTTAAAATAGTAGCGCAGACGGGACAGGGCTCCGCTGGTGGCCGACTGGCTGAGGTGAATCCGTTCTCCCGTCCGCGTGATGTTTTTTTCCTCGAGCAAAACGTCGAGCATCACCAGGAGATTGAGGTCCAGCCCTCTAAAATCCATGGCCTGAGGATAGCAGCAATTTGGGCAGGGTGCATCGGCGGACGCGGCCTCGCCGGCATTTCAGGCGGCGCATGGCAAGCAAGCGGGCTGAATTTGGCGAGGTCGCTGCGAGCATTCGACCGAGAGCGGCTTCGATTGAAACGCCTGCTTGGGGTGATCCCCATGTTTGGACCCAGCGATCTACCTGAGGATGGCCACAACGATGCGGAAGAGGAAGGACGATGCGCGTAAGTAGTACCGAGATTCGGCGAGAAGGACGGCGACACAAAGGATCAATACCGATTGGCACATGCGCCGTTATCGAAACGCCCGCGCTCTGGGACATGGGTACAGCGGTTCAGGGCCCACGAGCGCGAGCGGTCCGATGAAAGCCACGGCGCCACTTCGGGAAATCAATAATCGGCAAACCGATTGCGCTTGCGGAACGCCATTACGGTGAGCGCGGTGCAAATGAGGATCGGAGGAATCACGAGAATCACGATGCCCCCTTTCAACGCCTGAATGATCCGCGTTCCGGCGCCGGCGGCCTGGGTATAACACAGGGCGCAATTCTGCGAGAAGGCTGAAACAGGAAGCGCCGAGGCCGTCAAGAGCGCCGCCAATCGCGCCATCCATGAAATTTTGAGGCCATTTTTCCGGCTCATATTCCAGTTCCTCCCGCTTGGGGCAGTCTCCTATTTGCCGCGCGGTCCGTCAATGAGACGATGGCCGCGTTTTTCAGCCCGCGTGGAAAGCGGTTAGTGGGCGAAAGGCCGCATATGCAACAAACGCAGGCTGTCCGACCAGCTCATATTCATCATCAGAAGCACGAAAATCGCAGCGGGAATCAGCGCCCAAAAGAGGCCGCGTGTTTCCTGCGCCAAGTGCATGAAGTAACGGAGGGCCAGGGTCGCGCTGCAAAGAGCGAGGGCGAGCAGGAGGCCCAGCAGCATGCCAGGCGAAAAATGCTGGTAAGCGAGCATCACTTCCAGGACAGGGATAATCAACAAGATGATGTAAACCGGCAAATACTTTTCGATTACGTTCCTGGATTCTTGCGAAGCTGTTCGTCTCCTTCAAGTCACGCCGGCTTTCCATCTCGCTAAAAAAACCACCACGGCTCGGCACCGCCAGCCTGGCTAGCGTGAGAGATTCAATAGGTAAACCAGGGGCACGACGAACATCCAAACTAAGTCCACAAAGTGCCAGTACAGTCCCACCGTTTCCACGTGGCCGGCCGTGAGCGATCCACGGGCGTACCCGCGCGCGATCACCGCGACGGCCACAACCCCGCCGATCACATGCAGCAAGTGAAGCCCGGTAACGCTGAAAAATGTCGCGCCAAAAAGCGGCGAACCCCAAGGATTTTGAAACAGCCGCACGCCTTCATCGCTCAAGCCGAACCATTCGCGGATGTGCAGTCCGGCGAAAATCACGCCGAGCAGGATCGTGGACCATAAGAAGCGACCCGCTTTGGCCTTGTCGCCGGCCTTGGCCGAATCCGTCGCCCCCAGCATGGTGAGGCTGCTCGTGACCAGGACGGCGGTCATGATCAAAACGTTCACAACGCTGGGATTGAATTTGAAAGGCGTGGGCCAATCGTTGCTCGCCGTGCGCAAATACCCGTATCCGTACAAAATGGCCCCAAAGGTCGCGGCGTCGGAGACCAGGAACAACCAGATGGCCAGCTTTCTGGATGGGATCGCAAACGGCGATGCCTCCATCGCAGCACCGTGCCCGGGCTCTGCCATTTCGAATTCGCTCACAGTATTCTCTCTCCCTCGATTCGCCTATAGCCTCACGGTAATAACCAAGAGCAAATAGAGCCACAAGATGCCCATGAAATGCCAGTAGATCGCCGTGTTCGCAACCGAGCTCATTGGCAACGTGATCTGTTTGCGAGTCATGCGCGCCAGGAGGCGCAGGAGACCGGCAATCCCGCCAAGCACGTGCAGGGCATGAACGCCCGTGAGAACGTACAGGAAGGAGCTATTGGAAGTCGTCGCCAAATAGAGTCCCTGCGCGGCGAGCTGCTTCCAGACCTGGTATTGTCCGGCGACGAAGGCGAAGCCAAACACCAGCGTGATCCCTAGCCAGAGCACGCTCCTGCGAAGCGCGCCCGCATTCCCTTTCGGAGCACCCGCAAAGGCGCGGCGCGACATCTCCAGCGTGAGGCTGCTGAGGAGCAGGACGCCGGTATTCATATACACGAGACGCGGAAGCACTACATGAATCCAATCGCCGGAGCCCTGCCTCACAAATAGGGCGCTGGTGAACGCCGCAAACGACATGGTAATGGCGAAGATCCCGATCCAGACACCGCTGGTCGATGCGCTAGGGGAGCGCGGCTCGATGCCGGCGACATTGGCGCCACCGCTGCCCCGCGGGTGCAACGGGGGAGCTTGTCGGGTAACTGGAGGAAAAGCGGTAATCGACATAAGCGCTCGTTTCCGTGGCCTGCCTGCAGGGGGTGAACGAACGTGTCGTCACCCCTGCAATGCCGGCATTATTCCTCGAGAATCGTTTCAGGCGAATCCTGCATGACGTAATCGCCCAAGGAGCCTTTCACGCCGTACTGATACGCATCGTGGTACACGACCGGATGCTTGCCCCCAAAATTGTCCCACGGCGGAGGCGAAGGAATGCTCCATTCGAGCGAGGTCGCGTTCCACGGATTCGCCGGGGCTTGCTTGCCGCGGAAGCGGCTGTAAAACAGGTTGAAGAGGAAAATGAATTGTCCAGCGCCGGTAATGAACGCGGCGATGGAAATGAATTTGTGAACGGGCAGATACGGGGCCATGAAATCATCCACAAACGTCGAGTAGCGCCGCACATTGCCGATCAGGCCGAGGTAATGAAAGGGCATGAAAATGCAATAGGTCCCGATGAAGGAGAACCAGAAGTGCAGTTTGCCGAGGGTTTCGTTCATCATGCGCCCGGTCATCTTGGGGTACCAGAAATACGTTCCGGAAAAAATTCCGAAAATGGCGGCGACACCCATGACCATGTGGAAGTGCCCGACCACGAAATACGTGGCGTGCAGATAGATGTCAATCGAGGGCTGCGCCAGGAAGAAGCCGCTGATCCCTCCGCTGACGAACATGGAGATGAATCCGAGAGCGAAGAGCGAGGCGGAGTTGATCTGGATGTTGGCGCCGTAGAGGCTGCCGAGCCAGATCAAGGTGACAATGGTCGCCGGGATGGTGATGGTCAACGTGGGGAAAGAGAACAGGAGCGAAGAGAATGGATTCATCCCGCTGACGAACATGTGATGGCCCCACACCAGCCAGCTCAGGAAGCCGATGGACATAATCGAATAGATAATCACCTTGGCGCTCAGCATGGGCTTGCGCATGCTGGTGACCAGGACGTGCGTGACGATCCCCATGGCGGGCAAAATCGCGATGTACACCTCGGGATGCCCGAAGAACCAGAACATGTGCTGCCACAGCAGTGGCGAGCCTCCCGCGTGCGGTTGCAGCTTATCGCCCACCACCAACCCCGAAGGGATAAAAAAGCTGGTGCCGGCGAGCTTGTCGAGAATGAGGAGCAAGCAAGCCGGGAGCAGCACCGCGAAAGCCATCAATCCGATGCAAGCGGTGATGAACCAGGCCCACGTGCAGGCCGGCATTCGCATCAGGGTCATCCCCTTGGTGCGCAGGTCCAGCGTCGTGGCGATGAAATTCAACGAACCGAGCAACTGTCCGATGCAAAAAATGGCGATGGAAATCGCCCAGAGGCTTTGCCCCCAGCCGAGGCCGGGTCCGGCGTCGTTGCCGACGGCGCTCAGCGGAGCGTACGCCGTCCACCCGGAAATCGGCGGACCGTCCGGAATGAAGAAGGTCGTAATCAGGACCAGAAAGGCGACAAAGGTGACCCAGAAGGACATCATGTTGAACCTGGGGAAGGCCATGTCTTCCGCGCCCAGTTGGATGGGCAGAAAATAATTGCCGAAACCGGCGAAGGGCGCATTCGTCAGGACGAAGAAAACCATCAGCGTTCCATGCATGGTCATGAGCGACAAGTAGTACTCCGGCGTGATGACCCCGCCGGGCGCGCCGACCTTGGAAAGGAACTCGAGGCCCGGCACGCTTACCGTCGGCCACACCAAGTGAAAGCGCATGAGCCAGGAGAGCACCATGCCAATGAAGACGGCGAGCAGGCCGAGTCCGTAATACTGCTTGCCGATGACTTTATGATCGAGACTGAACACATGCTTCCGGAGGAAACCCTCTGGCGGGGCATGCACGTGCGCTGGTTGCACTGACGGTTCTTGCATTCGCTTCCCTCATTCGGCGGGCGCTGCGGACGCCTTCCGTCTTCCCGACGGCCGGCCTGCTGGCCCGGTTATTGCTCTGCCGCCTTTTCCTTGAGCCATTTGTCGAAATCGTCCTGCGACAGGACGTTCAGATAGGCCTTCATGTTGTAATGGCCGAGGCCGCAGAGCTGCGTGCATAGGATCTCGTACTTGCCGGTTTGCGTCGCCGTGAAGTGAATGGCAAGGTCGAGGCCGGGAACGAAGTCCTGCTGAATGCGCAACTCCCGCACGTAGAAAGAATGGCTTAAATCCTTGGAATGCATGAGCAGTTGAATTTCCTGGTTCACGGGGATATCCAACTCGGCGGTGACGATGTCGTCGCGCGCATCGACGTCATTGGCGGGATCCAGGCCGAAAAAGTTACCATTGCCCTCGTCGATCTTGTCCGGATGCAGCGCCCCGAACTTCCCATCCGCCCCAGGATACCGGAAATAGAAGGCGAATTGGCCCGCCTGCGCCTGAATTTGCATGGCGTTGGGCTTGGCCGGCGTGAAGTAGACGTTGGCCCACGCTTTTTGGCCCAAAACACCCAGAGCTAAAACTTCCGTGCCAACGAGAATAAACGCGGCGGCCACCATCAAATTCGCGCCGCCGGGCATTTGCGTGACCTTCGAGCCGGGTTTGCGGTTCGAGAATTTCCAGACAAAGAAGGCCAAAAGCAACTGGGCGCCGAGGAAGGAAACGCCCCCCTCGGACATGGTGTCCGAAAGCTGCTCGTCGATGGCGTGCCCATGCGTGGAAATGTCCATCGGCTGCGCATACATGTGGGTAACGATGGGATATGCCGAGAGCAGCGCAATCATCGCTAAGACCACTCCGAACAATTTTCCCATCGCTTCCGCCTCCAGGCAGAAATTCCCGCCACATGGGAACGCGAAACTGCCATGCCTTCGCGGCTAACTCTGTCCTAAAAACCCCAATTCTCAATAAACGTACGGCGTGGCCTTGAATACAAAATCGACGGTCTTGCTTTCGCCCGCCGTAATGGTTACGTCCATCGTCTGATTGCCATAGGCCTCCTGCCAGGCCGTGACCGTGTATTTCCCGGGCGGCAGATTTGGAATGCTGAACGCCCCATCCTGATTGGAAATCGAATAGTGGGAATTCTTCAACACGGCAAAATGGCCGGACATCCAGGGATGAATGTTGCATTTCACAGGGAAGAATTCGGCCTTGTCATATTTCTCGACATCCGGTGGGCTGCCGGCGGGTTGCGATTTGTTCCACTCGCGGTTGAGCATGGGGCGCGGGTGGATGTTGTGAGCCACTGGATCGCTGTTCACGATTTCCAACGGCTGGTTCACTTGAAAGGCCAGCACATGAGGCAGGTACTGGCAACCCTTCTGGTCAAAAACCGCCGATTTGGTGGGCGCGGGCTCATCGGGAGCGCCCGCGGAGATATAAACCACAACATTTTCAAGACTGTTCGACGCGTCCGTAACGACCGTTTCGGTCGTAATCGACTGCGGATGCTGCTTGGCGCACGCGGGCTCCTTGGACATGTCGATGACCTTCATTTTCGCTGGCGTGCCCGTGTAAGTCACCCTGCCGCTAATGGAGCCACCGGCCGGCTTGGCTCGCGCCATTTTAGTTCGCGCCATGGTCAATACAGCTAACACAGACACAGCCGCGATCAGCAATCGCTGGATCCTCTGCCTGCTCTTCATGTCCCTATGCCTCCCAATACAGTTATGTACGTTTCCCGCCGCGGGCCTCTCAAGAGATCAGCGAACTCCTGAACCCGTGGGCGTGCCGCGGGGACGCTCTTCCGCGATTTGCTGCTCGCCTTCTTTCGTGACCTCCCACAACCTCAATTCCGGGCTTTTGAGCATAATCTGCAAGGTGCGCAGGTAATGCACCAAATCCCAGGCCTCGTCGGGCTTAATCACA
>Ga0335078_10003421_pt1 | contig 23650 bp, 21 predicted proteins | sample Lox_Sample_32_FD_206711 | JGI IMG/M metagenome (GOLD analysis project Ga0335078, IMG submission 206711) | Soil microbial communities from Loxahatchee National Wildlife Refuge, Florida, United States - Lox_Sample_3.2 | ecosystem: Environmental > Terrestrial > Soil > Wetlands | place: USA... | reverse complement strand
GATCCCAGTTCTTTGCCTTCCACTCTACGCAGCATCCGCAAAATCGAAGAGAATACCGCGGTCAAGACTCGTTCCCTGCACCTCGCCGAGATTGACGACCTTGGGGGAAATCCGGTGACCATGCTGCTCAACAATTCCCACTGGAACGCGCCGGTCACGGAAAATCCCGCGCTGAACTCGGTCGAGATCTGGAACCTCATGAACTCCGCCGACGACGCACATCCCATTCATCTTCACCTGGTGCGCTTTCAGATTCTCGACCGCCAGCGCTTCGACGCCTTTGCCTACCGCAACGAAAGCGTTCTGCGCTATCGGGGCGCTCCCACGCCGCCTGAAGCGTCCGAAGCTGGATGGAAAGACACGGTTCGCGCCGATCCTGGCATGATCACGCGCATCATCATTCCCTTCGAGGGATACGCCGGCCGCTATGTCTGGCACTGTCACATCCTGGAGCACGAGGACAACGAAATGATGCGCCCGTATGACGTAGTCGCTCCGGGCTAGATTTCCAATAATCCGGCGGATCAAGATGGCAGGGAAACCGCCGGGGGAGCCGGCGCCTCGCTTTGGAAAAAGCTTTCTCCCCGCAGCAAAACCTCGATGCCGTTCACCACTTCCATTCCCGTGCTCTTGGAAACGGCCCCGCGGAAGCCAACATTCCGCGCTTCCTTCGCCAGTTCGCTGGATACCTCCTGGACCGTCAGCAATAGCATGGGAACCCGCGGAAGCGCCCTTGAGATTTGCCGCGCCGCCTGCAATCCGTTCATCAGCGGCATGGCCAAATCGAGCACGGCAACGTCGGGCGTAAGTTGCTGCGCTCGCACCACCGCTTCCTGACCGTTAGCGGCTTCGCCGCAGACCTCCCAGTCGGGCTGGCCTTCCAGTTGGCGGCGCAGGAGTCGGCGGATGGCGACATCGTCATCTGCAATGAGAATACGAACAGGCATTATGCTGCCGACCTGGCCAGTTCGGTCGTCCTTCCCCTTGGTTAAAAGGCTGCAAACGCAAAGTTACCGAGATTTTCAGGTCTGCCGCCAAGCACAGGCAATACCATGAATACCCGATAACCAGCTAAGGCAACCGGGCGCCCGCCGGCCCCCCCACCACTCGCTTCCCCGCGCTTGCAACTCTCACGGCGAAGCCGGACACTATCAACCTCATGCCTATTACTCTTTCGCTCAACCATCGAGTTGCCCTCGTCACCGGAGGCTCACGCGGCATCGGCGCGGCCACGGTGCGGATGTTCGTGCAGGCCGGCGCACGAGTTGTGTTCAGTTATCAGAAAGCGAAGGCGCAAGCCGACCAGTTGGTCAAAGAACTGGGAGAGCAGAACTGCGCCGCTCTCGCCTGCGATCTTTCCGGAACCGGGAGCGCGCAGGAATTAGTTCGCGGCGTGATCGAACGCTTCGGCAGCCTCGATATTCTCGTCGCCAATCATGGCGTCTGGCCGCCGGAGGATGTTCCTGTGGATCAAATGTCCGACGCGCAGTGGCGCAACACAGTCGCAGTTAATCTTGACAGTGTTTTTTCTCTGGTACGGCACTCGGTGGCGCGGATGAAGAAGCAGGCAAGGTCCGCGGGCTCCGCAGGACATATTGTGCTGATCAGTTCCACCGCCGGGCAGCGCGGCGAAGCCTTTCATTGCGATTACGCCGCCACCAAGGGCGCCGTCATCAGCATGGTGAAGGGTTTATCCGCAGAACTGGCGCGCGATGGCATCTATGTCAATTGCGTGGCGCCGGGCTGGGTGGAGACCGATATGTCAGCGGCGGCGTTGAACGATCCAGGGACGCGGGCGCAGGTTCTGGCCACAATTCCGTTGGGGCGTGTCGCCAAGCCGGAGGAGTTGGCGGCGCCGATTCTGTTTCTCTGCACAGAACACGCGGGCTTTGTTACGGGCGAGATTTTCAATGTGAACGGCGGGGCGGTGCTGGTGGGGTGAGGAAATCATCCTGTTTTTCCCCGGGTCATCCTGAGCGAAGCCGTTCTTCAGGCGGAGCGAAGAATCTCGCGCGGGGGCGTCGGGATGTCGCCGACAGAAGAAAAGATAGGGCCGTTCGCGCGGTGAAGCAGTGCATCTTTCCTCGCCACCGGCTCATCTCTTACGCATGAGTAAAATCAGTATTCCCGCGCCATTGCGCCCGTACGCGGGGAAGCAGGCAATCGTTGAAGTGGAGGCGGGCACGGTGTCGGAAGCCTTGTCCAGCCTGGTTTCCCAGCATCCAGACTTGCGCCGGCATTTGTACACCGAAGACGGCAAGCTGCGTGCGTTTGTGAATGTCTATCTGAACGAAGAGGACGTGCGCTATCTGCAGAAAGAAGCCACGCCGCTGCACGACGGTGATACTATTTCGATAGTGCCTTCGATCGCCGGAGGCTCCCGCGATTGACGCCTTTCATGATTTGCGCTTGCCGAATGCGACCCGCCCGCCGAATGTGCCGCTGTTGTTGCCTCCGCTGCCTGTAGTCTGCAATCTAAAATCTGAATCGCAAGATTTTCCGAGGTCCTTATGGCCACGATGACTGACTCTAAACCTGAAGCCGCCACGCTCAACAACGACGAGATTCTGCGCTATTCGCGGCACCTGATCATGCCCGAGGTTGGCATGGAAGGCCAGCAGAAGCTGAAGGCGGCGCGTGTGCTCTGCATCGGCGCGGGAGGCCTGGGCTCGCCGCTGGCGCTTTATCTGGGTGCGGCTGGCGTCGGAACCCTCGGCATCGTGGACTTCGATGTCGTGGATTACACGAATTTGCAGCGGCAGATCATTCACACCACCGCCGATGTCGGACGCAAGAAATTGGAATCCGCAGCCGAAAAGCTGAAAGCGATCAATCCGTTTCTGAATATTCGGACGTTCGAGACCAAGCTTTCCAGCGAGAATGCGCTCGACCTCTTCCGCGACTTCGACATCATCGCCGACGGCACCGACAATTTTCCTACACGCTATCTAGTCAACGATGCCTGCGTGCTTACCGGCAAGCCGAATGTGTATGGTTCCATCTTTCGATTTGAAGGGCAGGCCAGCGTGTTCGCAACCGAAGACGGTCCCTGCTATCGCTGCCTGTATCCGGAGCCGCCGCCGCCGGGCCTGGTTCCTTCCTGCGCCGAAGGCGGCGTGTTAGGCATTTTGCCGGGCCTCATCGGCGTGATTCAGGCCACGGAGGTCATCAAGCTGATTCTGGGCCAGGGCGATCCGCTGGTCGGGCGGTTGCTGCTGATTGACGCGCTGGGCATGAAGTTCCGCGAGCTGAAGCTGCGCAAGAATCCCGATTGCCCCGCCTGCGGGACGCACCGCACGGTCACAAAACTGATAGACTACAACGAGTTTTGTGGCATTCGCGGTGAAGAAAAACGCCAGGAGAAGCCCGTGGAAGCTGGGATCGCGGAAATGCAGGTGGAAGAACTGAAGCGGCGCCTGGACGCCGGCGAGAATCTTTTCGTGCTGGACGTGCGCGAGCCGCACGAATATCAGATTTGCAATATTGGCGGACATCTGATTCCGCTGGGCGATCTACCGAAACGGGTAAGCGAACTCGATTCCAGCCGGGAGATCGTCGCGCATTGCCGCTCCGGCGTGCGCAGCGCCAAGGCGGTGGCCTTCCTGCAGCAGGCGGGATTTCAAAAGATCCATAATCTGGCGGGCGGCATTCTCGCCTGGGCGGACCGCGTGGATCCGAAGATGCCGAAGTACTAGGGAGGCTCTGATTAACCCCAACTTTGTCATTTCGAGCGGAGTCGAGAAACCTGCTTTTGCTCCGCGCCGGACTTAATCAGGGTTTCCCTGAGAGTTCCGTACCCTCCGCTTCGTACAGCGCGGAACGCGCCCGCCTATATGGACACCGACGACCGTAACTATCCCACGGCATCGTGCCAATGCGAGAATTGTCCGACCTAGATCAATGCTTGGGGAGGCGTGATGCGACAGGTTTCCAGACTTCTCATCTTCTTTTTGTTTGCGCTGCCGGCGTTGGCGCAAACCTCCACAGATACGAAAGCTCGAGTCTTCATCACCGACAGCCAGTCTTGGCAAATGACCGGCAATAGCGGCGGTTCGAACGGCGTCTATGGCGGCCACGAGAGTGGCGGCGCGAGGCCGCAAACCGCGGAAATCATCAAGACTTTCGGCGACCGCTGCCCGCAGGTTGTGGTGAACAACCGGCAGGACAAAGCCGACTACACCGTGGTGCTTGATCACGAGGGCGGCAAGAGCATCCTGGCGCATGACAACAAAGTGGCCGTCTTTAACAGCGACGGCGATGCCGTCGTCAGCCACTCTACCCGCTCGCTCGGAAATTCCGTAAAAGATGCCTGCGAGGCGATCACGAAAGACTGGCCTGCGCGTATGGCGCGGATGAACACGCCAAAGCAAAACCCGCAGCTCATGAACGTGAGCAAGACAACGAATCCGGCCTCAACCCTCACCAGCCAGATTTCCGTTTCCTCCAATCCGGCAAGTGCCGACATCGAAGTGGATGGCAGCTTTGTGGGCAGCACTCCCTCGGTGATCGAAGTGGCTCCGGGAGAGCACTCGGTCGTGGTCAAGAAAGACGGCTACAAGACCTGGCAGCGCACGCTGCGAGTCACTGGCGGGACGATTGCGGTTGCCGCTGAGTTGCAAAAGGCGCAGTAATTCAAGGTTTTCCCAATGAAGTAGATTCTCCGTTTGCCGAAAGGGAGCGCCACCGCTCCCTTTCTGTACATTCCCGTGTGATCTCCAGCCTTGCATTTTTTCCCAGTTTGTTGATAATTGCCGCGCGTTTTCCTTCCCCCAAGGAGGAAGTATGCCAGCTTCGTCGCGTTGTTGCTCACCGGTAGAAGTGTGCCTGCTGTTCATTTTCTTGTCAGTCTTTTGTTGTTTTCCGGCGCCATGCGTGGCGCAGTCCGGCGCCGACCAAATGCCGTCTCTGCGCCGGGACCAGGCTCTGAACATGCTCAAAGACGGCAATGAAACCATCAAGAAGCAGTATTACGATTCCAAGTTCCACGGCGTGGACCTTGATCCACGAATGCAGGAGGCGCAAAAGAAGATTCGCGAGAGCAAATCCTTCAGCGAGGCGCTTGGAGTGATCGCATGGGATCTGGACGCCCTCAATGATTCCCACACATTTTTCATTCCGCCGCCTCGGCCCTACGACGTGCAGAATGGCTGGGAGATGGGCTTTGTCGGAGACAACTGCTACATCACGGCCGTGCAGCCGGGCTCCGATGCCGAAGCCAAGGGCATTAAGCCTGGCGATCAGGTGATGGCCATTGAAGGCTTTCGCCCAGCGCGCGCAACTTTATGGAAACTGCACTACGCGTTTAATGCCATCGCGCCGCGCTCCGCGATGCACCTTGTAGTCACCGGCCCGAAGGGCGAGACCCGGCAATTGGAAGTGAAGTCGGCGGTGATCCCGTTGCGACAGACACTCACCAGCGCGAACGATATGTGGGATATTATCCGCAAGTACCAAAATAGGGAACAAGAGAACAAGATTCGCTATGCCAATGTCGGGGATATCGTCATCGCGAAGATTCCGGAATTTGTCTTCGACGATGGTGAAGTCGAGCGCATCCTGGGTCACGGCAAGGACCATCCGGCGCTAGTCCTGGATTTGCGCGGCAATCCCGGCGGACAAGTCGATCTCCTCCAGCATTTGCTCGGCGGTCTGTTTGATCATGAGGTGAAAATCGCTGACAAGGTCGGACGCAAAGACACCAAGCCTCAAATGGCCAAGAGCCACGGCTCTCACTATGCGGGCAAACTGGTCGTTCTGGTGGATGGCGGTTCCGCATCTGCCGCCGAGTTGCTGGCACGGGTGGTTCAACTGGAAAAAAGAGGCACCGTAATCGGCGACCGCTCCTCGGGAAGCGTAATGGAGGCCAAGCTCAATTTCTTCGGGGGCGGCGTCGGTCAAGATTACGCATACGGCTTCGAAGTCACCCAGTCCGATCTCCTCATGACAGATGGAAAGAGTCTCGAACACACGGGCGTTACGCCGGATCAGTTAGTGCTTCCGACTGCCGAGGACCTTGCAACAGGGCGCGATCCGGTGTTGGCGAAAGCCGTAGAGACAGTGGGAGGCACCACCACGCCGGAGGCCGCCGGCAAGCTCTTTCCCGTGGTATGGCACAAGCCGATCGCGTGGTAGGAAATTTCCGGTAACGAAAAGGGGGAGCCACTGGCTCCCCCGTTTGGTGGCAGAACGCAGCCCATTTTACTTGCTGCCGCCCGCGTCCATGCTGGCGGATTCACTGCCGATGGCCAGCGCCGACTTCTTGCCGTAGAAATGAATCTCGGCCAGCGATTTGGAGCCGTCGCTGTTATTCTTTATGACCGCAACGTCGCCGTAAGGCTTCTCGTTCAGGTCGATCCACCGTGCCGGTGTGGTTGCCACAACTTTGCCGCTCTTCAGAATGCTCAACTGCACGCTGGAGCCGCTGCCTTCCCACTTGAGTGAATATTGCCCCGGCGCGAGTTGAGTGCTGCCTACGGTGACGCGATCCAGAATCTGCACCGAACCGCTGTTTGACGCGAAGGCGCTGACCGCCAGCAGTAAGGTAACTCCCAGCAGCAAGCCCTTGAAAGTTTTTCCGAATTTCATGCAATTCCTTTTCTTTCCCGAAAAGCGTCGGGAATCGGTTTCTGGGCGGCATGGATTCTGCTTTTGCGAAAAACTTGCGTTTTACCGCAAAAGACTTACAATGCTGGCGCGGGGGTTAAGGCAAATAAGCGCGCCGGCCACACGACCGCGGGCCTCTCTGCTGCAGGGATTGCGCTCAACTGGGCCGCCAAACCGAGACTGAGCCAGTCCCTTAACCCCCAACTTCTTTCCTGTAGCCGGACGGCAGACTTCACCTCTCCGGCCCCATATGCATCATTCCTCGATACGTGAATAGATGCGCGAAAGTTCCTTGCGGCTTCCGCTCAATTTATTCGATTGGACGCTTCAGACCGTATGCCGTTAGCAGCGGTGCAGTTCTACAGGCGGGAAGTGTTTTGTTTCTTATGGCGCTGTCACCCTGAAGAAGCGGGGGCTTCGCGCTGCGAAGTTTCCCGACCGAGTATCTACGTTTTGCCCGGGAACAATCTCAACTTTGTCATTCCGACGAGATTCATCTCCGAGGAATCTGCTTTCCCAAGTCAACAGCAGATTCCTCACGGCTGAAGCGGTTCGGAATGACAAAGGTTGACGGCTGGTGTGAGCGAGGCAGGATTGGCTGATAGCTGCTACTCGATTCCCAACTGTTTTCTGGCGTCGGCGCTCAAGCGCTCCGGGGTCCACGGCGGATTCCACACAACGTTAACCGTAACGTTGCGCACTCCGGGAAGCTGTTCCACCCGCGCTTTGACCTGGTCGCCGATCATGACGTGCGCTGGGCAGCCCTGCGCCGTGAGAGTCATATCTACAGTGACATCTTCTTTTCCTTCCGTTGCTTCCGACGCGACTGGTTGAAAATGGATTCCGTAAATCAGGCCCAGGTCCACAATGTTCACGGGAATCTCCGGGTCGTAGCATTGCTTGAGCGCGCTTAAAACTTCTTCTTCGCTGAGAGCCATGGTTCTCCTGGGAGGCTGGACGCCGCGGGCTTTCCCCTACAAGTCTAAACGAAGCCGGGTTTTAATGCTGTTTGTCGAAGACACGGATGCTTCGACTGCGAAGCGCCGGCCGCCAGCAGCCGACTCTTCTCCGCTCCGCATGACGGGGATGCTTCTCAGAGATGCCCCGCAAGCCGCGCTCGACTCTTTTCTGCTACATTCCATCCTGATGACTGCCGATCTCAAGCAGAAAATCCAACTGGCGTTGGTGATCGCCATCGCAATCGCTGCCGCGCGAGCCGGATACATTCTCTACGAGCGCCATGTGGATCAGATTGATCAGGCGAAGCAGAAACCTGCGGCGTTGAATCCGGATTACTATGTGACGCCGAAGAAGCTGTATCCCTACGACCTGAAATCAGCACAACAATTGACGAAGCAGCCGGTGTGGGTGAAGGAAGGTTATCGTTATACGTTTTATCCTTACGACACAGCCCGCCACCGAACCGACTTCGCGCACGAAGCCGGGCAGCTCGGACCGATCGAAAAACTACAGATCACACAAGTCGTGACTGACTCTACTCCAGGGTCGGCCAGCCAGCGTCAGGTAATGGCCGTGTTTGAAAAAGATGGCAAGGCCTGGGCATTTCCCATTGGCAGCAGCGGCGGCGGCGATTACAAGATTTATTCCGACGAGATGCTGTACATCCAGGATCCGCATGAACTCTACAAACACTGGCCGCCCGAGATCTGGCAGGCGGTCGCGAATCACACTGTCAATCCGGGGATGAACGAACTGCAGGCCGATTTCGCCATCGGCATGGGCATCCCGGAGCCATCGGGCGATCCGGCGGTAAAGACCGTGAACTATCCCAATGGCCGCAAACCGGTCAGCATTACGTTTCGCGACGGGAAGGCCGCGGAGATCAAGCCGCAGAGCTGACCTGATTTTCTGCCGGTGCTAAAAGCTCTCAGTAAATCGGCGCCTGGCCCTCCGGCCTCGTCTTCCAGCGCCGATGCACCCACAGCCACTGATCGGGATAGCGCCGCACGTAATCTTCAATAATCTTCGTGAACTTGGCGGTGTTCGCGATGGCATCGGCCTCGTCGTCGCCGGTTCGTATCAGCTCAACCGGAGGATCGAAGCGCAGGCGGTATTTCTGCAATGCCGGGTCCCAGATCGTGAAGCCGGGAACCACGGCGGCGTCGGTCCGCACAGCGATTCTCGCCAGCCCACTTGCGGTACATGCCGGAACGCCGAAAAAATCCACGAACACGCCCTGCGGCGGCGTCATGTTCGTGTCCATCAGAATGCCGACGGTTTCGCCCGCTTTCATCGCCGACAGCAGGCCGCGGACAAAGTCGTCTTTGTCCACCATGGAGTTGCCATGCATCATCCGATATTGCCGCGTCAGCCGGTCGAGATAAACGTTGTCCAGCGGCCGCATCACCACATGCAGCGGGTGTCCTTGCAGAGAGTGAGCGAACGCGGAAAGCTCCCACGCGCCCAGATGCGCGGTCAGGAACAAAACTCCTTTGCCCCGCGCCAGGGCGCGCTCGAAGTTTTCAAAGCCGTCGTAAACCACGACCTTGCTTAAGTTTTCGCGGGTATATTTCGGGAAGAGCGCAACCTCCGCCAATTGCCGGCCGAATGAAGTAAACACGCCGCGCAGAATCCGGGCGCGCTGGTGACGGCTCATCTGCGGAAATGCCAGCGCGAGGTTTCGCATGCCCACACGCCGCAGACGAAAGTGCAGCAGATAGAACGCCCAGGCTAAGCTGATGCCCACAGCGCGAGCGAACGGGCGCGGCAACGCACCTATGGATTTGATAATCAGCCAGGCGAGCGCGTACTCGAGTCGCTGACGCATCGAGGGCAAACTGCTGACCTTATCACCCGGAAAAATCGCCTGTCAAACCAGGGTGATGAACCTTTGGCGTGCTCAAATACCTCTGCATTTGTGTCTTGACGGACCCGCCATAACCGTGGATAATCTGTGTCGCGCTTAGCGGGACCTTCCCCATCAGGACGCAGCGCCTACAAATTTCTGTGCTGAAGGAGGTTCTTCCTGTGACCCAAATAATCAGGACTTGGATCGAATTCCGCAGCTGCATTGCGCAGGCAATGACTTGGGTCCTCTGGTTTGGAATCGCCACTGTCCCCGTTTCCGTGGCCGCGCAGACATTTACCACTCTCTACCAGTTCCAGTTTGGCCCTGACGGAGCCACACCCTACTCTGGATTAATAAGGGACGCGCAAGGTAATCTTTATGGCACCACAACAGCGGGGGGCTCAAGCAAAAGCTGCCTGGACGGGTGTGGCACAGTTTTCAAATTAGATACGGCTGGCAAAGAAACCGTGCTGCATGGTTTCAAAGGAACAGATGGGGCTAATCCGTATGCCGGGGTGATTCGAGACAGCAAAGGTAACCTGTATGGCACGACGTTGCACGGAGGGTCCCACGGCGCTGGAACGGTTTTCCGGCTGGGGTCAAACGGAAAAATCGCGATCCTCCATAGCTTCACGGCAGGAGCGGACGGCGGTTTTCCCTATGCTGGGTTAGTCCGGGACAGATCTGGCAACCTGTATGGGACTACTTACCTGGGCGGCAAATGTGCTGCTTACTACGGCTGCGGAACGGTGTTCCAGCTCGACTCGGCCGGTCAGGAAACTGTCCTCTACAGTTTTCAGGGTGGAGACAACGATGGTGCGTTTCCCTACGCCGGCTTGGTCCGGGACAGCAAGGGTAATCTTTATGGCACTACCCTCGGCGGTGGCGACTACCATTGCGAGCCCAACGGGTGTGGCACCGTATTTGAAGTGCATCCCAATCACACGGAGGCTGTGCTTTGGAGTTTCAGCGTAACCGACGCGTTTGTCCCCTATGCCGGGCTCGCCCGCGATGCCGCCGGCAATCTTTATGGCGCGACTGCCGGTGGGGGTCCCACATATGGCGGCACCCTCTTCAAGCTGGACCCTAATGGGCAGAAAACGACACTTTACGCGTTCACCCAGGAATCTGACGGCGGTTTCCCTGAAGGAACCCCGGTTCGCGATAAGGCGGGCAACCTGTATGGAACTACACTTCAGCTAGGGGCAGATTATGTCGGAACTGCGTTCCGCTTGGATCCGGCCGGCAATTTTAGCGTGCTCCACGCTTTTACAGGAGAGCAGGACGGTGCAATGCCGGTTGCCGGTCTCATCCTGGATAGCACCGGGAAGCTCTACGGCACGACTTCGGCAGGCGGTAACGATCTCAACGGCACGGTGTTTGAGATCACTCCGTAATTTTTGCGGCTCGAGAAGTGCATCGAAGGAACTGTTGCCCGACTACAATCTTTGCGTCGGCCAAACCGTGAGCCTTACTTGCTCGCCGCCTTCGCCCACTTCGCCAGCGTCTCCAGAAACGGATAGGCCTCCTTCGGCGCCTCCACCTGTCCTTGCAAGGCCGCTTTGGTTGAGACCATGTGGCCGTAGAATTCCCGCGTGCTGTCTTTATCCTGCTTGATCACGGCGCCGCTCAGCTCCAGGCCGGCAAACACGCCGCGAGCGCGCGAATAGCTCAAAATCTGCGCCCGCATCTTCCAGTCGGTATCGGCGGAGGCATGGCGGCCAACCGGCCCGGCGGCCACACTGGCATCGGCACCGATCTTGAACTTGCTCGAAAGCAGCTTGTGCATGCCGTCCTGATTCATGACCAGCATCACCAGGTCCACCGCCTGCGCTCCGATCTGCAGGCCAAAGCTGCCGCCGCCAATGGTAAAGAACGCCGGCGCCGTCCAGCCTTTGGGATTCCTGCAGCTAGCCACGCCGCGCCCGTAACGCGCGCCCACCACAAACCCGGCCTTCAGCATTGAGGGCACCACCGCCACACATTCCGCCGAAGCCAGCACATCTTCCGGAATGCCCTGATCGGGCGCGGCCTGGATTTCGTTCAAAACGTCGGCCGCCGCCTGCACCCGGTCCTGTGCTTTACCGGTCTTTTCGTTATCCGTGTCCGCGGCAAACCCAACCGCCGCGCAAACCACCAGAATCCATGAGAGTAGAAGCTTTTTCATTTGATGAGAACCTTTCGTTATTAAGATTGGCAGTGATGCTACTTGCCTTGTCATCCCGAGCCGCTGTTTTTGGCGAGCGCGGGATCTGGGCGCGCATCTAATTTCGAACCGCCAACCCTGAGTCTAAAGGATTCTGGTTTGTGGAAAAGGGTTGCGGCGGATGCTAGTGACCCGTGGGGAACGTTTTGAGGCCAAAAAAATTCGGGGTCGGCAACGGCGACCTAGTCCCCGCTCCCAACCCCGTCTCCCAGGTTCTGTGGTAGGTGAAGCGAGTATGGATGAGGGGCGGAAAAGCGGCAAGATTACCGAGGTCATTGTCCCGAAGTAACCGGCGGTTCCAGCCACCGGCCGATATCGGTGCGGTCCGCCCCCTTCGACTCGCTCGGGGCAGGCTCTCGCGGGCGATGTCCGAATCAAAAATGGCCGCTTAGACGGCCATTCTTGACAACTGTCGAAAACGAAGCGGTCAACTTTTATTTTGCCGTCACCAGCGAGTGCGTAATGGCGTGCACGGAGAGCGCAATCCGGTTCTGCACTCCGACTTTGCGCATCAGCTTCGCCACGTGGGCTTTCACCGTGCGCTCTTCAATGCCCAGAGCTGCGCCGATTTCTTTATTCGAGCGGCCGGCCACCAGCATTTCCAGAACTTCCTTTTCGCGGTCAGTGAAGGTCACCCGGCCGGCCGGGAAAATACGGCCCGGCGACGACGACACGCGCTCAATGAACATGGAAAGCACGCGCCGCGGCGCCCAGACGGACCCTTCATTCACTACGCGGATGGCCTGCACAAACTCGGCGGCGGAAGCGGCTTCATCTACGTAGCCCTTGGCGCCGGAGGCGATGGCCTTCAGAATGGTTTCCTCATCCATGCCCGAACCGGTCACAATAATGCGCAGGTCGGGGCGCGTGGCTTTCAGGCTCGCCATCAGATCGAACAGATTCTGCCCGCTGCGATTGCCCAGCAGAATCAGGTCAATGTTCTGTTGCCCTCCGATGTCGGGAAGCGAGGCGGAGATCAACTCAAAGTCGGATTCATTGTCGAATAGCGCGCGGAATCCCACGAACCGCAGCGGATCGCTTTCCACGACGGCGATGCGAATAGGCGCTTTCTTAGCGGGAGCAGTCTTTACGGCCGATCCAGATTTCATAATTACCTGCTTGGGTAGATGGACTTAGGATAGCCGCAGCACAGTCCAATACAAAGAAAAGTAACGATTTGTAAATTACGCCGGTAACATGCGAACATCCAAAGAGGAAAGGGCAAAAACCGATGAAAACACGCTGTCAAAGGGCTGTCGGCTGGGGGATGACTGCGATCATGGCCAGCGCCCTGTTCGCCGCGGCGCAGACCGTCTATAAGCCGAAGTTTCCCGGCGATCCCGCGCGTTCCGATTCCGAGGCCAACGCCCTGGGCTATATGCGCACCGTCACTCGGGCGCAGCGCGCTTACCAGAAGAAGAATGACAAGTTCGCCGCCTCGCTCGCCGACCTGGTGCACACCGGCTCGTTTACCCGCCGCATGACGAACCCGCAGCAAGGAGACTACACCGTGTCGTTTCAAGCCCACAAAGACGGATACGAGCTCGCGCTTACACCGCAGCAGCTGGATGCCGAACATCGTTCGTTCTATGCGAAGGAAGATGGCGTGATTCACGGTGATGATCAGAAGGCGGCCGACGCAGGATCGCCGGTGGTGAAGTGATTTGGCGCGCTGATTTTGCCGCCTGGCTTTGGCCGCGGCGGGAAGGCGAGTTCTGATATTACGGTCCAATGCTGTTGAGGTCATCCGGACGCCCTTTTCTCCAGCGGGGCGAGAGCCTGCCCTGAGCAGCCGGGGATCGAAGCCACGAGGGTAGTCGAACCGGGATCTCGCGGGGATCGGCAACGCCTCTGCCATTCTGCGGAGCCTTTGCTCCGCCCCGACAGCTGAGGACGGCTGTCACCACACGTGCATAGGAGCTTCGACGGAGCGAAGTGCCTACATCGGAGACGTAATCAGAGCTTCCCTAAGCTCTATCCAAACCAATCGCTACGATAAGCGATCCACCAACTGACGAATACAATCGGCACGGTCGCAATCAAAGCCCACCAAAGCGGAAGCAGAAAATCCGCCAGCAATCCCAGCACGGTAAAACTGAGCCAGAAAACCTTCCGCTCCATGCCAGCATTCTATCGCGTGCCTATTGCGATCAGGCCATTTCAGCGCAAGTCATTGAGGATGGGTGGAAGTCCAAGAAAACACTACAGCCCTGAGATAAGCCTCAAGCGAGCCGCTGAGTGCCGATGCGATGCCTGTATAGAATGCCCCCTAAACCCGCCTGGAAGGCCCTAGAATCGCCGAAAGCGGTTTGGCCGGCCCTCACCACTGTCAGCTCGCGCCATCGCGTTAAATCGCTCCATAACGCTCGCAATGCCAAATTATAGCTTTAAGATAATAATTATCCCATTTTGAGACGGACGCGAGTGAACTAAAAGCGTAATGCCGGCATCTTGCCGGCCGTCTGGCTGGCGATTCCGTCACGTTGTAGAAATGTGACAAAATACTTGCCGGAACCCTGCTATGACCGCCAGAGGCAAGCCGCGCCGAAAAAAGTCCGAGTCCGCGGTTCCGCGCACCGTACTGGAAATTGCCGATCGCCTGCATGCCCGCGTCATTGGAAACGGCAATGCGCGGTTGATGGGAATCTCGAGCATCGCCACAGCATCCGACGGCGACTTGGTTTTTGCCGAACAAGGAAGAGATCTGGATCTCGCGCTTGCATCCCGAGCCACAGCCGTAATCGCGGGCGACTTCGCGGCCCAGACAAAGGCATCCAAGCCGCTGCTGATCGCGGCCAATCCCCGATTGGCGTTCACCCGCGCAGCGCGCCTTCTCGACGCAGCGCGGTCGCCAAAGCCGGGAATCCGCCGCAGTGCGGTCGTGGCCTCATCGGCGCGACTAGGCAAGCGCATCGTCATCGCGGAACGAGCCGTGGTGGGAGAGAACGCAACCATCGGAGACGGCTCGTGGATCGGCGCCGGCTGCGTGATCGGCACCGGCGTCAGCATAGGGCGGGATTGCAGGCTTTCTCCCAACGTGACGGTTTATCCCAACGTTCGCCTCGGCGATCGGGTGATGGTTCACGCCGGAGCGGTTCTAGGCAGTGACGGATTCGGCTATGTGCGCGATCCGGCCAGCGGCCGCTACGAACAGTTTCCTCAGATCGGCCGGCTGGAGATCGAAGACGACGTCGAAATCGGCGCCAACGCCACCATTGACCGCGGCGCCCTGGACGCGACGCGCATCGGACGCGGCGCGAAGCTCGATAATCTGGTGCATGTCGGGCACAACTGCCAGATCGGCGAAAACGTGGTCATCGCCGCCCAGACGGGGCTTTCCGGAAGCGTAGTGATCGAAGACAATGCGGTGCTGGCCGGCCAGGTCGGCATCGGGGAACACGCGCGCATCGAAGCCGGCGTGATCGTGGGAGCGCAAGCCGGCGCTCCGTCGAACAAAGTTCTGCGTGGCAAGGGAATCATCTTCTGGGGAACGCCGGCGCGCCCGATCACCCAATATTTGAAAGGCCTGGCTGCGCTCTCGCGATTGGCGAAGAAGGAGAAGTGAATGTGCGCGGACGCTGTCCGCGCGCGCAGAATCCGCATGGCTTTCGTCGTCATCGGCGGGCATTCGCGCAACGTGGGCAAAACCAGCGTGGTCGCCGGGATCATTGCCGCGCTTCCGGAATACGCCTGGACCGCATTCAAGATCACGCAATACGGCCATGGAGTGTGCTCGCTCGACGGCGGTTCTTGTGCATGTGCCACCGAAGATCACACCTGGGCGATTTCTGAGGAAACGGAGCGCTCGGGGAAGTCCGATACCTCGCGATTTCTCGCCGCAGGTGCGGCGCGCGCCTGGTGGGTGCGGACCGAGCAAGGCCGGCTCGCCGAAGCCATGCCGGCCATTCGCAGCCGGCTGGCGGAATGCAAGAATGCAATCCTGGAGTCCAACAGCGTCCTGAAGTTTGTGCGTCCGGATGTTTATCTAACCATTCTCGACCCAGCCACCGCCGACTTCAAGCGATCCTCGCAGGAATTTCTTGATCTGGCCGACGCAGTGATTCTGCATCGCGCCAGCGGCCAGCCGGCGTGGGAGGGAATTTCGCTGAAGCCGCTGGCCGAGCGCCCGATTTTCTACATCCAGCCTCCCGAGTACGTAACCCGCGAGATCGCGGAGTTTGTGCGCAAGCGGCTGTCGGGGCGGTGATGGGCGGGTGAGGGGCAAAGCGCTGCAGATTGCACGGCCCCGATTCATCTGAGAAACTGACTCCTAAGCTATGGGCCGCATCCACGTCCTCTCCGACGCTGTTGCCAACAAAATCGCTGCTGGAGAAGTCGTCGAACGCCCCGCATCTGTCGTCAAAGAGCTGCTGGAAAACTCTCTCGACGCAGGTTCCACCAGGGTAAAGATTCAGGTCGAGGCCGGTGGGAAAAAGCTCATCCAGATTACTGACAATGGCTGCGGCATGGTGCGCGACGACGCGCTGCTTGCCTTCGAGCGCCATGCAACTTCAAAAATCAAGAACGCGGAGGACCTGCTCAGCGTCGCCACGCTCGGGTTTCGCGGCGAGGCTTTGCCCTCGATTGCTTCGGTGTCGCGCCTGCGCTTAGAGACGCGCGTTTCCGATCAGGATTCCGGCACGGTGGTTGAAATCAACGGCGGCAAGATTTTCAAGGTGGAAGAAGCCGGACTTCCCGCCGGCACTTCAATCACGGTGCGCGATCTTTTCTTCAACACGCCGGCGCGCAAGAAATTTCTGAAAGCCGAATCCACCGAGCTTTCGCACATCGCCTTGCTGGTCACCCATTATGCGCTGGCCCACCCCGGCAAGCATTTTGAATTGCACTCTGCCACGAACGCGCTGCTGGTGGCGCCTCCGGTCGCGGGTTACAGCGATCGCGTCTATCAGGTATTCGGCAAGGAAACGCTCGACCAGCTTATTCCGGTTGCCGCAACCCAACCTTTGCAACGGATTGGATTGCCACAGCCGCCTCCGTGGCGCAGACCTCCGGCTAGCGAACCGGAAATGGAAGACGCGGAGGCACAGGCGCCAGTTCCCGGCGATGTTCGCGCGCATGGCTTCATCTCGAAGCCGGAGATTCAGAAGCTGAACCGCAATTCGATGTACGTATTTGTGAATGGCCGCCTGATTCGCGACCGCCTGATCCAGCACGCGCTAACCGAGGCATATCGCAATATTCTTCCGCCGACGGTTTTCCCCGTCGTGCTGTTATTTCTGGAGCTACCCAGCGGCGAAGTGGACGTGAACGTTCATCCCTCAAAAACCGAGGTCCGCTTTCGCCAGCAGACCGTCGTCCACGATTTTGTCCGCGATTCGGTGCGGGCAGCCTTGATGAAGGCCCGTCCGGTGCCGCAATTCACCACCGAGATCGGCGCGCACCCAACTGCCAGCCCTTCGCTCACGCCGGGCGCCCGCGCCGCGGCGGTTGACATTGCCGCCTGGCGCACTTTGCACACGCCGCCGTCATTCGCCTTGCAGCCCCCTGCGCCTCCGCCGGCAACCGAGAGGCTGCGCTTCGGCGACGAAACCATTTCGGTCGAGGCCAACGCCGCAGTGGCGCTGGCGCCCGCGCCACCGGCATTCATGCCCGACGATGGCTGCACACCGGCGGTCGCTGCGGAACCCGAACCGCCCGGCGAACTGGCGCCGTCGCTCGCGTCGCTCAAACCCCTGGGGCAGATTCGCCAGTCGTTCATTCTCGCGGTGAATGATGAGGGCCTGTGGATCGTTGATCAGCACGTGGCGCACGAGCGCGTCCTGTTTGAAAAAGTTCTGCGACAGCGCGCGGCGCGGCAGGTGGAAAGCCAGCGCCTGCTGATGCCGCTGGTTCTGGAGCTGACTCCGGCGCAGCAGGCGGTGTTTGTTGAAATCTCGGATGAACTCAGCCAGAACGGCTTTGAAGCCGAACCCTTCGGGACGCGAAGTGTTGCCATCAAAGTCGCGCCGGCGGGCGTGGAAGCGGGTCAGGTCGAGCACATGCTGCACGAACTGCTCGAGCAACTCACGCGGGAAGAGCAGTCGCTGAATCTGGAGAAAGTGCGGACCCGGATCGCCGCCTCCATCGCCTGCCATGCCGCCATCAAAGTCAACATGCAGCTCGAACAAAACAAGATGGAATGGTTGCTGGCCGAGTTGGCAAAGACCGAGTGCCCGATGTCGTGCCCGCACGGCCGCCCGGTGGTTCTGCGATACTCGATGAAAGACATTCAGAAGGCGTTCAAGAGGATCTAGAGCAATTGCCGGTCGCCAGCGGCCTTTCTATGACCGAACTCGATCAACTGCGGCGCGAGAAATGGCGGCTCGACGGCAATCCTGTCCGCACCCTGGACGACGCGGTTTCTTTCCTGGAGTCAGTCGGGGTCTGCCTGATGTATCCCATGCGCCAGCCGTTTATGTTGCCTACGTTCATCGGGGCGTGGGCGGGATCGGACGAGCAACTACCCACCGTGCAGCATGCGTTCGCCGATCCGCGGGCGCAGGAAGCGACCGCGCTCATGGTTCGCCTGCTGCGCGAGCGCGCGGCCTATGAAGCGAATCTGTTTGGCGAGAACAACGCGTTCCTGCTGGCGGCTTCGGTGTTTCCCTATTTTTATGCGCTGGTCGGAGAGCGCAATCCTAAGCTCGCGCCGAAAGCCGGGCCGCGCGCCGAATACTCGCAATTGGCTTGCGACGCGTTTGCGCTCATCCATCGCGAAGGGCCGGTCTCCAAACAAAAGATGCAGGAAAAACTCGGCGGCAGCGTATCCTTTCCCGCGCTCGATCATGCGCTCGGGGAGCTGTGGTCGCGGCTGCGCATCACGCGAGTGGATTACAACCCTGCGGAGGGCACGTTCTGGGATGTTCTGTATCGCTGGTCGCCGGAAGTCGTGCGCGAAGGCATTGGGCTGTCGGTCGCCGAAGCGCTCTCGGCGCTGCTATCGAAATATCTGGATTGCGTGATCGCCGCCGATCAGCAGGAAGTGGAAGCGTTCTTCGGCAATTTCGTTCCGCTGTCGCGAGTCCGTGAGGCGATCAACGCTCTGCTCGCGGCCCGCGAACTGAGCTTCCTTCACGTAGGCAATCGCTCGCTGATTCAGCTGACGCCAGCCAAGCCGGAACCGGCCGCCGTTCGCCAACCGGCGAAGGGGTGAAGGCTGTTCATTCAGCCGTAGGGGATGCTACTTGCAACATCCCCGAAGACGCGGCTTGAGACGCAGCAAGCTGCGTCTCTACAGAAATTTAGTCCCCCGAGGGCAACAGGCTCTCCTCCGGACCAGGTTCTGCGCTGTGCAGCTGCACGATCTGTTCCGAGGGGCAATCGCCCAGGATCGGCTGGCAGGCCGCGTCCGGATGTCCATGCTTCGGGCGCACCTGCGGCTTCATCTCGGCAAACTGCGCCGCTTCGGTTGAGCCGGCAAGCGCCGTCACCGACGAGGTTCCGCCTGCGATCACCTGCGTAACAGCATCGAAGTATCCCGTTCCGACGAAGCGCTGGTGCTTAACGGCTTCGTATCCGTGCTCGGCTTCGCGGCTGAATTCCTTTTCCTGCAGCCGCGAGTAGGCGGTCATGCCGGTCAGTTTGTAACCGCGCGCCAGTTCGAACATGCTGAGGTTCAGCGCGTGGAAGCCAGCCAGCGTGATGAACTGGAACTTGTATCCCATCGCGGCAAGTTCCTTCTGGAAGCGGGCGATGGTGGCGTCGTCCAGCTTGGATTTCCAGTTGAACGACGGCGAGCAGTTATAGGCCAGCATCTTGCCCGGGTATTTGGCGTGTACGCCTTCCGCGAATTGCCGCGCTTCCTCGAGGTCGGGATGCGAAGTTTCGCACCAGATGAGGTCGGCGTAAGGTGCATAGGCGACGGCGCGCGCGATGGCGGATTCAATGCCTCCGCGAATGCAGAAGAAGCCTTCGGCAGTGCGCTCGCCGGTCAGGAAGGCGCGGTCGCGCGGATCAATGTCGCTGGTCAGCAAGTGAGCGCTGTCGGCGTCGGTGCGCGCCATGATTAAAGTCGGCACGCCCAACACATCAGCCGCGAGTCGCGCTGCGACGAGCTTCTGAATCGCTTCGGAAGTTGGCACCAGAACTTTGCCGCCCAAGTGGCCGCACTTCTTGGCGGAAGAAAGCTGGTCTTCAAAGTGGACGCAGGCCGCGCCGGCTTCGATCATGGCTTTCATCAGTTCGAAGGCGTTCAGGTTGCCGCCAAATCCGGCTTCGGCGTCGGCAACCATCGGCGCGAACCAGTGGATGCCGTTCTTGCCTTCGGAGTGGTGAATCTGGTCAGCGCGGGTCAACGCCTGGTTGATGCGGCGCACAAGGTTCGGCACGCTATCGGCCGGGTACAGGCTCTGGTCGGGATACATCTGGCCGGCGTCGTTGGCGTCGGCAGCGACCTGCCAGCCGCTCACGTAGATGGCTTGCAGTCCGGCTTTCACTTGCTGGATAGCCTGGTTGCCAGTCATGGCGCCCAGCGCGTTGATGTAAGACTCGGAATGCAGCAAGTTCCAAAACCGCTCCGCGCCCTGTCGCGCCAGTGTGTGCTCGATGTGGATGGAGCCGCGAAGGCGCTCGACATCCCGCACAGTGTACGGTCGGGTGATGCCGGCCCAGCGGGGGTTGGTTGTCCAATCCATCTGTGGTCTTGAAGGTTTGCCGTTTCCGTTGTTTGCCATGATGCTTTTCCTTTTTGCCGCTTTTCGTTGGTGCGTCTTTAGGGCACTAATTTCTTAAAACGGGTCAATCTCTCCGTTCACGATCATTGCTTCGCTGATGCGCCGCGCTTCGCGGAAGGTTTCCGGGGTTCCCGGATCGCGCGCCGGGTTGGCCAGGATTTTTTCCAGTTCTTCATCGAAGAGGCGCGTGATGAGTTCCGCGCTGTGCAAAACCGGATTCCCAGAATCGTCCACGACGCGCGACTGCTGGCTGTGCTTCATGCGCTGTGCGATCATCAGACGGTAAATGCGGTCGGTGGCCAGGTCTTCCATATAGCCATCGAGCAAACTCGCGCCTTTGCCGTTCAGAACGCCATTGCGATAGCGGATGACGGTGCGCACAGCGGCGCGGGTTCCATTCAGCGTGCGCTGGCCCACACCCTGAGGAACCGGGCGCAGGTTGGGATAACGCTCGGCGTGCGGCCGGCGCGCTTGCAACTGGTTAGGCGCCGGGAATTGCGCAATGGCAATCGGGTTCTGGTCCGGGTGGCCGGTCCAGGCGCCATCCATCAGGCAATCGGCTTCGTTCTTCTTGTCTTTCTCGAGCACTGCCAGGGCGCGGGTGTTAAGTTCAGCGTCTTCGCGGCTGGGATAAAGCGCGGTCATGCCGCCGATGGCGAGCGCTCCGCGCTTGTGGCAGATTTCGGGCAGCAGTTCGCGCAGGTTCTGAAAGAACGCGACGTTGAAGGGGATGGTATTGCGGTCGGGCAAAACCCAGTCGGCATCGCTCAGATTGAAGTGAATCAGGCTGGCCATGTAGTCCCAGCGGCCAAGGTTCAATCCCAGAATGTGATCGCGCAGGTGGTAGAGAAATTCCTCCATCTGAAAGGCCAGGGGATGAGCTTCGACCAGCGCCATGCACTTGATGTAATTCCGCGGCCAGCCACGCGCCTCGGCGATGGCCTTAAACAGATCGCTCCACCAGCGCGCCTCTTCGGCCGATTCGGATTTTGGAACATAGAAACAAAGAGGATGTTTCAGCTCGGCAGGATTCACCCGGAATGCCACGCGGGCAACGTCAAATAAAGAGGCCGGTGTCAACTCCTCGCCGAAGATTCCCGCCTGATGAATGTGCAGGCCGCGAGCGCGCGTCCAGATCACGGTCGCGCTGGGTTGAATTCCGACTACTTTGTCGCGCTTCTTGTCGAAGTAGGTGAGGGTGCCGCGCAGCGCCTGCAGCACATTTTCCAGCGCGATCTGCTGGTGATCCCACTCGTTGACGGTGGAATCTTCGAAGTCGAGCATCACGCCAGGGGCGCCGGAATTCAGCATCTTGACGACAAGCTCGGCGTCATCAGCGGGCCCGGTCATCTGATTTCGCTGATCCTGGCACCATACCGGCAGCTCGATCTGCCAGCCGTTACGGGCAGCGGAGGCGGGATAGTGATGGGTGGGCTTTTCGCCGTGATGAGATCCGGCCAGAACCCGCTTTCTCTCCGCGAGCAGCGTCTGCTGCCAGGGAGCGAAGCGGCGGTGCAAGGGAGCCAGAAATTCGAGGAACTCCGCTCCCAGATCGCGCTCCGCGACAAACCCAGCGGGCGGGCGGTTCAGGTGAAACCCGATGCCGGCATCCGTTTCTATGGGCGAACTAGCCATCGTCTCTCCTAAAATTCGTGCCAAATAATGGCGGAATCAACCGCAACGCTTAGATGGGGGAATGGTCGCCTGCGTTGTAACTCTAGGCGTTATAGGCACTTCCATCGGCCTAGATGAGGAAAGCTAGACCCCGGCCAGGATGCCTCTTCCCCGCTTCCTGGCACCCAAAACAACCCCAAAGCACCCGGCGATTTTCGGGTAACCGGAGGGCACAGTCAAACGTAACGTTTTTATCATGCTGATAAGATATTGTTATCACAGACCCCGTTGTGATAACAGAGGATTGTTAGGCATAGGGACAAGGGCGCGGGCAACCATGGAAATCAGCCAAGTGGAGACATTTCTGGCGGTGGCGACCTTCGGCGGTTTTCACCGCGCCGCGGAGGCGTTACACATCTCCCAGCCGGCGGTAAGCGCCCGCGTCAAAGCGCTGGAAGAATCGCTGGGCGTGAAGTTGTTTTCCCGCTCACGCGGCGGTCTTGTGGTTTCCGATGCGGGCAGAACCTTCCGTCCTCACGCCGAGCAACTGTTGCGCACCGCATCGCTCGCCCGCCAGGCGGTTCACGAAGGGCAATCGGCCAGTGCCAGCCCGTTGCAGATCGCGGCAGCGCTCTCCATCTCAGTTTATTTCTTGCCGGATGTCCTGAAGCGATTTCAACGCGCCCACCCTAACGTGATTATCAGCATCCGCCCGGGCCATTCGAAAGAAGTTCTGGACCTGGTGTTGAACGAGGAAGCGGAGATCGGACTAGCCCGCTCGCTGCAGCATCCGGAGGTGGAAACGATCAGCTTGCGTGACGACCCTCTTTTGTTGGTGGCGCATCCGAAGCGCGGGCCGAAGCATTCCCGCCGGGCGCTGCTGGAACAAGTCGCCAGTTGGCCGTTGATTTTCTACGAGCGCGGCTCCAGCGATTGGACGCTGACGCATGGTCTGTTTCGCGCCGCCGGCTTGGTTCCGAACGTGGTTCTGGAGGTGGATTCGATTGAGACGGCAAAGCGAATGGTGGATCGCGGCCTAGGGCTTTCTTTTCTCCCGCAGCTTGCGGTGTGGCATGAGATTCGACTCCACCGGTTGTCCACAGTGAAGGTGCTGAATGCCGAGCCTCTGCGGCGAAGCCTGGACGTCATTCACCCCCGGCGGCGGCCGTTGCGTCCCGAGGCGCGGGCATTCCTGCAAATGGTGCGCGACGCGGCGAAACAAGAATCGTTGTCGGATCGAACCCTGCCAAAGACAAAGTGAACATTCACAAGTGCAAATAAGCAGCGTGCCCTGAAATTTTCTTCGATCTCCACAACTGGGACGACATCTTCACAATATCTACACAGAGAAGGCGAACTTTTCTATTGCGCTCCGATAGAGTTCAGCGGCATTCTTCAGACCGCACTCCCTGAAATTCAATGTCATTCGTCCAAGAGTCCCACGAACCGCCAGCATGGAGCGCTGACGCTGAAGGATTGAAGTGGGTGAAGTGTCCGCTGGATCTGTGGATCCCTGCGGGCTTAAAGGATTTTCAAGAAGCTTGGTTCATCAATCTGATACGCGCATCGTTAAGATCGGAAAGAGTGGGATACCTCATCCTCTGCAAAGAGGGGTGTAGTGGTTGCCGAGCTTGTCTGTGGCGGGTTGCTAATGCGCATCACCCCGAACATTTTAAGAAGCACAGTTCGTTGGTGCTGGCATGTTTCAACAGTGCACAGATCGCTGGGTGCCAGGTGCTCTTTTTT
>Ga0335078_10003420_pt1 | contig 23652 bp, 23 predicted proteins | sample Lox_Sample_32_FD_206711 | JGI IMG/M metagenome (GOLD analysis project Ga0335078, IMG submission 206711) | Soil microbial communities from Loxahatchee National Wildlife Refuge, Florida, United States - Lox_Sample_3.2 | ecosystem: Environmental > Terrestrial > Soil > Wetlands | place: USA... | reverse complement strand
ATGCGGAACTTGCTCAGGTAAAGATCCGCCGCGACAAGTTTCATGGCGATTGGAACTACGAAATCCAGCCCCGAATCCGCCACACTGACTAGTTTATTTCTAGACAGCTCCTTAGCCGCCTCGATGGTCTCTCCGTGGGTGGCGACGGCCAAGTCGGGTGCCTGCACCGCAAATCCAGCTTCGGTTTGCTCCAGCATGATTACAAATCGAATCACTCGAGCTCCGCCCGCCCCACTGGTACATCCTTTTACGGATGTACGATGGTGACGAGGAACCGGCTTGCCGGGTGCTTGAAGTTGTGATGGTGCCCGCGCACGCTGACCAAAATCCATCCAAATTGTTCGGCCAGTTTGACCCACTCCCGGCTTGAATACCGCCTGGGCATGAATCGGGCGAAATCTCATTATCCCGTGCTGCCGGGCACGGCGCCGCCTCCGAGTAGCGGACGATCCGGCCCGTGCACTCCCCCGGAAGGTAAACCCTATGCCGTTTCACGCGAGTAACCCCACAAACATGTTCCCTTGCCACCGCTTGACCCCAATGGTGCTGGGTGCCATATTTGGCGGTGTCCATACACCAGACAATGCGCACCTTTGAAATTCTGATCCTGATTGCGCTCGCGCCGCTCATCGCTGGGCTTGCCTTGCGGCCGGTGCGCCGCTCCGCCTGGCTGCGCGCTTTGGCCTGGACCGCCTTGGTGCTGGCGCTCCTGCATCTCGTCATCGAGGGATACCGATGGCAGATGATCCCAGCGTATCTTCTGATAGTTTCAGCTTGTCTGCGCACGCGAAAGGCTCGCGCCGGAGCGGCCCAAGGCTCACGTCGCCGGCCAGCCGTGCGTCTCGCTCGCGGGGTCCTGGAGATGGCGGCCTGGACAGTGGCGTTGGTCCTGGGGATGGGGAATCCTGTATTCCACTACCCCATGCCCACGGGGCCATATTCCGTGGGTACGGCGCGGCTGTATTTTTCGGATCTTTCTCGCCAGGATCCGTTTGCGCCCAATCCCCGCACGCCGCGCGAATTGCTTGTGGTTGCCTGGTATCCCGCCGATGTCGCTCCAGGCGCTCGGACGGAACGCTTTTGGCCCGACGCGCCCGCCAGCATACCGGTGGTCGCAAAGGCTTTTCACCTGCCGCCCTTCAATTTCTTGCAGCATCTGCGATTGGTCCGTTCGCACTCTTATGCCAACGCATCGGTAGCCCGAGGCCGGTATCCAGTCCTGATCTTCTCGCACGGATACCTTTCAACGCCCTGGCAGAACACCGTGCAAATGGAAGAACTCGCCAGCCACGGCTTCATCGTCTTTAGTATCGGCCACACGTACGAGAGCGCGGCGATTCCCTTTCCCGGCGGCCGCATTGCTTCCGTGAACCAGGCTCGCATGAAAGCGGCAACCGGGAATCCCTCGCGGCTGAAGGAGTTCGCCGCCCAGAGCCTGGACGTGTGGGTGGCTGATACGCGATACGTGCTCGATGAGCTGACCAGGATCGACGCGGAGCCCGGCACGCGCTTCAGCCACTGCCTCGATCTCACCCGGCTGGGCGTCTTCGGAATGTCCTTCGGCGGAGCCACTGCCGGCGAATTCTGCGCTCAGGACCGGCGCTGCAAGGCCGGAATGAACATGGACGGATTCCAGCACGGGACACTGGTCGAACGGCCGCTGGCTGTGCCTTTCTTGTACTTCGCCGCCGGAGAGAGTCCTCACGACAACGATCCGATCTACGCCGGATCGCGAAGCGATTTCTACACCATGGATGTTCGCCATGCCACGCACATCAACTTTACCGATGCCAACCTGGTGGTGCCCATCCTGAAGCATGTTGGCGTCCTGGGAGCCATCGATTCGCAACAAATGGAATCGCTCCTGAATGCATATACGCTGGCGTTTTTTCAACAATACCTCCAAGGCAAGCAGTCAGGTTTGCTAGATGGTCCACCTTCCGCAGACCGCTATCCGGAGGTCGTTGTGCGAGCGCGCAAACCTCCGGCGGCGGTGCGCCGGCTCCGTATAGATTCAATAGGCGCATCGGCCAAGCAACACGATTACCCCCGAATGCCGCCAAGGGGCGAGTGATCCTTCGCTGGACGGTGGCCGGCTTATGGGTCTACCCTACGCCGTCTGGGAGGATCAATGCCCGATTGAAACGCCACTCGAGGAAATCACCGCAGCAGCGGAATATCCGGGCCGCGCAGCGTGAGGAAGTGCGCCGTCAGAGGCGTCACCTCGTTCCCCGAACAGTCTGTGATGCCGGCGATCGCGACGCTCACAGACGCATTGTCGGGCAGGGGCGCCTGTGGGGTGACGGTGACGCCCCGGTTGTCTGCGTCGAAACTGATGCTGACGGGTATCGCCGTCAGACCGCCTGCGGCGATTTGGAGGGTCTTGGCGTTCAGGCTAAGGGGATCGATGGGTTTGCTGAAGATCGCCCGAAAGACTGCGTTATGGCCAATAGTGTAATCATCGGCCGGCGCCACCAGCGTGACCGTCGGCGAAACACCGTCTGCCGGCGTGGCGCCGCCGGCGATCGAAAAGGAGTATTGGCCCACCGAACCGGCGAAAGCCACCCCGTTGGCCCCTTGGATGCCGCTGGTCAAATTCACGCGGTAGTACGATTGGCCAGAGGCGCTCAGCGTTCGGGGATTGGGAACGAACCGGATCGTGTACGGGTCGAACAACGACAGTGTGCCATCGATCGCCAGGCTGTCGTTCTGCATCACGTAGAAGGTCGAACTATTGACGCTGGTGGCGTCGAGGGGTGCGGCGAAGCGAACGTCGATCACTGGATTGAAGCAGTCGATGGCGGATGTGTTCGCCGGGCTTATGGAGACCACCGTGGGCGCAGCTACGGCCTCGCCGGCTGCAACCGTGAACTGGGCGTAATAGTTATCCAGGCGGCTGCCGTAAATATCCGTAGCGGCATCAGTCAGGAACACCTGCACCAGCGCGCCGGCCGCGAATGGGGCGTCAGGCGTGAACTGAATGGAATGTCCGTTGGCGCTGATGTGCGTCGTTCCCGAAATGAGAATCCCATTCTGCTCCGCGTGAAGGGCGCCGGCAATGGTGGACGCATCCACGGGCGCGCTCGTAACCAGGCTGATGGAGGCGCTGGCGGGGACGCCCGTCGCGCCGTTTCCGGGACGCATGCTGACCACGGCGGGCGCGCCGGCGGGTGCTGCCAGGGCGGTGGTGAACGAACTGCGGAAATCCACCAGGCGATTGCCTGCCAGGTCGGTCACGCCGCTCGTAGCCACAAGCTCAATCGGTGCGCCGGGGGGCAGCCTGCCGGCTAGCGTAATGGTGCGGGAATCCAAGGAGCGGGTAACCCTGGCGCTGATTGATGCGGACGCGCTGGACAATCGGAGACTCGTGGCGGTTAGGGTGGCCGGATTGAGTGGCCGGTCGAACGTCAGGACGATGGGCGTGTTCGGGCCAACCGCAGTAGCGCCATCGGGCGGCGTCACGGAGGTCACGTGAGGCGCCGCCGTGTCCGTGGGCGCGGTTGTGAAGGTCGCGCTGGCCGGATGCAGGCGGTTGCCGGCGTAGACCGTCACCGAAGAGTTGGGCTCGAAGGGACTGGCGGGAGTGAACACGATCTGCGAACCGGTGAAGCTAAACCAACCAATAACTTTTGCCTGCGGGCCGCCGGGTGTCGTCAGGAATATGGCAAGGCTGTCGCTTGCGGCGCCGGTTCGCGCCGAACCCGAGCCGATCGGTTCGCTGGTATTGACGACGATGGTGCTGTTCAACGCCACGCCGCTGGCGCCATCCGGCGGCATAAACGAGATCACCGAAGGCAGCGGCTGATCGCGCGCCGTGCGCGCCTGCGGCCGCATGACCCGCGCGCTCGTCACCGGCCCGCTATCGGCGGCGCAGCCCAAATTGAGAGCGCCGTCAATTACGATCTGGATGTCCACCACATTGACCGCGCCGTCCTGGTTCAGATCGCCGGTCGCCGCTGTCGAGCCCAGGGCTTGATTGCTGATTGCCTGCACGTCCGACGCATTGGTGCTGCCATCCTGGTTGAGGTCGCACCGGCTGAAAGAACGAGGAGCCCAGGCGACGCCAAAGACGTTGTATGTCGTGCCACCGGAAGTGAAAGAGGTGAGGACTGTCCCGACGCCCGCGGAGTGCGTGAAGAAGGCCAGCCCTGTCACGCCCGAAACGGCTGCGCCCAGGGTATTGGTCCCGTTGTCGAGGGCCGCGCCGGAAATGCTCACAAGCTGCACCGTGCCGTCGGTGCTGACGGCTAGGGCTTGGCTTCCCGGGCTGAAGTCCTTCAGCGGCGTGGTGAAGATGGCGCTCGATGCCGGAAGGCTCGCCAGCGTCCGCAGGAACGCGGGGGTGATAATGCCTGCCACGCTCGGATCGGTGTTTGTCTGAATGGTGACCAGTCCTTCGTAAAGGTTGAGATTCCCGTAGCCGCCGGCCAGGAGTTGCGTGATGAAGCCGTTGGTCCCCTCGTTGCTCAGCACGAACGTCTCTTCGCCGCTGAACGCAATGCCGAAGACGTTGTAAGTGTTGCCGTCCGACGTGAACGACGTGATCGTGCCGGACAGGAACTTGGTGCTTCCTACTCCGTTAATGTTCGAGACCAGTGTGGCGATCCCGGATTTGCCCTGATAGCTTGCGCCGAAAATGCTCACCGTTTGAACGGAGCCGTCCGTGCTGATGGCCAGCGCCTGACTTCCGGGGCTGAAGCCGCTCAGTGGCGTGGTGAAGATGGCGCTCGATGCCGGAAGGCTAGCCAGCGCGTTCATGAACCCTGTCGTAATAATGCCGGCAACGCTCGGGTTGGTGTCGTTCCGAATGGCGACCAAAGCCTGATAGACGTTGTAATTCCCGTAGCCGCCCGCCACCAATTGCGTCACCAGCCCGTTTGTCCCCTCATTGCCCAGCACAAAGGTGCTGGCGGTGGTAGTCGTGGCGATGACGCTGTTCCGCAGCACGCCTCTGGCGCCATCCCCGCGCGCGGTGCGCGCCTGCGAGCGCATGACCCCCGCGCTCGTCACCGGCACGCTATCGGCGGCGCAGCCCAAATTGAGAGCGCCGTCAATTACGATCTGGACATCCACCACGTTGACCGCGCCGTCCTGATTCAAATCGGCGGTAGCCGCTGTCGTGCCCAGGGCTTGATTGATGATCGCCTGCACGTCGGACGCGTCGGCGCTCCCATCGTGGTTGAGGTCGCACCGGCTGAAGGAAGGAGGGGCCCAGGCGACGCCAAAGACGTTGTATGTCGTGCCACCCGAAGTGAACGAGGTGAGGGCTGTCCCGACGCTCGCGGAGTGCGTGAACAGCGCCCGTCCCACGCCCGCAATCTCCGAACTCAGGGTGGCGGCGCCGGCGGCGTAAAAGGCAGCGCCAGAGATGCTCACATTCTGCACGGTGCAGTCGTCGCTGATCGCCACGGCCTGGCTCCCGGCGTTGACGTTCTTTAGCACCGTTGTGAAGATCGCGCTCGTTCCCGAACATTGCCTCAGCGCATTGAGGAACGCGGGCGTGATCATGCCGGATACGCTCGGGTTGCTGTCGGCGAGGATCTGACCCAGCGTCTGGTAGAGGTTGAGATTTCCGTAGCCGCCGGCCAGCAACTGCGAGATGAAGCCGTTCGCCCCCTCGTTGCTCAGGACAAAGGTGTTGGCGCTGCCCGGCATCCAGGCGACGCCGAAAACGTTGTACGTGGTTCCATCCACGGTGAACGACGTGAGGGCCGTCCCGACCCCCGCGGAGTGGGTGAAGTAGGCCAGTCCCACGCCCGTGAAAGTCGCGCCCAAGGTGTTGGTCCCGTTATCCAAGGCCCAGCCGAAGATGCTCACCACCTGCACCGTGCCGTCGGTGCTGACGGCGATGCCTTGGCTTCCGAAGTTGATGTTCTTGACCTTCGTCGTGAAGATCGCGCTCGACGCCGGCAGGTTCTCCAGCGTTCCCAGGAACGCGGGGGTGATGATGCGGGCAACGCTCGGGTCCGTGTTTGCCTGAATCGCGACGAGTGCTTGGTAAAGGTTGGCATATCCGTAGCCGGCGGCGAGCAGTTGCGTGACAAAGCCGTTGCTCCCCTCGTTGCTCAGCACGAACGTGTCAGCGCTGGCGGCCACCATCGGGGACGCCATGACGCACAGGCCCAAAAGGAGAAGCGGCAGCAATACGCCGGGCCGCCGCGACCGCAGCGCTCTGCCGCACAGAACCCGCCGCACCCGTTCCACGGCCAGACACAGCGATCCAGCCGTAAGAAATAGGAACTTCGCGTGCCGCTTCATCCTCGCCTCCGAAATTCCGGCCGGTGTCCCACGGGCGCACCAACTTGTTCTCGCCTGAATTCCAGGTTCGGCTGAGTATAGGACAAGGTCGTCCGAAAAAGAACGGTTGGCAGGCTATTAGCATGCTAAACTTGTTTCGTTCCAGGATGTTGCGAGCCGTCCGCTGGATGCGGCTCCAGCACGGTCCGGCGCCGTCCGCGGCAGGGCTTTCGGGACATGTTGAAGACCTCACCATCGAATTCAGCGGCAGAGCCGGAGGTTGCCGCTGTTCGGAGCTGCCTGGAGCAGGTCTTGCGATCGCCGGCATTCGCCTCCGCACCGCGCCTCGGAGCTTTTCTGCGTTTCATCGTCGAGGAAACCATCGCGGGGCGCGAGGATTCCCTCAAGGAGACTACGGTCGCGGTCCGCGTGTTCGGGAAAACGGTGGATTTCGACCCGCGCTTCGATTCCGTGGTCCGCGCCCAGGGGACGCAATTGCGGCGCCGGCTGCGGGAGTACTACGCGACACCGGAGCAGCAGGACACGGTGGTCATCGAGGTGCCGCCGGGTTCGTATGTCCCCGTGTTCCGGCGCCATCCTGGGCCAGCCAGTGAAGCCGCAATCCGCGGAAAGCGTCGCTGGCGGGCGGTGGTGGCTGCGTGCGCGATGATGGCCGCGGGACTCGCACTCTGGTGGTTTCTGCCCGGTCTGCACCGGCAGACGCCCTCGCTGGCTATTCTGCCCTTTCTGAATCTCGATGAGGGCTCGGGAAACGAACATGTCGGCGACGGCCTGGTGGAGGATCTGACCACCGGCCTGTCGCAGTCCTCGGGTCTGCGTGTGGTGGCGCGCACTTCAGCTTTCCAGTTCCGCGGCAAGGGTGAGGACGTGCGCCGGATCGGTCGGGAACTGGGCGTCGGCGCGGTGCTCGAAGGCAGCGTGCGCACCGGGGCCGGCAGAATCCGCGTCACCGCCCAGTTGGTGGACGCCGGGACCGGGTATCATCTTTGGTCCAACAGCTACGAGCGGGATCTGGCGCGGGCGCCGGAGGTGGAGCGCGAAATCGGCAGCGCCGTGCGCCGGGCCCTGCGCGTGGGGGGCACGGCGGCAGATCACGGCCACGCTTCCGGCCACGTCCCCCCGGCGGAAGCGCTGGACGCGTATTGGCGCGGGCGGCACATATTGGACGACTGGGAGAGATTTCCCGAAAGTGTTTCCTTCTTCGAGCGGGCGGTAAGGCTGGATCCGGGGTTCGCGGCGGCGTGGGCGGCATTGGCTCAAGTGCACGCGGGCCGGGCGTTCCAGGAGGTTGGGCCGGTCGACGAGGAAGCCGCACAGGCCCGGGAAGCGGCGGCCAGAGCCCTGAAACTGGACGACACGCTGGCGGAAGCGTATGCCGCGCTGGCACAGATCGACTACGCCTACGGACACGATTGGGCCGCCAGCGAGCGGGGCTACCGCCGCGCATTGGAGGTGAACCCCAACAACGCCCGTGTGCGCCGGAGCTACGCGCTGGCGCTGACCTCGCAGGCGCGCTTCGCGGAGGCCCTGGCGCAACTCAAGTTGGCGCAGCAAAGCGATCCGCTGGGCGCCATCAACGACAACGTGCTGGCAGCGATCCTGTTTTGCGCACGCCGCTACCGCGAAACCATCAGCGAGGTGCGCCGCCATCTTCAGATGGATCCGGACTATGTCCTGGCCAGGTTCACCCTCGCCAGTTGTGAGGCTGAAGAGGGCAAGCTGGACGAGGCGATTTCCGAGTACCGGAAAGTTCTGGAGCGCGGGCGCGCGACCGAGGTTTTGGGCCGCCTGGGCAATGCGCAAGCCCGCGCCGGACGTCTTTTGGACGCTCGCGCAACGATGGCCGAACTGGAGCACATCCAGCAGACCGAGAAGATCGCGGCGGTGGCGCTGGCCAGGGTCTCTGTCGGACTGGGCGAAAAACGGCGGGCCATCGAGTGGCTGGGTGAAGCAGCCGCTGGCCATTTGACGGATGTGGCCTTTATCGGCGTGGACCCCGCATTCGACCCACTGCGGCGGGAGCCGGGTTTTCAAGCCCTTTGTGCGCGCCTGAGCCTGCCATCGCATCCGTAGATCGGACCAGCCACGCGGGGTGAAAAGGGCTTCAGTCCGATAAAGCCATCGACCCATTCACACCATTGCGGGCTCCTCTGCGACCTCCCGGCGTGAAAGCCGTCGTTCCGGGCCATATCCTGCCTGGTCGTCAAGGAGCTGGCTCTGGAGCCATATCGATTCTCGACCCGCCGAAGATCCTGTATGCGCTCCACGTTTCGGACGCAGTTCCGCCTCCGCCTCTATCCTATTGCGCCATCCGCTTCTCCAACTCCGCCTGCTCCATCCCCGCGATCTCCACCACCTTCGTCCGCGAAGTGGCCCCCATCAATATCCTGACGCGCGACCGCGGCACACCGGCGAGTTCCGCAAAGAACCGGATGCACTCTTCATTCGCCTTGCCTTCCACCGGCGGTGCCGCCAAATCGAGTTTCCACGCATCGCCCAGCCTGCCGGAAATCCCTGGCCGCCTGGCTCGCGGATGCACCTTCACCGTGACACGCGCCATTCCACCTTGGCCCTCAAGTTCGCCACCCCCGCCGCCACGCGTGTGTCCACCACGTCGAAGGCGATGGCGTCGTCCAGCCAGTCGTGGCTCGATCCGTCGGCGTTCTGCGTCGCCACGGTCAGCGTGTACGATTGCGGCGTCAGCCAGCACTCGATGGCGAAATCCACTTCGAGCTCGTCACCCGGCTGGAAGCTACCGAGCGCGGCGCGCTCGATGCGGGTATTGGTGCCATAAACGTCCATCCCGATGCGCGTGCGGATCAAGATGCCGACCATGGGATCGGTGCGGGCCTGATGGAATCGCGAACGTACGCGCACGGTGACCGGTTCGCCGCTCGCCACCGAAAGCGCCGGCTCGCCGCGCGAATTGAGCAGTTCCACGTCGAGAATTTCGCTGGCGCCATCGCCATGCCGGAAACTGGCGCGAATGCGGTCTTCTTTCCGCTCGCCCGGATCCTGCTTTTCGAGCACCAGCCCGATATAGCGATTGATCACGTCGCTCGGCCGCCCCTCCGCCTCGATGCGGCCGCGATACAGCAGAATCGCGCGATCCGAAAGCTGCTTCACCAGGCCCAGATCGTGGGAGACGAACAGCACCGTGACTTTCCGCTCGCGCAATTCCTGAAATTTGCGCACGCAGCGGTTGGCGAATACCGCGTCGCCGACAGCCAGCGCTTCGTCCACGATGAGAATCTCGGGGTCCACATGAATCGCCGTGGAAAACGCCAGCCGCACATACATGCCGCTCGAATATTCCTTTACCGGGCGCTCGATGAACTCGCCGATTTCCGCAAACGCCTCGATCGAGGGCATCGACTTGTCGATTTCCGCGCGGCTCAAACCGAGCAGTTCGCCGTTCAGATAAACGTTCTCGCGTCCCGTGAATTCCGGGTTGAATCCGGCGCCCAATTCGAGCAATGCCGCGATGCGGCCGCGCGTCACCACGCGGCCGGTGGTGGGTTGCAGGATTCCGCTCACGATTTGCAGCAGCGTGCTCTTGCCGCACCCGTTCGGCCCCACCAGGCCGAGCATCTCGCCGCTCGCGACTTCAAAGCTGATATCGCGGAGCGCCCAGAAATCGGTGTGGCGCGGCCTGGCGCGCGGCAGCATTTCGTGCAGCCGGTCCACCGGGCGCCGGTAAAGCCGATAGAGCTTGGAAACGTTCTGTACGAGAACCAAATTCGATGATACAACGCACCTCCGTGGAAATTCCTTTGGACATTCCATAGGAGCCGTGGTAAGCTTCCTTTTGAATGTCCAAAGAAGCTAAAACCGGGATCCTCCAGGGCACGCTCGACCTGATGGTGCTGCAGACGCTGGATGCCTTGGGCCCGCTGCATGGGTACGGCATTGCCAGGCGCATAGAACAGGTGAGCGAATCGGTCCTCGAATTGAACGAAGGCACGGTCTACACGGCGCTATTGCGTCTCCAGCAGCAGGGCGCCATCCGCTCGGAATGGGGTACGTCGGAGAACAAGCGGCGGGCGCGCTTCTATTCCATCACCGCCCGCGGCAAAAAGCTGCTCGCACGAGAGACGGAAGACTGGCAGCGCATTGCGGGCGTGATCGGCCGCCTGTTGCGCCTGGCCGATCAGAAGGCGGCGCCATGAGCCGGCTTTCGAAGCTCCGCTACCTGCTCCAATCGCGCCCCTCGCGCCGGGCATTCGACGAAGAGATCGAGAACCACGTTCCCCCATCGGTTTCACCAGCCCTCGCGCGCTGTTGATCAGCTTCGTCCGCGTCGCCATCAATTCCGCCCGCCCGCGGATCACCGCCAGGTCCGCTTGCGCTTTCCCCCCACGGTGCCGGATCGGCGCCAGCAGCTTCGGGTCTACCCGCGCCAGCCGCGCCAACTGCTCCGCATCCATCCGGTCGTTCTTGCGGATGTTCTGCGTGATCAGCTTCACCTTCCGCGCATTGGCCACAATCACTTCGTGCCCCAACTCCGCTAAATGTCGGCTCACCCACGGCGAGTGTGTTCCTGCCTCCAGCGCCATCCGGCTCCCCACCATCTTGGCGTCTAACCCGATCGTCAGCCTCTGTTTGCCTGCCCGCTGGCGCCGTTGTCGGTTCGTCGGTGCTTTCCTGCGCGCCGGTCGAGTGTGTCTAATTGGGAGTTTTCCGCTCCCGCCAAGGGAGGCCGGCCTTCTCATTCCATCTCATTCGCGACCGCTACTGAAGCGCCATGACGCGCGGCTCACCGCCGCTGACGAAAATGGCGGGGGCTTAGCGGCTTCTGCGCGCTCAATCGGTTGGAGCAGGGTGGGTGGTGGCGGTTCCAGCGGCCAATCCCTTTTTTCAGGGGAGCCGTCACCGCCAGGGAGCGGTGCAGTTTCTGAGCCCGGAACATGTCGCGGCACTAAGGATTTAGCCCATTCGGCCGATAAGTACCTAGCAGGCCTCATGATCCGGCTTACACGCCTTAACCACGTACCGATGGTGCTGAACTCCGACCTCATTGAGCACATCGATGTCACGCCGGACACGGTGATCACCTTGACCACCGGGCAGATTCTGCGGGTTCGCGAGACGGCCGAGGAAGTTGTCCAGCGCATTGTCGAATTCCGCCGGAGGATTTTCGCCGCCCCGGCGGAGACCGCGCTCGCACGCGAACTGCCGGAGGAACTGGACTGATACCCCATGGCTAATGCGCCTCCCAAAACCGCACCGAAATCCGCCTCACCTGGTCCCAAGCAGTCAAAACCGGCGGGTATCAGGCCGGATTTTGCCACGATCGGTGGAATTGCGGTCGCGCTGACCGGCATCCTGGGCGGGTTGCTGCTCGAGAAGGGCAGATTGCAGGATGTGGCGCAGATGACCGCGGCGATGATCGTGCTCGGGGGCACGCTGGGAGCGGTCCTGGTGACTACCCCGCTCGCCGTGTTTGTCCGCGCGTGCAAAGCTCTGGGAGGGGCGTTCTTCGAACAGGGCGACTCCTCGTCTGCTATCGTCGATTCCCTGATCCGCTATGCCACCATGGCGCGCAAGAACGGCATTGTAAGCCTGGAAACCGAAGCCGCGTCGATTCAGGACCCATTCCTGCGCAAGGCTTTGAACCTGGCGGTGGATGGCACGGACCTTCAAGAGCTTCGCAAAATGATGGAACTGGACAACAACCTGAGTGAGATGGCCGGCGAGTCCCTGGCCAAGGTGTGGGAAGCTGCCGGCGGATACGCACCCACCATCGGAATCATCGGCGCCGTCTTGGGGCTGATCCAGGTGATGAAGCACTTGGAAGACATCGCAGCCGTCGGCCACGGGATTGCCGTCGCATTTGTGGCAACGGTTTACGGTGTAGGGTCGGCGAATATCTTTTTTCTGCCGGTGGCCAATAAGCTGCGTGGCCGCACGCGCGCGGCTGCCATGATGCGAGATTTGGCTCTCGAGGGGGTGATGGGCATTGTAGAAGGTTTGAACCCCACGCTGCTGCGCACCAAACTCGAGGCTTACACGCAGGATTCTCCCCGGCCGGCCAAAAGCAAACGTCCCGGAGCCGTGGCCAAACCGGCGCCATCCGGCCAACCGGCAACGGGAGGAGGTTAGATTCCGCGATGCCGCGCAAACCGAGCGCCTCTCATGAAAATCACGAGCGCTGGCTGGTGTCCTACGCCGATTTCATTACCCTGCTGTTCGCTTTTTTCGTGGTGATGTTCGCCACCACCCAGGCGGATAAGAGCAAAGCCAAGGCAGTATCGGACTCGGTGAAAGACGCCCTGGAACACGGTCAGTTCAGCAACACGCTCTCCACGGTTTTGGGCCGCGGCAAACATGACAACAGCAAGCCGCCCGCCGTAAAACTTTCGGAGAACCTGCCGCCACAGAAGGCTCCCGCGCCGCCGCCCGCCGATCTCGCGAAATCGCTGGCAACGCTCCAGCACGGGTTGGACACGGAACTCAAGGCCGGCAAAATCGGGCTCAAACTGGAAGGGCGTGGGCTCGTAGTCAGCCTGCGGGAAGCCACGTTCTTCGCCTCGGGAGACGATACCATTTCGCCCGGCAGCGTGCCGATTCTGGCCAAAATCGCCGCCGAAATCCAAGGGTTCGGCAATCCCGTACGTCTGGAAGGTCATACCGATTCCCAGCCCATCCACAATTCCCGTTTTCGCAGCAATTGGGAACTGTCGGCGGCGCGCAGCATCGCCATGCTGGAACTGCTGGAGCAGAAATTCGGCATTGCCCCGGAGCGGTTGTCGGTGGCCGGCTATGCGGAGAACGCGCCGGTGGAGAGCAACGATACCGAAGAGGGGCGGGCGCGCAACCGGCGCGTGGATCTGGTGATTCTCTCGGATGACGCCATGAAATCGGAGCCGGCCAACGAGAGCATTCACCCGGCGAAATAGCTACAGGCTCGTCCGAATGGAAGAACGCGGCGGGGCGGGCGGGGCGTCGTATTGTTTGGCCGCGTGGATGCAATCGAGCCGGGTCTGCGCATGCGCCCGCGCGCACAATGCCACCCGTTTCGCCCAATTGAGAAACTCCCCCGCTTCCGCCAGGCGCGCCCGTGTGCAGGTTCCGTGCCCGATCTCGTCCAGGATCCCCGCGGCGTAAACTTCCCAGAGGCGCAGTACGGCGGGCCAATCTCCCGCCGCCACCGCTTTGCGCATATCGTCGGTTCGCCCGGTCTCCATATCTAATAGCCGTTGGCGAACATCTCGTTGCTCGTCTGTTCGGCCTGGAACACGCTGTTCATGTAATTGTATTGCTGCTGCATGAGCTCGATCGACGCATCGGCCTGCGCCATCTGGGTGGTGAGGTTGGTAGCGAGTTGATTCACCGCGTCCTGTTTTTGCGTGATGGTATTGCCCAGGGCGGTAATCTGCGACTGGAGCGACGACTCGGCGGTCGGCATTAGCCCCGTGCCGGCGGCTTCGACGTAATCCATCGCATTGGTGGCCGCTTGCAGGAAGCCGCCGCCAGTGGCGGAGCCGAGGAACGCCACCACGCCCGCGGTATTTCCCAGGTCTGTGGACATCATGGTCAGCGGGCTGTAGGTGAGGGTGCCGTCATCGTTCAACGTGAATCCGAGATCGGCCATGGAGATCGAACCGGAAGCCGAACTGTAGTACGTGGACATTTGCGCGAGCGCCTGCGAGAGGCTGTAGACGATGCTTTGACCCTGCAGCGGGCCGCCCGACTGGCCGTATTGTTTGGCTAATTCCGCCACCACGGAGTTGTACGCGTCGGCAAACCCGGAAAGAGCCGTGCTGAGCGTGGATATCGATTGCGTCACGGTGACATCCGTGGCGCCGGTGCCCGTCAAAGTGAGGGTGGTGCCGGCGGCGATCTGCACCTGGCGCGACGCGCTCGAAACCGTCGTGCCCGAGTTGTCCACCTCGTACTCCGCCAGCGATCCCGCCGGTCCCTGGTTCTGGAGATCGAAGGCGGTGCTTCGCGTGAGCTGCGGGCTGTCTCCGCTCCCCGTGTTGTCGATCAGTTGAATCCGATAATCCGGGGCGCTGGCCGTGCCCACGTCCACGACGGTAGCGGTCACCGGACTGCCGTCCAGAGCATTGATGGCGGCGGCCACCCCGGCAGCGCTGTTGTCGTCCACGGTGAACGTTTGCGTATTGTCGCCAATGGTGAGAGTGTATTGCGTGGAATCTCCCGAAGGATCCGGCGTAGGATCCCAAGTCCAGGAGGTTTGGCTTACCGCGGATCCGGCGGCGGTAGGGGTCTCCTGGTTCTGAAGACTGTCGCCATTTGAATCCTGGAGATCGATATTGGCCACGCTCGCACTGGCGGCCTGCAACTGGATGCGCTCGTCGGGGCTGTCCGCGGTTCCGAGGTTCACCACGGTGGCCTGAACCGGATTGCCGGAAATGGCATTGATGGCGGCCGCCACGCTTTGCGCGCTGTTGTCCGTGGGATTGATGGTGTAATCGGTGCCGTCCACGACCAGGGTGTAAGTTGAAGGGCTGCCCGAGGAGTCCCAGGTATTGGCCGTAAGGCTGGTGGCGTAGCCGGTGGCAGCGGCTTGCGAGCCTTGCAGGTTGGCGCCGGCCTGGGCCTGAATTTCCAGGTTCATGGGGCCGAGATTGGCGCTCTGGAGCGAGATGCGATAGTCGGGGCTGCTGGCCGAGCCGACGTTTACCGCGGTTGCCTGCACCAGGTTGCCGTATTGGGAATTAATGGTGGCAGCGACCGAAGCGGCGCTGTTGTCGGAGGGGGTAAAACTATAGGTGTTGTCTCCGATCACGAGATTGTAGCTGGTGTTGCCGCTGGAAGGCTCGGCAGCGTCCACCCATGTTGCGCTGGTCAGACTGGTGGCGTAAGTTCCGATGTTCGATACGTTAACCGAATAATAACCTTGCGCCGCGCCGTCTCCCAGGGTCACACTGGCCACCGATGGGTCCGAGACATCGCCGTTCATACCCGATCCGCCCAAAGCGCTCGATATGTTTTGAATGGCCGTTTGGATGGCGGTGAAATCGGTATTGAGGGTGGATAGCTCGGTGGATTGATTGTTGAGAGAGGATTGCTGGTTCTGGAGAATTTCGATGGGGAGCGAGGCAATGGAAACCGAACGGCCAATCACCTCTTGCAGTTGCTGCGAATAGGTGCTGAGGCCCGCAAAGTAGTCCGTGCTTCCCGAACTGCCAGCGTTGCTCGAGCTGGCGTCGCTTGTGCTGTTGCTCGCGGGGAGCGCTGCGTTTGCCAGGCTGTTGGCACTGGAGAGAATGCTGCTGATGCTTCCCATAATCCGCCTGTTGGACTATCGTCCGATCGGGATCAGAGCTTTAGGCCGGCGGGGGGGCCCGGGGCCCGGGGCGCCCCCGAACCGGGCGCGCCGCCGGATGGAGGGTTTAGAGTTAGCCCTTGAGCAGCGAGAGGACTGCCTGAGGAGCGGAATTGGCCTGCGCCATGGCGGCAATAGAAGCCTGTTGCAGCGTCTGCGCCTTGGTCAGGTTGGCCGCTTGCTGGGCGATATCGGCGTCGCGAATTTGCGATTCCGCGGCCGAGAAGTTGGTGATCTGCGAGGTCGCCAGGTTGATGGCGTAGTTCAACTGGTCCTCGCCCTTGCCGATGGCGGCCTGCGCGCTGCCGAGAGCCTGCACCGCGCTCGAAACCGCGGAAACCGCGGAGGTTGCACCCGACAGCGTGCTGATATCGGCGGTACTGCCGGTTCCCACCTGCAACCCCGTCATGGCGGCGCCGATGGCCTGGGGCGCCGCGTTGGACCCGCCGGTGGTAGCTACGGTGGCCATTTCAGCGCTGGTAACACCTTCAAGGGCGGTGGTATCTTGAGCGTCAGATCCCACACTCACACTGAAGCCGGGCACGGTGCTGATGAAGTTAAACGTAGCGGCGCCGGTGGAGACCGCGGCGATTTGCTGGAGCGTGGAATTGCCGGAATTCTGTAGCGCCTGGTTGATCGCCGTGAGGGTAGTAGCGAGACTCGTGGTATTGGCTGCGGTGAGGTTCACGGTGACGCTGTTCTGAGAGCCCGCGTTGATCGTGACGGTCTGCGTGGTCCCGATCGTAATTGCCTTTTGCCAGGTCAGATCCGCCTTGGTGTTGGCGGCGCCGCCGGTGCCTGCGGTAGCCAGCGTGTTGGAACCGCCGGCGACTTGCGTGGCGAAAGTGGCGCTTCCCTGCGGGGCGCCAGCCGTCGCATCGAAGTTACCCATCAGGGCGTTCGATGTCAAGTCGCCCGCCGTCACCGAGAAAGCGGCTTTGCTCGAAGTGAAGGCAAGCTGCTGTCCGCCGTTGGCGTTGGTGACGACCGATGCCTTGATGCCAGCGGCTGCGAACGCCTGTTCGGCGGCGGTGTTGCCCTGTCCGGCGGCTGCGAGCGCAGCGTTGATATTACTCACCAGGTTGTCGATATCGGCGGCGCTGCCGTTGCCCGCCGTACCGGTTACGCCGGCCAGGTTCACCGCCACTGAGGTGCCCGTGAACCCGGGACCGCTGAAGTTGAACAGCGTTGTACCCGCATTCGCTTCCCCAGCGACGTTGGCGGCGTTATTCAGAACGGCGTTCACACTGGAGGCGCTGGACAACCCCAGGTCGTAGTTCGCGCCGGTGGCCTGCACCGCACTCAGTCCCAGACTTTGGGCGTCCACCGTCGAATTGGACAGATTGACGGCTACCGTGCCGTTGGTGAGAGTCCCAGCAGCCGAAGTGCCCGATCCACCACCCAGGTAGACGGCCAGATTCGAGGCGAACGTGCCACCGGTGTTCAGGCCGATGGCCTGCGCCTGGCGATTGATTTCCTGAATGTCCGTCTGGAATTCGTTGTTCAGAGTGGTGCGGTCACCCGTGAAGGATGACGAGGCCGATTGCGTCGCCAGCGATTGGAGACGGTCGAGAATCTGCGAAATGTTGCTGATACCGCCATCCATGATCTGGAGCTGCGCTACGCCGTCGTTGCCGTTGGACACGCCCTGCGTCACCTGCGCGACGTTGTCGCGAAGTTGGTTCGCTACCGCCAGGCCGGCGGCGTCGTCGCCCGACGAATTGATGCGATAGCCAGACGTCAACTGCTGAATGGTCTGGCTCATGAATTGGTTGTTCACGTTCAGGTTCTGCTGAGCGGTGAGGGAGTTTACGTTGGTTTGGATAGAAAGCATTTTGAATTCCTTTCAGTTTTCGGCTCCGGCTTCTTGCCGGACACTTCCCTCATCGGACGGGGCGGATAAAGTATGAGCCGCGGGAACGAGTTGCGAAAGAATCTCGGCCAAAATGGCCGGCGACGGCGCTTGCGCGGCGGCGTGATTCTCTTCGCTCACCATTTTTACTTCCTGCGCCAGCACCGCCATTTCCCGCGGCGCGCGAATTCCCACCTTTACGCGGGAACGGCCGATGTGCGCGATCACAATTTCAATATCGTTGCCGATCAGGATGGTCTCACCCTGCCGCCGCGACATGATCAGCATGCCGCCCCCCTCCCTGGAAACAATGGATGCTGGTGCGAATAGCCCGACTCCGGGCTCACTGCCTGCACGGCCTGGTAGTTCTTCAGGTTCACCACCACCGGCGCCAGCAGATTGGCCGTCGTGCCGGATGGCCGGATGGACAGCACCGCGAGACACAGAACGTCACTCCCGATGCGCGGCTGCCGGTTGGCCGGAAAGTCCAGAATCTCGAGATCCGGCCCGGTGACATGCAGCCGGTACTGCGGATCTACCACCCAGATGGGGAGGGTAGTAAAGCAAAGCGCGGGATCTTCCAGGCTTTGCAGAAACACGATGGGGGCGGTTTGCGGCTTCTGTACGGGGACAAACCGGCGCCGCTCGTCGAATCCGGGAAGCCCGTTGGGAAACTCGAAAATGGATTCCGGGGCGTAGGAGATGGTTCCAAAGTTGGTGGTCTCGATTTCAGGCATGCAGTCTCACTACCCGCGTGATCGGCGGATGGGCCGCGGAAGTTTAGTCCGATTCCGTTCTGCGCTAGAATCAACTTCGAATGCGCTCACGACGAATCGCGTGCCTCCTGCTGGGATTGTGGATGGGCGCGGGCCTGTGGATGGTGTGGGTGGCGGCGGACAACACGGCCTCTGCGAACCGGTTGCTGCTGGCCCCCAACGCTTATGCCGCGGACTACCTCAAGACATTAGGGCGCGCGCAACTCACTCCCCTGGCGCATTACCTGGCGGGCGAGCAGAATCGCTCCCTTTTCGAGACCTGGGGCGTGGTGCAGATCGTTTTCGGCGGCCTGTTTTTCGCTCTGCTGCTGTTCGGCACGCGCTTGGGCAAATTCCCGCTGGCGCTGGCGCTGGTCATGTTTCTGATCGTCATCGGCGAGCGCGTGGCGATTGCGCCGGGCATGGAGCTGGTGGCGCGGCACACCGATTTCAACCCCGCTCCTTCGGGCCGCGCGCAATTCGCCAACGAGGCCCTCGATTTCGGGTACACCATGGCCGAATGGGCGAAGTTCATTCTGGGCGCGGCGATGGCGGCGGTCCTCATCTGGCACGAACGCCGGCGGTCATTCGACGCCCGGAAGCAGGTCGACCTGATCGATAAAGCCGATTACCGCCATATCGATCGGTGATTGCGGGCGCCCCACGGCGGTCATGGCGCTGAATCCTTCGGTAACCAGCAGCACGCGGTCTCCCACCCCGGCATCCACCGCGTCGAGCGCCACCACGGCATCGCCGCGGTCGCTGCCGTCGAGATTGAGGGGCTGCACCAGCAGCACTTTCCGGCCTTGGTGGCTGGCGTGCTTCTGCGTCGCCACCAGTTCGCCGATTACGCGCGCGATCAGCATTTCCACGCCTTCATTTACGGACCTTCTTGTGCACCGGATGGCGCGCGCGCGCCGGCCGCGGAGGGCGCTTGACGTGGATGGAATCCACGATTCCCACGATGGTGGTATCCGCCGGGACCTCGGCCGGCAGGAAAGGAAAGCTGGCCTCTCTGCCGCGCACGCAGTACACGATCTCGCCGGCGCCCGCGCCGGTGGCGTCGAGGCATACCACGCGTTTTCCGGTGGGCTGCATTTCGGGAGTCAGCGGCTGGACGATCAGCATTCTCTGTCCCACCATGGCGGAATTCTTGACGGTCGCCCAGACGCGGCCGACTACGCGTCCGAGGTACATAATTCAATCCAACTGGATCTCGTCGACGATGCCGACGATGGCGTTATCGACCGGCGTATCCTTGCAGCCCTCGGCCATGCGCGCCGAACTGCCGGCGACGGCGATTACCCGCTCGCGGTACCCTGCGCTCACGGTATCGACGGAGACCACGTATCCGGCTTCATCCTTGCCATCGGCGGAAATGGGTTTGAGGACAAGCAGTTTCTTACCTTCCAGACGGGGATCTTTCCGGGTAGCGACAACCGTGCCCACCACGCGCGCCAGGATCATGACAGCCCCGGTTCCAGCTACTTGCCGGCGGTCTGCGCCTGCGACTTGCCGATGGGCAGAACGTCTTCCAGGCTCGAATGCGGCCGCGGGATTACGTGCACCGCGATCAGTTCGCCCACCCGGCGCGCGGCGGCGGCGCCGGCATCGGTGGCCGCGCGGACCGCTGCCACATCGCCGCGCACCAGCGCGGTCACGTAGCCCGACCCGATCTTCTCCCAGCCCACCAGATTCACTTTGGCGGCTTTTACCATGGCGTCGGCGGCCTCGATCATGGCCACCAGCCCGCGTGTTTCAATCATTCCCAGCGCTTCACCCATCGTGTGCTCTCCCAGCTAAATGTCATCCGCGCGCTTTCAGGGCCTCGTCCACCAGCCCGATCAATTCCGAGCGCGTCACAAAAAACCGTTCTTCGCCGCCCACTTCTTCCGCCGCCACCGGGCAGCCGGGCTCTCCGCTACTTCGCGCCTTCACGCCATACCGGGTCCGCGAATCCAATAGCTTGTCCACTTCTCCGCGGGGCAGCACTTTGGGTCCGCCCAATAACTCCGCCACCAATTGAATGCGGGCGAAGTGCTCCATGGTCTCCATGCGGAAGTATGCCTTGAAGACGTCCTCACCGTAGCAGACCGCGCCGTGATTCGCCAGCAGGATGGCGTCGTGCTTGGGAATCAGCGGCAACATGGGTTCGGTGAGCGCGGGAGTGCCCGGCAAACCGTAGTCGGCCAGCGGAATGCACCCGAGCCCGATCACCACCTCCGGCAGCAGTGCCAGGTTGAGCTCGCGCCCGGCGGTGGCGAAACCCGTCGCCACCGGGGGGTGGGCGTGCACCACGGCGCGGATATCCGGGCGCATCTCATAAATCTTGGCGTGCATGGCGAATTCGGTGGTGCGCTCGGCCCGCCCGGAGATCTTGTTGCCTTTCAGATCGACGATGATGAGATCGTCGACGTGCATCATTCCTTTGGATACCCCTGTCGGCGTCGCCAGGATGCGGTCGGCATCCAGCCGGATGGTGATATTGCCGTCGTTCGCCGCTACCCAGCCCTTCTGAAACACCAGCCGGCCGATCTGGCAAATGTCCTCGCGATATTCGCGCTCCGTTTTCACCATTGCGGGATCTTCGATTGTAGCAAACATGCCGCAGTCACTCGGGATTGGTGGCATGGAAAGCCTTGGCAAAGCGGTCGATCAGATCGTCCGCCGATTCCGCGCAGGCGGTGGTCAGGATTTTGGGTTCGGCCAGCAGAACGCTCTCCACTTCCCAGGTTTGCGTGGAGGTTCGGAGGTTGCGATCGCGGGAAAGCAGCACCGGCTGGTAGAGGCCCACGGTCATGGAGAGCGCCAACGGCCCGCGGCCGGATCGGACCCCGGTGATGCGCAGGCCGAGGAACTCCATGGCGCCGGGATCCACCTTGATGCGATCGCTCGAAAGCCGCGCCAGCATGCGCGTCAGCACCAGGTCGCGGGTGACGCCGAACTTTTCGACTTCCGGATCGATGACGTCGATCACCACGCCGACCGCCTTCAGGCCTTTCAACGTGGCGCGGTCGATGGGCGCGTCTCCCGCGGCATGTGTGAACGGCGGCACGAGGGCGAGGGCGAGCAGGACGATTCGGCGATCCATGATTGGATGGTACTGCGGAACGGCGCGGAAAGGCGCCGCCGGCCGGAGCGCGGCGTGGCGCGTCGCTGCGGAGCGGAGGCAGCCGCTGATGCGATGCCATCACCAGGATCGGCAGACAGAATCGGACAATGGCGATCCTGGATTACATCTTGGGATTAAGTACCACGAATTTAGATCCTTTTTATGCCGGAAAACTTCATAACTTCTTGAAAAAACGCTTTGGAAGGAAAGATGCGGCCACCAGCTCACGTCACACACACCAGACGTGGTTGTGATTGAGAGCTGTAGTGTACCTCAGCCTCAAGAAACAGAGGGCTCAAAAAAATGAAAATTCGCGCAATTCTGGCGGTCTTGGCGATGGTTCTGTGTTGCGGAGCGCTCCTGCACGCTGACAACCTGCTTGTCGATCGAGGCCTGCCTACCATAAACTTGAACAACGCTGCCGACTTGGATCGCAGCAACGTCGCGTGGGGGGACGTTACTCCTTCCGGCGGCTATAATTGGGCGACTGGCGACACTTTCAGCGTTAGCGGAAACAGCGATATCACCGATCTTCGGGTCTGGATAGTAGCCGAGGATTCGCAACCGCCTTCATCGATGTGGTCGGACCTTACGCTGCTAGTCGGTCAAGCCGGCAGCATTGCGCCGATTTCCACAACCGATTTCAGCAATCCGAATCCGAACGTCCAGATCACCAACGTAACGTACGCTGACGGATCCACCTATCAGGGCAGCTCGGGAAGCTTTATCAACCTCTACCAGGTTGATTTTCAGCTGAACTGGGCGGTCACCGCCAATACGACGTACTACTTTTTCGTCGGCGGCACGCCCACGACATTGAACTCCACATTGTACAATCCGATATTCGGTGGCCCCATCAGCCCGTTCCTGAGTGCCTCTAATGCGCTCTTGAGTGGCTCGCCCCAGCAGGGTGCGGACAACCTCGATTGGGAAATCGCTTATACCGACACGCCTTATGGTTTCGGCAGCATCGACTCATTTGACTCCGCGGACCCAACCCTCGGCATTTGGGACAAATCCAGCGACATCAACGTCCAAATTTATGGCACGCCGGAGCCCACCTCGATCCTTTTGTTGGGCACGGCAGCGTTGATCGCCGCTTCTCTCGCCAGAAGGAGACGGCAGAGGTAGCCGATCCAGGCGATCAGTAGATCCCGGGGTCCCCCGCCGGACGCGTTCTCCATCGCCGGTGGATCCACAGCCACTGATCGGGGTGATCCCGGATGGCGCGCTCGATTTCGCTCTGCACGGCTTGCGTGTCGCGCGCCACATCGCCGGTGATCTCCACCGGCGGGCGGAAGCGCAGTAGGTAGCGTTTTTCGGCTTCCTCCCAGACGGCGAATCCGGGAATCACCGCAGCGCCGCTGCGCGCCGCCAGTTTGACGAATCCGGCGCCGGCGCACGCCTTGACGCCGAAGAAATCCACGAACACGCCGGCGTCCGCCGCCGAGTTCTGATCCACCAGGATTCCCACCGCGCGATTCCCGGCGAGCGCTTTGAGAATGGCGCGCGCGTACTCGCGCTTGCCGATGGCGCGATTGCCGGAAAGCCCGCGGCGCCGCTCCACCAGTTGGTCGATCCGCGGATTGTCGAGCGGCCGCACCACCACGTCCATGGGCGCGGCCAGCAGGGCGTACGCATAGGCGCTCAACTCCCAATTGCCCAAATGCGCGGTGGCGAACAATACTCCACGGCCGCGCCGTAAGGCCGCTTCCACATATTCCAGGCCCTCGCAGCGGATCCATTGTCTGACGGTGTCGCGGCGGATCGCCGGAAATTTCGCGAACGCCACCAGCAGGCGGGCGATGGAGCGGAATACCCCGTCGGCGATCTCTTGGCGCCGCGCCGCATTCAGTTCCGGCAGCGCCATCCGAAGATTGCGATCGGCCACGCGCCGCAGGCGGGGCAGTGCCAGATCGAGCATCCGCGCGTAGACTCGCGCCAGGCGATTCGCCAGCGCCAGCGGAGCCCACTCGAGAGTCTTCAACACCAGTAGGGCGGCCAGATATTCAGCCCGGTTTCGAACCGCCGATCGTGCCCGCATGCCCACTCTACAATGCTAACTGCCAAAACCTGTGCGCGCCGCGGCGTTTTTGCCGGCCGCGGATCGGCGGCGGAATGAGCCATGATAAAATTTCTTATGGTTCAAGACTTACTCTCCGAGGGCCTCACCTTCGACGACGTTTTGCTCGAACCGGCCTTTAGCGACGTATTACCATCCGAAGCCGATACCCGCGCCTGCCTGACCCGTGGCATTGCCCTGAACGTGCCGATCGTATCGGCCGCCATGGACACCGTGACCGAGTCGCACCTCGCCATCGCGCTCGCCCAACAGGGGGGCATTGGAATCGTTCATCGCAATATGTCCATCGCGCGGCAG
>Ga0335078_10003419_pt1 | contig 23654 bp, 21 predicted proteins | sample Lox_Sample_32_FD_206711 | JGI IMG/M metagenome (GOLD analysis project Ga0335078, IMG submission 206711) | Soil microbial communities from Loxahatchee National Wildlife Refuge, Florida, United States - Lox_Sample_3.2 | ecosystem: Environmental > Terrestrial > Soil > Wetlands | place: USA... | reverse complement strand
TGCTTCTTGTCGGCCGCCGATCGGACTCCCAAGCCAATTCGCACTCCACTTGGCGCGTGAGTCAAAGCATCGCCTGCCAGTAAGTTGGGCCTGTAGCTCAGGTGGCTAGAGCGCACCCCTGATAAGGCTGTTAGGGCAGTTCCCGCATTCCTTAAATTCAAAAGCAAATAGCTTATTCCACATTTGTTTGCACACTCTTTCGTTGTTCGCTGGTGATCGGTCCTTTTCGCTAGTTTTTCCTCCCTACCGGACGCTAAACGGACGCCGACGAACTGCGTCAACCCGGGTTCGGGAACAATCGTTTAAGGCCCGGAAAAAGACTTATGAAACGTCGCACAGTGCATCAAATCTCTAGCATTTCGCGCTATCACGATAAAGCTGTCGGGAGGGGTGAAAAGTGGGACGGGGTTGGGAGCTTTACGCAGGACTTGGGGCGGTCAAGAAACGGCGACGCTGCCGGAGAATCCGCCTAGCGACCCTTCAGAACACGGTCAACGCTGAATCTAAACGGATCGAGAAGTGAGTTTGGGTTATCGGCCGTCGACGCTGAGTGGGGGACACTGCTCATGAGTGCTTGGCTCCGATGAAGAGAGCCTGCGTCATCTCAAGTGTCTCTTGAGCAGGTCGAAGCCCTACAAACCTAAGTACGTGCTCGAACTCCTCGAACTCTTAAGACGGCATATCTTTGATTGGTCGGCGTCGCGGTTGAAGAATCAAAGAGCGATGCTTCATTCGAAACCAAGGATTACTTTCACGATCCTTCAATGGGTTCCCCTGAAGTCAAACCTTGGTGCGGTTAGTGGATTTCCTGTACCCTTTCGCATGTGAAACCCGCGGCCCGCCGACCCGCGGAACCTTTCCGATTCTGGCATCGCCCGCGATGATTAGGTCGCAGGCATGGAGTGCAGCATCTTCGAAGTCGAGAGCGTCAGCAGGAAGCACTTGCCAGCCGGTCACGCTCCGCCCTGGAATCGTGATTGATCGCATGTTGGGAAACTCGCGGCGCAACGTGGCATGATGCCGCGCGGTCGTGGCCAGCCACACTCCATTATTATCTCTTACGTTTTTCTGATCGCACAGGATCATGACAATCTTGTTTCCTACGTAAACCCCAACGCACCCAAACATGGCGCGTGTCTTCGGCGACAATCGAGCTATGGCATCGAGCACGAATGCATGCGGCACCATCTTGCGTGGCTCGCCGCCAATCAACAGATCATCAATCGGGCCAGATTTAGTGTTCCGCGTAGAGTAGGGCACATTTTTTATCATGGCATAGATCCCGGCGCGCTCGGTCGCGAGCCTATCATTACGCGAGGGCTTTGGACCGTTTGTCGAAGAGCGCTCTATCCATATTCTTTAGGCTATACGTATTTAGCTCGGTAATGTAAGCAGAATATATACACTAAAGACGGACGGCTGTGATTCCCAATAAGATCTTCGGCCAGAGCCCGTCGAAACGAAGGATCGATTTGTAGTCGGCCCCACCGACCGAACCGACAGCGCCAGCAGCCTTTTGGCAGAGAACTTCGATGGACTACCGCATCCAAAGCGCTCTCAAAGTGATAGAAAGCGACGTTCGCGTTGCGCCCGGACCTCGCCAAATCGCAAGTCGACTGGGACTATCCGTATCTCGCTTTTACGAATTGTTTAGGCAAGAGACAGGCACGGTTCCTGCGACGTATATTCGCAGGCTCCGTTTCGAGAAAGCGAGAGAACTCCTTGAAGAATCCGAGTTAAGCGTTAAACAGATAAGCGGCCTCGTGGGAATCCAAGATCTTAGCCACTTCGTTCGAACCTTTAGAAAACAGTACGGAATGTCACCGAAGTTCTTTCGTCGAGCACACCGCTGTTCTTCTCCTGAAACCGACCGAAGCAGTTCACGTTTATTCACAGGAAAAACCGCCAACAAACCGTAAGTTCAGCCCAGTAATTGCGATTGATTTCAGACGCGACCCGCCTATTCTCGGAGCCTAGTCAGCCGTGAAGATCAAATGGTTACAGCTTTCGGCTGGACCCATGCGATCTGTAGTTGACCGAACCAATTATGCGACTGAGGAGGACCTATGAGGCGTTTTGTGCTCATCGCTGCCGTAGCAATCACGACGTTGTGCGTCTCGGGAGCACCGCGAACTACGAGCGACGAATCGAAACAACATGGTGTGGACCTGGGCATTGGGCGCGGCACAGATAGCCACCGTCCGAACATTCTCGTTGCATGGCGCAACACTGAGCGCATTCTTGAAGTGGAAGTCCTCGTGCGAAATCTGGGAGATCAGCCCGGCCGCGGAACAGTTCGGCTTGAAATATGTGACGACGAAGGCAAACCGCTTGTTGCAACACAGCCTTTTCCAGTCACAGTGCCTGCGCGGCAGAACGGCGGTGAAGAGGGCGCTGTTGTGCAAATGAAAGGCTTCCGAATGATGAATATCATGTTTGATCAATTAGATCGTCTAAACCAGCGATACAAGTTGAGGGCGACTATCGAAACCGAAGGAACAGACCTTAACCCCCAGGATAATCTGGCAACGAAGTCTTTCAACGTCGACGGCCGAGCTCTCGCTGGTACCAATAATACATATAGATATCGACTCACGAATCCCGGCGATACGCCCGTTAAAGCGACGACATTTGTTACGAATTCGCCGATTCCATCAGGGTGGGAAATGACCGCTGATCCTCAACCCGGGACAGTTGTATTTTTAGCGCCGCACGAGGTTTTCACGGGATACGTGACAGTAAAGACACCTAAGCAGATTTCCGACGGACAATACATCGACCTTCAAGCCGGGTTGGAGACGAGTGACGGGACCAAATCGACGATCGATGAGGACGAATGGTACCTTGTTGCCGCAACGCAGCCTCCACAGGTTGATCAACCTACGATTACGACGAGACCGGACGGGGCCGTCGCGGTCAATGTAGCGGCATTCGACCCGATCTGCGGAATCAAAGAAGCCAGCGGCGTCCAAGTGGCCTATTCCCTGGACCATGGAACGACGTTCTCGACACGCGTGATGGCTTATTCGCGCGGTAATTTCTACGACAAAACTTGGTTCGAGGGACTTCTTGGTCCTTTTGCGCCAGGCGTTGAGGTCGATGCGGTCGTGACGGTTGCGAACAACGCGGGAATCATTAAGCGGTTTGATTTGCCGCCGGTGAAAATAGCTGCGGAAGCGTCTGCGCAAGATACCTCAAAGCTAAAGGGTGACGGCTCCAACTAAGCGCGTGTGCGCCAGACAAGACCAATCTGGTTGTTTCACTAACGGAATAGGAGATAGTCGTCATGAAGCGTCGAACTTTCATTGCATCGTGTGCGTCTGGCGTGATTGCTACGACCATCCCGCGTGCCCTGGCTCAGACTCCTAGCTCCGGGACCAGGGCCATCGCTGCTCTAAATGCCGCTAAGCAGCTACAGATGAGCGGCGATTTCAATAAATTGGGTAGTTCACTTCATTCGGAAGCGTTGCTTGTGGAGCCTAACTCACTCGGTCCGAGCGTCGGACGTGCCGCGGTCGTGAACACACTCCAACAGAACGCGAAAACTCTCAAGTTGTTGTATTTCTATTACCGGCAGCCGAAGAGCCTAGTCGTAGGTAACGCCGTTATCGTCATCTCTAACTATGAGGCCGGCTACGATAGCGGTGGCCAAACGATCGAAGATAGTGGTAAATCCTCTAACGTGGTTCTGTTGAGTCCTAGGTCCTCTCAGATCGCACTCGAAGTTTTGGTTCCCAATCTTTATGCGGGTAGTTACGGGGCGTTGGGAACGGCGCTGTCTCCTCCCCATTTCGGTCTCTACCCCCTACGTGCGCTTGGGGCGCCGCCGATAGCAGACGCGCCAAGTGCAGGAGGGGGTGAGAACGACGTCCTATATTCTGAGGTCCGACAGATTAACAGCGCGTGGGTCTCCGGCAACGCGAACGACCTTCTCCGATACGGAGACACGGCCGGTGTCTTTCTGATCGGCGATTACAGCGTCTTCTACATTACTGGCGCGGATGATGTGAAGAAGCATTTCGCTGATTTTTACAAAACATCGAAGGTGAACTTCATTCACTCTGTGAACCCAGTTGTAAGAATCTGGGGCAATTCGGCGGCGGTCTATTTCGATTTCGACTTGGATTACACCGTCAACGGGACGACGCGTCGGAGCCCAGGACGGGGTGTGTACACATTTGCCAGAAAAGTAACCGGCAACAAGAGCTGGGCGATGGCGGCTTGTGCTGCTAGCCACTTGGTTTCGAGGACCATTGGAGACCCATACCCGATACCTTCGGCATGAGAGGCAAGTGTCGATGGGCGAATCCTCGAATCGACCGAAGGTTCTCTACGTTTTTGTTATTCTTCTTGCGGCGACAACGTGCGTCACGTTCGGCGCCGTCAGGCCTGAGCATGCGGACATGCGCTCTTTGGGATTGCCACCTCTAGTGACTCCACAGGACAATCCTGAAGATCCAGCGAAGGTATCACTCGGGCGCAAACTCTTCTTCGACAAGCGCCTGTCAGTCGACAACACGATAGCTTGTGCAACGTGCCACGATCCGAATTACGGCTTCGCTGATCCTCATCCAGTTTCAGTCGGAGTCAAGGGCAGGAACGGCGAGCGAAATAGTCCGAGCCTCCTCAACATTGCCTTCATTAGTCCGCTGATGTGGGACGGTAAGGCTACGACACTAGAGTCACAGTCGACGCTGGCGTTTCTTTCGCCCAATGAATTTGATTTGCCTCCTGAGCAGGCTGCCGTCAAGCTGCAACGACAAGGATATTCCCCTCAATTTCAGAAAGTATTCGGCGAGGACGTGACTGCAAATAACGTAGCGAAAGCTCTGGCCGCCTATGAGCGTACGTTGGTTGCTGGGAATTCACCTTTTGACCGTTATCTTCTGGCGGGTGACGCCAACGCCATTTCTACAGAAGCCCGTCGCGGATTCGATGTGTTCCTTACTGCGAAATGTGATGCCTGCCACCTAATAATGACCCAAGGCCTACATCCATTCGCTCTCAAGTATGTGATGTTTACAGATGGAAAATTCCATAACTTAGGTGTCGACGCGAATAAGAAGAATCCCGATCCTGGTCGTTATGTCGTAACTGGTAATACTGAAGATTGGGGCCGCTTCAAGACTCCGACGCTGCGCAACGTGGCCCTCACAGCGCCCTATTTTCACGATGGCAGCGCGGCCACTCTTGCTGATGTCATCGATTTTTACGATAGAGGAGGCAACCAGAATCCGAACTTGGATCCTGGAATACGGCCGCTCCGTCTCTCTCGCCAGCAGAAGCAAGACTTGGTCCAATTCTTGGACTCTCTTACGAGCAACGACGCAGAATTTTCGCATGAGTCGGAATTGGCAGATAGCGAGTGAGGAGTCGTGAGGCAATGTCCTGACCCGTGTCAAGAGGTTCAATTAACATGAATCGATTCAGAGAACCACGATCCGATCCTCGTGTAAGAACCAGACGAGGGTTTTAGGCCGATCTCTTCTTGTCAGTCATGTTTGCCATGAGTTCCTCCATCATAAGCCGCCGATTGTTTACCCACCGACTGGCGTCTTTAGCGCTCACTGGTTCGGTCTTGCATGCTGCGCCCCTTGAGCGCGAAATCCGGGCGAACGACGAACACGCATCTCCCACTATTTGGCTCGACGCTAACGAGTATCCGGACGGCCCACCCCCTTCGGCTGTTGCTGCCATCGTCCGAAGTGCAGCCGCGACCGGGCGTTACCACTTCGATGAGTTTGGAGCGTTCAATGAAGCGATTGCTCGAAGCGAGCAAATGCGCCCTGATCAGATACTATTTGGCGTCGGTTCTGGCGAGATCATCGATGCTGCCATTTGTGCCTTCACGTCGCATTCGCGCCCGATGATTACCGCCATCCCGACGTACGACGTGGCCACCGATTTCGCTCAAAGTCTGGGCAGGAAAGTCGTTCAACTTCCGATGACGGAACAATGGACTTTCCCCGTCCGCGAACTTGCTGAGCAGGCCTACAGATATAAGGGAGGTCTGATCTACATCTGCAATCCGAACAATCCGACCTCCTCCCTTACGCCGCAGAACGACATCGATTGGCTGGCCAGTAATTTGCCTCCTAACACGACACTTCTGGTGGATGAAGCTTATATCCATTTCGTAGAACCGACCAATGTCGAGAGCGCGATAAAGCATGTTCGCCACGGAAGGAACGTGGTTGTAACGCGGACGTTCTCCAAAATCTACGGTATGGCTGGCGCCCGCGTCGGCTTCGGTTGTGCGAAGCCGGACCTAGTCCTCGCTATGCAGCCGTTCCGCGATAACGTTGTCCCCATACTGGGTCTCCGAGCAGCAACGGCAGCACTAGCCGACCGTACGACTCTCATCCTTGATCGACGCGCGAACATCGCACGCATCCGTCACGACTTTTGTGATTGGCTGGAACAGAAACACATCGCGTATATCAAACCGCAAGCGAATTTCGTGTTGATCGACATCGAGCGTGACGTAAAGACGTTCAGCTACGAGATGTTTCGTAGGGGAGTCGCAGTCGGACGACCATTCCCATCCTTCGACCACATGCTACGTGTGACTTTCGGCACTGATCGGGAAATGGCCAAATTCCGCCAAGTGTTTGAGCAGGTAATTGCCGGCGAGTGAGTACGGCAAATTCACAGGCAATTTGTCGCTTGAGCTTTCGTTACATAGAGCGGGCATTGGGTTGTCAAACAGCGCGAAACAATTCAGCAAGTGAGCTGCGGAAGGCTCTGGCGATCTTTTCGATGTTGACCAGCGCCACGTTACGTTCGCCTCGTTCGATCCCGCCAAGATAGGTTCGGTCTAGACCGCATCGGTCGGCAAACTCCTCCTGAGAAACGCCGAGTTTGTTACGTTTTCGCCTGACAGCTTTGCCGAATCTGAGCCGAATGTCGTCCATTTACCGTTGCGCATCATTTTTGAGCCTCGAAGCTTATGTGTCCACGGACTATAAGTATCATTGTTGAAAATGGCTTTACGTTAGGAGGGCACGGTGCGTACGATGAAACGAGGATGTTCGGCTTTTGTGCTTGCAATTATAACCGCCACGGGCTGCGGCTCGTCACAACAGAGGAACGAAGGGATTCAGCAGATGCAAAAGCTTCAGGCCGCGATTCACGGTTTGCACCTACTTGTTTCCGCCGGAGTGAACAAACAGGAGTACTCGCAAAGATTTGAGGACGTTCTATTGATCGTTGGCGATTTGGATCAGAACGAAGCTGCAACGCTGCCGAGGTTTCCTCAGAGCGAACAGCCAACCGTAAGGTTCATCTACGCCGATCTGTCGCAATCGTTGGCCGCTTACAAGAAAGCTCGAGACTACTTCGGGGACAGTTTTGAGGGTTACGCATGTGAGGAGGGTTGTGCTTTCTTTCCGGAGAACGAGTACGACGCGGCAAGGCAGGAGTTTCCTACATTAGCTCAGCTGAGTTACGGTCCAGAAATCACTTGGTACAAGGACAGCAGCGGCAACATCGTTGGTCATGCGTATCGTCGCTCGGAAATGCTGCAAGCCCTCTGGAAGCTAGCGGGTGAGGAGGACGATAAAGCAAACCAGCTCATCAACCAACTCGGCAAGGGGTGAAAATTACCAAACTGGAGTAGTTTGCCTTGAGTGCCTTGGCTTCTCGCGCATACAAAATCAACCACACCGACGAAAGCCTCTGATTCCACCACGTTGTTAACGCAGTAGTTTCTCTCTCCAATCATCTGGTTTCGAATCAGACGTTCGGGCCTCTGGGTGTTTCTTGCGAGTCGGTTCTCGGTGGTGTCGCATCTTCGCAAGACGCCCGACTAAACCCAACCGCGCGTCGTGGCAGCGAGCGTTGGTCGACTGGCGAACCTCACATCGTGGGCATTCTTGCTCGGTATCCTAAGAAGTACACAGCTTTTCCACAGTACGTACTTCGTATGACAGTTTATTTACTTGACATCACTCCGCTCCGTGCGTATTTTCTGCGGCCAAACTTGCTGTGAGGGATAACTAATGCACACATTGCGGCTGATGTGCTTGGTTTCAATCTTCTGCGTTTTTTCCGTATCCGCTTTGGCTCAACAGACGACTTCGACATCGAGTCCGCCCGCCACGAGCGATCCGCAGGCGGTCGCTTTACTGCAACGATCGCTGGCGGCGCTGACCGGCGGCGCGCCCATCGCCGACGTAACGCTTACCGGCGCCGCCCGCCGCATCGCCGGCTCCGACGACGAAACGGGCAATGCGGCGCTGATTGGAACAAGTGCAGGCGACAGTAAAGTAGCGCTCACCTTGCCGTCAGGAGATTGGACGGAGATTCGCAACCATTCCGCAGTCCCGTTACCCGGGGGTGTCCCTACATTGCCACCTAACGTGAACGTAATGCCGGTCACACAGACGACTGGGATATGGTCCAGCCCCGACGGGAGCAAGCACGCCATCGCGTATCACAACGCTATGACCGACGCAACCTGGTTCTTCCCAGCGCTCACCTTGGCCAAAATCGCCTCCTCGAATTACGTCTTGTCGTACATCGGCTTGGAGAGCATCGAAGGCGAGTCCGCGCTGCACATTTCGGTATCGCAGCAGTTTCCGCAGCCCCCGAATTCGACGGGCGCGCCAACGACCGGAATGTCGGTGTCCGAGCTGATGCAGCACCTCAGCCAAATGGACGTTTATTTCGATCCTACAACGGCACTGCCCCTAGTTCTCGCGTTCAACCAGCATCCCGACAGCAACGCGCTGATGGATATCTCAGTGAAGATTCGATTTTCGAATTATCAAAACGACGGCAAAATGGCGGTCCCGCTGCACGTGCAGAAGCTTTTGAGCAATAGCCTCGTCCTCGATCTTCAATTCACAAACGCGACCTTTAATTCGGGCCCAAGTGCGAGCACCTTTCAGCTCCAATAGAGGAGGAACGCCAATGGATAACTTGCGCCGCGCTTTTGTGTTATTGCTTCTTGTGGTTGCAGCCAGCTCGCTATCCTCCGGCCAAGTCACGACGGGCAAGCCGATATACGCCAGCTTCGGAGGCGGTCCGTTCGATACGATCGATTTGGCGAACAACAACGTCCACTTCGAGATTCCCGTGCTGACAAAGCCAGGGCGGGGCGTTAACTTCTCCTACAGCCTTGGCTACGATTCGTCGGTTTGGCTACCGGTCGGATCGAGCGGCTCACAGAGTTGGCAGCCGATTCAGAATTGGGGCTGGATTGCTCTAACGAATGCGGCGACCGGTTATCTCACCTACTCGACGAGCTTGGTACAAATACCTTGTGGGTATCCACCTCAGTTGTACTACGGGGAACTTTCCACCAACTATTATTACGTTGACGCTTTTGGTGCCTTGCACGGCTTCCCGGGGGCGGCGTTTCTCGCCTCGCCCTGCGGTGGTTCGGGCTATATCGGCGCTCACTCCACGGATGGTTCAGGCTACTCCTTTATAACCGGTTGCTCGACGAGTCTCGTCTGCGATAAAGCGGGACGGCAAATCAATATGCCGCAGAACAGCGAAAGTGGCTCCGGGAGCCTTATCGATACGAACGGCAACTACATCAGCGTAAGCGCGACTGGCGTCTTCACGGACACGGTGGGGCTAACTGTACTGACGCCGGGAGGCTCGGGTACGCCGTCGAGTCCGCGCACGTTCACTTATACGGACCCGAACGGCAATTCACAGAAGTACACAATGAATTACACGAACTTTACGGTTTGGACGAATTTCGGCGCGTCAGGAATCTCCGAGTACCACTCCAGCGGGCCCGTGCCACTAGTGACGAGCGTTGTACTCCCCGACGGCTCGCAATACTCGTTCACTTACGAAGCTACTCCCAGTACTCCAGCCGCAGGCGCATGCACTCCGTATGCTGGTACAACTTGCGTCACAGCGCGCTTGCAGAAGGTCACGCTGCCGACCGGCGCCACGATCACCTACAACTACACTGGTGGAAACAATGGAATCTTGCCTGACGGAAGCGCGGCTACGCTACTCCGGTACACGCCGGATTCGGGCTCGAACTACTGGACGTATGCGCACTCCGAGAATGGGACCGCATGGACCACAACGATCACCGATCCCCAAGGAAATCAGACGGTGATGAACTTCCAGGGTATCTACGCCACGGAATCGCAGGTGTATCAGGGTTCGTCCACGCCGTCTAATCTGGTCGCGACGCTATACACCTGTTATAACGGTGCTCAAGTCCCTTGCAATTCCACCGCAATCACTCTGCCAATTACGGAAATCGAAAATGCCAACGTCTGGGCAAGCACGAACCAAGAGTCCGGCAATATCACGTACTTCGATTCGACCGGATACGGCCTCGTCCAGAAAGCGGACGAGTACGCCTACGGCAATGGTAGTCTCGGCGCTCTTGTGCGCGAGACTAAGATCACATACGCGAGCCTTAGCAATGGCATCGTCGCCGACCCGGCCTCAGTCCAGGTATGCAGCGGCGCTTGTAGCGGCTCCAACGCAGTCGGAGAAGCGACATACGCGTACGATGGAAGCACACCCGCCTCGTCCGGGATCACGACCCAGCACAATTCTGTTTCGGGTTCACGCGGGAACCTTACGACCATAACGCAGTATGTGAGCAGTTCGGCGACGATCTCGCAGAACTTCAGTTTTTGGGATACAGGCATGGTCTACCGGGCCTACGACGCGAAGAATAACCCAACAACGTATCAGTATTCCTCGACGTACGCGGGAGCTTATCCCACGGAAATGACCAATGCTCTAAACCAAAACGAGTACTTTACCTATGACGTAAATACCGGCTTAGTGACTTCAGTTAAAGACGCAAACAATCAGACGGTGACATACAGCTATGATCTGATGCTGCGCCCGTCGCAAATCAATTACCCGGATACCGGGGAAACTAAATTCGAGTACGGATTTGAGTACGGCGGTAGCTATCAGGAGGAAGACGACAAGATCGATTCCACCCGGTGGAAGTCTTCTTTCCTGTGGTCGGATGGTTTGGGCCGTCCCGCGCGCGCAGCTGTGACGAACGGCGAAGCAGCACCCTACGATGAGATCGAGAATATTTGCTTCGACTCTGATGGGCGCGTCAACCTTCAGGGATATCCCTTTCAGGACAGCGGCTGGGGTGGCCCGATCTCCTGTTCGGTTCCGGGCGACTCGTACACATACGATGCGCTCGGCCGGGGGAAAGAAGTACTGCACGCCGACGGCTCTGCCGAGCTGACCTCGTTTTCCGGAAATTGCGCCACGGCGACAGACGAGCAGGGAAAGGCGCGGCAAGTTTGCAGGGACGGGCAGGGACGGGTTACTTCGGTGACCGAAGATCCTGGCAGCAGCCCGCATCTTAATTACACGACCACGTACACGTACGACCTGCTGAACGATCTCACTGGTGTGACGCAGAATGGTTCGCGATCACGCTCTTTTACCTACGATTGGCTATCGCGCCTCACGAGTGCAGCAAATCCCGAATCTGGCACAACCTGCTACGGGACGGTGTCCGGCAGCGTGTGCCAATACAATGGCTATGACGGCAATGGAAATCTGAACTATCGAACTGATGCCCGCGGTATTCTGACCACCTACACTTATGACGCGCTGAGTCGATTGACGCAAAAAACTTACTCGGACGGTACTCCGACCGCAAAGTACCTTTACGATCAAGCAAGCGGCTGGAATGCCACGCAGACGAACCTAGCGGGGCGGTTGAGCGAGGCATGGACGACGAATTCCTCTGGCGTGAGTGTCGCGGCCCAAATCTTCAGCTACGATCCAGTCGGGCGGATCAATCTTAACAATCAGTACACGCCCTCCACAAATGTCTATCACTCGATTTCTTACGCTTACGATCTTATCGGCGACGTGACCTCGGCTACGAATGGCGAAGGAGTTACGTTCGGCGGAACATACAATGTGGGCGATCGCTTGACGCAAATGACGAGCAGCCTGTCGGATTCGCAACATCCGGCCACGCTCGTATCCGGTTTGCACTACAACGGTGCGGGCGCGACTGTCTCGTCGACACTCGGCAACAGCCTCACGCAAAGCTTCGCATTTAATGGACTCCTGCAGTTTTGCCGGATGAACGTAAATTCGTCAGCCACACTCGTTACGACATGCGGGCAGTCCGTACCATCGGGAAATGTCTTGGACCTTACGCTCGGGCTCAACTATGGGTCAGGCGACAACGGAAGCGTAATGTCCTTTTCGGCGGTCGGGCAGCAGACTTTCAGTCGCAGCTACACGTATGACGCACTAAATCGGATCGCGACGATGTCTGCGCCGGGAGATGTCTGCAGTGGGTTATCGTGGACCATCGATGCGTGGGGCAACCGAACGGCTCAATCCGCGACCGGAGGAACCTGCAACACGTTCAGCGCGTCGGTAGGTACGAACAACCAGCTGATGGGTTCGCCGTACCAATACGATGCGGCTGGAAACATGACGCACGATGCAAGCCACACTTATTTTTATGACGCCGAGAACAGGCTGATTCAGGTGGATGGCAGTGCGGGATATTGTGCGACCGGGAGCGGGACGGCGGCAACGGCGTGCTACGCGTACGACGCCTACGGTCTCAGAGCTTCGAAAAAGATGGGCAGCGTAACGACGAATTACTTGCGCGATCTGAATGGGCGCGTGATTGCGGAAGATAATGGCGGTTGGTCCGCCGGGTATGTATACCGGGGCGGGCAATTGCTCGCGGAATATACGAACAGCACGACATACTTCGCGCACACGGACCATCTCGGCTCGACCCGCCTGCTGACGGGATATCCGACGACAAGCGTGGCCGAGTGCGATGATTACTATCCTTTTGGCGAGCGAATCGCGTGCGGCGGGACGAGCACGACGACGCACAAATTTACCGGCTACGAGCGCGATTCTGAGACAAATCTCGACAACGCCAATGCGCGCTATTACGGCTCCTCACTCGGCCGTTTTATGTCGCCCGATCCGCTGGGCATCTTCGTCGCCGACCCATCCAATCCGCAATCCTGGAATCTCTACAGCTACGCTTACAACAATCCGCTCGCATTCACTGATCCGAGCGGAATGGACGATTGTGATCCCAGCGACCCCACATGCGGCGGTGGTGGTTGCGACCCAAGCGATCCAAGCTGCGGCGGAGGCGGTGGTGGCTGCGACCCAAGCGATCCAAGCTGCGGCGGAGGAGGCGGCGGTGGCTGCGACCCAAGCGATCCAAGCTGCGGCGGAGGCGGTGGTGGCTGCGACCCAAGCGATCCAAGCTGCAGCGGTGGTGGACCGTCATCGGGAGATCAGCCGCCTCCCTTGGTCGGCCCTCCCATCACCTCGACTACTGTCCTATGTCAAATGCAACCGCTCCTGCCAATCTGCCTGTATGGCCCTGCTGCCACCATCGGCATCTGCGATCCTTCGAGCAATCCCTGGGGTTGCGGCTTCGGTCCCGGGCCTGGTGGCTATCCCGTAATCGTTGCTCCCGCGCCTAAGATTCCGTGGTACAAGAATTCATGCATCAGGGGAGCTCTCGCCGGTGCGGCTTTGCATGTTGGTATTGATTCGATAGGATTGATTCCTGAAGCTGGTGGTATCGCCAGAGTGGTAGGCCACCAGGCCGGATACGTTGGAGTGGTAGCCGACCACGTAGGGAGCAAACTCATTAGCGGAATTGGGAACACGGCGGGAGTCGGTTCGACCTCCTTTACACTCAGTGATAGTTCTGCCAGCACGGGTGAAAAGGTGACTTCAACTGCCCTTACCGTCGCTGGATTTGTACCCGGTTTGAACGATGCTGCTGCCGTAGCTTCAATTGGTCTCGATATTTTACACGCAACAAGAGCGATCAGAGCGTGTCACTAGCTAGCGAAATAAAGTACGACATAAAGGCAGCTAAGAAAATACGCTTTCGCTGGTGGGCCGTGTTGCTTGGGATTGTTGGCTCTACGCTTAGTGCTTTTCTGTTCGATCATTTTGGAAGAGTTGATCTTGATTTGCCAACGCTGAATTGCATTGCGGTCCTTGGTTTCGTCCTTCTTGTGAAGTGGAAACTGAGGCAGCGCGTGTGGTTTTGGATCACCATGATAGTGATCGCCGCGCTTCATGTCGCGTTGATTCTGTTTGTTCCCTGGACCACCAAGTGGGTCCCCGCACTCGTGATTGCTGGCATCGACTCAGTGGATTTGATCGCGATACTCGCGATCCTTTCTGTTGTCGCGAAATTCATGGAAGGGCCGAACGCCCCTGAGTGATGAAAGCGTCCACAGGGCCTCACTTCCTCAAGCCCCAGCGGGGCCCTGTAGACGATGTGAGGGCCGCCGTCGCGAGAACAAGGCAGGCTGGGAAAAGTTTGGGAACAAAACCGTGCCAAATGCCACAGAAAACCGTTCCACGTCGCGCAAGAAAAGCCAACTATATACGATTTCTGAAGAAATAGCGGGTTCCAGATTCAGGTCGGGCTGCTTTTATACGGCACCTACGCAAATTGCAGGAGTTCTAAATCGTCCTCTTGGGTGCGCCATATTGTTCAACGACATGCGGACGCTAGGCCGCCTGGTGTATGTCTACGCGTAATCGATTATGTAGAGAGCCAAACCCTCCGAGGTTTACCCGGAACAACAACTCATCGTCCGTCTATGGGCCGTCCACTTGGGACCGACGGTCTGTACTTCACTTTAGATATCACGTTGATCAACTGCTTGGTTCGCAACCATGAGGACGGTGGTTCAAATCCACCCGGACCAACCAAATTTCTCAATTAGATAACTGGTCCCCTTCGAATTGTCCTGTCGCCTTTTGTGATGAAGACGTAGGCGGCAATCCTACGAAGTTCCGCAGATTAGCTCGCCTTAGCGCCTGCAAATTAGCCCCCTGAAAGCGCTTTGCGGCCCTGCCGGAGTAGGTAGCCCCAGCGAGCCGCTTACGCCCGGCTAACCCCTTATAGAGCGACGCCTGGGGCTACCGGCAAAAGCGCCAGGGGACGCCAGGCGGAACGCGCCCCGGCGGGTAGCCTATTTACCCCCTTTTAGGCCCCTACGGGTAGCTCAGGAAAAAAAGGCTTTACTTTCGGCTTTAAATACGTTATATATATCACATATATGAAAGCGCCCGTTTCAACCCGGTACGCGGCTAAGGCGGCGGGTATTTCGCTCATGACGCTGCAACGTTGGATAGCAGACGAGGACATACGCCCGCCTAGCCTGCAAATTGTGAACGGGCGAGCGACGCGGATTTGGAGTCCTAACGACGTAGAGCGGCTGCGCGAGTTGAAGGAGAAAATCTACTGTCGTGGCCGCGGGCGTAAGAAGGGTAAGGCCAAAACTCGATGAACGTGGCTGTATACGCTCGGGTCAGCACGCTGAACGGCCAAGACCCGGAGATGCAGCTTCGGGAATTGCGCGACTACTGCCGACGACGGGATTGGGCGGTCACAGCCGAATACGTCGATGCTGGAATTTCCGGTGCCAAGGAAAGACGACCCGAGCTTGACCGGTTACTGGCTGATGCTCACCGGCGACTATTCGACGCCGTAGTCGTTTGGCGGTTTGATCGCTTCGCACGTTCCGTGTCCCATCTATTGCGAGCACTTGAGACATTTCGGTCCTTGGGAATCGAATTTGTTTCTCTTTCCGAACAAGTCGACACTTCTACACCGGCAGGGAAGCTGGTGTTCACGGTTCTGGGCGCAGTCGCGGAGCTTGAGCGATGTCTGATCGCCGAGAGAGTAAGGGCCGGTCTGCGAAATGCGAAGGCAAAAGGCAGAAGGTTAGGTAGGCCTCGTAGCGGAGTTGACGCGACCGAAGTTAAACGCCTGCGAGCGCAAGGGGCGTCTTGGCGAGCGATAGGGGCGGCGTTAGGCGTATCGGCGGCTACGGCCCTGTATTCGTCCCGCAACGGGCGTTTAGAAATCCCTACCGTTCGGGAGGCTGCAAGTGATTGATATTACGGCTACGAATGGGACCGAAATGGCGTTTGGCAAATATAAGTTTCTTAAACGCCTAGGCCGGTTCGCGATTTGTGCGGGGTGTAGCTCGTGAAGGTCTGCTTTGTAACTAAGCGGCTCGCATTCGGCAGCGCAGTGACGACCTGGCAGCACGCGGATAAGCTTCGCCAGTTCGGCATAACCCACGTCATCAATCTTCGTTGGAGTAGGAATAACGCGAAGGTCCGCCAGTTTCGCCACATTTGGCTACGCTATCATGACGACAAACAACCAAGGCCTCGTTGGTTCTATCGGCGAGCGCTGAAGTTCTACAGAAAAGCTGTGAAGCACCGTCGAAACAAAGTCTTCGTCATGTGCCACCACGGGCTTTGTCGAAGTGCGTCACTCGCTTATTTCCTGCTCCGCGCAACGGGGAAGAATTCTGACAGGGCGGAACGCAGAATAAGAGAGGTTAGACCTAGAGCGTGTGTGGTGCCAGCCTACCGAGAATCGGCCGAGAAATATATACGGCGCACGAAGTGATAGCGACGCATCTGCGACGTGTGTGGAAGCACCCCAGGACCACAATTTTTGTCATTGAGGTAGTGCGCCAGAAGCCCTTCGCAGGGCGCTGCTGTAACTCCCTGCGCCCCAAGCCGACCGGGCAGGAATTTTTTGCGGGACAGAAACTGATGTTTTTGGAACCATTGTCCTGTTCCGCGTCATGGACTTGTCGTTCTGCCAAAACGGGTGCCGCAGTTCTATGCGGACCTTGTTAAATCCTCCGTGGCGCGCCTGATTAACTCACTTCGCAAACGAGTCAACTCGTCAATCCCTAGAACACTTCGTAGATGGGCGATCACAGCTTCGATGGCGTGATCTTGTGGCACATCTTCTCCGTCCCACTGTTTGAAGCCATACTTCGCTCCAAACACGGCGGCAAATTCAGCATACATCGCCTTGATCGCAGTGGGCTCGCCAGGAACCATTGCTACTAAATGCGCGTTCGCGCCGATTCTACGAATGGAAGCTTCGAACTGCTCCAATTCCGATTCGATCTCCGGCGTTAGCCACACGGACCATGCTCGGCGAATCAAATACAACGAGGACGCGTGCTTCAGAGCGTCTTCGTGTGGTCCGTGTCTGAAAAGGTTGGTTAAGGTCTCAAACACCTCTGCAATGTATCTTTCGCAGTATTCGACATGCTTATCGAAGACGACGTTCGCCATGTGGGAAGTCGCTCCGATGCTGAATCTGTTTTTCTCCTCTTCCAGCCGCATCGATCGCTCAAACGCGATGCTGTCGCGCCCTAATTGAAAGAGAGCGCCAAAAAGGGCCGCAACCGCGGGAATGCCCGCCAACTCGCTCACAACCGTCATCTGGAACGAGTGAAACAGAACTACGGCAGCGAGTGATACCGCGAAGACAATGGCGATGGCTGTGTATTTCGCTTGTGCGGTCACGGCGTCGCGCTGACCTCGGTGCGATGAACTATACTACGCGTAATGTCCGCACGTGATCTCCTATCGGGCTTCGGCGGTTTTGCCGCCGGGTTAGTTTCTGGCTTTCTGCCAGGATTGCTATCAGGATACGTTCTCCTTCGACTCACAGATCGAAGAAAGGCAAACCAGGATCGTTCGCGCGAGATTTACGTGCCACTCCACAAGCAACTTTTTGAGGCACTCAAACAAGTCGAGCTGAGCGACCGTGCTCTCGCGGTCGATCCAATCTTCTGGTCAGACCTCGAAGCATCCGGACTCGCGAAAGGCGTTCGGCGAACTCTCCGCCAAAAAGTCGCGTACCTGTATTCCAGATTGTTTCCCGAATTCGAGAAGGCTTGGATGGCGCTGAACGAGTCGGATGGGAGTTCTCACGGAATCCGAGAATTGCTAGCAGCCTACGACGAGTTGGTCGGTGTCGACGCCCCACACTTGGAAAGAGGGCCCTTTCCCAGCTGGTGGCGCTTTCTGTTGGCTAGAACGTTTCAACCCCCACTTCTCGGATTCGCGGACTTCCGGACCTTCCGGATCTGGAACCGATATTTTATCGAGGGCGAACCCTCCGCAAAGGGACGCGCTTCGATCGATATCCTTCGCGAAATTTGGTCGGTCGCACAAAAGAATCCGTCCGTCCAACGCCTCCAGGAAGCCCGTGAACGTTTGTTGGCGGAAATTCCGCCCACTCTAAAGTCTATTAACAGTTTGATTCAGGTATAGACGAGCCGCGACGCTTTCGCGGGAAATCACGGCCTGTGAGGTGCGCTAACCCCTAGAATCTCCCGGATCCGAGCGCGGTCTGCGCGTTCCACATCCACGGCACTGGCAGACTCTTGCGCAACTGGTCGGGATAGGGATCACAGGCAAAACGATATGGGCTTCTACTAGGAGCACCGTTTTCATTGGGGACGATGTGACTCCCAACGCCTTCTAGACGTCCTTGTTACGTGCCTAACTTTTCGTGAAAATTTCTGTTCTTTGGGGTCATCGAGCATCGTCGATGCCGATCGCAGTATCAGAATGTCGAAATTTTACGTTTGGAAGCTGCTATGAGCCTCAAGATCGAAGTCCCTCCCCTTCCACAGGCAGCCAGCGCCTATAACAATAGGGTGAAACGTATACAGTGATACGTACAGGGAGTAAGGAGTACGACTGACTACATGGATCGAAGATGGGTCTAAGACGATCGAAGATCGTCCTCCGAAGGAGGAAAATACTTGCTCACATAGATCCTATTCATAGCTGTATAGGAGTCCGAGTTTCTGATTGTTGTTCCTCCTCCATGTTGCATCTATTTTCCTGATTATTCGGACTCCCTGCTGCTGAATCGTCAATGTCCTCCCGAGACACCAATTTTCTAGAGTTTTAGCGACGTTTTTAAACAGCGGTAGCGGTATACCCTCACTAAAGTGGACCGCTCTCAGCGTCCCTGAGGACGTTTGGCGGACGTTTTAAACGTCATTGTTTCCAAACCTAGCGCCTCCCAAAACCTCCAGCGCGATCTGAGGTCGGGTTCCTCATTCGCTTAAGCAAACCCGTTTTCCCAAATGCGATACTGCGGGGTCGGGTCCCGAACGTGAAATTATCCTCTTCTACCCCCCCTTTGGAAGCAGCTTCGCTTCGCCAGATATTCGCCAGCAAAAGTCTGCTCTTATCCGTCAATTTTGAATCGAACGGCGTTCTATTAAAGTAGGAGGACAAGATGGAAGCCGAAGAATTCAAACAAGCCAAACAGACTAACCTCAAAGCGCACGAGTGGAACGGTCGGACATACATAGGAGCGGATTTGCCGTGGCGTGGGTCACCCAAAATTGTCGCTAGACAGGGCCAATTCTTTGACCAGATTCTAGCGTTGGCGGAACTGCCAGAACGTGATGAATTGCCCCGCATATTGGCAGTGGCCCAGCGGAGTGGTATTTCGTCTATCTGGAGGCGGGTTAGCCCTTCGCTATTGGAGAACAATGCGGCAGCGTTGCTTACCGCGCTGGCTTTTTCTAATCGCCGAGATTGGGTTCGACTAGTCAGGACTTTCTTCAAGACTCACAATCTGACTCCAGGCTTGCGAGGTAGGCCGCGCTTGCAACATCCAACAGCGGGACGGGACACGGTCCGAGGCATTCAAATCGATAAGCTCATGGCGAAGCTCAAAAAAGGCTTCGCTTTCAAATTGAGTGCCAAGAAGAGCTGTGGTTTTGCCGGGGAAGCGGAGCAACCGGCTACAAAGTTGAGGAAACACGGTTATAACGACAAAGAGATCAAAGCGATACTGGACAGCAAAACCCTGCAGGATGCTGGCTGCCGTCTCCACTTGGCGATCTACGGAGAGGAGGACAACGTTGATTTGAAGGGAATTCGCAATAGCTACACAAGATATAAGTCCCGGTCAGTACGGAATTCGCCCTCTCCCCTTTGAACATCATGCGATAGCTCGGATTCACAAAAAATCCTGCCCCCCTTTTACTGGGAATCATTCCCCTTCAACATTCTGCCCAGCGAAGCGCAACGCCTGGTCCGCTAGTTGACTGTGTTGCGTCAACCCGAAGGCGAAATGAATGACTGTGTACATCGGAACATGCCTTTGCCATTGCACTAAAACCCTTGCGGAGGTCGTCTATGCCTTGCGACAAGCTCGTGCTTCTCACTCCAGTGATCCAGTCTCCGTTTCGAGAATTAGCCGAAGAAAAGGGAGAGCGAAAAGCTGGGTATTCACGCTACCTCGATCTGCGGAACACTCTTTTCGAACTTCCGGTTCGTCTTTACTGCGGCGGAATCCACAACGGCATCAACAAGCTTCAATTCGATGGAGTGGCGCATTTGGGCCTGAAGCGCACTCGCGAAATTGTGAAGATGATCTGCGGTAACGCTCCTACGATCCGAATATCAAGAATTGACTGGTGTGTGGATATTTTGGGTATTTCGGTCGTCGATCTCGCTCACTACTGCAGAATGAAACACGCTCAATCGTGCAGATTCATCAAATCGCGCAGCGGCACCTCTGTCTACGCGAGATATTCCGGGCCCGTCAAAATCCTGATGTACGACCGTGTGGCATGCCTTCGTGCAATTCGTGATCCGCTCGCTAAGCATTACGGACTACGCGATGCACTGACTCGAGTAGAGGTCCAACTGCGGGGCAAAGGCATTCCGTTCCGAAACTTTCAGGAGATAGAACGCTTCGCTGAGACAGATTTACTCTCGGGTCTCACGATTTGGAAATTCGGTCGCAAACGAGAGGGTTTGACAGTGCCCGAATCTCTGGCAGCCGAGGGTCTCTTAGACAAGATCGAGGCCTACGGACTGCAGGCAGCCTCGAAAATGTATTCGGCACAAACCTGGGACTATCTCAGCAAGAAGTTTCTCGTGCCCGCTTCTGAGTCCAAGTTTCCCGACCTGAACAGACTCATGCGGAGGACTATTCGAGACTGGCTTGAAAATCGAATTCGATTCCCTCGCCTCCCCGAACGCGTGCAGCCAGGAAAGGAACGATCGTCGTGATAAGTCAGAATGCATTGGAGAAAAAATCGCTTTCCTTTCATTCGTCTGTAAGTACACACTTTATTAGATACTCATGTAAGCAATGTGAGTGCTGCGACGAATTCGCGATTGTGGTACTGGCGGCCGACATTCGGCCTTCGGGCAGGCGTTCTCAGGGCTTATGTCATGGGTGTTGAGCGTCGCGACGATCACGTTCGGCTCCTGAATGTGCGAGATGCGGCCCGTTTCCTGGGAACAACTCCCAAGACACTCTACTCGATGGCGTGGAGGCGAGAGATCGTCTTTGTCAAGATTGGTCGCAGCCTGCGATTCGACGTACGGGACCTGGAAGAAATGATCGAGAAATCCAAAGTGAGACCAAGCAACACAGAGTCGCGTTGTTTCGAAAAGGTGCGATAGGCATGGGCGTGTTTCGGAGAAACGGCGTATGGGTAATCGATTATTACGATGGTTTTCGCCGCAGGCGGAAGGCGATCGGAGCTTCGAAAGGGGAAGCAAAGAAGATCCTCGCGGAGAAGCGACTGGAGGTACGACGGGGTGGTCGCGAAGACCGCCCCAGGTTAGACGCACCACGGTTTGATCAATTCATTGAGCGTTACAAGGAATACTCCAGAGCAAACAAACGTGGGTTTTACAACGAGCGATATCGAATACAACAGATCGCAGAGTTCTTCGGAAAGCGCAAACTGTCAGACCTTAGGAGATGGGACGCCGAAGCGTTGAAGATTAAATTGAGCAAGACACTGGCGCCGGCCACTGTAAATCGGCTCCTGGGGAATCTTAAGCACATGATGTCGATGGCCGTGGCGTGGAACATTCTGGCGAGCAATCCTTTCTCTGGAGTAAAACTTCTTCGTGTGCCGAAACGAACTGAGCGAGTCTTGAGCGAAGAAGAAGAAGCACAGCTGCTCGCAGCGTGCGGTCGAGTTCGTGCCCCGCATCTGCGGTCGTGCGTCGTGCTGGCACTCAATACCGGGATGCGTAAAGGCGAAATTCTCGGACTTCGCTGGGAGAACGTTGATCTGGGGAATCGACTCATCACGCTGTACAACGGCAAGACCACCCAGAGCGATCGACGAATCCCTATGAACGAGATCGTATTTGGACTTCTCTCCGATCTACGGAAGCAAACCAATTCCGACTTCATCTTCCCGAGTACAAGGAAGAAAGATGACCGTTTCAGGGATCCAAAGGTCGGATTCATGAAGGCGATGCGGCTAGCCAAAATACCGCATTTGCGTTTCCACGATCTTCGACATACATTTGCGACGCGGCTCGTGCGAGTGGGCGTCGATCTCGTCACGGTCCAGCATTTGATGGGGCATAGCACGATAAGCATGACGACGCGCTATGCTCATTCGCTGGCAGATGATAAAATGGCTGCCGTTCGGCGTTTGGATTTCGCTGGTGTTCGCTAGTTTTTGATCCAGACCGGACTCAAAATGGACTCCGAGCGGATTTGGAAAAAGATCCCAAAGGGGTTCAAGTTCCGTCCTACCAGTAAGTTGGGCCTGTAGCTCAGGTGGCTAGAGCGCACCCCTGATAAGGGTGAGGTCGACTGTTCAAGTCAGTCCAGGCCCACCAGCCTTCGCTCGCAAAGTTGACATCGCGCCGGGTTGACCCTCAATATCGGCGGCTGCGGCTCGGCAAGCCACGCCGTAGCTTCAGCGGAGGCGGGCAGGCCGCCCCTTTCCGTCCATTCCACTTCGTGTAAAATCCGCCTTGGCGAAGGCTGTCGCGCCGGCTTGCCTCGCCAAAGCGCAACGCGCGAAGGCGGGAGCCCAAAGGGCGGAGGTGGGCCCAAATCGTGGTTTTCGTCCGCGGTCTTCTTGCAGACGAAATTCCTTCAGTCCACTCTGTGCTCGAGCTTTCTTTTGAAGGGTGGGTGAACGCAACGCCTATCTTTACCGGTGAACACTGCGTGCGTTCCTGTCTTCACCCTTTACCCACATACCGTCGAACGCGAGCAGTGCTTGTTGTATCGCCTCTCAGTTGGGTGTTTCTCCTACCCACCGACCACCTCTGCACTCCTTTGGGTATCCTTCGGACAGACGAAGCAGTTCGTCGTTCTCGTACATTGCCACAAAATCATCGATGACCCACCGGTTGTTTTCTAAAACCGCGGTTACAGCACCCTCAAAGTGATCGTACGAAGCAGGACGGCCGCAACAGTAGGTCTGCTTATAAGTAAACCTGAGATGAACATCCACGCGGTTTTCTCCGATGGCGTTGCCGCCGAGAATCGAGAACTTCATCGGACTTGCCGCTTCGTCTGGCCCGGAGAAGAGGCCTTCCTCCAACCACGGGGTCGCGGGTTTGTACTGGTTCGCTTCGAGAATCTTGCCGTAACGTCGATAGTAATCGTCGTCGCAGGCCTGGAGGCCGTCGAGCTCCTGAACGAGTGGTTTGCTGAGGAGTGGCCAAAGGGCCTTCTTTGCGCGTTCCTCAGGAATACCTACTGGTTGGTATCTGGTGATGTAGGTGTAGAAAACACGTACGGCCTCGAGTGCGGCCTGCGAGGCATTGCCGTGCACCTGAAGAGGTTCGAGTATGCATGCCTCTATACAGAATGCGGCCTTCGTCGAACGGAAAGTACCCGTGGGAATCTTTGCTTTGCCCGCAAAGGGCGCAAAATATTCTGGGGGGCCCAGCGAATATTCGGCGGTGACAGAATATTGACCAGGCTTGTCGAAAACAAATCCTGCTCCGTCCTTGACCGAAATAATTCTCCTAGCAGAAATCTCCTGATACGTCCCAAGCACAGCAAAATCAGCGGGGGAGTATTC
>Ga0335078_10003418_pt1 | contig 23655 bp, 20 predicted proteins | sample Lox_Sample_32_FD_206711 | JGI IMG/M metagenome (GOLD analysis project Ga0335078, IMG submission 206711) | Soil microbial communities from Loxahatchee National Wildlife Refuge, Florida, United States - Lox_Sample_3.2 | ecosystem: Environmental > Terrestrial > Soil > Wetlands | place: USA... | reverse complement strand
AATGTGCTGAACCTGGTTCGCTTCAACGCTCAGGGCGTGGGATCGGCGGTCACCTCGATCGAGCAATCGCCGACGCAGTTCGGCACGTTCTCCAGCTTGTTAACGCAGCCGCGGGTGATGCAGTTCGCTCTGCGTTACGAGTTCTGAAGAGATGCGTTCTATCGCCGTGAGCCCGGAGGGCGAGCCAGGCCACGAGGTCAAAACTGATAAGTCAAGTTCACCGCGGAGGTGAACTGATGCTTCAGAGTGGGAACGCTGCCTTGGAGAAATACATTCTTGTTCGACAGGTCCAGCCGCACTTCGCCCCGCACCGCGAATTTCCCATCCGCCTTGGCGAAATGAGAGTTTAAGCGTGAAAGCTTGACACTCATATCATATTCGGGAGTGAAGGTGAATCCTTCTAGAGTTTGATCAGTACCAGTGCGCGTGCCCCCGCCATCGTTGAATACCTCCCCGCGAAATGCCAGCGAAAATCTGGAGGTAAGACTGTACTTTGCATACCCAGCCAACCCTTTCCAAAGTGCATCGTGACCGACGGCGACACCATTCTCCTCGTGACCATAAAGACCATCTCCACCTAGCGTAAGCCTCAAAACTGGCTTCCATTGGGCGACTACCTCGTAGGCAGCGCGCTGGTCGTGAGAATCCTGGCGGCGTTCCGGCCCGTGAATAAAATTGAAAGCCACATTGAAGGTTTTGACAGGAGTAAAGGCTAACTGTGCCGCGACCGTGTAGGCGTGGTTAAGCCGCTGAAAATCATCCCACCCATTGCATATCGTAAGCATCGCCGCAATTTTGCTGTTGAAGGCGTAGGTCGCTTTGCCGCCAGTGTGGGTACCCGGTATTCCGTAACCAAACATAAATCCGTGGCTGAAGTTATCGCTATAGCCATCGTAGCCCCCGAGCACCTCGTATCCCATGCGGCTCACGAACTTCCCCAAGTCGAAGCGCACACCTTTTCCGATGGGGGCGATGTAGCTCACGAACATCTGCTGAATGTCAAAGTGATGCGCGACCCCGGTGCGGGTGTCACGAAACAAACCATAGGCGGCGGTGACTTCCGGAACTCCAGAACCAGCCAGAAAGTCTATGCGGAAGCCAAATTGTTCCGGTTCGCTGATGGCGCGTTGAATGATGAGTTGAGCGACATCCAATTGCGGATCATCATCATTGAAATCGAAAACCCGGAACTGGTTAATGCGAGGGATGGGATCATTGACGTTGTAGGTGTAGGAGAACGACAGCGAGCCATTGGTCGAGATATCTCTCCACCACGGTCTTCCCTCCTCTGCATTCACGGCCGGATCCACAGCCGGAGCACTGATCTGCGCCCCTGCGGACAGAGGGGACGTCACCATCACCCCTGCCACGATCAGTTTCCACAGGGACCGGCATGACACGCGCCAAAGTCCCTCTTTTTTCATTTTCGGCCTGCCGCCAACTCCTCATGCGCCTGATCTACGACGTGCGCCAAATCGTCGCCGTTGAAAATCTCTTCGCAGGCGTGCTCACCGTGGATGGATTCATCCAGACCGATTTCCTCCGTCATCTCGCTGACTTTTACGGTCGCGAAAGCAGCGATGATGCGAAGCATCGCGCAGGTGCCCGGGTGGAGGTGTTGAGAACGTCGGCACTTCCGGCGTGGCACCATCGACACTGCCGACTGAGCCCAAAGGAGGGCCTCCGGCTCCTCCTTCATGGAGAGGGTGTACCTTAGGCGAGGCGAACGCCATGAGGCGCGTCACACGTGGTGGTGACGAACGACTATTTCGGGACTCAAGACTGGAACCCTAGGTCGGCAGGCAAGAGGGCCCGATGGGCTCAAACGACTTGTAGGTAAGAACAAATTCCTGGTGTCCGAGGCTCTCGGAGCAGCTTTGTGCGCCCGAGGCGATGTCCAAGACCTTGCCATAGATTTCTTTGCCGACGTCATCCACGCTGGCTTCCAGGCGCAGAATTCTTCCGGCGTTGACATCCATGTCGTCGCTCATGCGATCGTAGGTTTCGGGATTGGCGCAAACTTTAATCACCGGGGAAATGGCCGAGCCTACGACCGACCCGCGCCCGGTGGTGAAGAGAATTACGTGAGAGCCACAGGCAATCAGCTCCGCGATTTCCGCGTTGTCGTTGATATTGGGAAAACCGAAGCGGGGCTCACCATCCGGCACAACGTCGAGCAAATATAAGCCGCCCTTCGGAGGCACGTCTCCCGGCTTGATCAATCCCGAGATTGCCGAATCTCCGCTCTTGCAGTAAGCGCCGATGGATTTTTCTTCAATGGTCGTCAGCCCGCCCTCGGCGTTTCCGGGGGCGAAGCTGGCATGGCCCATGACCTTGTAGTAGCGAGCCGCCTTTTCCACCGACTTTTTCAATTCATCGCCAAGTTCCGGAGTTACGGCGCGGGCAGACATGACTTCTTCGAGCCCGATCATTTCTCCGGTTTCTTCGAAGATGGTGGCCGCGCCCTGCTCGACCAACAGATCAAAGGCGCGTCCGACGGCCGGATTGGCAGTGATTCCGCTAGTGGCGTCCGAGCCGCCGCAGACAGTTCCCACCACGAGTTCGTTCATATGGAGCGGCGCGCGCGGGACGCTTTCAATTTGCCGCAGAGCTTTTTCGACAAAGGCTTTCCCGCTTTCGATCGATTTGCGGGTTCCCCCAGTTTGCTGAATAACGACCGTTTCCACGGGCCGCCCCGTCCTGGCAATATTTTGCGCCAGCCGATGGCGGTTGAAACTCTCGCATCCCAGGGAGAGCAGCAGTGCGCCTCCAACATTCGGGTGGGTACATAGCGTGTTCATCATGCGGTCGGCATAAGCATTCGGATAGCAGCCCCCGAAGCCGATCAGGTGGACGGGTTGGCCTTTGAAGGCATCAACGATCTCGCGCGCCACATGGTGAGCACACTCCACAAGGTAGGCGACGACGATGCTGTTGCGGATGCCTTTTCTGCCATCGCTGCGGAGAAAGCCCTGCAGCGCAGGCGAACTATTTGACGAAGACATTGTCTTTATCCAGTGTATAGGTCGCGATGTAGTCGCTCTTCAAATTATGCAAGTGGATGTGAGCCCCCGCCGGAATCGCTTGCTTCGCCGAACCGATGGGCACTCCACACTTGTAAACCTTGTCCCCCGGCCGCATTGATCCAGCAGCGACTTTGTGACCAATGGCGATATTTTCGGTAAAAACGACTTCCTGGCCGTCAATAAAATCGCGGTCCCCCGGCATCACCGGCGCGACCACGATCAATACATTGTCATCGCGATGAATGCGCAACAGCTTGCGAGATTTCCCCTCGGTTTGCATCAGAACTTGCCATACTTCAAATAGGCCTCGACGGGATCCACTCCCTGCAGAATCGATTTCCGCACCATATTCTCCGTCCTGAGGACCTCTTCGGTCTGCTCCACAACTTCGGCGGCGATTGCCCCGGGGATGATCACGATTCCATCACGATCAGCCATTACATAATCATCTGTGTGAATGGTGACATCACCGACACGAATCGGCTCTGCGAAGGCGGTTGCCGCCCACTTGCCAACAATGTCGACCGGCGTAAAGTACTTGCAAAAAACCGGGAATCCCAGGTTTTCGATAAACGCGGAATCGCGGCAGCCGCCATCTACGATATAGCCTAACACCTTCTTGTAGACCAGCGTTTCCGAGGACAATTCCCCCATGTGAGAGAGAGTATGGTCAGTGGGCTGGCAGATGAGAACGGTGTTGGCGGGCGCTTTCGACAAGAGCTCGCACCACTTGAGCAGAGTTTGATGGGCATCCAGGGAGTCATCACGTTTGCCCTGAATGGTAAAAACCGGGCCGGCGAGTTTGTGTTGTGCATTCAGTGGCCGGATATATTGCGGCAGTGTCTGCTGGAGGTATCCCTTGGCTCGCAGCACGTCATAGACTGCGCCGGAGTAGCAGGCTTTCAGCCTGGCGGTTAGCGTGGCGGTTTGCGTCATGACGGTTCGTCTGCTGGCTACAGGTCAGCCTTGAATATCATCGGCGTTAGATGTTTAGCGGTCTGCAGGCGTTCGCAATGCTTCTCGTCGACTTGCGCAACGACAGGCCACGTTTAATCGCAATGAAAAACTTCTTCCATGTTAGCCCACCACTCGCCCGGAGCACGCGTATCCAGAGGTCTCTGCATGGGCATCATAATGGCCCACCATTCCTGCGTTTTAGCGTCGGCGGCCATTTTCGCCATATCGGCCGCGTAGTCGGCGCCGTGGTATTCGAAATATGCAAACAGAAAATTGTCCTTAAGATAGATGGAGTAGTTGCGGATATTGCAGCGCCGGATCATTTCCAATACCTCCGGCCAGACAGAGGTGTGGTATTTCTTGTAGGCTGCCAGGGACTCCGGTCGTACTTGAATCACGGAACCGTAGCGCTTCATGGCAGAGTCCTCATACCAGTGAATTGCACTTCCTGAAACCGATCTACTATATTCGATGGCTTGCACCCTGGCTACAGGTTTGCTCCAGCGAATTGGCAAAGAACAATTCGAGTAGGATATAAAAAAAGCGAAAGCGAGGCCTGATCTGACAGCAAATTCCAGTTCTTTCCGATTAGATGGCCAGTCGGCGGTAGTTACCGGCGGCGCCAGCGGCATTGGCCGTGCCGTGGCCAAACGCTTTGCCGCCAGTGGAGCCTGCATCCGCCTACTCGATATCGACGAAAAAGAAGCCGCACGAGTGGTCGGCGAGATCGTGGCTGCGGGCGGCAATGCCAAGGCCTACTCCTGCGATGTGAGCGAGCTGCAAAGCGTGGAGACGGCGTTCGGCAAAGTGTTTCAAGATGGACGTGTGAATATCCTGGTCAACAATGCGGGAATCTCTCACGTTGGCAACCTGGAAGGAACTTCAGAACAGGATTTCGACAAAATCTTTCGCGTGAATGTAAAGGGCATTTACCATTGCATGCACGCCTCCATTGGCCACATGAAAACCCACGGAGGCGGCGTCATCGTGAACATGGCCTCGATTGCCGGGACCTCCGGGCTGGCCGACCGTTTTGCCTATTCCATGAGCAAAGGGGCGGTAGTTGCCATGACCTATTCGGTGGCGAAGGATTACCTGGCGTACAACATTCGATGCAATTGCATCTCTCCGGCGCGTGTCCACACCCCATTCGTGGACGGCTTCCTGCGCAAGAACTATCCGGGAAGAGAGCGGGAGATGTTCGAGAAACTGGAGAAATCACAACCCATCGGGCGAATGGCTCAACCTGAGGAAGTCGCCAACCTGGCATTGTTTTTGTGCTCGGAAGAGGCCTCATTCATTACCGGATCCGATTACCCCATCGACGGGGGGTTCTTCAATCTGCGAGGATAAGGCGGATTCAACCGCGAGGAGAGATACTGCGGGCGGTGCTTGGCGCACGCACTCGATTTCATGGATCTGGAACTCAAAGATAAGGTTGTCATTGTAACCGGTGGCGCCAAGGGGATTGGCGCGGCCATCACGAAGGCGCTGGTCGCGGAGGGTGCCCTGGTGGTCGCCGTGGACAAAGATGCGGCCGCATGCGTGCAATTGCAGAAGGCTTTGGCCGCCGAAGGTGTCACCGCACGCTTTGTAGTGCTCGATCTCTTGCCCGCGGAGAACTGCCGCGATGCCATAGAACAAACGATCGCCGCCTTTGGCCACATCGACGCCCTGGTAAATAATGCCGGAATCAACGATAAGATCGGACTCGAAAGTGGCAGCCCAGCAGAATTTGTGCGCTCCCTGGAGCGCAATCTTCTCCATTACTACAACATGACCCACTACGCCCTGCCGCACTTGAAGCGCAGCTCAGGCTCAATCGTTAACATCAGCTCTAAAACTGCGGTGACGGGACAGGGTGGGACGTCGGGATACGTAGCGTCCAAGGGCGCGATCCTGGGCATGACTCGCGAGTGGGCGGCCGAGTTGCTTCCCTACGGAATCCGCGTGAACGCCGTCGTACCCGCGGAAGTAATGACGCCTTTGTATCAGCAATGGCTCGACACCTTCCCCGACCCGAAACAGCAGCTGCAGCACGTGGTGGCAAAGATTCCCCTGGCCCACCGCATGACCACGCCAGACGAGATTGCCGCCATGGTCGTGTTTCTTATCTCGTCGAAAGCTGGGCATATTACCGGACAACACGTATTCGTGGACGGTGGTTACGTGCATCTCGACCGGGCTTTGACCTGACAGGAGAGCAATGACGAATTCCTCCGCCCCAATTACCGAGCGCCGTTTCGTGGTGCCGCTGATTCTGGTGACCAGCTTGTTTTTTCTCTGGGCACTCGGAGTCAATCTGAATGACATTCTGATTCCTCATCTGAAAAAGGCATTTCATCTTTCCGACTTTCGCTCGTCCTTGATTCAAACCGCATTTTTCGGGGGTTACTTCCTGGCGGCATTGCCGGCCGGCTGGCTGATGGAGAAGATCGGCTACAAACGGGGAATCCTGGTGGGGCTGCTGATGTGCGCTAGCGGAGCGTTTTTGTTCATTCCCGCCTCTTCCATTCGAGTTTACGCATTCTTTCTCTTTGCCTTGTTTGTGATGGCTTGCGGCCAGGGGGTTCTGGAGGTAGCGGCTAATCCCTATGTCACTATTCTGGGCCCGCCGGAAAGTTCCGAGCGCCGCTTGAATCTGGTGCAGTCATTCAATTCGGTCGGCGCCGTAGTAACACCCATCATCGGAGCCGCATTCATTCTTACCGGCGTGGAGTACACACGCGCACAGCTGGCGGCCATGAGCCCGGCTCAACTGCAGGCTTATCAGGTGGCAGAAGCAAGCACTGTGAAGGTGCCGTACCTGGTAATCACGGGGCTATTTCTTGCCGTTGCTGTCCTCATTTTCTCCTCCAATCTGCCGGAGATTGCGGAAGAAGATGGGGAGGGATTGACAACCGATGCCGGCCTGCGCGGACTTTGGCCCTACAAACATCTGCTAAAGGGTGTACTGGCGCAGTTTTTCTATGTGGGGGCGCAGGTTGGGGTGGCGAGTTTCGTCATTCGCTTTGCGCAATTCAATATGCCCGGACTCCCGGAAAAACATGCCGCAAATTATCTCAAACTGCATCTGCTGGGATTCATGATCGGCCGGTTTGCCGGGTCGGCGGTGATGAAACATATTCCGGCGCCGCGCATGCTTTCAATCTTTGGAGCCGCTTCTTTGACCTGCCTGACGATTGTATTGCTTGGAACAGGCGGATCTCCCATCTGGGCGCTGGTACTGCTGGGATTTTTTCACTCCATCATGTTCCCCACGATTTTCGCTTTGAGCATTAAGCACCTCGGCCCGCACACCAAACTGGGGTCTTCCTTATTAGTGATGTCGATTATCGGCGGAGCTATTTTTCCCGCCATCATGGGCTACATTTCCGATATCAGTAATATCCGGTATGCGTTTGTAGTGCCGCTGATCTGCCACGTCTACGTACTCTACTTTGCAGTTCGCGGCTACCGTCCGGAGCAGGATCTGCTGAAGCCGGCAGAGCTGCGGAGTGTACCCGTCCAGAGCTGAAGACAGCCACAGTTCGCCGTCGACATGAGAAACGCCTTCTGCTAACCGTTGCGCGTCACTGCAAGCGTTGAAGCAGGCTGGTTAAGGCCGCCGGCGGCACAATCGCGAATTGATGCAGCAACATATTCGATTTGCGCCTTCGTCAGTTCGGGATAGACTGGCAGCGCCAAAGTTTCTTTAGCGGCACGCTCGCTCTCCGGGAACGCGCCCGGCGTATATCCGAGATAAGCAAAACATTCCTGCAGATGCAAAGGCACGGGATAATACACTTCCGTTCCGATTCCCTTCTGCTTCAGATATGCCTGCAATTCATCGCGTTTGGAAGTCCGGATAACGTATTGATTGAAGATGTGACGATCGGTGACCACCACCGGCCGTCCGATGGGCAAGCCGCTCTCAGCAAACAACCGATCGTAAGTTTTTGCGTTCCGCTGACGAGCGGCGGTCCAGCCGTCCAGATGTGGCAGCTTAACGGAAAGGATGGCTGCCTGCAGCGCGTCGAGACGGAAATTGCCGCCGATGATTTTGTGGTAATACTTCAGCTCGGCGCCATGTCCGCGCAGGGAGCGCAGCGTTTCGCGGCGCCGAGCATCGTTGGTAACCACCATGCCGGCCTCACCGGCAGCTCCCAGGTTCTTGGAAGGAAAAAACGAAAGGCAACCGTAGTGCCCGATCGAACCGGCACGACGGCCTTTGTGCTCGGCGCCAATCGCCTGGGCGGCATCTTCAATCACCACCAAGCCGTGCTGGTTCGCGATGCGCATGACCGCATCCATATCGGCCATCTGCCCGTAGAGATGTACAGGAATGATGGCTCGCGTGCGGGGCGTGATTCTGGACTCGATCTGCGCAACATTGAGGTTGTAGGTTGCAGGATCTATATCGACAAACACCGGCGTGGCGCCCAGGCGCGCGATCTCGCCTGCGGTTGCGAAGAAGGTATACGGGCTGGTGATGATCTCATCGCCCCTGCCAATATTTTCGGCCATGAGACATGCCAGGAGAGCGTCGGTGCCCGAAGACATTCCAACTGCATAGGAGCAGGCACAATAGCGCGCGATTTCTTTCTCGCACTGTTCGACCTTGGGTCCAAGAATGAATTGCTGAGAGGCGAGGACATCCGCGACCGCCGCGTCAACCTCACTTTTGATGGACGCGTATTGAGCCTTAAGATCAAGCAACGGGATGTTCATAGCGGAGTAACTCTTATCTTAATTCAAATTGAGCCATCAGCTCTGAGGAAGGAGTCAGGGCCGGCGTTTTTGTGCTACAAGAGACGGTGTGCAGCCCGCCAAGGCGTTTGTCAAAGACGACAGGATCACGATAGCCGGAATCTCCGCGCTTGCCTGCATCTTGCAGGATGTCCTTCACGAAGGCCTGGGCCACGGTGTGACCGCGTGGCTAAGCGGCGCCCATCGGGTGACTTTGAGTACGGTCGCACTACAAAGCGACATAGAAACCCGCTGGATTGCAGCGAACGGCACGCTGGTCAATCTTCTCTTCGGGGCAATTTTCTGGCTTCTGTTGCTGAGGCCGCAGCGCTATAAGCCGGCTACGTTTTACTTTTTAGTGCTGGCCATGACCGGCAATCTGTTCACTGCGACCGGCTACTTCTTCTTCTCCGGGGTCGCCAACTTCGGCGACTGGGCAGCGGTGATCCAAGGTTTGCAACCGCAATGGTTATGGCGGGTCGGGCTCGTCGTGCTTGGGTCGGGCTCCTACTACGCATCGATGCTTATCGTGGGGTCAAAACTAAGGCAGTTTTACGGTACAGACCAAAATCCGGGAAGGCTCCGCCGCTTGTGCTGGACGCCTTACATCACGGACGGCGTTCTGGCAGCGCTCGCTGGGCTGCTCAATCCCGCCGGATTATTTTATGTCGTGGCATCGGCATTGCCGTCCACTTTGGGCGCGAACGCCGGCTTGCTGAGTCTGCCGAGCCTGATGCAGAAGTGGCGGCGCAGCGAGGAACCGGCCGGGGCGATAACGCGCAGCGCGGGCTGGATAATTACCGGCACTTTGGTCAGTCTCCTCTTCATCTTCATTCTCGGCCGGGGAATCACCTGGTCGCGGTGAGATCTTGTCGCGAGAATCGTAGCACTTCGTCGCCGGATGTTATTCTGAGGCTCGAATTTGCGTTGACACTGCTGTGCCGAAACCAAATATGCCCAAGAAGAAACTGAACGTCGCCATGATCGGCCCGGGGTTCATCGGCCGGGTACATTCGAACGCTTTTCGCCAGGTCGGACATTTTTTCGATCTTCCTTACGAAGTCTGTTGCAAAGTCATCTGCGGCCGCAATCGCGAAAAACTGGAAGCGGCAGCATCGCGATGGGGATGGGAAGAAATTGCCACCGACTGGCAGGATGTCGTCGCAAGAAAAGACATCGATGCAGTCGATATCGCGGTTCCCAATGTTTTGCATTCCCCGATTGCCATCGCGAGTGCGGAAGCCGGGAAGATCGTGCTTTGCGAGAAGCCGCTGGCAGGCACTCTAGAGGAAGCGGAACGGATGGCCCAGGCGGTGCGAAACGTCCCGAATCTGGTTTGGTTTAACTACCGGCGAATCCCGGCCGTGGTTCTCGCCAAGCAACTCATCACCGAAGGCCGCCTCGGCCAGACTTATCACTATCGCGCCCTTTACCTGAATCAGTCGGGAAACGATCCGCGCAAGGGCAATACCTGGCGCTACCGGCGCAGCGATGCGGGAATGGGGGCAGCAGGAGATTTGCTCTCTCACTCCATTGACACTGCTCTTTATCTGAACGGGCCTATCCGCGAATTGTCGGCCATGATGCACACCTTTGTGTCCGGCCGCGATGTGGACGATGCCACCCTGTTGATGGCCCGCTTTGCCAACGGCAGTATTGGCAGCTTCGAGGCGACCCGTTACGGCGTCGGATGCCAGAATCGCAATGCGTTTGAAGTGAACGGATCGAAGGGGATGCTGGCCTTTACGCTCGACGATATGAACCAGCTCGATTTCTTCGATGCGACGGAACCGTTGGGATCGCAGGGCGGCCGGCGATTGAACGTCACCGCACTGAACCATCCCTATGGTGAGATCTTCTGGAAGCCTGGCCACACGCTGGGATATGAGCATCCTTTTATCGCCACGCTAGGAGACTTTCTGAACTCGATCGCGCGACAGGAGCCATTTCACGTAAATTTTGAAGATGCACTTGCCGTGCAGAGAGTCTTAGACGCGGTTGAACGATCTTCGGCTTCGCGTAGCTGGGTGAGCGTGGACTGAAGTGGAGCACAAACGAGGACGCTCGCGCCTGCATTCCTACGGCAAAGTCACTTTCCCGGTTAGCTCTATGTCGGCCGCCGAGCGCGCTACAGACACATCGAAAGTTCCGGGCGTGATTGTCCAGGCGTGTTTTCCGACGTCATAGTAGGAGAACGCCCGCCGGTCGAGCCTGACAGTGACGTTCTTGGTCTCGCCCGGATTCAGGTTCACCTTCGCGAAGCTTTTCAGCTCCTTGACTGGACGCGGGACGGGAGCGTGACTGTCGCCAACGTACACCTCGGCGACGTCGGCCCCGGCACGAGTGCCGGTGTTGGTCAGGTCAAATGTGACCGTCACTTCCTGATCAGCGGATGGCGCTGAAATGTTCAGATTCTTGTAAGCGAATGAAGTGTAGGACAGCCCGTAGCCAAATGGGAACAGCGGTTTGACTGCCGATTTATCGAAGTGACGGTAGCCGATAAAAACCCCTTCGCTATATTCGACTTTATTTCCGCCATCCTTCGGGTAGTAAGTGTCGCGGACGGCGTTGTCGTCCCAATGGCGCTCGATGGAAATCGGCAACCGTCCCGACGGATCGAATTCTCCGAACAGCAACTGCGCCAGCGCAGTGCCGCCTTCCTGCCCGGGATACCACGCCTCAAGAAGCGCAGGCACACCATCCACCCATGCGCTCATGTCTACGCCGCCGCCCGAAGTGACAACTACGACAGTATTCTTGTTGGCTGCCGCAATCTGGCTGACCAGTTCGTCCTGGCCGGGAGGCAGACCAAACCTGCGGTCGCTGCTCTCGCCTTCGCTGTTGGCATCAAAGCCGACGGCGAGGATTACAGCATCGGCGTGCGCTGCCAGGCTTTTGGCATCCGCGCTCACTAGCGTATCCGGACGAACGATGCCCAGATTCGCGATGGTTTTTCCCCAGCCCTTTTTCGCGTAGTAATCGAGTTCTACCTGATGCGGCCCGGCAGAAAGCGTAATCGGAGCCTCTCCGATAAAGGCATACCATCGCTTCCAGTTGTCGAGGACGATTTTCTTGTCGATGTAGAGCCGGTAACCTCCATTTTCACCCGGCCCTTGTACGAAAGCCAGAAATGGACCGGGAGAACTCGGCGTGAAGAAGCCGGTCCATCGCGCCGAAATGTCGCTGTCGACACCGTCGCCGCCGCGCGCGGGTTCGTAGTGAACGAATTTCTCCTCGCGCACGATGGCCGGCGGCCCGCTCAAATCTCTGTTATTGAAAAACTCTGCTTTCAGACCGGGTTTGCCCCCGCTCGCCATGGTGGTGAAGTCGGTTTGCTTGGACATCTCGTCCAGGGTGGGGATTCCAGGGTCGTAATAAATCTTCGTGCCACTGCCCAGGTAGTTCGCAATTCCTTCCAGATAACTGACAGGGACGAACGGCTTGGCCTCCGCGCTGCCACCGCCGCCCGGCTGCGCCGGATAAGCGTCGGGGCCAATGACCGCGATTGATTTGATGCTTCCCTTCTCTAGAGGCAGGACACTGCCATCGTTCTTAAGCAGAACCATGCCGGCTCGAGCAGCCTCCAAAGCCACATGGTCGCCAGCGGCGTTGAAACGAGAGATGGATGGATCGGTCTGGTCGCGATCGAGCCAACCAAATTGAATTGCCGTGCGCAGAATGCGCCGGATTTTATCATCGATGGTGGCTTCGCTGACTTTTCCCGCCTTCACCGCCGGTAATAACGTCACCCGATTCATGAATTTTCCCGAAGGCATCTCCAGATCGAGACCGCCGTTCGCTGCGGCGACACCGTCGTAGGTGGCATCCCAGTCGGACATCATGATTCCCGGGAAGCCCCATTCCTTTTTGGCCACGTCCGTGTTCAGGAAGCCGTTCTGGGTCATGTGTACGCCATTGACCAGGTTGTAGGAATCCATGATGGCGCCGACGTGAGCTTCTTTGACCGCCGCTTCGAACACCGGAAGGTAGATTTCGCGCATGGTGCGCTCATCGATCACCGAGTCGGCGTTGTGACGGTCGAACTCCGAGTTATTTCCCATGAAATGCTTGACGGTGGCGCTGACTCCCTGGCTCTGCATTCCCTCGATGTAAGCGACCGCAATGCGGGCGGCCAGAAACGGATCTTCCCCGAAGTACTCGAAGTTGCGGCCGTTCAGTGGAGCGCGATAGATGTTGACTCCCGGACCAAGCATGAAGTGGACGCCGCGACTCCTGGCGTCCTGTCCAATCGTGACTCCGATTTGTTGTGCCAGCTCAACGTCCCACGTGGCAGCCAGGCCAATGCCGCCAAACACCGTTGACGGCCCGTAGTTCCGTACTCCGACGGGTCCATCAGCCATCTTGAGCCGCGGCAGGCCGATTTTTGGGTTGGCGCGGATATAGAAATCATCGACGCCGCCGATAAGGTCGACCTTTTCCTCCAGGGTCAGCCGTTTGAGGAGAGAATCGACTCGCGTTTCAACATCCGCAGGAAGCGTCTGGGTCTGGCACAGGGCGGGCAGAATTAAAAGCGCAAGAAGCAAAGCGACGACCTGAAGTTTGTGTGCCATTTCAGTCTCCGATTAATGTAAGCGCGAGCATCCTGGCTCGTGCTTCCGCTCCACCGCCGCTCAGCACAGGGCGAGGACGCCCGCGCCCGGAACTTACGAGGCTTTCTGATCGGCGATCGATTCCAGTCCGTGGGTTGCCAGGGTTACATCTTCGGCAGACGAAAGACCGCTAACCGCCACGGCGCCCACTACCTCGCCATTCTTCCAGATCGGAATTCCGCCGCCCCAGCCGACAAAGCGAGGATCGCCATAGTAGGCAATGTCATGACCCTTTTCGGGATGCTTTACCTTGTCTCCGATTTCTTTGGTTGGCTTGCGTTCCCGGGCGGCGGTCCACGCTTTATTGGTAGCGATAATGATGGACGAAACAGGAGCGCCATCCATGCGGGCGAAGGCGATCAGCTCCCCATGCGAATCGGCCACGGCGACCACCGCCGCCCGGCGCATCTCGGCTGCCTTTTCCACGATCCGGTCGATGATCCGCTTGGCTTCGAAGTAATCGACGGTTTGGGTTGTTCTCATGAGCAGGAAGGGTAACAGATCGTGGGGCGCAAATCACCGCATCGCCAGTTTGCCGCGAGGCACCCTGACATCCATGATCTTGGCCCGAAGGTGATGATCTGCAAAAGAAAACTCCGGACCAGGGTGAAACCTGGCCCGGAGAATTGAGTTCGTATCCTAGAACACAAGCTTCATGGCGAACTGAATCAGACGCGGGGTGTTGCCCGTGTTCGTGGACGTCACCGTTCCGAATCCATTAGCGGTGTTGTCCCCTGCCACGGGATTAAAGTTCGTGCCCGGGAAGCCGAACTGCGGATGATTGAACAGATCAAAGAATTCGGTTCGGAATTCAAGACCGATCCTCTCCGTGATGGTCGTCCGCTTGAATATAGCAAAATCAAAGTTGTTGATCCCGTCCGCGCGGAGTGAGTCGTCCACACGGGATTCGGTGCCAAAACCCCACTGCGGCGGGGGGGCAAAGCAACTCGTGTTGAACCAGCTTGTCAGCGTACGGCTGCCTCCTTTGGAGCATCCAGCCACAACGTCAGGACGGACGTTGCTCACGCCGAGGCTGGCATTTTCCAAGGCGGTTGCGGGGCCGGACCATGAAATCTTGAGCGGAAAACCGCGCTGGAAGGTGGTTACGCCGTCAATTCCCCAGCCGGAAACGAGCTTGTCTGTCACTCCTGAGCTTCCGGAAAGGAATTTTTTGCCATGCCCGAAAGGAAGGTCAAGCACATAACTGATGACCAAGCGCTGGGACACATCCTGCGAAGAAAGCGACCTTTCGCCGGCCAGATTATTCCAGTCTTGCACCTGCCCCACGCCGCCTGTGTTGCCATTCTCAAGCCAACTGGTCTGGGTGTCGGTATCGCTCAGCAGTTTGGCGTTCGTGTAGGCCACCAGCATGGTGCCACCGCCCTGGAATCGGCGAGTTACCGTGGCCTGGAACGAATTATAGGTGCTACCGCAGCACCCATATTGAGCCAGACTCACGTTGTTGAACTGAGGGTACGGGCGATCAAGCTGTCCAAGATTAACTGTGTTGCCGGTCAGCGCGGTATTGGGGGTCACGAGGGGATTGTTAAGATGGGCCGCCGCAAATGATGTTCCAATCGTCGGGGTTAGACCAGCCGCGGCTTGCGCAGCGGCTTGCGCAACGAAAGAGTCGGGGATTTGATTGATACTGACATTAGGGTTGTCGTTCGAAAGGTGAACGCCGTGCGAACCCGCGTAGGCGACATCAACGAAAAACCCGGCTGGCAACTGGCGCTGAATGTCGAGATTCCACTGCTGTACGTACCCTTCTTTCGGGTTGGTCCAGGGCGCCAAGGTTGGCGCACCGTTTGCGGCAATAAAAGCCGAAGTACTTGGCTGTGCAAATCTGCCCGGCGGCGGCAAAATTCCAGCGGCACCAAAGGGACCTGCAGCCGTGCAAGTGAAACTAGCGAACGTCTGACCAGCCAAGGTGCAACTGCTATTGTCAATCGTAGCAGCCGGCGACAGGCCGTGATTGATCGATCCAAAGAAAGGAGTGGTCGCCAGGTTAATCGGATCGTTGTCTGGATTGATGTTGAAATCGGTGTAGTTCGGAATCCAGAACACGCCGTAGCCGCCGCGAACCACGGTCTTCTGATCCCAGCTGTAAGCAAATCCGAGGCGCGGAGAGAACTCTCTCGTGTCCAATGGCAAGTTATTCCGGCTCGAGTTTGGACCGTTTCCGACCAACAACGCGTCACCGAGGCAAGGCGATCCGGGAGTGCCGTTGCAGCCTGTAACCGTTGCATTAATCACCGTCGGGTCCCAGTAACTCAAGCGGTTGTAACGGTCTGACCATGGCCCCTGAAGTTCATACCGCAGGCCCCAGTTTAAGGTCAATTTGCTGCTGACCTTCCAGGTGTCACCCCCATAAAGCGCTCGGTAGGTTTGACGGCCGGCGGTTTGCGCTGGAACCTGGGCAGAGCCCTCCGTTTGGTTCACGAAGGTAGCAGGCCCGTTTTGGGCTAAGCCCAACAAGAAATCGGCAAAAGCAAACCCGCCGGTAGCGGGGTTAGCAGCAGTAGGTAAGCCTGTACTACTTGTCCAAGCTCCCGAAAACCCAAATGCGCCGCTGGCGATGTTGGTTTGGTAGTAATTGTCGAGACCCAACTCATACTGGGCCCCGAACTGGAAGGTGTGTTTGCCATGAATGACGGTTACAGATGGCGAGACGTTGTATTGGGTGTTGTGATCGCCAATCGCGCTGTTGCCCTGGCTCTTGCCAACATCGCCGGGAAACGGAAATGCCGGCGTGGGAGGTGTCCGCATGATCTCGGGAACTTCACTGTTGTAGCTCGCCGGCCATCCCAGTTGAGTGAGATCGTAACCAGCAAGGAGCGGCGCGCGGAGGTAAATAAAGCGACTCCCTGAAATATTCAAATCGCCGATGATATTCGGACCAAAGACGTGGTTGAGATCAATCGCGAGAGCTTTCGTGTGGTAATCCTCGGCGCAGCGGTCCAGGCACAAACCCGTGCCCAAAGGATTGGTCGGAAGGTCAAGCAGGCCGAAATAAGTAAAGCGCGCGAACACGCGCGTCTTGTCGGTGATGTTGTAGTCGCCGCGCGCCACGAACTGTGTGTGATTTCCGCCGCTGCTGCTTGCCGAGGTAAAGTTATCGGGATTGTTGTTGCTGAAACTCCCAGCAGCCACGGGAGTGTAGTACTTATCCCACAAGGTGGTCGCGGCCTTGCTCCACTCCGCTTGCGGAATCTGGTTATTCATGTAAGGGGTGCGCGCTCCCGTAACGGGATTCACGGTGTAGGGGTCGTAGAGCTTAACCCCTTGCGCCAGCAGGGAAGAAAAATCACCTTGCCGGAAGGCGGCCGTCGGTACCGCAGTTGTAACGACAGAACCGGTGCGCAGCCGGAACTGCTCCCAACTCGTGAAAAAGAATAACTTGTCCTTGACTACCGGACCGCCAAGGTTAAATCCGTATTGATTCTGAACGTACGGTGGGGGTGTGTTGCTTTGTCCGTTTGCCAGCTCGCTTTGCTTGAAGAAATACTCGTTCGAGTTCAGAGCCTTGTTGCGAAGAAATTCATAAACCTCGCCGTGGAAAGCGTTGCTCCCCGACTTGGTACTGAAGTTCATGATGCCACCCGAGAACTTCCCGAACTCGGGACCCAGGTTGTTGTACTGGACCTTGAATTCACCGATCGAATCCTGGGTTGGAATTACGATGGGGAGGTTGATGTAACCGATATTGAGCGGCTGGCCATCAAGGTACTCCGCGCTTTCATTCGCGAACGAGCCTCCCACCTGATAATTGCCCCAGCTAAAGGGATTCTGGCCGACGGGGGTGCCGCCCGATCCGCCTTGGGCAACTGCCGCTGGCGAAATCGTGATCAAGTTAAAGATGTTGCGGCCATTCAGAGGAAGCTCATTGGCCTTGCGCTCCTCGACTACCTGCCCCAGAGAGGAAGTCTCGGGCTGGAGCAGAGGGACCTCGCCAGTCACCTCAACAGTCTCAGACACCTGCCCGACTGCGAGGTTGGCGAGAATATGAGTGTCCTGGTTCACCTGAACAACGACCTCAGTTCGTGTGAAGTGCTTGAACCCGGCCTTCTCTACGTCCAGGCGATAGTGCCCCGGAACCACGTTCACGAACTGGTACAGGCCCTCGTTCCCCGTAGGCTGAACACGTGTTTCCTGCGTTCCCGTATTGGTAAGCGTGACTTGAGCACCTGCCACAGCCGCGCCCGACTGATCCGCCACCGAGCCGTCGACTGTACCGTAAGTGCTTTGTCCGTAAAGGGAGAGAGAAGTCGCAAGAACGACCACGACCGAGAGAGGCAGCGTCCAGAACCTGCAAGACCGCATACGTACCCCCACGAAAGATTTGGTGTGAACCGGGGGCGAGTCTGATCCATGCGAATGAGCGTTGTCAAGAAAAAAGTAATGGTTTTGCATTAGGGTAAGCGTTAAATGAGGTAACCGTTTACTTTGCCTGAATTACGGGCTAATCGGCTCACTTTGCTGAGTTCTTCGTTTGCTTGAACTCGCGGGCTGTGCGTCCGTTCGGAGTTTGACTCGAACCTGTGGAGTAACAGGATGTGCAATTCGGCTGGCGCCCGGGATATGCTAACCGACAAAGGAAACTGGCATTGTTGACCTTCCTGCGAACTCTAACTGTCGTGATCTCGTTGCTGTGGGTTGCAGCCTTGGCGCCACCGATCTTCGAGGCCGAGCGAGCGTCTGGATTGGACTTTGTCCTGCAGAACTCGCCTACGGCGCAGAAGTATCTGATCGAAACCATGCCTGGAGGAGTCGCCCTTCTTGACTACAACCACGACGGCCTGTTGGACATCTTTGTGGTGAACGGCGGCCACGTAAGCAGCCCCATGCCCGTTGCAGAAAACTTCGAGCGCCATGATCCGCGCTACTGGAATCGCCTTTATCGTCAAAACAAAGGTGGCACTTTTACCGACGTAACTCAGCAAGCCGGCCTGGCAGACGCCGGAGACGGAAACTACGGCATGGGAGTTGCGGTGGGTGACTATGACAACGATGGATTTCCTGACCTGTATGTGACCAGCTATGGAAAAAATGTTCTGTATCACAACAATGGGGACGGTACGTTTACCGATGTCACCGCGAAAGCGGCTGTTGCAGGCGGCGGATGGTCGGTTTCCGCGGGATTTTTCGATTATGACAATGACGGAAAATTAGATTTGTTTGTCGTCCGCTACATGGATTGGGATACCAGACACAGCAAAGACTGCGGAGGCAATTATCATACATATTGTCCGCCGGAAGAATTCCCCGCCACCACCAACCTTCTTTATCACAACAATGGCGACGGCACTTTCACCGACGTGAGCCAGCGCTCCGGAATCGCGGCCAAGAAGGGGCGCGGGTTGGGTGTGGCTTTCGCCGATTACGATGGGGATGGCTTCAGCGACGTTTTTGTGGCGAACGATGGCATGCAGCAATATCTTTTCCACAACAACGGCAACGGCACTTTCACGGAGCTCGGCCTGGAAGCAGGCACAGCCCTCTCCGAGGATGGCAGGCGGTTATCCGGCATGGGGGTTGTCTTTCAGGATTACGACAACGATGGGCGACCGGATGTGATCGTCACCGAACTGCCCAGGGAAATCTACGGCGTTTATCACAACGATGGCGGCGGTTCGTTCAGCTATCGCAGTCTGGAAAGTGGCCTGGGCGTGCTATCGAGTGGAAGTTCGGGGTGGGGCGTCGGTCTGGAGGATTTTGATAACGACGGCTGGAAAGACTTGTTTGTCGCGCAGGGCCACGTGCTGGATAACGTCGAGAGCATCGATCATTCCCTGCACTACCTGGAACTCCCACTGCTGGCGATGAATCATGAAGGCCGGTTTGAGCGCGTAGATTCGGGAAGCACCACTCCTGTGGCTGGGCGCGGGGCCGCGTTCGGCGACTTGAATAACGACGGCTGGCAGGATGTGGTAATGACTTATCTGGGAGGCCATCCGCAAATATTTCTCAACCACGGCGGCAAGGCGCATTGGTTGAGCGTTACGCTGCGAGGCAGTCATAGCAACCGCGATGGTTTCGGAGCGCGAGTGCAGGTTAACGGGCAGACCCGTTTCGCGACTTCCGCCGGCAGCTACCTTTCGGCCAGCGACAAACGTCTTCATTTTGGACTTGGAACCGCGGAAAAGGCTAAGGTAGAGGTCGTGTGGCCCTCAGGAATTCACCAGACCTTGAATGATGTTCCCGCCGATCAGTTCCTGGAAATTCGTGAACCGGAGAAACCGTGATCCACGCACTCCTCATCGCTCTCTTGTGGTTTGGGCCGCAAGCTCTTTCGCCGGAAGCTAGCGAGCATATGCAAGCGGGGATCGCCGCGGATAAGCAACACCAGTTTGATGCGGCCATCGCAGAGTATGGCAAGGTGACCGAGCTAGAGCCGAGCTTCGCCGACGGATTCATCAGCCTGGGGCAAGCCTACATGGAGAAGCACGATTTCGCTTCTGCGGTCGCTCCTCTGAAACATGCACTGGAGTTGGACTCGAGCTCGGCTGCGGCTCACCGGCTATTGGGATACAGCCTGCTGGCGCAGGGCTATGCCGCGGAGGCAATCCCACACTTCGAACGGGTACAGGACAAGACCGCGCTGGGAATTGCGCAGATCCAGACCGGACAATTGCCGGAGGCGGTCACGAATCTGCAGGCGGCTTTGGCGGTGCATCCCAACGATCCGGATCTGCTGTATTACCTTGGCCGCGCCAGCGGCTTGCTATCCAAACAATCGATCGATAGCTTGATCGCGGCATATCCGGATTCGGCGCGGGCTCACCAGGCGATGGCGGAAAATTATTTCGTGCTTCGGCAAATGCCGGAGGCGGAGAAGGAGTACCGCGAGGCTCTGCATTTGCGGCCGGATGTGCCTGAAGTCCATCTCGAGCTCGGCGAGGTCTATGCCGGGTCTTTTCAGTGGGCAAAAGCAGAGGAAGAGTTCCGCGCGCAATCCAAGGTACAACCGGGAAATGCCGAGGCCGCGTACCGGCTGGGGGCAGCGCTGTTGGAACAAGGCAAAGTGCACGCCGCGCGGGCGGAGCTAGCACGTGCCGACCGGTTGTTGCCGGATATGCCAGAGACTCTCTATTCGCTAGGCAAGGCCGCTTCGCTGGATGGTGATGCTACCGCCGCCGAAAAAGAATGGACCAGGCTTCTCTCCATTGAGAAGGAGAGTTCGCTCGCGGCGCAGGCGCATTTCGGCCTGGCCAGCCTTTACCGGAAGCAGGGAAAGACGGCAGCCGCGCAACGGGAAATGCAGGAGTTCCAGAGACTGCAGGGCGGTTCGGCTCAGCCGCAGGCGCCAGGCAAACAAAACTCGCAGCCCTAGTGGCGACCCCCGCCTTATGTCGACGCTGTGGGCAATATAGGAAAACCAAGCTTCTCGAGCCTGTCCTCGAGCACCGGCACGGATTCGAACTGAACGCCATGTATGCCCAGGCTCCGTGCCGCTCGAATATTGTCCTCGCGATCATCAATGAACAACGTTTGCCCGGCTGCTGCACCCAGACCTTTGAGCGTGTGCTGATAGATGGCTAAATCCGGCTTGATCAGTCGGACTTCAGCCGAGAAGGTCGTGAAAACAAAATCGTTCAGCCAGTCGCAGTTCTTGCGCAGATGTGTCACCAAGTCCCACGGCATGTTGGAAAGCAGTCCGGTTTTGATTCCCGCCGCACGAAGGCGGCGAACCCATGCGAGCATGTCGGGATAAGGACGGGACCAGATTTCAACCTCTACCTGGCGAAGAATTTCGATTTGCCGGTGGTTCAGCACGCTGTTGGTCTGGGCCGCCAATTTCAGCCAATACTCTTCGGGGGTGAAGTCGCCGCGGTCATAGGGGCCTCGGCTTTCTTCCCAGAGCCGGTAAAACGAATCGAAACTCACGTTGAACATTCCCGCCAGGCGCCCAAATTCTTCCTTCGTAGGGGAGCCGGCCAAGACCTGACCGTAGTCGAGAATGACCGCGCGGATCTTAGTGGAACCGTTGCCAGGCTTCATAAATAACGGATCGTCCTGCTCTTTGAATCTTCTTCCCTTTCCTAACCTTTCGTCCAATGAATTTATTTCTGCTCTGTGATAACTTTCTGTTATGTATCACGGAGGAACTGCACTCTTTTGTGGTGCTGGCGACAGAATTGCATTTCGGACGGGCATCCGAGCGACTGTTTGTGTCTCAGCCCGCACTCAGCAAACAGATTCGCAGGCTGGAGGAGAAGGTGGGCGGGGCATTGTTCAGCCGCACCCGGAGAAAGGTAGAAATCACGGAAGCGGGCCGGGTACTTTTCGTGGAGGCGAAGAAGGTTCTGAGGGATGCGGACGCGGCGCTGCTGCTGGCCACAGAGGCGACCAAAGGCCGCGCGGGCACACTGAGAGTAGGGTTCGGCATTGCTTCCGTTCCCGAAATTCTTCCCCGGACCATCCTGCGGTTTCGCAAGACCTACCCTCAGGTCCAACTTAAGATGCGGGATATGTCCACTCCGGCGCAGGTTGCCGCTCTCGTGGAAGGAAGTATCGACGTTGGAATTGTTCGGTTGCCGATCGCGCACACTGAACTCGATAGCCAGCCCCTGTTTTATGAGCGGCTAGTCGTGGTAACTCCGGGATCGTTAGCCTATAGTTCCCGCCAAGGCCTGGCCGCTTTGCGGAATCAAGCCTTCGTTTTTTTCCCCCGCTCAAGCTCCGCCACCTTGCACGATCATGTACTCGGACTTTGCCGCCGGGCAGGCTTCTCGCCGGTGATCGTACAAGAAGCGAATGAACTTTTCACCATTCTGAATCTGGTGCGTGCGGGCCTTGGAGTTTCCGTCGTCCCCAGTGCCGCGGCGCGAATGGGGGTTCCCGGCTTACGCTTCCATAAACTCGGCATGCCGGAAGCGAGATGGCGTATTGGGATCGCGTGGAACCGGCTTTCTGACAAAGCCGAACTGATTTCCCGTTTCGTGACGGCGATGCGCTCGATCTTACACAGCGAGAAGGATTCTACGATCTCCAGGTGAGCAGGGGTATACTGTGCACGCTCTGCGTATAAGCGGTAACGCCATCGCGAGCGGAACCTGTGGGGACTCGGGCTTGACTCAGACGTTGCAAGGCAAGTTCTGCTGGGACGTCCGGCAATGATAAACGCTGATGGCGCCCTTCTGGTGGGCGTGGATATTGGTGGCACCAAAGTTGCCGTCGGCCTGGTGAACCGCGAGGGCGAGATCAAGAGTCAGAACCGCGCTCCCATGGTGGCCAACGCGGAGGCTGCCGACGGATTTGCAGCCGTGGTTTCCGCCATCGACCAGCTCCTCGCTCAAGATGCCAAAGCACGCGCCATGATTGGCGGAATCGGCATCTGCGCGCCAGGACCGCTGGACCCAAAGACCGGAATCGTGATCAACCCTCCCAATGTTCCCTGCTGGCGCAATTTTCCCCTGGCGACGGAAATTGAACGACTCTACCGCGTGCCCGTGCGGGTGGAGAATGACGCGGACGCAGCCGCGCTGGCCGAGGCCTACTGGGGCGCGGGCCGTGGCTATCACAACATTTTCTACGTGACCGTGGGGACGGGAATCGGCACCGGACTGGTGTTCGAGAGGCGCATCTACAACGGGCGAACGGGCTCTGCGGGCGAAGGCGGGCACATGAGCATCGACTACGACGGCCCGTTGTGCGGATGCGGCAAACCAGGCTGCATTGAGGTTCTGGCGGCAGGACCGGCAATCGCCCGAAGAGCACGGGCCAAATTGGCTTCTGCGCCAAACCCCCGCTCCACTATTCTGGATCTCGCGAAAGGAAATATTGAAGCAGTCACCAGTGAGCTGGTCGGCAAGGCATACGCCTCTGGTGATGCGCTCGCGAGCGAAACCTTGCGCGAAACTGTGAAACTGTTCTCGCTGTGGTTGAGTAACATTGTCGATCTGCTGGATCCGGAGGTAATTATTATTGGCGGCGGTGTGGCCGCAATGCTGCATCCGTTTTTTGGCGAGATCTCCGATTGGCTCGAGGAGTACTGCGTGAACTCGCGTTGCCGCGAGATTCCGCTGCTCAAGGCGCACTACGGTGCGGACGCCGGTATTGCCGGCGGAGCAGCGCTGTGTGTGGAGTCCTCGAGCCAGCCCTGACCGTCACAATAGGCCCTTCCACGAAGGTAAAGATTCATGACAGGAGCCCCCATGAGATTCATTCGACCGCACGTTGCCCAGCGTCTCGCAAGTGTCACAATTTCTCTTCTTTTCGTTAGTGCCATAGGATCGCCTCTCCACGCTGCTGAACCATCTTCCCGCCCTCTCGATTCAGGCTGGCAATTCCGGGCGATGGGAAATCCGGAAGTTGAAAGAGCGAAAGAATGG
>Ga0335078_10003417_pt1 | contig 23659 bp, 19 predicted proteins | sample Lox_Sample_32_FD_206711 | JGI IMG/M metagenome (GOLD analysis project Ga0335078, IMG submission 206711) | Soil microbial communities from Loxahatchee National Wildlife Refuge, Florida, United States - Lox_Sample_3.2 | ecosystem: Environmental > Terrestrial > Soil > Wetlands | place: USA... | reverse complement strand
ACGCGTCAACCCTTCCATCGGCGTTCCGCCGCGTGTCAGGAGAGATGGTCTTTCGGACAAGGGTCATTGTACGGCTGGGTAGTGAGAATCGTATGGTTACCAAGGGTTACCAAAAGGGAGTGTACGAACGTGTACGACCGGGTTACCAAGGGAACCGAGGGAAAGCAGTGGAAGAGCCCGATGCCGGCCACTTGCCGGGCCACCTGCCTGATCTAGCACCCACAAATCACCGCAGAAATCTCTGAACTCGTGGTACTTTCTTGAAACCTAGTGTTACGACGCAGGAGGTAAGTATGCGGTACGCCTGGTTCCTGCTGATTCTCGTGTGCGCCACGATCCCTTCGTTATCCCAGCAACTGGAAGAGGGTCCGACCGACCAAAAAGCACAAAAGACCTACCAAAGTGCTCTCAACTACCTCAGCCAACGAATGACTGGAGCAGCACTCGACGACTTCAAGAAGGCTGACAAACAGGATGGCGGACACTGTATCGCCTGCCAGAAGAAGATGATCAGGTACGGAACGGAACTCCGGGACTGGAAAACCGCCGAAATTGCAGCCGGCGAAATGGTGGCGGAAGTGCAACCGCAGCGCGATATTGCTCTTGCCCACTATCAGTTCGGCATGGTGCTGCTCTCAGAAGGTATGGACCGGCGAAAAGAGGAGGTTTTTGCGCGCGCCCACGACGAAATAGTTAAGGCACTGGCATCTTACGCGAACTTCCCGGACGCTGTATTCGCGGATGGCAAGGTGCTGGCGCTTCTAAAGCAGGATGAAGCGGCAAAGGCACGATTCGAGCAATTCGTGAAAATGTGCCCGGAAAATGATCCCAGCCGGCAGCGAGCCCTGCGTTACATAAGCGAGCCCGAACTCGCTCGCGCGCGAATGGCGCCCGTGTTTGAGGTGACTACAATGGACGGCCAGCGCATTACTATGGACGACCTAAAGGGGAAGGTTGTGTTGATAGATTTCTGGGCCACTTGGTGCGCGCCATGCCGTGCAGCCTTGCCCCATATGCGGGAGATCGTAAGAAAGTTCGATCAGGAACCGTTGGTGGTCCTAAGCGTCAGCCTGGATGACAACGAACAACGTTGGAAAGATTTCATCGCGAAGAACGAAATGACCTGGCCACAGTACCGCGACGGCGGCTTCAAGGGGCCCGTGTCTCAACTGTTCGGGGTGGACGCGATTCCCCACACTTTCACCATCGACGCTGATGGGGTACTCCAGGACGAGCACATCGGCGACGCCTCGATTGAAGGAAAGCTCAAGAAGTTGGTGGCTCGTGCTCGCGAGATCCAGCAAGCAACAAAGCCAAAGTCTTAAGCGGCTCGGTGGCGGAGCTAGGTGCGAGCTATAGCGGTGAGAAAGAAGAGCGAGAGGAGCAGTACGGCTGGTTTCGGCAGCTTACGCAAAACCTTCCAGACTGCAAAACTCATGGACTCGATCCTCCGCGCGGGGGATCCGCGAACGAATCGCCAGGTGCGCACGAATCCTATAATTCCACTATTGGCAGAGTCGGGCGTTTGCTTGTAGGCTGAGCGATCCCAGATTCTACAGAATTTCATAGGGAAGGCAGGCCTTTTCTCACGGGAGCAACTATGACCTGGATTCGCACCATTTCACTCGCCGAAGCGGACGAGAAGCTGCGCCAAGCCATGCAGAGCCAGCGCGATCTTTACCCCGTGGAGTACGCAACGCCGGTGCACCCTGTGGAAGGCGGAGGCTCGCAAATCACCGCGTCTCACAGCTTAATCCCCGAGGCTCTCTACCACGCGTTCGCCACCTTCGGCGCACTCATGTCTCCTGACCTGCCGCTGCAGCGCCGCCAGCACGAGATGATCGCCACCATGGTCTCGGTCACCAACCGGTGCGTGTATTGAATCGACTCGCACGCAGAGTTTCTGCGTCGGGTGACGTTGGACCAGGAGTTGGTCGATGCCTTACAGCGTGACTACACTACTGCGCCCATTACGACTCAGGAACGTGTAATGCTCGACTACGTGGTGAAACTAACTAAGGACGCGACCAAGATCTGGAAAGACGACCACCAAGGTCTCCGGGCGGCCGGATTCGACGACAAAGCCATCCTGCAGATCACGCTGATCGCGTCCTGGTTCAATTACATCAACCGAGTCGCAGATGCGTTGGGAGTTGGCCGGGAGTAGGCTGGTTCCTAGCGCGCCTTCGCCCAAGCCGTGTCGTGTGACCATTTTCTTCCCCAACCAATAGGCGTTACCTGGCCTTTGTGATAAAAACTCCCGATGTCCCCGCCGAGTCAACCTGGATTGGTTCGTGCCATCGGGCGCTGGAGCTTGGCCGCCCTGATTGTGAATTCCATCATTGGAAGTGGGCTGTTCGGCCTGCCAGGGGTGGTTGCCGGAATGCTCGGACAGGCCAGTCCCTGGGCGGTACTGCTGGCGGGCGCCATGGTCGGCGTGGTGATGGCCTGCTTTGCCGAGGTTGCATCGCAATTTTCTGCGGCCGGCGGCCCATACCTCTATGCACGGGTGGCGTTTGGCCGAATGCTCGGCATCCAGATGGGTTGGATGCTGTGGCTGACCCGATTGACCGCACCCGCGGCCAACGCGGATTTGTTCGCCATTTACCTGGGAGAATTTTTCCCGCAAGCCAGAGAACCTCTCGTCCGTTTCCTGATTCTCACTTTGCTGATTGGAACACTTGCGGTCATCAATATCCGCGGGGTTCGGGCCGGGGTGCGAGTCAGCAATTTTTTCACTATCGCCAAGCTGGCTCCCTTATTCCTGGTGGCAATTGTGGGTGCTCTCTATTTGCTGGTGGGCCGCAAGGTCTCGTTTTCGACGCCAATGCTTACGGGAAGCAATGCCTGGCTCAACGCAATCCTGCTGTTGATCTTTGCCTACGGGGGATTTGAAGGTGCGGTCACTCCCATGAGCGAGGCCAAAGATCCCCGCCGCGATGCCGCCTTCGGATTGTTTGCGGCGCTGCTGACTTGCGCCGCGCTGTACACCCTGCTTCAGTGGGTGGTCGTGGGCATCCTGCCGGATGCAGGCTACAGCGAACGACCGATTTCTGAGGTAGCGCGTCTGGTGCTTGGCCATGGAGGAGCCATCCTGGTGGCGCTCGCCGCTCTGGTCTCGGTTTACGGTTATCTAAGCGCCAACATGCTGGCTGTGCCCCGGATTACTTTCGCGCTCGCGGAACACGGTGATTTCCCCGGAGTATTTGGCGCTATTCATCCCAGGTTTCGCACTCCCTACTTTTCCATTCTTATCTTCGCGCTGTTGACGTGGTTGTTCGCTATTCTTGGCAGCTTCACCTGGAATGTAACTCTCTCGTCGTTGGCGCGGCTTTTTTGTTATGCGCTGGTGTGCGGAGCCCTGCCTGTCCTGCGCAGAAAACAACCCCAGGTGCCTGCGTTCCGCCTGCCCGCCGGCGGCTTATTCGCGGGCCTAGGTGTTCTGATTTGTCTGTTACTACTTACCCGAGTCGAGCTCAAGAGTTTTCTGATATTGCTGGCCACGATTTTGGTCGCCCTTATCAACTGGACCTGGGTTCGCAAACGATCCATTCCCGCTTCCGCTCCGTGACTTTCTTGTTGTGGCTGCGGGCAAGTGTTAGCCTACGCGTCGCATGAAAACTCACCTGCTCCTGCTTTACATGACCGTCATTACAGCGGTGTTCCCTGCCGTCGCCCAGCCGGATGCTGGGACTTCCCTCGTGGAGAGGGATGTCGCCATCGCCATGCGCGACGGCGTTGTGCTACGCGCAGACGTCTTTCGGCCCGCAGGTGCGGGCCGTTTTCCCACGCTTGTGTACCGCACTCCCTATGGAAAGGAGTTCGCTCTTAAGGATTACACGACCTTTGGTCATGCAGTGGAACGCGGTTACGCGGTTGTGGTTCAAGATGTGCGCGGACGTTACGCTTCAGGCGGCGATTTCCGCCCTTATGAGAACGAAGGCCAGGACGGTTACGACACGATCGAATGGGCGGCCGCTCAGCCCTGGTCAACCGGGGACGTCGGAACTTTTGGTCTTTCTTATCCCGGTGCGGTGCAGTGGCTCGCCGCCGTGGAGAGCCCGCCTCACTTGAAAGCCATGGTTCCGGCCATGACATTTTCTACCCCGCAGAATTTCTTCTACGCCTGGGGGTTATGGGACTTGTCGTGGATGGAATGGATCTGGGACGACATCTCCGCCGATGTTCGCGTCAAGAAAAATCTGCCTGGCCCCAGGAGCGATGACGAGGCCAGCGCGGCATGGGACAAGGTGGCGGACAAAATGCAGCGCACGTTGCCATTGAACCAACTGGAGGAATTGCGCGGCATCGCACCTTATTACTATGAGTGGCTCAACCACCCCCCGGAAGACCCGTGGTGGGATTGGGCTGAGCTGCGCAACAAATATGACCGCGTGCACGCGGCAGTGCTGAATTTTTCGGCGTGGTACGACGACAACTACGGCCCCGAAGGCGCCACCACGAACTTCCTCGGGCTGCTCAGGAGCCGATCCGGCGAGAATGAGCCTCGCACTCACCTGTTGCTCGGACCCTGGGTACACGGAGTCGAATCAACTCGCCACACTCGTGCCGGCGAGCGTGAGCTCGGTCCAGCGGCTGCCGTCGATTATGACGAAGTGATTTTGCGCTGGATGGATCACTATTTGCGGGGCATGACAAACGGAGTCGAGAAGGAAGCGCCGGTACGCTATTTCGTCATGGGCACGAACCAATGGAGGGATGCCGCAGCCTGGCCCCCGGCCGCACAACCGACTTCCTATTACTTGGCGGCTGCGGGAAAAGAACGCAGCCTGGTAATTCAGGTTCCCAGCGGCAGCCCCAGGCCGATTTCCTTTATCTCCGATCCGGCCAATCCTGTGGTCAATCCCTATCTCCGGTCAGGAGCTCACGACTATCGGGAACTCTCCCAGCGTCCGGACGTTCTCAGCTTCGACTCCGCGCCGCTCGAGGCTAACCTGGAGGTGAGCGGTCCCATCCAGGCGGAGATTTATCTTTCCTGCGACTGCCGCGACACCGATCTCTGGGTCCGCCTGCTCGATGTCGCGCCCGATGGCACCGCGCTCAATGTGATGAGCCCGGGACTCGACGCTCAGCGCGTCAGTTATCGCGACATGGCGCAGGGCCGCCAATCGCTCACGCCAGGCGAAGTCTACAAGATCACACTCAATCACCTGATCACGAGCAACGTTTTTCAAAAAGGGCACGTCGTGAGAGCGCAGATCTCCACCAGCTTCTTTCCCAACTTTTCGCGTAATCTGCAAACGGGAGAATCGGAAACGGTTTCGGCGAAGATGCAGAAGGCGAAGATTTCCATTTACCTGGATAAGAAACACCCTTCACGGATCGTATTGCCGGTCGTCAGGAAAGAATAATCATCGGCTGTGCATCCCTATTTGTCCTCCGGACAAGGATCTAATGATCGCGAGCATTCGGTATAATCCGCCTTCAGCCGAAGGAGCCCTCGTGTCAGCACGTTGCAAGTTAAGTCTGTTGTTTCTCTTGTTCCTGACCGTTCCCCTGGCCGCGCAACGCGAGCCGGTGCTCAAGCAGATCGACCTGCCTCATCGTTATTACTATCGCGAGATGTATCTGCCACAGCTAACCACTGGGCCAAGCGCCGCGGCGTGGGAGCCGGATTCCCGATCGCTGGTGTATTCGATGGCAGGATCGCTGTGGAAACAGGACTTGGCCTCAGGCGAAGCCGTCCAGCTCACCGCCGGCTCCGGCTACGACTATCAGCCCGATTGTTCTCACGACGGGCATTGGGTGGTATATGCGACGTACGACAATGATGCTGTGGAGCTGTGGGTCCTGAATCTGAAAACCAAAGAGTCGCATGCGCTCACTTCAGGCGGCGCGGTCAACATTGAGCCGCGCTTCTCGCCGGATGACAAACGTATCGTCTTCGTATCGACGTCGTACCATGGGCGTTTTCACATCTTCGCCGGGGATTTCCGAGAGGGTACGCTGGCCAACGTGCATCGCCTTACCGGCGAAACGCGCAGCGATCTTCCCCGCTTCTACTACAGCGAATTCGATCACGAGATTAGCCCGGCGTGGTCGCCCGACGGGTCAGATCTGATTTTCATTTCCAATCGCGGCCACATCTATGGAACCGGCGGGATTTGGCGAATGAAAGCCGAGGCCGGGGCCCCAGCTGAGGAGATGCACAGCGAAGAAACGACCTGGAAGACTCGGCCGGAGTTCTCGCCAGATGGCAAACGCATCGTTTACGCCTCCTATCTCGGCCGGCAATGGCATCAGCTATGGACGATGCCATCGCATGGCGGCGATGCCTTTCCCCTGTCTTACGGGGATTTTGACAATATCAATCCGCGCTGGTCGCCAGACGGAACCAGGATCGCATTCATTTCCAACCGCGGGGGCAACACTTCCCTCTGGATCCAGGAAGCTGTAGGCGGGGCGCAGAGCCAGATCATTCCCAGGATAAGGCATTATCTGAAACCGATGGGTCATCTCTCGATCACGGTTGTCGATCCATCCGGTAAACCGATGCCGGCACGTATTTTTGTCACGGGCGAGGATGGGCGTGCGTACGCTCCCGACGATGCATGGATGCACGCCGAGGACGACTTCGTGCGCTCCGAGCGCAAGTTTGAGTCGCATTACTTCCACACTTCCGGCACCGCAGAATTAACCGTACCTGTGGGGAGGGTCGATGTGGAAGTGATGAAAGGCTTCGAGTACCGAGTAGAGAAGAGGAGCGTGCAGGTCAAGGCTGAGCAACGGCAACGCTTGAGCGTTCAGTTGCGGCCGCTTGGTTTTCCTTCCGGTCCAGGATCGCAGTGGGCCAGCGCGGATTTGCACGTGCACATGAATTACGCGGGTGCTTACCGCAATACTCCGAAGCATCTGGTTGCGCAAGAGACGGCGGAAAACCTTTCTCTCATCGAGAACCTGATCGTCAACAAGGAGCAACGCATTCCGGATATCGCCTATTTCAGCCCGGAAATGGACTCCGCTTCTATTCCCAATCATCTGTTGTTCCACGGGCAGGAGTTTCATACCAGTTACTGGGGACATCTGGGCCTGCTGCATCTCGCGCACAATTTCCTCATTCCCGGTTACGCCACTTACGGAAATACAGCCGCCGCGAGCATGGTTCCGACCAACGCCGAGGTTGCGGATATGGGACATGCGCAGCAGGCGCTGGTAGGGTATGTACATCCCTTCGATTTCGTTCCTGATCCGGTAGAAGACCCGTCGCTCACCCACTACCAGCCACTCGATGTTGCACTTGAGTTACCTGTCGATGTGGCTTTGGGAAAAGTCGACTACATCGAGGCAGCGGGCTTCAGCGATCACAAAGCAACCGCCACGGTATGGTACCGGCTGCTGAATTGTGGCTTTCATTTGCCGGCAGGCGCGGGGTCGGACACGATGGCGAACTACGCATCGCTTCGTGGGCCGGTGGGACTGGTCCGTGTGTATGCCAAGGTCCAGGAGGGTGCGTTGCGGATCTCCGACTGGCTCGATTCGCTGAGGGCGGGACACACCTTCGCGACCAACGGCCCGTTGCTGGGCTTTGCCCTCGGTGGCCAGCCCCTAGGCGGAACGCTGCACCTTCCAGCAGGCGAGAACAGAGTGCGATTCACGGCCACGCTTCGCTCCATCGTTCCCATCGATCATTTCGAAGTGATTTGCGACGGCAGCGTGGCACGCGATTTCAAACTCAGCGGGGAGCGCGAAACTGCCGATGTGGAAGACACGGTTTCGATTTCGCGCAGCGGCTGGTGTCTTCTTCGCGCCTGGAGTGACAAGTCTGAGCATCCCGTACTGGATATCTATCCTTACGCGACGACGAGTCCTATTTATGTAAACGTCGACGGTTCAACCTTGAAGTCACCCGACGATATTGCCTACTTCATCGCCTGGATCGACCGGCTTACAGAGGCGGCTAAAGCAAATCAGAACTGGAATACAAGCGCCGAAAAGGAATCCGTGCTCGACATGCTCGCCAGGGCCCGGCAGGTGTACGTCGACAAGGAGCGCTGAACAAGACCACAGCATCTGTCCGGCTCTTTCATGAGCCGCTTTGACATTTCGTGACTTCCTGCCGCCTCAGGTGCGTTCCATCTCCAATAGAACGGTCTTTCGCTGCGCGCCCCAGCGATAGCCGCCAGGGTCCCCACCCTTGGGGACGACGCGATGGCAGGGAATCGCCACCGCTACGGGATTGGTTGCACAAGCTCGGGCCACAGCACGCACCGCCGTCGGCTGCCCGATCGCCTTCGCGACCCGCGCGTAGGTTCGGGTCTGACCGAACGGGATGGACTGCAAGTAGGACCACACCCGGCGCTGAAAGGCGGTCGCCTGAATATCAAGAGGTAGAGCCGATTTCAAATTCTCTCCACGCATCTGTCGCAGCAAACCGTCTTTCCAGTCGTTCATGCCATCATCATCGCGCCGTCGGATCGCAAAGGGGAACTCGCGCTTCAGCCCCTGTTCGAGCTCCTCGTCGGAATCTGCGAACTGAATCGCGCAGATTCCCTTATCCGTCGCCGCAATCAACATGCGTCCCAGAGGAGAATCAGAAAATGTGTAGCGAATCGGCGCAGCGATGGCGCCACGGCGATACTTGTCGGGGGTCATTCCCAACTGGGCAGCCGTGCGTTCGTACAGGCGGCTGCTCGAACTGTAGCCGGCGTCGTACATGGCGCGCGTCACCGAATGACCGGCGCGCAGATTGCTCTTCAGTTGATTCACCCGGCAGGAGTCCGCATAGGCTCGCGGCGTGATGCCAAGAGCTGCTTTGAATTTTCGCTGCAAGTGAAAAGGACTCTGGTGAAACTCGGCTCCCAGCCGTGCGAGGGTAAGCGGCTCATCCAGATGCCGCTCGATATAGCGACAGATGGCGCGCACCGTGTCTGCCGCAGCGTTGGCGGAGCGCGGGCGACAACGCAGGCAGGCGCGATAACCTGCCTTCTCCGCCTGCTCGGGGCGCGCGAAAAACGATACATTTTCGCGGCGCGGCCGCCTGGATGGACAGGAGGGCCGGCAATACACGCCGGTCGAAGCGACCGCAAACACAAATTGCCCATCCTGGCTCGCGTCCCGCTCCTGAACCGCTTTCCACCATTCCCTGTCGTTGCTGTTCGCCAACGGCGTCGGCATCGTCAAATTGAGTATCGCATTGCTTGTCATAATGAGAAAACTTTAGGGCAGACTGGCAGGACTGGCCATCCAGTTCTTGCGGTCAAAGCAACTTTGCCCGATGCATGCCTATCAGGAGTTATGATACGAGTGACTTTTGCCCCTGATCTCCGATGAAGCCTCGCTCAGGCCGGCGCAGATTCGCGATTGCCTTTCTGGCTATTCCAACGGTGGCGATTTCGGCTAAGATGCTGCTTGCTACGGCCCTCATGTTCGGCCAGAACAACCCGATGCCGTGCGGCGCCGCCACCGCAGTCGTCGCCGCTCATATTGATCACGATCTTAGGTTGGATGCACGCCATGCGGTTCCGGAATGGCAACGCGCTACCGCCGTGTCTTTCTGTTCGGACTGGCAGGGAAAGAATTCGGATCCCGGGCTGAATACCGAGGTCCAGGTTCTATGGTCAGAGCACAATCTTTATCTCCGTTTCGAAAGCCGGTACCGGGAATTGTTTCTTTTCGAGGATTCCGATGCCAATGGGCGCCGCGATCACTTGTGGGACCGCGATGTGGCGGAAGCGTTTCTGCAACCGCATCCTTCCCGCGAACGCTACTATCGTGAGTTTGAGGTCAGCCCGAACGGTATGTGGATCGATCTCGACATCTTTCCCGGAGGGCTGGCTGACCTTAAGAGCGGGTTGCAACGCTCGGTGTTTATCGACCATGACTCGCATACCTGGACGGCAGAACTGGCCATCCCTCTGACCGCCATCACCTCGAACTTCGATCCTGCCGCGGTCTGGCACGCAAATTTCTATCGCATCGAAGGAAGTAAAGAACCTCGGACTTATCTGGCCTGGCGGCCCACCAACACGCCCGAGCCGAACTTCCACGTTCCCAGCGCCTTTGGTACCTTGCGTTTTGAACCGCCTCCGGCCAAATGATGGCATTGCTAGAACCTCATGCCGGGCATACATTTGGGTTTGCGTTTTTATCTCGACTTGGAGGAATAACCTTGAGAACCTCATCCCTGGGCCAAGGCTTGATTTGTTTTCTTGTTTTGCTGGTCGCGGTTTTCTCCCCGGCGCAACAGCCGGCAGCGGGAACGCTCGACGCGGAAGCACTGAAGAAAATAGTGCCCGCTACTTATTTCTTCCGCGGACTGAGCGCCCCCGTACAACTGCGCAATTCCGCAGGATTCCGCGCTGCCGATGGCATGCTCACCCTGGCTGGTTTGGTTGATACCGGAGGCTACGCCTCCGACATTCAAGAAAAGTATCAGGGCTTTCTGATTGCGGAAGAAAAGCTCCGGGTTGAGGGTTCGGATCTCCCGGCGGGCGCCTACGGCTTCGGTTTCGAGAAAGATGGCAAGTTCCTGGTGATGGATGTCGGCGCACATGAATTGTTTTCGGTTCCCTTTCACACCGAACAGAATTTGCCTCGAGCCGTGCCGCTGCAAATCGTTGCCGACCAGGATTCCTACCGTCTGTACGCCGGGAAGAAATATGTGACCCTGAAGGTGCAATAGGAGTGTCAGGCCTGGACTGGCGAAAAGGGACTAATCGGCGAGGGGCTTCATCAGCCCAAAAGTGTTAGGAACTCCCGAGCGTCTGCGGAGTTCCGCAAGCAAGGCGGCAGCGGCGTTCTCGTAACTCTTGTCCGAATCGGTGTTGTCTGCCCAGACGGCGTCGTACACAATCTGTGTGGCTTCCTTGATGTCCATGTGCAGTGCCGCTTCCAGGACATCGACTCGTTCCTGCAAATGATCGTAGCAGCTCTGGCATATGACGGCAGGTTCAGGGCTCGACAAATGATTCTCAGCTCGGTTGCAGGAGGGAGTGGGTGAGGCGGCCGAAGGCTGGATCTGGGAAGCCAGTAACTGCACTTTGAACTCGCGCAAAAAGCGCTCCCGTTCTTGTTCCAGCAACACCGGATCCGGGCAAGCTTCATCGGACGAGGTCCTGGCAGAGCCTACCGGCAGAGCGGCCGCAACGCGTTCCGTGCCATGACAGACCGGGCAGGCCGGAAGATCAGCGGAGTAATAAACTCGGCAGTGGGCGCAGGGCATGCCGTATCCCGCCGACTTGCCCACTGCTTGGCTCGGTTTCCTGGCTTCCGGGGTCAGCTGAAGCGTGGTCTGCGACGAAACAGCAGCATTATTGGCAATTGCCGGCGAAGGGGTAGAACTCATATGGCGATCCTCGGCGATTCAAACTTCTGCGCTTTGGGCAATTGTAGGATTCTGCACATGAGGCGCCGAGACACGGGAGTGCATGGCCGGAAGCGCGCGGCGAGTTGTACGCGGTCACCTCACTCGCCCGGCCAATGGTTGACGGAATACCCCTGGTTCAGTAACGTTAATACTGTAAGCGTGTTAAGTGGAGGTTTGTATGTTTGAAGGCCTGTTTCAGCCGATGCACCTTCTGGTGATCTTCTTTATTGCTTTGCTTGTCTTCGGGCCCAAGAAGCTTCCGGAACTCGGCAAAGGGCTCGGCGAGGGCATTCGTGCGCTGAAAGAAGGTATGAAGGACACTCCTCCCGAGCAGCCAAAAGCTGCCAGCACGGAATCCAAGAATACCGAAGTGAAAAGTTAGGGTCCCAGCATCGCTTCGTCGCGTAGCACAGCTTTTCCTCGCCTGCTAAGGGTAGGGCTTCTCAGGTAATCAAAACTTTTCTGAATGGTTAAGGAGGGGTATGCGCACTCCACTGTGGCTGGTGTTTCTCTCGCTTTCCGTTATTTCTCCACGGCTGTTTGCCGACCAGATTGTGCTGACGAATGGTGACCGGCTGACTGGATCCATCACCAAGTCAGACAGCAAGACTCTGCTCATCAAGACCGACCTGGCCGGCGATGTCACCGTACAGTGGCCCGCAGTGCAGCAGATTACTTCGACCCAGCCACTGCACGTGGCCACGCAGGAGGGAAAAACCGTCGTCGGCACGGTCACCACAAGCGACAGCACGCTGGCGGTCAATACTCCCACCGCCGGAAGCGTGAATGTGGCCAAGGCAGATGTCACGGCGTTGCGCGACGACGCCGAGGAGACAGTTTACGAGAAAGGCCTGCACCCGACGCTATGGCAAGGCTGGAACGGTGGCGGAACGGTGGGCTTCGCCCTGACCCGCGGCAACAGCGAAACCAAGAACCTGGCGCTCGCCTTCACCGGCGACCGCAAGACTTCCCATGATGAAATCTCGATGTACGCCAACACCGTATATGCCACCAATGATCTTCCCGGAGCTACCCCACATGTGACGGCCAACGCTACCCAGGGCGGGGCCCGCTACGACCGCAACTTTACCAAAGTGATTTTTGGGTATGGCAGTGCCGACTTCCAAACCGACTCCTTGCAGATGTTGAACCTGCGGTCCGTGCTCGGCGGCGGCTTGGGATTTCACATCATCAACACCAGCCAGACCACACTGGACTTATTTACCGGCGTGAACTACACGCGTGAAAATTATGTCGGACTCAGCCGCAATTTCGCCGCAGCTACGGTGGGCGAGGAACTGATGCACAAGCTGGGCGCAACCACCGTACTGACCGAGAAGTTCTACATCTTCCCTGATCTCAGCCAAACCGGGCAGTACCGAGGTGCGTTCAACTTCGGCACCATTACCAAGATCAGCAAATGGCTGGGATGGCAGAACGCGTTCGGCGATATCTATGTCAGCAATCCACCCGCTGATCCCACGACCGGACTCAGGCCAAAGCAAAACGACTTGCAACTGACCACCGGGCTGAACTTCTCCTTTACTCACTAAGGAGCTGCGAACCTCAAACGGACCCGACGCATCTATGTAACATGAAGGTGATGAATGCGTGATAACGATGAAAGCTCCCGCGACCCCGAAGGTCGCCTGATCGACGAGACCAGCCTGGTCGAAAGGAAAGACAAAATGATGGATAAGACCGTCGCCGATACGTTCCCGGCCAGCGATCCTCCCTCGTCCCTGCCGGATCCGGATGAAGACTCTTTCGCGGCCTGACGACGAGTGCGCGGATTAGTGCCCGAGCCCGACAACATACAGGATTTCCCCTCCCGATCTAGCCATTCCTCCTTCCAACCAGCGGTGGCAGACCCTCATCTCTTTTCAACTGTGGGCAAGGCCGGCGTAAAACACAACCGAAGCCGGCTCGTGCGAGTGAAGTTGAAGAAACTTTACCTCCACGAGCCACACCCATCCCATCGAAGCTATTGACCCGCACGGGAGGGCCGAAGTTTGACGCGATCGATGCTGCTGGCGAACCATGCACGCTGTGCCTCCCTGATGTTGACACTGGTCATTCTGGGAGGATGTAGCAGTCGAAAACCCGCCACCCCTCCCGACGGTGCGCGTATTTTTGCCGACAAGTGCGCGACCTGCCATCGCGCGGAAAGCAAGTCGAAGGCGCCCTTGCCCGATGGTCTTCGGCAGATGTCAAGAGCCTCGATTCTATTGGCCCTCGAAAGCGGAAAGATGAAGTGGGAAGGAAAATGGCTCACAAAAAAGCAGCGGAACGCGATCGCCGATTATCTGGGCTCTCCCGCTTTGTCGGCGCCGATCAAGATGGCCGACTCCTGCCCGCGCGATCTCGATCCCTCCGCCGACCCTCCGGTCTGGAGCGGTTGGGGCGCGGACTCCCGTAACACCCGATTTCAGCCGGGACCCTCGGCGGCACTGACCGCAGTCCAGGTTCGGAAGCTGAAATTGAAATGGGCATTCGGGTTTCCGGGAGCCTCGGCTACCTACGGCCAGCCTACCTCATTTGGGGGAAGGCTGTTCGTGGGCAGCGAGGACGGAACGGTGTACGCTCTCGACGCCGCGACGGGCTGCGCCTGGTGGACATTCAAAGCTGCTGCAACAGTAAAAACTGCGGTTTCGATCGGGAATCACGGGCAGAGCGCTTTCTTCGGGGATACCAACGGAAATGTATATGCTGTGACCGTTTCGGACGGAGCTCTTCTCTGGAAAATACATCCGGAGGCCCACATTGCGGCACGAATTACGGGTTCGCCGCTGCTCGCGGGCTCGCGCTTATACGTTCCGATTTCGTCGGGAGAAGAAGGAGCCGCCGCGGATCCGAAATATCCTTGCTGCACCTTCCGCGGCAGTGTGGTCGCTGTAGACGCAAAGTCCGGAGCCCAGATCTGGAAGTCGTACACCATCGATCGCCCTGCCGTGCCCACGCGAAAGGGACCATCGGGAGTGCAATTCTGGGGGCCCTCTGGAGCCGCGGTGTGGTCATCACCCACCGCCGACTTGAAGCGGCGTGTAATTTACGTGGCCACCGGAAACAACTACTCGGATCCGCCGAACCAGACCTCGGATGCGGTTCTCGCCCTCGACATGGATACTGGCAAGAGATTATGGTCGCGCCAGTTCACGCCCAATGACTTGTGGAATATTGGCTGTGTCGCCGAACAAAAGGACAATTGTCCGGTCCGCCGCGGCGATGACTTCGACTTTGGCGCGCCTCCGATACTTCGCACTTCGGCCAGTGGACGCGACGTGCTTCTGCTGGGGCAGAAATCCGGCGTGGTTTATGCGCTCAATCCCGACCGCAAAGGAAAAATCCTGTGGCAAGCCCGTCTCGGCCGCGGTGGACCACTCGGAGGGATTCAATGGGGCGGCGCCGCGGACCGGAAACACGCGTATTTTCCCTTGTCTGATTGGGACGACAGCAACCCGCAGGCCGGCGGCGGCCTGTTTGCGCTCGACCTGGCCACCGGAAAGCAGACCTGGTTCGCCGCTCCGCCCAAGCCCACGTGCCTCAGCCAGTTTGGATGCAGCGCGGCGCAAATGGCCCCTCCTACCGCCATTCCGGGAGTCGTATTTGCCGGTTCGCTCGACGGGCATTTGCGCGCCTATGACGCAAGGGATGGCAGCGTGATCTGGGAATTCGACACGGTTCGCGATTTCCACACAGTGAATGGAGTCCCCGCGCACGGAGGTTCCTTGAATGGATCTGGGGCCACGGCGGTCGGCGGAATGCTGTATGTCAACGCGGGTTACAACAATGCCATGGCCGGGAATGTGCTTCTGGCTTTCGGACCGGAGGGTGATTGAGCAACCAAGAAACTCACTCCAACGTAACCGACTTCACCAGATTGCGTGGACGGTCCACGTCCAGGCCTTTGGCCACAGCCACATAATAAGCAAACAGCTGCAGTGGCACCATCTCCAGAATCGGCGAAAGCAGTTCCGAAGCCCGCGGCACAAAGACCGTGTGGCTGGCCAGGCAGCGCAACTCTTCGTCGCCTTCGGTGGCAATCGCGATCACCCGCGCCCCTTGTTCGCGAAAGCTGCGGATGTTGCCGACATTCTTCTCATAGCGAAGCACGGAGCCAGCGTCGCTGCGGTCGCAGGTGGCGATGATCACGATGGGCAGACTCTCGTCAATCAGCGCGTTGGGGCCATGCTTGGTTTCGCCGGTGGGGTAGCCCTCGGCGTGAATGTAGGACACTTCTTTCAGCTTGAGCGCCCCATCCATGGCGATGGGATAGTGAATGGCGCGTCCCAGGAAAAGGAAATCCTGCACGGCATGATATTGCGCCGCGAGCCGCTTGCACTCCGGCGCGGATTGCAGGACGCCTTCGGTCTTGGTGGGAAGTTCAAACAGTTCGCGAATGTAGCTTCTGACCTGCTCGGGCGCGAGATTTCCGCGCACCTGGCCGAGATAGGCTGCAAACAGAAACAGAACCGCCATCTGCGCGGTGAAAGCCTTGGTGGAAGCGATGCTGATTTCCGGGCCGGCATAGGTATAAAGTACGCCGTCGGCCTCGCGGGCAATGGTGGAACCGACCACGTTCGAGATGGCGATGGTCCGGGAGCCTTTGGACTTGGCTTCACGCTGCGCTGCGGTAGTGTCGGCGGTCTCGCCGGACTGCGTGATCACGATGGTGAGTTCGCCCCGCCCGATCAAAGGATTGCGGTACTCGAATTCGCTGGCGTAGTCCACATCCGTGGGCAGATTGGCCAGCTCCTGAATCATGAACTGGCCGGCCATTCCGGCATGGCGGCTGGTCCCCGAGGCCACAAGGTTGATGCGGCGCACGGCGCGAAGCTCGTCAACGCTGATACGGACCTCCGGCAGCCGGATCAGTCCTTCTTCCAGGGAGACACGGGGAGCGATCGTCTCGCGCAGCCCCTGCGGCTGCTCAAAAATCTCTTTCAGCATGTAGTGCGGAAATCCGCCCTTATCTGGCATATGGTTCTTCCGGTTTCATCCTTCATATCTGGCGCAATACACCGCCTGCGATCGTCGCCTTCAGTTCGCCCGCGCCCGTCAGCACCACGACATCGGCGGCAGCACCGGCTTCGATTTTGCCTCTTGCGGAGAGTCCAACGACCCGCGCGGGGTTAAGCGAAGCCAGACGCAACGCTGCAGGCAGATCCCAGTGCGCGAACTGCATCACATTGCGCACCGCGCGATCCAGAGTTAATACACTGCCTGCCAGTCTGCCGCCCGAGGTGACACGACCGTTCTTCACTTCGACCGCCAGCGATCCCAGGTGATAATTCCCCTCTGGCATGCCGGTGGCCGCAGTCGCATCAGAAATCAGGACGGCACCTTCGGCGCCCTTGGCGGTAAGAAAAAGCTGCACAATGACGGGATCGAGGTGAATTCCGTCGGCGATGATGTCGGCAGAAAGCCGCTGATCTGTCAGCATTTCGCCGATGATGCCTGGCTCACGGTGATCCAGGGGGCGCATGGCATTGAAAGCGTGGGTTGCATGACGGGCGCCGGCAGCCACCGCCGCACGCGCAGTATTCAGATCGGCGTCTGAATGTCCCAGGCTGACGCACACCTTGCGGCTGGCGGCTTCGGCGATCACTTCTGTGGCACCTTCCAACTCGGGCGCAATCGTAATCATGCGAATGCGTCCGCGAGATGCCTGCCAGAAGCGATCGAAAGTGGCGAGCGTGGGCGGAAGCAGATTTTCCGGAGGATGCACGCCCCGGCGAACGTGGCTGATGAACGGGCCCTCCAGGTGAATCCCCAGCGGTTGCGCGCAGCCTCGATCTGAATTCTTCTCGCGCTCGGCTTTTTCAATTGCAGATGCGAGGCGATCCAGGGCCGAGAGAGTCTGGTTCAAAGGGGCAGTTACCGTGGTGGGAAAGTAGCTGGTCACTCCGTGCTCGGCGAGCAATTTCTCCAGAGCGGCCTGTCCCGAGGCATCGGCACTCATAACGTCATGTCCGGCGCCGCCATGAATGTGGATGTCGATATAGCCCGGGGCCAGAATGGCGTCGCCGAAATCTGCCAGGCGAGCGCCTTCGGGAATCTCTCGGGCGGTTCGCGAGCTTACTTCCGCGATGGTAGGTCCGTCGATCAGCAAAAGCGGAGCTTCTACACATTCCAAAGGCGTGTAAAGGCGAGTTGCGGTGACGGCAATCATCTTATTAAAACGTTTATCTTACAGGATTGGCGGATTGCCCGGGAGTCCAATGAGCGATCCGCACTCGATCGACAAACTCAGTTATACGATATCTGCTTTCGACCGCAATTGCATTTGGCGGCGGGAGCTGACGCATTCGAGGATGCGGCAGGTGGGGAAAATGGGTCGCCACCGGATGCTATAATCGTACTCTGCCGCGGCGTAAAGACCGCAAACAAGCCTGTGCCGTTCGCCTTCGGGCGCAGGAGTTTGCTTTTGTCGGGGAGTGGCTCAGCCTGGTAGAGCACCTGGTTCGGGACCAGGGGGTCGGAGGTTCAAATCCTCTCTCCCCGACCAAGTTCTTTCTGTCCGTTCCGGAGACATAGGTTACACTTTTGGCCCGAAGGGGTTCTCCACGGGCTGCAAGGTTTGCCCTGCAGATCAGCATGGCCGAGATCGTAATCCACAAAACTGACCAGCAATGCGCGCCGGCGTCCACGCGTCACTTCCGACACCGTGCGAAGTACAGAATCCACCTTATGGGAAGGTTAGCCAATGCGCGACTAGGGTGGAGGAAAGGCGGAGAAACAAGGGATGGGTTCCCGCATACCGGGAGATTATCCAACCAGCACCAAGAAGTTACTGGCGAACGTGAAGAAGAACTACGAGTCGGCCGCAAGACTCAATGCATGACAAGTGAAATCACTGACGCCTGACCTCTCGACGACGGCGACGTTGGCCTCAGCATCCACTGCGCGTAATTCTGCGCCTGTGCCCGCTTGAGCTCTGCCATCAAAACTCCTTGCTCAAATATCAGGCTGCGCATTTTATCAATTGGGCTTAGCTGGTCTGGTGGACGAAAAACAATCCGCTCGCGTTGTTGCTGCCATTTTTCCAGTTGCGCGGGAAATGCCCGAACCGATCCTCGTTTGAGATGATGATGGCGCACGATTGGCAAGCCCTCGTCTCTCTCCCAACGTTGCACCGTGCGCACGCCGCGCCGCAGAAATACGGCGATCTCTTTCCACGAATCCAAAACTTTCTGCTGGGGGGCAGGCGTTGCAGCTGGCATAGACTTCTTTACCTCCAGAAGCGAAAGCTCGTAGAGAGTATAACCTAGCCGTTTCCCTCCAATTGGCGCATTTTGGCGCACCTTAACTCTCTTAACTTTCACCTATCCTGTAAAGGGTATCGACAGGCATACTGCACGAAACCAGGAAATAGAACAACGCAGCCGGCCGGGAAAGCTCAACCACGGAAATGGGAGAAGAACGAACGACCTCTGTACCCAAACAATCGCCCACAAGGCGTTGCCGAATTTGCGACAAGCCCATCAAACTTGAGACTGCGAAAATTGATGAAGAAGGCAAAGCGGTCCACGAGGAATGTTATGTCCGGAAGCTTAGGTTGCAAGAGGCCAGCCAAAGCGGACACGCACAGTCGATTCGCCAGTGGAAGGTCGTGGCAGCAGAGATCTCTCGCGAACCAGATCCGAGGAAGATAACCGAACTCATAATAGAGCTCAACCAGGCTTTGGACGAGCAAAACCCTCATGGAACAATAAAGCCGCGGTCAGACGGCAAACCGAAGCCCGACGGCTAGTGACCTGAAGTTCTATCCGACCTCCATCCCTTTCAAGGTGCAGCCCGGACACATGAGTAACAGAACGTACCGATCTATCCGCACCGCGAACCCACCCGTCAAACAACGACGGGTGGGTCGTCGCCGATTAACGCTCGCGGATACCGCCTCCGTGATAGCCCGAAATGCCGTGAAAGCCTCCTCCGCCATTGAAGCCTCCCGGACGGCCGAAGCCGCGGCCACCGCCAGCCATCATTCGAGGACCGGAATGGTAGGCACCCGCCGAACCTGGACCATGGTAAATGCCTCGCGCGTATTGCGAGCTTCCCGCGTAATGAGAGCCCGGCCCCCAGGCCCGGTAGTCTGAGCTGAAATGATGGTAGTAAGGATGGAGCAGGGCGCCGTAACCGTAGAGCGGGGCTCGATACACCCACCACGGGGAATAGAATCCCCAGCCAAACGGACTGTAAAAAACCCCGTCACCGGGAATAAATGTGAATGCGTCAAACCATGGATCCCAGTACCAATCCGCTCCCCACCATCCAGGACCCCACGGTCCCCATCCGTTCTCGGCGTACAAGCCCGCGGCATTGATGTTGGCCTCCGCGAGGTACGACGATCGAAGGCTGCTCCAGCGGTAGAGATCACCTTCGGCATAAGACTTCTTATCGAATTTGTGCGCCTTAAGACGGGTTGCGTTTAGCGTTACCTCATGTCCGGCCTTTACCGTGACTTGGTCGTCGCCCTCCCGCACGAGGGCCTTGCCATCAAATACTCGCACCTCATCCTGACTCTGATTAAAATCGTAGAGTCCGGTTTTCAGCAGCCGCGCGGTAGCGCCGTCTTCTGAGACTCGAATGTCGTTCTCTGGATGAATCTCCGCGACTTCGACCATCGCGTCTCCTTGGTTAACACCAACTTCTGTGTCGGTCAGACTTGGCGAGATCATCTTGACTGAGCTGTTGTCTCCAACCCGCAAAAACACACCCGGGGTCAACAAGATCTCAGCCTTGCCATTTGCAGTAACCAGAGACTGATCAGGCTGCAACTCCGCCGAACCGATCGACTTGGAGTTAAGAGCCTGGCCGTTCATGGAAACGCTTCCTTCCACATAGTTCAGCGTTCCCGGCAGCGCGGAATTTGCGCTCGTATTACTTGCCCACGCGGGCGCAGACAAAACCGCGGCCAGGAAAAAACTAGCGAGAGTTTTTATCCACGGCACCCGCATTGTGATTTCTCCTTGTTCGTGCAATTTACCCACATCTACAAAGTTGGATGAAAAGATCGGAGCGAGCGATGCAGAGGCAGGTGAGAAATGATTGCGCGGAGAGGAATGAATGATCGTCCCACACATTAGATGCTTTCCCACTGCGAAAAGTGCCTGCATTTCACCGGAGAATCGGTCAGGAAATTCCCGAGCAAGAGTCTTATCGAAGTCGGGGCAACATTCGGCAGTGTCCCGCATTCCTACCATGTAGTGAGGTGAAAGATGAGTTTGAAAAGTCTATCTGCAATGATCCTGCTCTTAATTATGATTCCTCCTTTTTTTTCGCACCCTGCCCGAGCCAGCACCTATAACCAGATGACCGAACTTACCTTCAGTGGACCGGTTGAGATCCCGGGCCGAATCCTGGCGGCAGGAACATATTGGTTCGTGCTGCAGAATGACGACTCGGATCGAGACATCGTACGGATCCTTAACTCCGACCGCTCTCAATTGGAGGCGACCCTGCTCACCGAACCCACGGATCGCGGGCGCGAGACTTGGCGAACCGAAGTAAAGTTTGTCGAACGTCGGGACGGAGAGCCCGAGGCCCTGCTGAAGTGGTTTTACCCTGGCCAGCTGACCGGACACGAGTTTATCTATTCGACAAGGCATGAAAAAGAATTCGCCCGCGATGCCAAGCGCGTTGAACTGGCTTCGCCGATTACGGTTGCGTCGAGCGCGGTAGCGCCGGCGAATGCAATCGCCCGTTGAGTCGGGCAAGAGGAGTACCAAAAATAAAAAAGGGTGGTCCGGTCAACCCGGGCCACCCGAATTCTTTGCACCCGCTGTCTAAAACCGCAGTTGCGCTTTGATTTGAACTGCCCGCGGTGATGCATCCCCACCCAGGAACGACCCAAAAATGCTGGTGGGTGGACCCACCGTGCGAATAATGCTGCCGAATTGGGCACTCGAAACATCATTTACCGGCTGATCAAAGTTGGGGTGGTTAAACAGGTTGAAGGCTTGGGCCCCGATCTGCAACTCCGCGCCTTCCCAGTGCGGCAGAGGGAAGTCCTTCATCAGCGACAGATCGGTGTCAAAGAACGTCGGTCCGTAAACCTGGTTACGACGCTGGTTACCGAAGCCGGCAATGCCACCCGGGTTAACTGGCGAGGTGAACTGTGCCGACGTTATGCAGGGCGTGGTAGTTGCGGAAGATCCACATGAGATCGGTCCCGTCAGATCGTTGGCGAAGAGGTCAAGTCCGGTCGCCGGACCATAGTTGTAGCTGCCCAGAGCCAGCGTCGAGGCTCCATCGACCGCGGTGAATGGAAGTCCCGAGCGCACAAACACAGTCCCGGAGATGGTCCAGTTCAATAGAGGCCCAAGCCATCCCCTGAAAGTCGGCGTGTTGTACACGTAGTTGAGATTAAATTGATGGCGCGTGTCATAGTCGGCGTTGCCGTAGTTATAGAGGCGCAGACTGTACGGATCCTGCGCCGAAAGGATACTGGTGTTGGTGTCGAAGTTGAAGGGCAGGAACCCGCCGTTGGAGATATCGTCCAGAGCGTGGCTCCAGGTGTAGTTGGCCTGCACCTGCAGGGATTTGGAGACGCGACGCATGAATTCAACGGTCAACCCGTTGTAGTTTGAAATTCCGGGATTCGCCACTTCGGTGACGGTGGAGAAGCGCGGATCCAGCGGCGCCGCGGGAAGGCCAACGAAGGAGTTAACTCCAAGAGACGAGAGACAGGGAACGGCTCCCGCCGGTTGGAATGCTATGGGAGCGGCGTTGCAGTAGGCGTTCAACGCCGGATTCAGTGCTGCCAGATCACTGCCGTGATTGCCCACGTAGTTGAGCGAGAGCGACATCTTCGATCCCAAAGCTTGTTCCACTTCGAGGTTCCACTCCTGATAGGTGGGATAGCGGATTCGGTTGGCCGAATTGGTAAATGTCGGCGGGCTGAAGAGAGCGCCACCCGGACCCGATTCGATTTCTCCAATATTCAGCCCCGAACTGAAGCCCGACAAGAAGGCTGCGTTCGAGGACGTGGTCGCCGTTTGCGCACTCCCCGGCAACCCGGGCGCGAGCTGGAGTCCGGAAGCGACGAAGGTGTTTTTCAATGGAGAGTTCGTGTCAAACGAGGTGGCAATCTCTCCAGGGAAAATGTCGGAAAAGATACCGATGCCGCCGCGAACCACAGTATTGCCGCTGCCGAACGGCTGCCAGGCAAAGCCGAATCGAGGCTCCCACGAAATGCTTTGATAATCGGGCAGGGCCTGGTGTAGCCCTGTACGAATGACCTGGTTGTAGGCCTGGGCGGGATCATGCGAAGTATCGAGGAACGAATTGTCCAAAAGGGCAAAGCAGTTGGTCTGGCAAACCGGATCGGAATTGTGCTCGGCGCGCAGAGCCAGCGTGACTTTGAGGTTCGGACGCACGGCCCACTCATCCTGGGCGTAAAACCCGAGCGAGTAGAGGGCCAGAGGCTCCGTGGGGCGAGCAGCGAACGCCTGCTCAAAAGTATCCGTGGTGCCGCTGTAGAAGCTGTTCAGAGAATTGAACGAGGCTGTGGGAATCGTCGCGAAGAATCCCCCCGGCGTATAGTCGGTCATATCGTTACGCCGGAAGTTCACTCCAAACTTGAAAGAGTGCTCTCCTTTCTGCCACGCATAGTCATCCTCGACCTGATATTGGGTGACGTTTCTGCCTTGCGGCCAGGTGTTATAGAAGAAGCCGCCCGGAGAATAGAAAAGCCCGTCCGGCGGGCCGCCGGGGAAGACCAGCTGGTAGGGCATGGTGGAGACAGCTGAACTTAAGTTTGCCGGCTCGAATACCGCGCTGGACCACGAGCCCGCCATGATGAACTGGTTCACGGCCGAGGCGCCGAAGGTGTGGTTTTCCTGAAGCTGGCCTTCGTAGTCCGGTTGATCGCTTTGCGCATTCAGGGTCGAAGTCAAGGGATCCGTATAGGACGCCTGCAATCCGTGGTCGTAGCGGAAATGAACGAACGCGCGGTCATTGTTTCCGATGACCTGATCCACTCGTGTGGTGATGAGCCATTCATTGGTGAGGTTGCTGATGGCGGACTGAAACTGCAAAGCACAGGGCGCGGACCCCAGCGTCGCGGAGGTGAAGCCGCCGCATCCTCCTCCGGGCAGAACGTCAGCTGCCCGCGAAGCCCCCGGGGCATTGTTGTACAGGCTGAAGATGTGGCTATAAAAGGGAATTTCCGCGGCGTTGCCATTGCTGGTGAGGTTAGCGATGGTCGCGGCTTGAAATTGCGGACTGGGAACGTTAACCGGCTGAACTGCCGGGATCAGCAGACGCAAGCCTTCGGTATCGACAAAGAAAAAAGTCTTGTTCTTGACGATTGGTCCTCCGATGGAGGCG
>Ga0335078_10003416_pt1 | contig 23671 bp, 20 predicted proteins | sample Lox_Sample_32_FD_206711 | JGI IMG/M metagenome (GOLD analysis project Ga0335078, IMG submission 206711) | Soil microbial communities from Loxahatchee National Wildlife Refuge, Florida, United States - Lox_Sample_3.2 | ecosystem: Environmental > Terrestrial > Soil > Wetlands | place: USA... | reverse complement strand
TGGCGCGCACCGCCGTCTTCGAGCGGGTCGCCAGTCTGGCCCCCGGCGCGGCGGTCTTCTCCGCGGTGGAACCGAACCCCACCGAGCGCAACGTGCTCGACGGCCTGGCCATCTACCAGCAGAACCGCTGCAACGGGATCGTCGGCGTGGGTGGCGGATCGCCGCTCGATACCGCCAAAGCCATCCGGCTTAAAGTCACTCACGAGCTGCCGCTGGCCGAGTACGACGACTTGCTCGACGGCGCAGATCGCATCTCGGCGAACGTGCCGCCATACATCGCCATCGCCACCACATCGGGAACCGGCAGCGAAGTGTCGCGCTCTACCGTGATCACCGTGGCCGCCACCAACCGCAAGACCGTGGTCTTCAGTCCGCACCTGATTCCGGTGCTGGCCATCGCCGACCCGGAATTGACCCTGGCTCTGCCGCCGCATCTGACCGCGGGCACCGGCATGGATGCCTTTACGCACAATGTGGAGGCATACATTTCCAAGGGCTACCATCCCATTTGCGATGCCATCGCGATCTCCGGCGCGCGCATGGTTTGGGAAAGCCTGCCGCGCGTGATGGCCGATCCGCGCGACCTGGAAGCGCGTTCTCAAATGATGATGGCTTCCATGATGGGCGCCATCGCGTTTCAGAAAGGATTGGGCGCCACGCATTCGCTGGCGCATCCGCTGTCGTCGGATTGCGGCATGCATCACGGCACGGCCAATGCGGTGATGCTGCCTTTCGTGCTGGAGTTCAATCGCGCAGCCGTCGCGGGGCGGCTTGCCGAACTGGCCGCGCAGTTCGCCGGCGGCGACATCGTTGCGCAGGTGCGCGACCTGAACCGGCGCGTAGGGATCGCGCCACGCCTGGGGGATTATGGCGTCACAGAAGCCGCGCTGCCGGCCCTGGCCGATAAGGCCATTGCGGATGGCTGCCATCAGCTCAACCCGCGTCCCTGCGCGCGCGAGGATTTACTGGCTCTCTACCGCGCGGCACTGTAGTTGTGGGGCAGGTTGCCAACCTGCAGGCCGATTGGCAATCGGCCTACGCGCGCCGTCGAAACCCGCTACACTAACAGTGTCAGATGCAAGTCTTGCAGGCTGGACAACACAAGCTGATCTTCCTCGAATTGGAGCCGGAGTTGGTGGCCAACATCGCCAAGCAGGCCGGATTCGATATCAAGCTGAAGGACTCTCAGCGCAGTATTACCCTTGATCTCACGGCCGCGGGACGCCAGGCGCCCCTGTTGCTGTTCGATGCCGCCGATCCCGCCAACCTGGGTTGGTTCTCGCGCTGCCAGTTTTACGTAGATGGACGCAGCGGCGGAGTCATGCAGACTCCTATCAGTCTGGCCAACAAACGCGACCGCGGCGGCAAGGCGCAGCTCAATTCCGTGCGCGTGAACATCGCCAAAGAACTGCCGGCCACCTTCCGGCTGCCGGGCAAACAACCGCTCACCGAACAGGTCTTGTACGCGCTGCTATTCAACTTCCTGAATGCGCTCATGAAGACCGGCGTGGCGGTGTGCGGCGGAAACGCGGTGCAGGCGCTGGCCGGGCGTACCGAAGGCATCGGCCCGCGCAACTGACCGTCACTTCTGCAGCGTGAAGTGTACTTCGATCTCCGTAGCCACCTCCACCGGATCGCCGTTCAGAGATGTCGGTCGAAACACCCACTGCCGAACAGCCGCAATCGCCGCCGGAATCAGCAAGGGATGCCCGCTGACAGCTCGCGAGTTGAGGATCGTGCCGTCGCGCGAGATGACCGCCTCCAACCGCACGGTACCCTCGATGCGCGCCTCCCGCGCCAGTGCTGGGTAAACCGGCCGCGGCCCCGAGATGAGCTTGCTCTGCTCCACGACTCCGCCCAGCCGTATGCGCTTGAGCGGCGCGGCCTGCACCGCCTGCCTTACCACCGGTGCGGGCGGCGGCTGCTGCGTCGAGCCTCCGTTTAACAAGCCGTCGATTACTGCATTGCCGGAGCCGCTCGCATACCCAAATCCTCCCGGCACACCCACGGCGTCGCCCACAGCCGGCACTAACTCGGGATCCTCAATCATCGCGGCCTTTGGTGGAATTGCCGCTGGCAGCACTAATCCCTTCGGTGTGACCTGCAGCGGGACTACGCTGGCCTGCTTCGACTGAGTCTGTGCCGGGCGGCGCGGCAAAGCCCGCGGCGGCTCCGGTACCGTCACCCAGGAGAGCCGGTGCGGCAGCGCGTCGGTGCCCGCCAATGGAAGCAGGATAGCCAGGCCGATCATCGCCATCTGGCCGATGAACGAAACCACCACGGTCCACGGCTTCTGCGTGCGTTCAGAGACACCAATAGCTTCGAACATTTCAGCCTCCATTTGACTTATCCGGTTTCGAGCTTGTCTGATGGATTCGACACCTGCGCCAATGACTAAGTTCCGCGGTGGGGCAGGCCCTCGGCCTGCGGCGGCCTCTCAGGCCGCCTTTCCTGCGCTTATGGAATATTCACGCCGGCTTAACAACTTCCTTACGGCGCGCGCCCTAAGCTGGTCGAATGGCGAGTTCTCGGGTGCTTATAGTGGACGACGAACCCCAGATCCGCCGGGTGATGCGGGCGACTCTGAGCGGCGCGGGCTATTCGGTGGCCGATGCGCGCAGCGGCGAAGAAGCCCTGGAAAAGCTGCGCGAGGAACGCTTCGACCTGGTTCTGCTGGACGTCAACCTGCCCGGCATCAGCGGTATCGAGACCTGCCGCGCGATCCGCGCCCAATCCGATGTGCTGGTGCTGGTGTTGACCGTGCGCAGCGCCAACCAGGACGCCGTGGAGGCGCTGGACGCGGGCGCCGACGACTACATGACCAAGCCATTTAGCATGGAAGTCCTGCTGGCGCGCATCCGGGCCAATTTGCGGCGATTCACGCCGGCTGTGGAGCCCGGAGCAGGCATCGTGCGCTTCGGTGACGTCGAGATTCGTGTGGCGGCGCGGCGCGTGCTGGTCGGCGCAAATGAGGTCAGGCTGACCCCCAAAGAATTCGAGCTGCTCCGTTTCCTGATCTCCAACGACGACATCGCCCTGCCGCATGAGCGAATTCTGCAAGCCGTGTGGGGACCCGGCTACGGCAACGAGGTGCAGTACCTGCGCGTTTTTGTCAAACAGTTGCGCAAAAAGCTCGAGCCCGACCCGGCGCGTCCGCGGTACATCCTGACGGAGCCATGGTTGGGTTATCGCTTTCGCATGTCCGGGGCGGAGGCGGGCGCCGCAGCTAGTGGATAAAACCGATCTTCTTCAAGGTGTCCGCCGGCTCTGGATCGTCGAACTGCGTGAGCGCCATCTTCTCCCTCCCGTTCACCAGCGCCACGCCGGACGGCGCGTTGACATAGGGAAAGATTTTCTTCAACTGCGGCAGATCGTTGGAGATCACCGCGCTCAAGTGCGTGTCGTCGAGGAAGCCCTGCGCGAACTGCGGCACGTTGATGGGCACGGCCACAATGCGCGTATCTCCCCAGTTCAGCTTCGACATCCGTTTGGCGGCGTCCAGGCAATGCAGGCACTCGGGGTCGAAATAGAAGATCAGAATCCGTCCTTCCCGCAGCGAGTAAGGTTTGCCGTTGACCGTCACCGTGTCCGGCGCCTTCGTGCCTGTCTGCCGCATGACCGTTACGCCGTAAGAGCCCACGGCGAAGAGCACCACCGCGCCCAGGATGGCGAGGGCGGTGCGCAGGCCGCCCGTGCGCCGCACCCATACGCCCGCCAACACCGCCAGCGCCAGCATGACGCCATCGCGGACAAAGAAGGCCGGGCCGACAACCCCCGCCAATCCCAGGGACTCCAGCACCGTTCCCCAGACGCCCCCCGGGGACGGGAAGCAGCTACAGTCTTTGCCGCTTAAGGCGTGGTAATTCACGCCGATGAAAACGATGAAGGCGATGAGTAGCGCGCCGCCCAGCCACGCGCCCCAGCGCCTGAAACGTGGCGTCAGCAGCAGCAACGCGGTGAAGGTCTCGGCGATGCCGAAGCCGATGGCCCCCGCCAGGCTCAGCGATTGGGGCACGCGCGCCTCCGCCATGCGTACGGCCGCGCCGGGAGCGTCCGTCAGCTTCCAAAGGCCCGAGACCAAAAACACCAGCGCCAGTAAAATCGCACTCACCCAACTCAGCGTGGTCTTCCAACTGGTACCTTGGTCCATGGCCTCCATTTTAACGAAATGACCGCCGCACTGCTTCTTTTGCTGGCCGCCTTCGCGCGCGTGGACCTGATTGACGAGACCTTTGAGATCCCTGCCAGCGATTGGCGGTACGTACCCCGCCCGCTGACCCAGGAGCCGGCCATGGTGGATTGCGTCTTCCAATCCAATCGGCCGGATGCCCAGGTCCGGCTGGTGCTTCTCGGCCGCGCCGATTTGGACGCCTGGCGCGCGGGTCGCGACCACGAGGAGATCGCCGCCACGCCGGCCGGTCCGCGCGGCGCGCTGCGCGCGTCGGTGCACGATCGAGACACCTGGGTAGCGATCGAGAACCGCGCCCCGCGACCCGTGCGCGTGCGGCTGCGCGCATTCCTGGAACAGCCGCGGGTGCGCTACCTTTCGCGCGGCCGCCAACTGGCGGTGATCGTCATCAGCTTCGGAGTCTTCTTCGGCATCGTGAGCTTCTCGGCGCGGAAACTGCTGCGGACGGTGAGGAGGTGAATCGCCAAGCGCCGATCCGAACCCGCGGCATTTCTGCTAATCTAAGCGCATAAGACCGAGCCACCACAGCGTTCGTGCGCCCTTGCTTCAGAACGGCGGAACCGTCGAGACAGCTTGCCACGGTCAGCGCTCCGTGAGAACGCTGATGGTCCTGTTGCTGGTGTGTCTGACCCTCCGCGGCCAGTCGCTTGCATTCGCCTCCCAGGAAGAATCGCACCACGCGCCGGACCACTGCTGTGCGCTGTGTCAAGTAGGGCCGCTGCCCTTCCTGCAGACCACTGTGACCGCCACGGTGACGCCGGTCTTCACGGTAGCCTGGCTCGCCCCGACCCGGGATTCCGAGCCGACCCACCAGGCCCCGTCGTTCACTATTTCGTCTCGCGGCCCTCCCATCGCATAGCTCCTCTCATTGTCCGTCCGTGTTTCTGAACAGAGGAGAAGAGTATCGCCATGCAGACAGCATCGTTGTCGACTGGTGTGCGGCGATTCCCATTTGCCGCGTGCGCCCCCGCGGCCCTTCTGGCGGCGCTGGGGATGTCCCAGTTGGCCTGTGGAGAGTCGAAAAAGGCCGAAAACAAATCCGCGCCCGAAGCCAGCGTGCAGCCCGCCTTTTCAGCGTGCCGCCGGATCAATTGGCTCACCTGAAAATCGTGCAGGTCGCCAAGACCTCCTGGGGCGTGGCGATCCACACCACCGGCACGGTCGATTGGGACCAGGACCACACCACGCAAGCCATCACCCAGGTGAATGGGCCCATCACCCGCATCCTGGTGGACATTGGCACGCCCGTGAAGAGGGACGAGCCGGCAACCGCGAGCAGTTCAACAAACGAATCGTCGACCGCATGAAGGAAATGTTGGATCACGGCGTGGTCGCGGTTAAGGATTACGAAAGCAGTGTGGCGGACTACAACGACGCCACCACCGACGCCCAGAACAGCCTGCAGCCATTACGCATCTTCGGCATCACCGCGCAGGAGATTGATCAGGCGGAGAAGCAGGGCACATCCATTAGCACTGAACTGGCTGTGCGGTCTCCCATCTCCGGAGTGATTGTGCAGAAGCTCATTTCTCCCGGCATGCTGATCGAAGCGGGACAAACCGTCTGCTTCCAAATCAGCGACGTTGCCACCGTATGGGTGCAAGGCCACATTTTCGATCGCGACCTGCCGTCGGTGAGGAATGGCGATCCAGTCGAGGAAACCAACCCATCCTTCAACCGAAGTTTCCACGGCGCCATTTCCTACGTTGGGTCGTTTGTGGACCCCAACACCCGCACCACGCCTGTCCGTATCGTGACCAGCAATCCCGGCGGCCTGCTGAAGAAGGATATGTTCGTCGACGCGGTCATCCGCACCAGCCGGCGGGACAACATTCTGGTGGTGCCGGTAGCGGCGGTGCTGCGCGACGACAAGAACGAGCCGCTTGTGTACGTGCAGGCGGCGCCCGGCAAGTTCGCACAGCGTTCGGTAGCCATCGGGCCGCAACAGAACGGGCTGGTGGAGATCTCCAGCGGTTTGCGGGAGGGCGAACCCGTGGTGGCCGACGGCAGTCTCTTCCTGCAGTTCGCCAACGCGATTCAATAGGGCGCAAACATCATGATCGCGAAACTAGTCTCTTTCGCCCTGCGGCAGCGATTCCTGATTGTGATCGCCTCACTGGCCCTGATGGTCTGGGGCGCTTTCTCGTTTCAGAAGCTGCCCATTGATGCTTATCCGGATCTATCGCCGCCGCACGTCGAAATCATCACGCAGTGGCCCGGCCACGCAGCCGAGGAAGTCGAACGGCTGATCAGCATTCCAAATGAGATTGAGATGAACGGCATTCCGCGGCTGGAAGCGCTGCGCTCCATCTCGCTCTACGGGCTTTCCGCCATCGAAATGAATTTTGAATATGGCGCCGATCCGTACTTCGTGCGCGAGCAGGCGTTTGAGCGCATGGCCAACGCCTCGGTGCCTTCCGGCCTGCAGCCCACTATTTCGCCGTTGTTCAGTCCCAGCGGCCTGATCTACCGATATGTCGTGCAGAGTCCGGATCGGGCGCCGCAGGACCTGAAGGTGATCGAGGATTGGGTTTTGGAGCGCCATTACCGCTCCATCCAGGGGGTGGCGGACGACTCGGGCTTCGGCGGCGCGGACATGCAGTATCAGGTGCTGCTGGATCCGACCTTTGACGTGGATATGGGGCGCAACCCTCCCATCACCATCTATATCGGATTTAGCGTGAACATTCCGCTGCGGATTTTCGACAAGAACCAAGGGGAGAAGTTGCGTACGGAAATCGACATCAACCACGCGCAGCGCCAAAAGGACGCCGCCGAGGCGCAGGTATTCAGCGACGTGGATTCGGCCTATTTCACGGTGGTCAGCTCGGTGAATCTGTTGCTGCCGTATAAGGGCACGGATGGTTATCTGGAAACAGCCTCGCGGATTCGGGACGCCATGTCCTTCGCCTACCAGCACGGCCATGCGGCGCTACTGGACTATCTGGATGCGCAGCGCGACTATCGGGCTACGCAGGTAGCCTACATCAACCTGGTCGGTTCGTACCTGAGCGCCGCCAGCCAGTTGAACACGGCCGTGGGCCGCGAAGTCATCCAATAGGAAGCTCACTCTTGTGGGGCGGACCTCCAGGGCTGCCCACGATTAAACAGGCAGAGCATCCATCCCGCCGCGCCGCGCTTCGCTTTCCATCAGACGGGTCAGCTCCACGCGCGACGCCTCAGGCAGGCGCGAAGGCTTCGCTTGCCCGATCAGGCGCGCCACCTCTTTGGCCGCGCGCTCGCGCAGCGTGGGCTTCCCGTCCTTCTGCCAGCGGGTGCGATTGCTGCGATCGATGACTGGTCCCGGGAAGCTGATCTCCTCCCGCAGGTGGCGGCGCGTGTGATCCGCGATCAGCAGGTTCCTCTCGCTGAGCAACTCCTGGAACAGCGCCATCGCGGGGAAGTCTTCCCGTGGCTCGATGCCTCTGAGCAGCCGGTAGGTCATGCCGCAGATTTCGTTGTCTACCACCAGTTTCTCCAGGCTCTGGCAGCTTTCGAAATCCAGCATGCCCGGCCCGGACATGCTGTTGATGCCCGCCAGCGCGGCCAGCGTGGCCCCCATTCCGGTCTCCAGTCCGGCCTGCGCATCCAGTAGTTTGGCATCGCTGATCGCGATATAGCCCTGGGTCGGCATACCCAGGTGTTTGCCGATTTCGCTATTGGCGCAATTCAGCATCATGGTTTCGACGGCCCCCATGGGCGTGGTCTCGTAGCGCACATCGAAGATGGCGGGCGAACCACCGTACAACAGCGGATGCCCCGGGTGGGTGAGTTGGCTGATGACCACGCCGCTCAGGTTTTCGGCGGTTTGCTGCACCAGGCTGCCTACCAGCGTCACCGGCGCGATGAATCCGGAAAGCGGCATGGAGATCAACTCAGCCGGTATACCCCAGCGGGCGCAATCCACCAGGTTCTGGCTGGTCACGTCGCTCCACTTGATCGGCGCCGTGGGGCAGCAGGAGAAGATGGTGAGCGGCTTGGCGCGCAGCGCAGCCTCATCGCCACGCACCGCCAACTGCAGATCCTTCATGATCTCGAAACCCTCTACGGAGAAGGCGCCGGTCACCACCGGCTTCTCGCCGTGGAGCAGACTCAGGTAAAGGCGGTAGCTGTCGGAGATGCGCGCGTTCACGTCCGCCGGGATGAAAGCCGTGCTTTGCGCCGCGATGTGCTTCAGCCCGCTGGTCACCTGCACATAGCGGATGTAGTCCGCCGTGGTGGGCGCGCGCATCTCGCCGGTGGCATTGTCCAGAATGTTGACGGCGGCGGAACCCGGCGTGAAATACACGTTGCCGCCCGCGAAATCGTGCGTCTGGTTGCCCAGCACGTCGTAGAGCTGGAAACAGCGCGGCACGGTGGCAAGAGCCTTATCGATGATGCCCTGAGTCAGATGCGCGTGACAGCCTTCGCGGTCCACCGTGGCGCCATGGTCCGCGAGCGTGCCGAGTACCGCCTCGTTGTGAATCTCCACGCTGAGTTGGCAGAGGATGTCGCGGGCTTCGGCGACGATCCGTTCAACGAGTTCATCCGGGAGTAACCGCAGAGTCGGTTGCATGAGTCTCCTTTCAGACAGTCTAGTCTGTTTTGCGTCGTCTTGCGCGGGCGGTCTATGGTAGATTCTGAAGTAAGGACTCGACCTTTCGTGGCAGGACTCGCGCATCTCGGAGTCGGTCTCGCAGCCAAGCGGATCGCTCCAGAAATACCTGTTGGATTCCTGGTCCTCGGCGCCTATGCGCTTGACTTTGTGTTTGGCGTTTCTTGCATCGCGGGAATCGAGCACTACCCGAAGCCGCGCAACATGGTTCCGGCGGTATGGTCGCACAGCCTGCTCCTGCGTCGATCTGGTCGATTCTTGCAGTCCTGGTTGCCCCTCGCAGCGGCCTTGCAACCCGCACCGCTGTGGTCTTCGGACTCTTTTTGTTCAGCCACTGGGCGTGGACTTGTTTCACGGGTCGCCGCTGGTCGGACTCCGCTTATATCGCCAAATGTCCGGCGTCTACGCCGGGGAGTTCGGAATGCTTGCGCTGGGGATCGTCGTTTATGTCCTCGCGCGCAGAAGGCGCAAGCGGATCCGTACCTCGCCCTAGGATGCTTTCTCCTGAGCGTAGGCCGCGTACTCTTCGTACGGACCCTTGAAGTCTTCGATGTGCCCGCCCTGGAAATGCCAGATGCGTGTGGCCACCTCGTCGATGAGGTCGTGATCGTGGGTCACCAGCAGCACCGTCCCCGGGTACTTTTGCAGCGCGATGTTGAGGGCGTTGATGGATTCCAAGTCCAGGTGATTGCTGGGCTCGTCCAGCACCAGGAAATTGGGTTTTTGGAGCATCAGCCGGCAGAAGATTAACCGCGCCGCCTCACCGCCGGAGAGGGCATCGGTCGGCTTGAGGGCGTCCTCGCCGCTGAACAGCATTTGGCCCAGCAGGCCGCGCAATTCCTCTTGAGATGCCTGCGGGTCGAACTCGTGCAGCCACTCGATCGCCGTGGTCCGGCGCGTGATCGAATCGGAATGGTCCTGGGCGAAATATCCCACGGCTACCTCGTGACCCCAAGCGACGATCCCGGCATCCACCTCGAAGTGCCGGTCGGCATCCTCAATACAGCCGGTGGCGCTGCGCACCAGCGATTTCAGCAGCGTGGTCTTGCCGGCCCCGTTGCGGCCCATCAGCGCGATCTTCTCTCCGCGCGAAACACTGGCGGTGAAACTGTCGAATACCTGCGCCTCGCCGTAGCTCTTCACCAGCCCCTTGATCTCCAGCGGATGCCGGCCGGAGGGGCGCTTTATGTCGAAGCGGATGTAAGGCCGCTGAATATTCGACTTCGCCAGTTCCGAAGTCTGTAACCGCTCCACTTCCTTCTTGCGCGACATCACCTGGCTCGACCGCGCGCCCGCCGAAAAGCGCGCGATGAATTCGTTTAACTGCGCGATCTTCTTTTCGCGCTGCGCGTTGCCTGCCTCGATGCGCGAGCGGATCTGGGTCTTGGCGAGCACCATGTCGTCGTACCCGCCCGTGTAGGTGACTACCGTTTCGTAATCGATATCCGCCACGTGCGTGCACACGCTGTTCAGAAAATGGCGGTCGTGCGAAATCACGATCAGCACGCCTTCGTAATCGCACAGATAATCCTGCAGCCAGTGGACCGATTCCAGATCGAGGTGGTTGGTGGGCTCGTCGAGCAACAACGCAGGCGGAGTGCCGAACAGGGCCTGCGCCAGCAGCACGCGCATCTTCTGGCCGCCCTGCAACTCGCGCATGGGCCGTTCGTGCAGCGCGGATTCCACGCCCAGCCCGTCCAGCAGCACCGCGGCGTCGGCTTCCGCCGTGTAGCCGCCTTCTTCGCCCACCACGCCTTCGAGTTCTCCCAGCCGCATGCCGTCCGCATCGGTGAGCTGGTCGTGCGGTTTGGCGTACAGGGCATCGCGTTCTTCGAGCGTGCGCCACAGTGGCGCATTGCCCATGATGACCGTGTCGATCACCCGGAACCCGTCGAAGGCGAACTGGTCCTGACGCAGCACGCCAAACTTCATGGGGCGCGAGACGGTCCCTTTCGCCGCTTCCAGATCGCCCGCCAGGATCTTCATCAGCGTCGATTTTCCGGCGCCGTTGGGACCGGTGATGGCATAGCGCCGTCCGCCCAGAAACGTGCAGGTAACGTCTTCAAACAGCATTCTGGCGCCGAAGCGCATGGAGATGTTTTGAATGGAAAGCAAGGAAGTTCTTCCATGATAGCGCAGGTTCCGGTCCGACCGCTCGGGTGCGCGATACGATACAAGAAGGTTTCCGCCATGAACAACATGTTGACGTCTTTGGTCGCCGCGGCCGCGTTGTCGGCCGGCGCCGCGCTTCCGGCCGCGGCGCAACACATGTCGCGCGTGTTGCGCACGCCCGAATATCGCGCGCTGCAACAGAAGTTGTGCCGCGGCTGGAACACGTGGAGCGCATCGAGCGTCCTGTCGCACGTTTATCTGCCCGACGGCTTCGCGCTGACCCTCGGCCTGAAAAGCGCCGGCATCGGCCACAGCTTCCAGGACACGTTTTTTCAGACCAATGCGACGATCAGGCGGCTGGAGAAGATTCGACTGGGTCCGCACGCCGACGACGGCTCGTATACCGAACTCACGCTGGAGTGGTCGACCGGCGGCGCGGATTCCAAGAACGTAGCGCTGGTCCAGAGTGCCGCGGAGAACGGTGAGGAATACATCCTGATTAACGTGGAGAAGCGCGCCGCGTTGCGCGCCGAGCACCTGATCGTGGAGACGGGCTACTATTGGAACCGGCCGGGGACGGTGCGGCGTGATGGCGCGGCGCTGCGGGCGCAGCCGGGCAGCCCCGACGGCCGCGTCTTTGAAGTGCGCACCACGGCGCCGGAAGTCAACGACCCGTTCGTGACCGCCCACGCGCCGTATCTTTCGGTGGCGATGGAGGGACGCATCGGCGTGTATACGGGTCCCCAGAAGACGCTGGAACAGGTGGCCGCGATTGTCGCGAAGCACCACGCGGCGCACATGCAGCACCTCGCGGACTACGGCGAAGCGCGCGAAGTCTTCACCGCCATGCAGACGATTCTGGCGTGGAATCTGACTTACGACCCGGAGAACGGCCGCGCCATCTCACCGGTAAGCCGCATGTGGAGCGCTAACTGGGGCGGCTACGTGCTGTTCGACTGGGACACGTATTTCGCCGCGTTCATGTACGGCCTTTACAACGGGGATCTGGCCATCGCCAACGCAGTGGAAGTGACCAAAGGCATCACGCGACACGGCTTTATTCCGAATTGCGCATCGGCCTATGGCATTCAGAGCGACGATCGCTCGCAGCCGCCGGTCGGCAGCCTGATGGTGCTGGAGATCTACAAGCGCCACAAAGAGAGATGGTTCCTGGCCGAGGTCTACGACGAACTGTTGCGCTGGAATCGCTGGTGGCCGGGCGCCCGCGACAACAAGGGGCTGCTAGCCTGGGGTTCGGACAACGAACCGCAGCTTGTGGATGGCACGTTCCACAATTTCCAGGCGGCGCTGTTCGAGTCGGGGCTGGACAATTCGCCGATGTACGACGGAGTGCCGTTCAACCCGCGGACCAACCAACTGGAAATGGCCGACGTTGGATTGAACGGGCTGTACGTGGCCGATTGCCGGGCACTGGCTGAGATCGCCGGCGTGCTGGGCAAGACCGCGGACCAAGCCGAATTGCTCGCGCGCGGCGATAAGTACGCCGCCGCCCTGGGCACGCTGTGGGACGAGACAGCGGGCATCTACCTGAATCGACGCACCGATACCGGCGAGAGTTCGCCGAAGCTCTCGCCCACGAATTTCTATCCGCTGATCGCCAAGGTGCCCACGGCGGAGCAGGCCGCGCGCATGGTGCGCGAGCATTATTTCAACCCGCGCGAATTTCACGGCGATTGGGTGATGCCCTCGATCGCGCGCAACGTGCCGGGTTTCGCGGACCAGAACTACTGGCGCGGGCGCATCTGGGGACCGATGAATTTTCTGGTCTACCTGGGCATGCGGAACTACGACGTGGGACCGGCGCGCGCGGATCTTGCCGAGCGCTCGCACAAGCTGCTGATGAAGTCGTGGCAGAGCGACCGCGCCATTTACGAGAACTACAATGCGATCACGGGTGCGGGTAACGACGTGACCAGCAGCGACGCTTATTATCATTGGGGCGCCCTACTGGGGGTCATCGGGCTGCTGGAGCAAGGCCTTTACTGAGTTCGGGCAGCCGCAGGTAGATCCCCGCCGTCCGCGCCGGGAAGCGCGCGTGAACCTGTCCGCCGGCGACGTGCAACTCCGGCGCCGCACCCAGGCGATCCGTCAGGCTCGCTCCCTCCCCTAATCCCAGCGGCGAGAGATCGCAGCTCACTTCCGCCGCGCTTGCCGCGTTGTTGATCAGCACCACCACCGGTCCCGCCGGCCCCGTGCGCGCGTACCCGTAAGTCTGATCGCTGACGCACAAATTGACCATCGGCCCGCGCCGCAGCGGTTCCAGTTCGCCGCGCAGGTGTGTCAGGCGCCGCACCCGCTCCCAGATCGCCTGCTCCTCCGGCGTGCGGCCCGCCGCGGTGAAGGCGTTGCGCGCATCCTCCGGCCAGCCGCCCGGAAAATCGCGCCGGTTGTCCGGATCGCGGCCGCCCCGCATGCCGATCTCGTCGCCGTAATAGATCATGGGAATGCCGCGCGCGGTCATCAGGAACGTGAACGCCAGTTCCAGTCCCTCTGGCGTGGCGCCCGCATCGCTCATGAAACGATTCACGTCGTGCAGCCCCAAAAAGGTCACCAGCAGGCTGGCGTTCGGGTACAGGTAATCGTGGCCGGTCATGACCGCCACGTCGCGCACCGGCTTTCCCTCGGCGAAAGCATGCCGGACGGTGAAATACGTGGGAAAGTCGAAAACCGTATCCACGCCGGAATCCACGCCGTCGAAGCGCGCCTGGCCGCCCTGGAAGAACGACACCATGGCCGGATCGCCGTCGAACATCTCGCCCACCACGCGCAGATCGGGATACTCGCGCTTGATGGCCGCCATCCACTCGCGCCAGAAGCGTCGCGGCACGTATGGCAGCGTGTCTTGCCGGATGCCATCCAGCCCCGCGATCCCCACCCACCACAGCGTGTTCTGGATGAGGTAGCGCGCCACCTCTGCATCGTCCTGGTTCAGATCCGGCAGGATGTCGATGAACCAGCCATCCAGGGTGGGCGCGCGCATCTCCGCGGTGGCATGCGGGTCGATCAGGGTCCAGGTCTGCCAGGTGTTGGCTACGTGATGCGATTCGGTGCCGTGGAACCAGGTGGGCGTGGGCGGATCCTTCACCCACGGATGATAGGGTCCGGTGTGATTGGCCACCTGGTCCTGAATCACCTTGAGGCCCTGCCGGTGCGCGGCGTCTACCAATCCGCGGAACTGGGCCAAAGTGCCGAAGTGCTCCTCGACGCCATAGAAATCCACTGCGCCGTAGCCGTGATAGTCGGTGATGCCCTGGTTGTTGTAGCGCTCGCGTTCGTTCAGGTGGTTGGCATTGTCGTACACCGGGTTGATCCAGATGGCGGTGGCGCCGAGATCCTTCAGGTACGGCAAATGATCCACGATGCCTTGAAAGTCACCCCCATGGTAGTAACGCGGCTTCTGGCGGTTGAACAAACCGTGCGACACCGCAGGGTCGTCGTTGGACGGATCGCCGTTGGCGAAGCGGTCCGGCATGATCAGGTAGATGACGTCGTCGGGCGAGAAGCCCTGAAAGCGGCCGGCGTGCGTCAGCGGTGCGAGCACCTCGAAGGGCGCGGTGGCCTCGCCACTGGCCGTCACCAGGCGTAGCGGGTGCGGGCCGGGCGTGGCAGTCCGCGCAATCGATACATCTACGAAGGCGTAAGTTCCCGCCGCGTTGACGCGCGTCAGGCCGATTTGCAGGGCCGCGGAGTCGACCACCGCGTGCGCGCCTTCCAGGTGGCGTCCGCGAATCAGCAAGCGGACGGGATTGATGGAATGCCCGATCCACCAGTTGGGCGGCTCGACCTTGGACACCTCGGGCGCCGCGGCGTTCACTCCTGCTGCGACGCAAAGAAACAGCACCGCGAGTCTGGGATTTGTCACAGAGCGATTGTAACTGAGGGCGCGTTTGAGAACGCGTGCAGCAGCTTCTCGGCGCCGCCTGATCGCCAGCAGCCGATGGGCAGCGGCAAACCTACTTCTTGCGCGACGCCGGCGGAACCATCCCATTAGCCCGGTAGTAAGCCACCAACAGGCCGTAATGCTCGCCCGAGTGCTCGATCACCGAGAGCCAGGGCTGCACGGACTGGTGAAAGCTCTCTGGCGGCCGCGATTTCAGCGTGGCCGACGAATCCGCGATGGACTTCTCCAGCAGGGCGACCGCCTGTTCCTTGGTCTTGTAACTTGCCGGATCCAGTTCGTCCCAGTTGACCTTCTCGCCGCGGCCGGCCTTGGCGGCGTAAACGTTGCCCGAGGCGATGTGTACGATCACCGCGCCGAAAGTCCGCATCTCCGGGCGCAGTTTGTAATCGTATTTATCCGCCGGGAAGTCCTTGGCCATATCCAGCACCTGGCGATTGATGTAGGCGAAAGATCGGGCGATCTCTTCGGCCGGTGTTCTTGGCTGCTGGGCCCAGGCGCCTGCGGCCAGGGCCGCCAGCGCGGCCACCGTCGTGTAACCTGCTGTTCTGCGCATAGTGGTTACAGAATATCACGGCGAGTGCATTTGAATAGCACCGCCCGGATGTTGTACACTGATATCTTAGTCCGCAAGCTCCGACACGCTCAGTGTGTTCAGGCGCGAAATTCAGAGGTTATCCATGCAAGCAATCATTGAGACCGGCGGAAAACAGTACCGGGTTGCCCCTGGCGACGTAGTCCGCGTGGAGAAGTTGGAAGGCGAAGTCGGCTCCGAAATCGAACTGCCCTTGCGGGCGGTCTTCAAGGATGAGGGCCAACTGGTCGCCGGCGCGGAACTGGCGCAGGCCAGCGTAAAGGGCACCATCGTCGGCAACGGCCGGGGAAAGAAAGTGCTGGTCTTCAAGTTCAAGCGCAAGAAGCAGTACAAACGCACGATAGGGCATCGCCAGGACTTCACGGAAGTGAAGGTGGGCGACATTCTGGTTTAGGTGAAGTATGGCGCACAAAAAAGGATTAGGCAGTTCCAAGAACGGGCGCGATTCCAACGCGCAGCGGCTGGGAGTGAAGGTCTTCGGCGGTCAATTGGTGCCGGGCGGGTCGATCATCGTCCGCCAGCGGGGCACCCCAATCAAGGCGGGAGAGAATGTCGGCTGGGGCAAGGACGACACGCTTTTCGCCAAGGTGACCGGCGTGGTCGAATATCGCGACCGCGGCCGCCAGGGCAAATTCGTCAGCATCAAGGCAGTCGCATAAGCGACCCGCAACCTTAGCGACCAGCGATCTAACTGAGCCGCGACCGTCAGGGAGCGGTCCCCCCATGTTCATCGATGAAGCTCGCATCCTGGTGAAGGCCGGCGATGGCGGTAACGGCTGTCTGGCCTTTCGCCGCGAGAAATATGTCCCGCGCGGGGGCCCCAGCGGCGGCGATGGCGGCCGCGGCGGCGACGTCTTCCTGGTGTCCACCGAGCACCAAAACACGCTCATCCAATTCCGTTTTAATCCGGAGCACAAGGCGCAACGCGGCCGGCATGGAGAGGGCAGCGATTGCACTGGGGCCGAAGGTTACTCGATAGATCTCAAAGTGCCCGTCGGCACGGTGGTCTACGACGAGGCCACCGGCGAGCGCTTGCACGATTTCACGGCGCCCGGCGAGCGTTTTCTGGTGGCGCGCGGCGGCCGCGGCGGCAAGGGCAACGCACGGTTTGCCACAGCCACGCACCAGGCGCCCACCGAGCACGAGCCCGGCAAGCCTGGCCAGGAGCGCCGCCTCCGTCTGGAACTCAAGCTGTTGGCCGATGTGGGTCTGGTCGGGTTCCCTAATGCCGGCAAATCCACGCTGATCTCCCGCATTTCCGCGGCGCGTCCCAAGATCGCCGCCTATCCCTTCACCACGCTGGAGCCGCAATTGGGAGTGGTCTCGCTGGACGATTACCGCAGCTTTGTGGTGGCCGACATTCCCGGGTTGATCGAGGGCGCGCACCTGGGGCACGGGCTGGGCGTCCAGTTCCTGCGCCATATCGAGCGCACGCGCCTGCTCGCGCACCTGGTGGACGTGTCGGACTCCACCGGCCGCGAACCTGCGCACGATTTCGAGACGGTGATGGCGGAATTAGCCAGCTTCAGCGCAGACCTGGCCGCCAAGCCCATGATCGTGGTGGCCACCAAGATGGACGCCGCGCAGGACCCCGCGCGCGTGGAATCGCTGCGCGGGATTGCGGCCCAGCGCGGGTTGGCGTACTTCGAAATCTCGAGCGTCACCGGACAGGGACTCGATGAGTTGCGCTATGCCATGGCGGAGCGAGTGCTGGTGCCTAAGGCCGATTGACAATCGGCCTGCAGGTTGACCACCTTCCCGCGCCGGCTCTGGCAGCCTAAAAAGGCGGCTGCGGCCAAGATTGGCCGCCCCCCAGTGTGTTTTCGACGGTGCCGCACGCGCTAGGCGCGGCTGACGAACCGGAAGAATAGCGCCTGCCTGGAAACCGGCTCTGCGCGTGTGGCCAGCGCGGCCATCTGATGCTCGCTGAGCGGCGTGAACTCGCGCGCCAGGTGCACGTTCTCTTCCAATTGTGCGATCGAATCGCAACCGATGATCACCGTGCTGACCGGGTGCGAGAGCGAATAATAGAGCGCCTCGCGCATGGTGAGCGGCCCCGGCGTGGTGGCGATCACCGCGCCTTCCCAGGAGTGTTGCTGCTGCTCCAGCGGGGGCGGCGTCCAACTGGCCAGCAGCCGGCTGCGCCCCGGCACTTTCATGCCGATGATGCCCATCTGCTTTTCCACCGCCAGCGGCAGAAGCTGTTCCATGAAGCTGTAGTGATGCCGGTCGGCCGCGTTCAGGGCCATCAAAATCGTGTCGAACGGATGGCGGCGGATGGCCTCCATCAATGGCTCGGGGCGGAAGTGGCCTGTGACGCCCAGATAGCGCACCATCTTCTGTTCCTGCGCCTGGCGCAGCGCTTCCATGGCGCCACCCTTGGCGAACACCGCGTCCACGTCCTCGGCCATGCCGATATCGTGCAATTGCCAAAGGTCCAGATGGTCCGTCTGCAGTAGCTTCAAGGATTGCTCGATCATGCGCAGGGATCCATCGCGCGTGCGCTCTTTGGTCTTGCTGGCCAGGAACGCCTGCGCACGGCGCCGCTTCATTACCGCGCCGATGTAGCGCTCGCTCCAGCGTTCCGGACCGCCATAAATCGACGACGTGTCGAGGTAGTTCACGCCCAGGTCGAGCGCCCGCTCCACAATCGGCACGGCCACGCCTTCGTTGTGCGCGCGCTCCAGCGCCGCCTGCCCGCCGAGGCTGAAGACGCCGACCTTGTACCCGGTGCGCCCCAAGTTGCGTATCGGCATCGCCTCCGGGGCGGCCGGCGGCGTTTGACCCGAAGCGGCCTGGCCCATCAGCCCCGCGGCGGCCGCGCCGCCCAGCTTCAGGAAGGCTCTGCGCCCAGCCAGTTCCCGATCCGGAGTTCTTTTGCCCATGTGGTCCTCCTTACAGACAGTCTACCTTGCGGCGAGCGACTGATAGTAATTCCGCAGGACATAATACGCCTGTTTCTTTTCGCCGCGGTCACTCAGCACTCCTTTGCGGTTGTAGTAATCCTGGATGCCGGCGAGGAAGCGGCGCGGACAGCGGAAATCCATCAGGATCCAGGCGGTCATGCCCTGCAGGAACGGAATCCTCTGCAGCATGGGGATCTGGTGGCGGTAGACGTTGGCCTGGAACTCTTCGGTCCAGGCGGTATCTTCGTCGCCATGCCGGCCGTAGGCCGCCGCGCCGCCAAATTCGCTGACCACCATGGGCTTGTCGTACACGGTTTTGAAATTGATAGTGTCTGCTTTGGCGGGAGGGCCGTCGTACCAGCCGATGTATTCGTTGCAGCCGAGCACATCCAGGTACTTGCCGAGTGGATCGTCCACCGTGATGGTGGTGGGGTCCGAGTAGTGCACCAGAGTGGCGGCCGTGATGAGGCGGGTGGAATCCATCTCGCGCGCCTTGGCGGCCAAACCGGCGAGGAACTTGAGGCGGGTATCGCCCAGGGGCGTTTCATTGGCCATGGACCAGAAAACGATGGAAGCGCGGTTGTGGTCGCGCGTGATCATTTCGGTGAGTTGCCGCTCCGCGTTGGCATAGGCGGCGGGGTTCTCCCACTGGATGACCCAGTAGACGGGCACTTCAGACCACACCAGCAGCCCCATTTGGTCGGCCATCCGGGTCATGACTTCATCGTGGGGGTAGTGCGCGAGGCGGACGAAGTTGCAGCCCAGTTCCTTGGCCCAGGTGAGCAGCGCGCGCGCATCGGCTTCGGAAAAAATGCGGCCGGCGCGAAAGGGGGCTTCGGCGTGCATGGAAACGCCGCGCAGGAAGACCGGCTTGCCGTTGAGCAGGATCTTCTGGCCGGAGGTTTCGATGGTGCGGAAACCAATGCGCTCCTGGACGCGGTCGCTCTCGGCCTCCACCCGGACGTCGTAGAGCTTGGGGTTTTCCGGCGACCAGGGGGTGAGCGTGGCGTTGAACGCGAAGCGCGCGTAGCCGTTCTCGTCGGTCTCGACGGTGGTGGAGGCGCCCGATTCCGAGACACGGATCGAGACCCGCTGCCGTTTGCGGGGGCCATCGAGCCGCACCCATCCCGCAATGCGGTTGAGCGATCCCTTCTCAAGCTGCACGAAGTAATCCTGAATGAACGTTTCAGGCACATCGATCAGCTTCACGTCGCGGGTGAGTCCGCCGTAGTTCCACCAGTCGGTCATAGCCGGCGGGACGGCATCGGCGTGGCGCTGGTCGTCAACCTTCACGATTACGGCGTTCGCGCCGTTGCGGATTGCGCCAGTGACTTCGAACTGGAAAGGCGTGAAGCCGCCTTCGTGCTGGCCAAGTTTCCGGCCGTTCAGGAAGACGATGGCTTGATAGTTGGCCGCTCCGAACCAGAGAAACAGACGGCGGCCGGGCTTGCTCACGTAATCGAATTCGCGCTTATACCAGATGGTCCCTTCGTACCAGAGGAATTCCGGTTTCTGGGTGTTCCAGTCGCCGGGCACCTGGAGGGTATCGGCGTTCGGCAGAAAGGTGAGCTCCAGGCGGTCGCTCTTGTTGGCCGGGGCGCGGTCGGCGCCGAGGCCGCCGTCGCGCAGGGGATGTAAATGGAAGTCGTAGTAGCCCGCTTCGTAGGGATCGACGATGGTCTTCCACGGCCCGTCCAGACTGAGGTTCTGGCGGGCGGACGGATTCTGCACCAGTGCGATCTGTTGAGCGTAGCACGCAATGCCAGCCACCGGCAGCATGGCCGCCAGAGCGGTAAGTATGGACTTTCGCATATGCTACTGATGATAGCCAACGGCTCCGGCGTGCGGCGGAAGTGTTATCATGCGTCACTATGCCTGATTGCGGCGGGGGCAAAACCTATTGGAGCAGTCTGGCCCACGCCTACGCGGCGATGGGTCCGCCACTGCTGCCAACCAGGGCGGACATCGCGTACATGGAAGGCGCGGTGGCGGCCCGGGCCGCACGGCATCCGGCGCGGCCGATGGGCGCAGTGCTGCTGGGCGTGACGCCGCAGATCGCCGCGATGCGATGGCCACCGGGGGCGTCGCTGCTGGCGGTCGACAATTCGTTTCCCATGGTGCAGGCGGTTTGGCCGCGGAACCTCCCTGGCAGCCGGGTGGCGGTCTGCGCCGACTGGTCCGCGCTGCCCTTGTCTGACTCCTCCTGCGATGTGGTGATCGGAGACGGCAGCTTTTCGTGCGTACGGTATCCGCATGGCCTTCGGGCGGTGGCTGCGGAAGCGCGCCGGATCTTGCGCGCCGGCGGCAGGCTCATGGTGCGCAGCTTCATCCGGCCCGCCGTACAGCAGCGCCCCCAAGACGTGCTCGTGGACCTGCTCCGCGGGGTCATTCCCAGCTTTCACGGCTTCAAGCTCCGCCTGCTAATGGCGTTGCAGGAAAGCACCGAACGAGGTGTGGCGGTGGATGCGGTCTACCGGTTTTGGGCCAGCCAGCGCATCGACGAGGCCGCGCTCGTCGCGCAAACCGGGTGGGATGCTAAAGCGGTCCGCACTATGGAACTGTACTGCGGCAAAGATACCGTGCACTCGTTTCCCACGTTGGTCGAACTCCGGTCCGTTCTGGCGGAGTTCTTCGCGGAGACCGCCATATCGACGCCGTCTCAGACCGTCGGGGGATGCTGCCCGATTTGGATAGCGGCGTCGCGCGCGGATGCGCGGCCGGCAGCCGTGGCTTTGGGAGCGGCCGCATGCAGCAGGTAGAACTCCCGGGGCGCCGGCCGCTCACCGCGATGCAGGCCAGCATGGTGCTGGCCTCCATGCGCGATCCGCACTCTGGCGTTTACCTGGTGCAGGACGTCTGCGAAGCGCCCGAGGCGCTCGACTTCGCACGCCTCGAGCGCGCGTGGCGCATAGTCGCCGGCCGGCATCCTGCGCTGCGCACGACGATCGAAATGCGCGCGGAAGGGCCCATTGGGCAACGGGCCGGCGATACGACAGACATCCGCTGGAACGAAGTGGACTGGACCGGCGTGTCCGCCGCGGGCCGCAAGGATAAACTGGCCGGGCTCCTGTGCGACGATCGCGCGCGTGGTTTCGATTTCGCGCAAGGCGTCCCCATGCGGATTACCTTGCTCCGCTGGCCGGGGGACGCATCCACCCTGATATGGTCGAGTCATCACGCGCTGCTCGACGGCCAGTCGTATTTGATCGTGTGGCGCGAGTGGTTCGCGGTTTACGATGCGCTGGCTCACGGCGCCGAACCGCGCTTGCCCGATGCGGCGCCTTTCACCGGCTATCTGGATTGGCTGGACCGGCAGGATTTCGCGGAGGCGGAGCAATACTGGCGGCGGCAGTTCGCAGGCGTGTCGCGCACCGCCGGTTTCATTGTCGATCGCCTGCGGGCCGGCGGCGCCCCGGATGCCGCGAGCGTCGCCCGAGAGAGCGTCGTCTTCTCGGAGGAGGCGACTGCGAGTATGCGCAGCTTTGCGCAGCGGCACGATCTGACCGTCGGCACATTGGTTCAATGCGCCTGGGCTCTGCTGCTGAGCCGCTATAGCGGCACGCCGGACGTCGTGTTTGGGGTCACGCGGAATGGCCGCGCTCCCGGCACACCCGGCGTCGCGAATATGGTGGGACCACGGATCAACACGTTGCCGTTCCGGATCGCCGCCGACCCCGGCGCGCGCGTGGTGCCCTGGCTGCGGCACGCCCGCGAGCAAATGCTCGCCCTGCGGGAGTACGAGCACACGCCGCTCCCCAGGATCCGCGAATGGGGCATTCTGCCTGCGGGAGCGCCCCCATTCGATACGCTGTGCGTCTATGAATACGAACGCCTGGGAGACACGCTGCGCAAGCTAGGTGGAAGATGGACGCACCGGCACGTCACGCGCCTGCAGCGCACCGATGCTCCGCTGACGCTGGCCGCCGCTGGCTCGCCGCAGTTAAGCCTCGACCTGGTCTACGATATGCGCCTGTTTTGCCGTGAGACCGCTGCCGCGATCGCCGGTCACGTTCGGACGTTAATCGAGAACTTCGTCGCGCAGCCGGACTGCCGGCTGGCCGAGGTGAACATGCTGACCGCGCGCGAACGGCGGTGGCTGATCGAGGAACGGAACCACACCGGGGCGCTGGATGCGCCGGACCTCTGCGCCCACCAGCTTTTCGAGCGCGAAGCGGAGCGGCGGCCGGATGCGGTGGCCATCGACGGCTCCGCCGGGTGCGTTTCCTTCGCGCAACTGAACCGCAGGAGCAACCAACTCGCGCGATTGCTAAGGGAGCGCGGCGCGGGACCGGAAGACCTGGTGGGCGTGTGTCTCGGCCGCTCGCCGGATGCGGCTGCCGTCGTGCTGGCGGTACTGAAATCGGGCGCTGCCTTTGTGCTTCTGCCCCCGGACGCTCCCGCGGCGCGCTTGACGGCCATGCTCCACGACGCGCGCCCGAAGCTCGCGGTAGCGGCCGAGCCGTACGCTTCGAAGCTGGCCGGCTACGGATGTCCAGTTCTGGTCCTGGAGCGCCTGGACGCCGAAGTTGCTCGGCAGTCCGAGTCAAATCTGCCTTGCCTCGCGCAGCCCGGCAGCGCGGCATTTGCGGCCTTTACTTCGGGCTCGACCGGCAAGCCGAAAGCTGCCATCTTCACGCATTGCGCGCTGGCGAATCACACGCTGGGGGTGGCGCGCGCGTATGGCATTTCGCCGGCCGACCGCCGCCTGCAATTCGCCGCCATCGGATCGGACATGTTCATCTCTGAGGTTTTCACTTACCTCTGTTCCGGCGCCACACTCGTCTTTTGCCTGGACCCCGATGGGAATTCCATAGCGGAAGTTCTGCGGCTGATCGAGACCCACCGGATCACGATCGTCGGGCTGCCCAGCGGTTGGTGGAACGGATGGGTTGCGGCGATGGAGAACGGCGATCTGACGATACCGCGTTCTCTGCGGGCCGTGATCGTCGGCATGGAGCGGGTCAATCCGGCGGTTCTGGCCGCCTTCCGCCGCGCGGCCGGCGGCCGGCTGAAGTTGTTCAACGCTTACGGCCCCATGGAAGCCGGCCTCACGACCACAATCTACGAGGCCGGTTCGTCGCCGTGGGAAGGCGCATCGCTGGTCCCCATAGGCACACCCATTCGAAACACTCGCGTGTACGTTCTCGACGACTGCGGAAATCCGGTTCCCGTTGGCGTTCCGGGAGAACTCTACATTGCGGGCGACGGCGTGGCGCGCGGCTATCTGAACCTGCCGGATCTGACCGCTGCGAAGTTCCTGCCAAACCCTTACGGCGCCGATCCGGCGAAGCGCATGTTTCGCACCGGCGACCGCGTGTTTTCTCTGCCGGACGGCAACCTGGTGTTCCTGGGCCGC
>Ga0335078_10003415_pt1 | contig 23675 bp, 12 predicted proteins | sample Lox_Sample_32_FD_206711 | JGI IMG/M metagenome (GOLD analysis project Ga0335078, IMG submission 206711) | Soil microbial communities from Loxahatchee National Wildlife Refuge, Florida, United States - Lox_Sample_3.2 | ecosystem: Environmental > Terrestrial > Soil > Wetlands | place: USA... | reverse complement strand
GAGGATCTGGAGCGGCAGCTCACGGCCCTCTCCCGCCAGGGCAGCGTCGTCTACGTGATGCGCTCCTCCGGGCTCATCAACTACCTGTACCTGAAATGGCTGCTCCGGCAGCTCCGGCTCCCTCCCCTGCGGGTGGCGGTGAACTTCGTCGGGCTCTTCGGATGGCTCGCCGCGGTCTGGCGAAGCCGCCGGGCGCTCCTCGAGTCGGTCTCCCGCAGCCGCTCCTCGGCGGTGGTGTTCCTGAACGCCCTGGAGCCGAAGCGCGACCCCTTCTCGCGCCTGGTGGGCCGGCAGCGCAGGCTGGAGCGCCCCGTCTACCTCGTCCCGCTCATCTTGGTGTGGAGCCGCCGCGCCCAGCGGCTCCGCCCGCCCATCTGGGACGTCGTCTGGGGCTCGCCGGACTCTCCCACCACACTGCCGGCCGCGGTCGCCTTCCTCCGCAACTACCGGAAGGCCTTCCTCCGGGTGGGCAAGCCCCTCGACCTGAAGGCCTTCCTGGCCGACCGCTCGGAGGAGTCGGACCCGGCCCTCGCGCGCAAGGTGCGGGGCACCCTCTACCACCACCTCTCGAAGGAGCTGCGGGCGGCTCTGGGGCCCCCGCTCAAGGCCCCGTCCCGGGTGGAGGAGAAGGTGATGCGGGACCGCCACGTGCGCCAGGTGCTCGCCCACGTGTCTCGCGGGCGCTCCCTCGCCTCGGCCGAGCGGGAGGCGCGGCGCGACCTCCGAGAGATCGCGAGCCGCTACTCGCCGCTCTTCATCGAGTTCGTGCGCCCCGTCCTGCGGTGGGTGTTCGCCCGGCTCTACGAACGCCTCGAGGTGGACGAGAAGGGGATCGCCGAGGTGCGCCGGCTCATGGTCGACAACCCCATCGTCCTCTGCCCGTCCCACAAGAGCCACGTCGACTACCTCATCCTCTCCTACGTCTTCTACGAGCACGGCCTCACCCCGCCGCACGTGGCCGCCGGGATCAACCTCGCCTTCTGGCCCTTCGGGGCCATCGCCCGCAGGGGGGGGGCCTTCTTCATCCGGCGCAGCTTCCGCGGCGACAAGATCTACAGCGCCACGCTGCGCGCCTACGTGAAGTACCTGTTGCGCGAGCGCTTCACCCAGGAGTTCTTCCCCGAGGGGGGCCGCACCCGCACCGGCAAGCTCCTCTTCCCCAAGACCGGCCTCTTCTCCATGGAGGTCGACGCCTGGCTGGACGGGGCGGCGAACGACGTGTTCTTCGTGCCCCTGGCGGTGGACTACGAACGGCTCGTGGAGGGGTCGAGCTACGCGCGCGAGCTCGCCGGCGGGGAGAAGAAGAAGGAGAGCTTCGGCGACCTCCTCGGCACTCCCCGCGTCCTGCTGCGCCGGTACGGGCGCATCTACGTCCAGTTCGGGACCCCGGTCTCGCTCAAGCAGCTCGCCGAGCAGCGGCTGGGCCTGGGCGCGGCCTCGCTCACCCTGGAGGAGGACGACCGCGAGATCGACTCGAAGCGGCGCCTCGTCCAGCAGCTCGCCAACCGGGTGGCCTCCGGCATCGCCGAAGTGGTGACGGTGACGCCGGTGAGCCTGGTGGCCACGGCTCTGCTCGCCCACGTGCGGCGCGGCGTCTCCGCCGAGGAGGTGGGGCGCCGCGTCGGGCTTTTGCGGGACCTCGCCGCCGAGGAGAACGCCCGCATGGCGCCGGAGCTCGTGGACGCGTCGCCGGACCCGCAGCAGCCCGGCCCGGTGGCGAAGGCCCTCGCCACCTTCACGGCCGACAAGACCGTGGCCGTGAAGGAGGCAGCCGGGCACGTCATCTACCAGGTCTTCGACGAGAAGCGCCCCTTCCTCGACTTCCACCGCAACGTCACCTTGAGCCGCTTCGCGGCCCTCTCCCTCGCGGCCGTGGCGGCGCGGGCCTCGGCACCGGGCACCCCGGTGCCGGAGGTCCGAGAGAAGGTGCGCTGGCTCTCCCGCCTGTTCAAGCTCGAGTTCATGTACCCGGTGGGAACGACCTTCGAGTCCGTGTTCAAGGAGAAGCTCGCCGTGCTCACGCGGCTCGGACTCGCCGCCGTGGAGGAGGAGTCGCTCCGGCCGGGGAAGGACCGGGAAACCCTCGACTTCCTCGCCGACATGATCCGGCCCTACCTCGAGGCCTACCGCCTGGCCGCGGAGACGGTGCGCTTCGCCGGCCAGGCCGGGCTGCCGCTCGACCGCAAGGCCCTCGTCCAGGCCTCGCTGGAGCGCGGGCGGGCCGATTTCCTGGCCGGCCGCATCCTCCTGCGCGAGTCCCTTTCCAAGGCCGCCCTCGAGAATGCCATGGAGTGGCTCTCGGGCCAGGGTGCCTTTGCCGTGAACGACGCCGGGAAGCGGGTGCTCTCGGACCCCTGGAAGGACGAGCTCTCGACGCAGCTCGTCGAGCGGATCGGCGGCTTCCTCCCGGCCTGACCCCCGTCAAGGGGGGCGCGGACCCTCTTTCATTGGTGCGAGGGATCGGGCTATCCTGCGCCTCCCCTCCCTCCCGCCTCGCTGCGGAGAGGGTTTGCGCAGTCCCCTCTTTCGAACTCGCACGACCCAGGAGACATGACGATGGGTGATCGGATTCTTCACAAGGGCCTGAAAAGCAAGGTGATGTCCGCCGAGGCGGCGGCTGCCCTGATCCCGAACGGCTCGGTGGTGGGCATGTCGGGCTTCACCGGCGCCGGCTACCCCAAGGCCGTCCCGGTGGCGCTCGCCAAGCGAGCCCTCGACGAGCGGGTGAAGGGACAGAAGTACCGCCTTCGCGTCCTGACCGGCGCCTCCACCGGCCCCGAGCAGGACACGATCATGAGCGTCGCCGACGCCCAGGAGTTCCGCTTCCCCTACCAGGGCGACGCGGCGGCGCGCGAGCGGATCAACGCCGGCCTCATGGAGTACCAGGACATGCACCTGTCCCACGTGGGGACGCTCGTCCGCTACGGGTACTACGGGAAGGTGAACTTCGCCCTCATCGAGGTGACGAAGGTCCGCGAGGACGGCTCGCTCATCTTCAGCTCCTCCTGCGGCGGCAACAACGTCTACCTGGAGCACGCCGAGAAGATCATCCTCGAGGTGAACAGCTGGCAGGATGAGCGGCTCGAGGGGATGCACGACAACTACTCCGTGAACCCCAAGCACGGCGAGCGCAAGCCCATCCCGCTCGTCACCTCCGACGGGCGCGTGGGCTCGCCCTACCAGACCATCGACGTCTCCAAGGTGGTGGCGGTGGTGGAGACGAACAACGCCGACCGGAACGCCCCCTTCAAGGCCCCCGAGGAGATCCACAAGAAGATCGCCCAGCACATCCTCGACTTCCTCGACGGCGAGGTGAAGGCGGGCCGGTTGCCGAACAACCTCACCCCGCTCCAGTCCGGCGTCGGCAACATCGCCAACGCGGTCCTCGTCGGCCTGAACGAGGGCAAGTTCGAGAACATGACGAGCTACACCGAGGTGATCCAGGACGGCATGCTGGACCTCCTCGACTCCGGCAAGCTCAAGATCGCCTCGGCGACGGCCTTCTCCGTCTCCCCGGCGGGCCAGGTGCGCTTCAACAAGGACATCGAGCGCTACCGCAAGCAGATCATCCTGCGCCCGCAGGAGATCTCCAACAACCCCGAGGTCATCCGCCGCCTGGGCTGCATCGCCATGAACGGGTTCGTGGAGGCCGACATCTACGGCCACGTCAACTCGACGCACATCGCCGGCAAGGGGATCGAGAACGGCATCGGCGGCTCGGGCGACTTCGCCCGCAACTCCGCCTACACGATCTTCATGTCCCCGGCGACCGCCAAGGACGGAAAGATCTCCGCCATCGTCCCCTTCGCATCCCACATCGACCACACCGAGCACGAGGTGAACGGGATCGTCACCGAGTACGGCTTCGCCGACCTGCGCGGCAAGAGCCCGAAGGAGAAGGCGAAGGAGGTCATCGAGAAGGCGGCCGCGCCGGAGTTCCGCCCCATCCTCTGGGACTACGTGAAGCGCGCCATGAAGAACCCGAGCGCGGGCCTCCACTCCCCGCACATGCTCGAGGAGGCCTTCTCCTTCCACACCCGCTACCTGAAGACCGGGGACATGCGCCCCAAGAAGTAGCCGGCTCTTGGCGGTGCGGTTTTGGCGGCCGCTCCGGCGACGGAGCGGCCGTCTCCTTTCCCGGTTTCGGAGTGCCCCGGATGCCCCTCGACCTCGACCTCGCCCTCGCCACCGCCCGGCGCGCCGTGGAGGCCGCCACCGCCGCGAGCCTGGCTCACTTCCGCCGCGGCGTCCGCGTGGAGGTGAAGCCGGACCGGACGCCGGTCACCGCCGCCGACCGCGACTCGGAGGCCGCCATCCTGGCGGTGCTGCGCGGCGCCTTCCCCGGCCACGCCGTCCTCGGCGAGGAGACCGGGGCGCACGCCGGAGCGGCGGAGTCCCGCTGGATCGTGGACCCCATCGACGGCACCCGCGGCTTCACCCGCGGCGGCCCCTTCTGGGGACCCCTCGTGGCCCTGGAGCACCAGGGGGAGATCGTGGTCGGCGCCATGGCCCTGCCGGTCCTCGGCGAGACCTACTGGGCGGCGCGCGGCCAGGGCGCGTTCTCTCACCGCGCCGGGGAGTCGCCGCTGCGCCTCTCGGTGTCCGGCGTTCGCGACTGGCCCGAGTCCACGCTCTCTCTGGGGGAGTTCCGGGGCCTCTTCACTCCGGAGCGGGAGCGAGCCCTGCTCGCGCTCGCGACCAGCGCCGCCCAGGCCCGCTGCTACGGCGACCTCGCCGGCGCCGCCATGGTGCTGCAGGGGCGCGCCGAGGCCTGGCTGGAGGCCGGCGTCAAGGTCTGGGACATCGCCCCCCTGAAGATCCTGGCCGAGGAGGCGGGTGGCCGCTTCACCGACCTCCGGGGAGCCGCCACGGTCGAGTCCGGGAGCTGCCTGCTCTCGAACGGGCTCGTCCACGGCCACGTGCTCTCGGCGCTCGGCCCCGAGCCCTGAGCCGCGCCCTTCCGCGCCCCGGACCCCTCACGGCGAGGAGGTCTCCGGGGCGGGCTTCGCCGACGCCGTGCGGTTCGGATCCGGCCTGTCGCCGCTGCTCACCTCGTCCGGGGAGGGCAGCCGGGAAGAGTCCCACCCCCCGCCCAGGGCCTCGATGAGCTGGACGCTCGCCACCATCTGCTGAGAGCGCAGGGACACGAGCGTCTGGCGGTTGCCGAGCAGGGTCGTCTGGGCCGTGATCACGTTCAGGTAGGGGTCGATGCCCAGCTTGTAGCGGTCCGTGGCGATGGCGAGGTTCCGCTCCGCCGCCCGCACCGCCGTCTCCTGCTGCTCGATCTCCCGGGAGAGGATCCGCAGGGCCGCGAGGTTGTCCTCCACCTGCTGGAAGGCGGTGAGCACGGTCTGGCGGTAGTTCGCCACCGTCTGGTCGTAGGCGGCCTGGTACTGGTCCACCGTGGCCCCGCGCTGCCCGGCGTCGAAGATGGTCTCGGCCAGGGACGCGCCCAGCGCCCACACCCGGCTCGGCCAGCTGAAGAGGGTGGCGAGGGAGCTGCTCTCCAGGCCCCCGGACGCGCTCAGGGTGAGGTTCGGGTAGTAGGCGGAGACCGCCACCCCGATCTGCGCGTTCGCCTGGGCCATGAGGCGCTCGTTCGCGGCCACGTCCGGACGCCGCTCGAGCAGCTGGGAGGGGACGCCGAAGGGGATGGGCGGGGGACGGGCCTTCAGGCCCTCGGTCGGCAGGGAGAAGGTGGAGGCGGGCTCGCCCACCAGCAGGGCGATGGCGTGCTCGTACTGGGCCCGCGCCACCCCGAGCCCGGTGGCCTGGGCCTGGGCGGTGTCGAGCTGGGTCTCGGCCTGGGCCACCGACTCCTCGGAGTCGATGCCGGTCTCGAAGAGGGCGCGGGTCAGGTCCAGGGACTCCCGGTAGGCCACCACCGTGGCGTCGAGCACCTCCTGGAGGGACTCCTGGGCGCGCAGCTGGAAGTAGTCGACGGCCAGCTCCGCCTGGGCGGTGAGGCGGGTGTTCTCGAGGTCGGCCGCGCTCGCCTGGGCCGCGGCCACGTTTCCCTTCACGGCGTTGGCGACGCGCCCGAAGAGGTCCGGCGCCCAGCTGGCCTCGAGGGGCACCGAGTAGACGGGGTAGGTGCCGCCCACGCCGCCCGTCACGTTCCCGGAGACGCGGGTCGCCGTGGCACTCGGGTTCACGGAGAGATTGGGATAGTACTGGCTGCGGGCCTCCCTCACCATGGCCCGGGCCTGCATGAAGCTCGCGAAGGCGGCGGCGATGTTCTGGTTGGAGATGCTCACCTTCTCCTCCAGGGCGTTCAGCCCCGGGTCCCCGTACACCTCCCACCAGTTGCCGTGGAGGACGTCGTCCTTCGGCGCCGCTTTCCTCCAGCCGTCCGTGTTCTTGGCGTCCTCCGGGGTGAGCTCCTTGTAGGCCTTCGGGCTCTCCGTCGCGGGCTTCTCGTACTTGGGGCCGACGACGCACCCGGCGAAAAGGAGCGCCGCCCCCCACAGCCAGGGAGGGCCGAGGGCCCGCGCCCGGTTCCCCTCCGCCTCGCTTGGCACCGTGAGATGCCGCCTCGCAACGGTCATGCCCGTCTCCCTCCGCCCGCGCCCCGAAGGCCGGGCCTGTCTCCGCCCCCCGCCATGCTACCGGGAGCGCTCCGCGGCGGCGCCGCTCCCGCGGCCCGCGGCCCGGCGGCGCTCCTTCCTCCGCTGCATGGAGAGGCGCATCCGATCGAAGGTCAGGTAGACGACCGGGGTGGTGTAGAGCGTGAGGAGCTGGCTCATGATGAGCCCGCCCACGATGGTGATGCCGAGGGGCCGGCGGAGCTCGGAGCCCGTGCCCCTCCCCAGCGCCAGCGGCAGGGCGCCGAAGAGCGCCGCCATGGTCGTCATCATGATGGGGCGGAAGCGCAACAGACAGGCCTCGGTGATGGCGTCCCGGGTGCTCTTCCCCTCCTGCCGCTCCGCCTGGAGCGCGAAGTCGATCATCATGATGGCGTTCTTCTTCACGATGCCGACGAGCAGCACGATGCCGATGATGGAGATGACGTTCAGGTCCTCCTTGAAGAGGAGGAGGGCGAGCATCGCGCCCACGCTGGCCGGCGGCAGGCTGGAGATGATGGTGAGCGGGTGCACCAGGCTCTCGTAGAGGATGCCCAGGACGATGTAGACGGCGAGGAGCGCGGTGAGCACGAGGAGCGGCTCGCTGGTGAGGGACTGCTGGTAGGCCTGGAGGGTGCCGGTGAAGAAGCTCCGGATGGTGGCCGGCGCCCCGAGCCGCCGCTGGGCCTGCTCGATGCGTTCCGTGGCCTCGGAGAGGGAGACGTTCTGCGCCAGGTTGAAGGAGGTGGTGACGGACGGGAAGAGCCCGGTGTGGTTGATGGCGAGCGGGATGGTGTTGGCCTGGGCGGTGGCGAGCGCCGAGAGCGGGATCTGGCCGCCGCCCTTGGTCTGCAGGTAGACGTTCTTCAGGCCGTCCGGGCTCTGGGTGTAGTCGGGGGCCGCCTCCAGGATGACGTAGTACTGGTTCAGCTGGGAGTAGATGATGGAGACCTCGGCCTGGCCGAAGGCGTCGTAGAGGGCGGTGTCGAGCGCCTGCGCGGTGAGCCCGAGCTTGGCGGCGGTGGGGCGGTCGTAGCTCAGCAAGACGTCGAGCCCGCCGTTCTGCTGGTCCGAGTTCACGTCCTGCAGTCCGGGAAGGCCCTTCATCTCCTTCAAGATGGCGCCGCCCCAGTGAGAGAGCTCCTGCACGTTGTCGGCCTGGAGGGTGTACTGGTACATGGCGTTCGAGAGCCGCCCGCCGATGCGGATGTCCTGAGCCGCCTGCAGGAAGGTCGCCGCCACCGGCAGGCGGTTCAGGCGGGCTCGCAAGCGGTTGATGATCTGCGGCGCGCCCACCTTTCGCTCCGAGAGGGGCTTCAGCGCGATGTAGACGAAGCCGGTGTTGGTGGCGCCGCTGCCCCCCGTGAAATCGATGACGTTGTCCACCCCCGGATCGGTCTTGATGGTGTTGGCGATCACCTTGAGGGAGTCGTCCATCACCTGGAAGGAGGCGTCCTGCGGGCCCTGCACCCCGCCGACGATGGCGCCGGTGTCCTGCTGGGGGAAGAAGCCCTTCGGCATGAGGATGACGAGCGCCACGTTCAGCACCACGGTGAGCGTCAGCACGACGAGCGTCAGCGCCGGGTGGAGGAGCACGACGCGGAGGCTGCGCTTGTACCCGGAGAGCACCCACTCGAAGGACCTCTCGCTCGCCTGGTAGAGCCATCCGTGCTTCTTCTCGCCCTCGTTCCGCAGCAGGTGGGCGCACATCATGGGCGTGGTGGTGAGGGAGACCACCATGGAAACCACGATGGCGGTGGAGAGGGTGACGGCGAACTCGCGGAAGAGGCGGCCGACGATCCCCCCCATCATGAGCAGGGGGATGAAGACGGCCACCAGCGAGACGCTGATGGAGAACACCGTGAAGCCGATCTCCTCCGCGCCCTTGAGCGCCGCGGCGAAGGGACCGAGGCCGCTCTCCCGGTGGCGGGTGATGTTCTCCATCACCACGATGGCGTCGTCCACCACGAAGCCGGTGGAGATGGTGAGCGCCATGAGGGAGAGGTTGTCGATGCTGTACCCGAAGAGGTACATCACCGCGAAGGTGCCGACGAGCGACACCGGGACGGCGATGCCGGGGATGAGGGTGGCGCGGGCGCTCCGCAGGAAGAGGAAGACCACCATGATGACGAGGGCGATGGAGATGACGAGCGTCTTCTCCACGTCCTCCACCGAGGCGCGGATGGTGGTGGTCCGGTCGATGACCACGTTGATGTCGATGCCGTGCGGGATGCTGGCCTGGACGGAGGGAAGTTCCCGGCGGATGGCATCCACCGTGTCGATGATGTTGGCGCCGGGCTGCCGGTAGATGATGACGACCACCGCCCGCTTGCCGTTCAGGTAGCCGGCGGTGCGCACGTTCTGCACCGAGTCCGTCACCTCGGCGACGTCGGAGAGCCGGACGGCGGCGCCGTTCTTGTAGCCGACCACGAGCGGCTTGTAGTCCTCGGCGCGGGAGATCTGGTCGTTGGAGACGATGTCCGCGGTGACCACCCCGTCCGAGATCTGGCCCTTCGGGAGGCGCGCGTTCTGGAGGCTGAGCAGGTTCTGCACGTTCGCGAAGGTGAGGCCGTAGCTCGCGAGCTGGGTGGGGACGACGTCCACCCGCACCGAGGGCAGGGCGCCGCCCCCCACGTTCACCTGGCCCACGCCCCGGATCTGCGAGAGCTTCTGCTGCACGATGGTGCTGGCCGCGTCGTAGAGCCGGGCCGGCCCGTACTTGTCCGAGGTGAGGCCCAAGACCAGGATGGGGGCGTCCGCCGGGTTCACCTTCCGGTAGGTGGGGTTGGCCGGGAGGTTCGTGGGCAGGTAGGTGCGCGCGCTCACGATGGCGGCCTCGACGTCGCGGGCCGCCCCGTCGATGTCCCGGTTCAGGTCGAACTGGATGGTGACCACGGTGTTGCCGAGCGAGCTCGCCGAGGTCATCTCCGCCACCCCGGCGATGTGCCCGAGCTGCCGCTCGAGGGGTGCGGCCACCGAGGAGGCCATGATCTCCGCGCTCGCCCCCGGCAGGGTGGCGCCCACCGAGATGGTCGGGAAGTCCACCTGCGGCAGCGGCGCCACCGGCAGCACCTGGAAGGCCACGGCGCCGGCGAGCGCGATGGCCACGGTGAGGAGGGTGGTCGCGACCGGCCGGCGGATGAAGGGGGCGGAGATGTTCATGCGGGCCCCGGCCTACGGCGGGCTCTCCGCGCCGGCCTCCCTCGCCTTGCGCCCGAAGCGATGGGCCAGATTGTCGAAGAAGATGTAGATGACCGGGGTCGTGTAGAGGGTGAGCACCTGGCTCAAGAGCAGCCCGCCCACCATGGAGATGCCGAGCGGCCGCCGCAGCTCCGCCCCGATGCCGGTCCCCAGGGCCAGGGGGAGGCCGGCGAGGAGCGCGGCCATGGTGGTCATCATGATGGGGCGGAAGCGGAGCAGGCAGGCCTCGTAGATGGCGTCGGTGGCGCTGAGCTTTCGCACCCTCTCCGCGTCGAGCGCGAAGTCGACCATCATGATGCCGTTCTTCTTCACGATGCCGATGAGCAGGATGATGCCGATGAGCGCCACCACGGAGAGGTCCTGGCGGAAGAGGATCAAAGCGAGGAGCGCCCCGACTCCGGCGGAAGGCAGCGTCGAGAGGATGGTGACGGGGTGCACGAAGCTCTCGTAGAGGACCCCGAGGACGATGTAGACGGCGACGAGCGCGGCCAGGATGAGGAGGGGCTCGTTCCGGAGCGAGTTCGTGAAGGAGGCGGCGGTGCCCTGGAACTGGGCCTGCACGCTCACCGGCATGTGCAGGTCCCGCTGCACCCGGTCCACCGCCTCGATGGCCTCGCCGAGCGCCGCGTCCCGCGCCAGGTTGAAGGAGATGGTGATGGCGGGGAATTGCCCCTGGTGCGTGATGGCGAGTGGCTCCGCCCTCTGCTCGAAGTGGGAGAAGGCGCTGAGCGGCACGGCGTTGCTCATGGCCGAGCTCGCCGCGCCCGCGGAGGCCGCCCCCCGGCTCGGCTGCATCGTCGCCGAGGAGAGGGCATTCGTGGGAACGGCCAGGGTGTTGGCCGAAGGGGAGTAGAGCGCGGAGGCCGTGAGCGCGTTCGAACCGGCCGCCGCCGACCCGGAGGAGGAGTACGAGTTCGAGGCCGAGAGCCCGGTGGCCGACGACGACGCGTTCGACTGGATGTAGAGGTGGCTCAGCATGTCCGGCTTCTGCTGGAAGCGCGGCTCGCTCTCCAGGATGACGTGGTACTGGTTGAGCTGCGTGTACATCGTGTTGATCTGTCGCTGGCCAAAGGCGTCGTAGAGCGTGTTGTCGATGGTGGCGGGCGCGATCCCGAGCCGCGAGGCGCTCACCCGGTCGATGGCCAGGTAGAGGGCCCTCCCGCCCGGCTGCTGGTCCGTGGCCACGTCCTCGAGCTCGGGGAGCTCCTTCAGCTTGGCCACGAAGCGGTTCGTCCACTCGTTCAGCTCGTCGATGTCGGGGTCCTCCAGGGTGTACTGGTACTGGGTGCGGCTCACCCGGTCGTCGACGGTGATGTTCTGCACCGGGTTCATGAACAGCTGGATCCCCGGCACCTCCTCCAGCTTGGGCTTGAGCCTCCGGATCACTTCCGAGGCGCTCAGGCGGCGCTCCTCGAGCGGCTTCAGGTTGATGGACATCCGGCCGCTGTTCAGCGTGGTGTTCGTCCCGTCGGGCCCGATGAAGGAGGAGAGGCTCTCCACCGCCGGGTCGGCGAGAATGACCTTGGCGAGAGCCTGCTGGCGCTCCGCCATGGCCGTGAAGCCGATCTCGGGAGGCGCCTGGGTGATCCCCTGGATGACGCCCGTGTCCTGCACCGGGAAGAAGCCCTTGGGGATGTAGACGTAGAGGACGACAGTGAGGACGAGCGTGCCCGCGGCCACGAGCAGGGTCGTCGTCTGGTAGCGCAGCACGAACTTCAGCGTCCGGCCGTAGAAGGCGATCATGGCGTCGAACGCCCGCTCGAAGGCCTGCTGCACCCGGTTCTGGCTCTGCTTCTCGGTGTGCCGGAGGATGCGCGCGCTCATCATGGGGGTGAGCGTCAGGGAGACCACGGCGGAGAACACGATGGTGACCGCCAGGGTGACCGCGAACTCGCGGAAGAGTCGCCCCACCACGTCGCCCATGAAGAGGAGCGGGATCAAGACGGCGATGAGGGAGACGGTGAGGGAGAGGATGGTGAACCCGATCTGCTCCGCCCCCTTGAGGGCCGCCGCCAGGGGCTTCTCCCCCTGCTCGATGTAGCGGGAGATGTTCTCGACCATCACGATGGCGTCGTCGACGACGAAGCCGGTGGCGATGGTGAGGGACATGAGGGAGAGGTTGTCGAGGCTGTACCCGAGGACGTACATGACCGCGAGCGTCCCGATGAGGGACAGCGGCACGGCCACGCTGGGGATGATGGTGGCGTAGAAGCTGCGCAGGAAGAGGAACATGACGAGGACCACGAGCCCGATGGTCAAGAAGAGCTCGAACTCCACGTCGTCCACCGACGCCTGGATGCTGGTGGTCAGGTCCGTGAGGGTGTGGACCTCGATGCTCTTCGGCAGGTTGCTCGTGAGGCGAGGCAAGAGCTGCTTGATGCGCCTCACCACGCTGATGGTGTTGGCGCCCGGCTGGCGCTGGACGTTCACGATCACGGCCGGCGTCTCGTTCATCCAGGCCGCCTGGTTGTTGTTCTCCACCCCGTCCACCACCTGGGCCACGTCCGTCAACATCACCGGGGAGCCGTTCCGGTAGGCGACGACCACGCTCCGGTAGTCCCCGCTGCTCAAGAGCTGGTCGTTCGCGTCGATCTGGATGTCCTGGCGAGGCCCGTCGAAGTTGCCCTTGGCGGCGTTCACGCTCGCCTGGGCGAGGGCCGTGCGCAGGTCTTCGAAGTTGATGCCGTAGGAGGCCAAGGCCTCCGGCTTCGCCTGGACCCGCACGGCCGGGATCTGCCCGCCGCTGATGCTCACGAGCCCGACCCCGCTGAGCTGCGAGATCTTCGGGGCGAAGCGGGTGTTCACGAGGTCCTCCACCTGCGAGAGCGGCATGGCGTCGGAGGTGAAGGCGAGCGTGAGCACCGGAGCGTCGGCAGGGTTCGTCTTGCTGTAGACCGGCGGGACGGGCAGGTTGGACGGCAAGTAGGTCTGCGAGGCGTTGATGGCGGCCTGGACCTCCTCCTCGGCCACGTCCAGGCTCAGGCTGAGGTTGAACTGCAGCACGATGACCGAGGTGCCCCCCGAGCTCGTGGAGGTCATCTGGCTGAGACCCTGCATCTGGCCGAACTGGCGCTCCAGCGGGGCCGTCACCGTGGTGGCCATCACGTCCGGGCTCGCCCCGGGGTAGAAGGTCACCACCTGGATGGTGGGGTAGTCGACCTGCGGCAGGGCCGAGACCGGGAGCTGGGTGTAGGCGATGATGCCCACGAGGCAGATGGCGGCCATGAGCAGCGAGGTCGCCACCGGGCGCAGGATGAATTGGCGGGACGGGCTCACGGAGCGCGGCTTCCCTGGCCCGGCGCGGCCGGCGGCTGGGGCGCACGCTGCGCCGCCTGGGTGCCCCCGGAGGGGACGGGCTGGCTGGCGATGACGACCTTGGCGTGGTCCTGCAGCCTCTCGAAGCTACTCGTGGCGACGACCTCGTCCGGCTCGAGGCCCTCGACCTCCGCCCGGCCGGCCTCCGTCACCCCCAGCTTCACGCTGCGGACGCGGACGGCACCGTCCTGGATGACGTAGACGAAGGACGCCTTGCCGTTGCGTTGGATGGCAGCCGCCGGCACCAGGGTGACTCCGCGGTGGGTGTCGACGAGCAACCGGGTGTTCACGAACTGGTTCGGGAAGAGGGCCTCGTCCCGGTTGTCGAACAGGGCTCTCCCCTTCACGGTCCCGGTGGTGGTGTCGATCTGGTTGTCGAGGGCCAGGAGCTCTCCGCTCGCGAGCTTCGTCTGCCCCGTTCGATCGAAGGCGAGCACGGCGAGCTTGGCCTTCTGGCGCAGCCGGACCTGGACGGGGCCCAGGTTGTCCTCGGCGATGGGGAAGACCACGGTGATGGGCTGTACCTGGGTGACCACCGCCAGGGTGAGCCCGGCGCTCGACTGGACCACGTTGCCGGGGTCGACGAGGCGGAGCCCCACCCGCCCGTCGATGGGCGAGGTGATGTGGCAGTAGTCCACCTGCACCTGGTCGTACTGCACGAGGCCCTGGTCGTTCTTCACCGTGCCCTGGTCCTGCAGGACGATCTTCTCCTGATCGTCCACCGTCTGCTGCGCGATGGCGTTCCGCTTCACGGCGGCGCGGTAGCGCTCGAGGTCCATCTGCGCCTGGGCGAGCACGTTCTGGTCCCGCTCCAGCGTTCCCTGCGCCTGCAGGAGGGTGGCGCGGTAGGGGCGAGAGTCGATGTCGATGAGCGGGTCGCCCCGGCGGACGAGCTGTCCCTCCTGGAAGTGCACGGCGACGATGAGGCCGTCCACCTGGCTCGTGATGGAATCGGTGTGGACCGGGGTGACCGTGCCGATGGAGTCGAGGTAGACGTCGATGTCCCCCTTCTGGGCGGTCGCGCTCGTGACCGGCACCGGCGGTGGACCCGCGCGGCGGGCCGCGGCCTCGGCTTCCTTCTGCGTGGCGTAGTGGCGCCAGGCGAGCAGCGCCCCCCCCAGGATGACGGCGCCGATGGCGATGGCCCAGCCCGGTCGCCGGCGAGGCTTCAGGGAGGGCGCGGGAGGCTTCGAGGAGGATGCGGGAGGTCCCGGAGGCACCGCCCGATCGGCCTCGACCTCGCTCGACGGAGCTTCAGCCATTCGCAAGTTCCTCCTCCTGCTGCTTCTCGGCGGGTGGTTGACCGCTTCCCAATAGTCGGCTTTCCGGGCCTCCGCCCCACCACGTGCCCTTCCCCGGCTTCCCGGGCCGGGCCCGGAGGGTGGCCCGGGAGCTGCCGGGCGGAGGCTGCGCAGGATAAACCGGCTTCGCCTTCCGTGGGACAGGGAACCGCAAAAGGGCGCGGAGGATTCACTCCCTTCCGCCAGCGGAGGTCGCCCCGGCCCGCCGCCCCTGGAGGGAGGAACTCGGCGGACCGGGGCGCCTCCTCGGGCGAGGGGCAAGGGGGGGTGCCTCGCGCCCCATACATCGCTGCCTCCGCAGGAGTCGGGGCTTCCCGTGGAGGCATTGGCCCTCCCGACCCGCGGGGGGCCCGAAGGTTAGGCGGGCCGGTGCCGCAGCCAGGCGGCCCCGACGCCCGCCGCCCGGGCGCGAGCGGTGCCGGGCCTGTCCCCCCGGGCGGCGCTAGCGGTGCTCATGCTCCTCGCGGCGCTCCTCGCGCACGGCGTGCTCGGTCTCCCCGTGCTCGGCCCTCGCCTCGGTGCGGCGCCAGTTCCGGTAGTGGCCTGCCGGGAGGTGCAGCAGGGCCGCGGGGACGCGCCGCGGCTCCACCCAAACGAAGTGGGCCTGGGGGCTGCGCGCGCGGTACCAGGCTTCTCCGCGTCGGCACCAGTACCAGCCACCGCTGAAGAAGACCTCCTCGGGGAAGCCTGCCACCACCTGCACCCCCGGTTGCACCCCCACGAGGGGCGGAGCGGCCGGCAAGCCGATTTCGATGCGCACTCCCACCTGGGCGCTGGCCGCGGTCGGCAGGAGGGAGAGGCCGAAGGCGATCGCGCAGACACGTTTCTTCATGTTCGTCTCCGGTTTCTTACGGGAGGCTCGTGCCGGAGGGCCGCCCTCCATAACCTCGAGCCACTGGTTTCTGTTCCCCGAGCAGAAACCTCCGCGTACCCGGTGGACGCAGCAGGGAAGGCCCCGATTCACCTCGGGCAGGCGGGCGCCCGACGGGACGTGGGCGGCGAGCGCCGACGGGAAGGGGGCGGGAGGCGCCCTCCCCTCTCCTCCGCGGCGCCTAGGCCTTGGCCCGTCGGAAGAGATCCACCACCGCGCCCTCCCGACCGGCCGAGCGGGCGCGGCCACGCGACCACTCCCGCAGCGCCTTGATCTCCTCCTCGTAGGTCTTGAAGAGGGGCACGAGGTCCTGGGCCACGCGCCGAAGATCGGCGTTTTCGAGCTCGCGTCCGCTCGCGAAGGCCCGGTGCAGGGCTCCGACCACCACCTGCTCGAGCTCGGCGCCGGAGAAGTCCTCGCAGGCGTCGGCGAGCGTCGCCAGGTCGAAGTCCGCTGGGTCCCGGCTCCGCTTGCGGAGGTGCACCTCGAGGATGGCGCGGCGCGCGGTCGCGTCCGGGAGGTCGACGAAGAAGAGCTCGTCGAAGCGGCCGCGGCGCAGAAGCTCCGGCGGCAGCCGCGACACGTCGTTGGCCGTGGCCACCGCGAACACCGCACCCTCCCTCTCCTGCAGCCAGGTGGAAAAGGAGCCGAGGAGCCGGGCGGCGCGGGCGTCGCTCCCCTGCCCGGGTCCGCTGCCGGCGAAGCCCTTCTCGATCTCGTCCACCCACACGGCGACCGGTGCGATCGCCTCGGCGGCCTCCAGCGCCCGGGCCAGGCTCTCCTCCGCGCCTTCCCCGGCTCCGAGCACCCGCGGCAAGTCCAGGCGCAGCAGGGGCACGCCCAGCTGCGCGGCGGCGACCTTGGCGGCGAGCGACTTCCCGCAGCCCTGCACTCCCACGAGCAAAACCCCGCGGGGAGCCGGGAGGCCGAAGCGGCTGGCCCCGGGGACGAAGGACATGGCCCGCTCCGCCATCCAGGCCTTGAAGCTCTCCAGGCCGCCCAGGTCTGCCTCCGCCTGGACGGCCTCCACGAGCTCGAGCCCCAGGTCGCGGGAGAGGATGCGCTTCTTCTCCTCCTGGATGAGCGAGGCGGCGGCGGGCCCGAGCGCCGGATCCGCTCCCAGGGCCCGGAGAAAGGCGCGGCGGGCCTGGGCCTCGGTGAACCCGCGGGCCGAGGCGAGCAGGCGGTGGCGGGCGGTCGCCTCGACCTCCCGGCCGCCGAGCGCCTCCCCGAGCAGCGCCGCGAGCTCCTCCTCTCCGGGCAGGGGCAGGCGCAGGACGGCAGTGTCGCCGGAGAGCCCCTCCGGCAGGCGCAGGCGCGGTGCCACCACCGCGAGGCACCGGCCCTCGGCGGCCAAGCGCGGCAGGGCGTCCCGGACGCGGCGGGCCACCCGCGGGTCGGCAAGGGCCTCGTGGAAGTCGAGCAAGACGGCGAGAAAGGGCGCCGGTGCCTGGAGGACGGCCTCCACCACCGCCACCGGGGACTTGGCGGACGGGGCGAGCGGATCGAGTCCCCGGGCGCTGGACCAGATGGCCACGTCCGCGTCCCGAGCGCCGGCGGCGGCGCGGCAGAGCCGCACGGCCCGCTCCTCCTCGCCGGTGACGAGGTAGAGGAGCGGCGTCCCCGCCGCCCATTGCGCGGCCATCTCCTCGGCGAAGTGGATCACCGGTGCCCCTCCGAGTCGGCGGTGCAGCGCATCGCCTCCTCGAACGAGGTCATGCCCGCGGCCACCTTGAGGACGGCGTGCTCCCGGAGGGTCCGCAGCCCGTCCTGCCGAGCCGTGCGGCCCAGGACCTCGGGGGTGGCGCCCTCGGCGACCAGGTGGCGCAGCCGGGGATTCACGGTCAGCACCTCGAAGATGCCGGTTCGCCCGAAGAACCCGGTGAAGCGACACTTTGCGCACCCCACCCCGCGGCGGCCCACGAGCTTGCCGGCGTGGTCCTCGGGGTGGCGCACCCCGAGCTCGGCCACCTGGTCGGCGGTGAGGAGCACGTCCTCGGCGCAGCTCGGGCATACCTGGCGCACGAGCCGCTGGGCCACCACCCCGGTCAGCGTGGCGGAGATGAGGAAGCCCGGGACGCCCAGGTCGCGCAGCCGGGCCACCGCCCCCACCGTGTCGCTCGTGTGCAGCGTGGTCAGGACCAGGTGACCGGTGAGCGCGGCCTGGACCGCCTGGGAGGCGGTCTCGGAGTCGCGCACCTCGCCCACCATCACCACGTCCGGGTCTTGCCGGAGCACGTGCCGGAGCGCCTCGGCGAAGCCGGTGCCGGTCTTGGGGTTCGCGGCGATCTGGTTGAAGTCCTCGTGCACCATCTCGATGGGGTCCTCGATGGTGACGATGTTGATCTCCGGGGAAGCGAGCGCCTGCAGCGCGGAGTAGAGGGTGGTGGTCTTTCCCGAACCCGTGGGCCCGGTCACGATCACCATGCCGTGGGGGCGCTCCAGCCATCCCTCGAAGAGCTCCCGCTCGTCGCTCAGGAAGCCGAGCTCGGAGAGGTCCCGCACCAGCACCTGCTGGTCCAGGATGCGCACCACGATCTTGTCCCCGAAGGCGGTGGGGATGGTCGAGACGCGCAGCTCCATCTCCGTGTCGCCGCGAGCCGTGCGGATGCGTCCGTCCTGGGGACGCCGCGCGGAGATGTCGAGACGGCTCATGATCTTGAGCCGGTTGGCGATGGCGCCGTGCACCCCCTTCGGGATTCGGTAGACGGGGTGGAGCACCCCGTCGATGCGCATGCGGATGATCGACTCCTCGCGCCGCGGCTCGACGTGGATGTCGCTCGTGCGCTGCTCGAAGGCGTAGTGGAGCAAGTACTCGACCGCGGCCACCACCGGCTCGCTGGAGGCCTCGAGCGCGTCGAGCCCCGAGAGGTTCACGAACTGCTCCAGGTTGCCGATGTCGGGGACGCCCTCGCCGATCCCGGTCCCCACCTGGGTCTGCGCCTCCCGGATCTGCTCCCGGAACCCGTAGACCTCGGCGATGGCCCGGTGGATGTCGGCCGGCGCGGAGAGCACCGCGTCGATGGACATCCCGGTGAGCGCGTGGAGGTTGTCGAAGAGTTCGCGGTCGAAGGGGTTGGCAGCGGCTACCACCAGGGACCCGTTCCGCCGCTCGAGGGGCAGCACGGCGTGCTTGCGCGCGAAGGGCCGCGACAGGGTCCGGGTGATGAGGTGCGCGTCCAGCTTGAGGGGGTCGATCTTTCGGTAGGAGAGCCCGAGGGTCTCCGCCACGGCCTGGGTGGCCTTGTCCTCGTCGACGACCTCCGCCTCCCGCCGCGCGTCGGCGAACTGGAAGGAGGCGAGGAGCTCGATGGGGGAGAGGTCGGCCCGCCGGAGCGCCCGCCCCCCCTTCCCGGCCATCTCTCGCAGGAGCTTGGCGCGCTGCACGTTCTCCCGAGCGAAGGCGGTGCGCCGGTCGTCGTCGCTCAGGATTCCCTGGCGGCGGAGGGCCTCGGCCACGAACTCGAGGTTGAAATCGCTCGCGCGATGGCTCGGCATGGGGCAAGCCGATCCTATCCCGGGAGCCGGGACACAGCGAGCACCCGCGCCAGCCGATGTGGTCAGGACACCTTCATCCGCGCGACCGCGCGGAGCCTAGAACCTTCACCCGACCGGGCCACATCCCGGAGACCCCTGGCTCCCTCCCCCCCCTTGGGCGGACCGCGCCGCCGGCCGGGACATCACCTTCTCCACCTTCCGGGCCCGGCAGAACGGACAGGCGACCGCGGCGAGGTCGTCGCTCCGTACGATGAACTCCTCGAAAACCCGGTCGCATTTCTGGCAGACGTATTCGTAGATGGGCATCTCTCTCTAAAGAGCCAGCCGGCCCGGAAAGGGTTCGACGGGCCCCGGCCCCACCCGTCTCGGAGGACCGCCCCGCGCCCCCGGCCTCGGGCTCGTTCTCGCGCCCCGCCGATTGAACATGCTATGGCTCGCTACGGCGCCGGGACGTCGTGAAGGCGCGGAGGCCAGGGGCTCGATGACCGAAGTCGGCGGCCGGGCCAAGCCCCACATCCTCATCGTCGACGACGAGCCCCGCATGGGCAAGGCGATGGGGAGGCTGCTCGCGCTGCGCTACCAGGTCTCCCTCGCCTCCTCGGCCCGCGAGGCCCTCTCCATGCTCGAGGCCGGCCAGAGCTTCGACGCCATCGTCTGCGACCTCATGATGCCGGAGATGACGGGGATGGAGATGTACGAGCGGCTGCGACCCGTCCGGCCTTCGCTGGCCGAGCGCATGATCTTCATGACCGGCGGTGCCTACACGGAGGAGGCCCATGAGTTCTTGGCCCAGTTCTCCGAGCGCCGGCTCGACAAGCCGTTTCCTCCGGAGGAACTGGACCGGGCGCTCAAGCACGTGCTCGGGAGCTAGCGTCCGGCTCCGGCTCTTCCCCGGCGCCCCTGCCCCGCCCCCCAAGGCTAGATGCCCCCGCCTCGGTCCCAACGGTCCTCGCGCGCCTCGCTCTGCGTGAGGCGGCTCCCCGGCGGCACGGCCCGGGTGACCCAGACGTTGCCTCCGATGGACGAGCCCCTGCCGATGACGATGCGCCCGAGGATGGTGGCGCCGGAGTAGATGACCACCTCGTCCTCCACCACCGGGTGCCGGTCGATCCCCTTTATGGGGTTGCCGTGCTCGTCGAGCGGGAAGCTCTTCGCTCCCAGGGTGACACCCTGGTAGATGCGCACTCCCTTGCCGATGACGCTCGTCTCCCCGACCACCACTCCGGTCCCGTGGTCGATGAAGAACCTCTCCCCGATGCGCGCGCCCGGGTGGATGTCGATGCCGGTGAGGGTGTGGGCGTACTCGGTGATGATGCGGGGGATGAGGGGGACGCCGAGGACGTGGAGCTCGTGGGCGACGCGCTGGTTGGTGACAGCGAAGATCCCCGGGTAGGCGAAGATGGCCTCGTCCCGGGTCTTCAGGGCGGGGTCGCCCTCGTAGGCGGCCTCCACGTCGGAGGCCACGAGCCTCCTGACCTCGGGGAGCCGGGCCGCGAACCTCCGCACCACGCTCTTGCCCATCTCGGCGCAGTGGTGGCAGGTCTCGAAGTCGTGCTTGTCGCAGAAGGCCACGGCGCGCCGGATCTCCTCCTCCAGCGATCGCAAGAGCCGGTCGAGCGTCGACCCCACGAAGTAGGCGAGCGTGTCCGCGCGCAGGTCCGCCTCCCCGAAATACCCGGGGAAGAACACGGAGCGGACCTCCTCCATGATCTCGATGACCCGGGTGCGCGAGGGCAGGACCATGCGCCGGTGCCCGGCGAGGATGGGGGCGGCCTCGCGGCAGAGCTCGTCCACCACGGGTGCGATGGCTACGTCGGTTGCGGGCGGCGTCATGAGCCCTCCGGGGAGAGGAGGTAGATAAGGCTTTGCCGCCGAGCGATCAAGGCCGGCGAAAGGCATGCCAGGCTCGTCGCCCTCCCGGCGAGCGCTACCCCTTCGGCCCGGAGGCGGCGTTCGCGGGCCCGACCCCCTCCGGCGACTCGCCCCCCTCCTCCCGGAGGGCAGCGTCCACCTCGGCCTCGCCGAGCGGCTCCGGGCCCGCGCCGGACCCGGGAGCGTGGAAGAAGTCGTAGACGAGGCGGGCCCGGGCCGGCCCCAGGCCGGGCACGAGGGACATCTCCTCGACCGACGCCTCGCGGATGCGCTTCAGGGAGCCGAGGCGGCGGAGGAGAGCCTTGCGCAGGCCCGCGCCGATGCCCGGGATCTCCTCCAGCACCGACTCGAGGTTCCGGGTCCGCCGCAGCTTGCGGTGGAACTCGATGGCGAAGCGGTGCGCCTCGTCCCGGAGCCGCACCAGCGCGAAGAGCTCGGCCGAGTTCTGGCGGAGCACGATGGGGTCCTTGCGGTTCGGAACGAAGACCCGCTCCGGGCTCCTCGCCGACTCCGCCAGGTAGCCGCGGTCGGCGCGCTCCGCCGCCGCCGCCAGCCCCGCGCCCGCGGAGGCCCGGCGCCCGACCACGCGCGACGTCCCCAGGGCCGCCGGGTCGAGGGTCCGGCTCTTCGCCAGGCCGACCATCTGGACGAAGGGGACGCCCGGGTTGCCGGGGGCGGGCCGGGTGGCGATGCCCAGGTCGTGGGCCGCGGCGAGCGCCGCGGCGAGCTGGCCTTTGCCGCCGTCCACCACGATGAGGTCGGGCATGGAGCCCTCGGCGAGCGCGCGCTTGAGCCTGCGGGAGAGGACCTCGTGGAGCATGGCGAAGTCGTCCTGCCCGGGCACGCCCCGCACCTTGTAACGCCGGTAGTTCGCCTTGTCGGGCTGCCCGTCCCGCACGGAGACGCCCGATCCAACCGCCAGCGAGCCCTGGAAGGTGGAGATGTCGTAGCATTCCATCCAGCGCGGCTCGCGGGCGAGGTGCAAGGCGCGCGTGAGCGCGGCCAGGGCCTCCTCGCGCCTCTCCCCTTCTTCCCGCCACCCGCGGAAGGACAGCTCGGCGTTGCGCCTCGCCACCTCCAGGAGGTCGAGCTTGGCCCCTCTCTGCGGCGCGAGGAGGCGGACCCTCCGCCCCCGCCGCTCGGAGAGCACCTCGGCGAGCGCCTCCGCGTTGGCGGGCCAGAGCGGGACGAGCACCTCCTCCGGAGGGGTCACCCTCTCGTAGTAGAGGGCGAGAAAGGAGGAGACGAGCTCGTCCCCGGGGAACTCGGTGCCGGCGACGGGCCAGGCGCGCGACTCCTGTAGCCGGCCGGCGCGCATGGAGAGGATCTGCAGGACCAGGTCCGGTCCCTCGCGGTGGAGCCCGACCACGTCCCGATCGGCCTGGTCCTCCATGAGCACGCGCTGCTTCTCCAGGCTGCGATCCACCGCCTGGATCTGGTCGCGCAGGCGGCCCGCCTCCTCGAAGCGCAGGGCGGCGGCCGCTTCCCGCATCCGGGTGCGCAGCCGCGGCAGCAGCTCGCTCTCCTTCCCCTCCAGGAAGGCCACCGCGTCCTCCACGCTCTCCCGGTACTCCTCCTCCGGCACCTCGTAGACGCAGGGCGCCGGGCAGCGGTGGATCTGATGGAGGATGCAGGGCCGCTTGCGGTGGTCGAAGACGTGGTCGCTGCAGGTCCGGAGCTGGAACCAGCGGTTCACGACCCGGAGCGTCTCCCGGATGGAGCCGGCGCTCGAGTAGGGGCCGAAGTAGAGCGCCCCGTCGTCCTTGCGCTGTCGGGCCCGCGTGACCTCCAGGCGGGGATAGGGGTGGCGCTCGTCGAGCCGGAGGACGATGAAGTCCTTGTCGTCCCGCAGCCGGACGTTGAAGCGCGGCTTGTGCTTCTTGATGAGCTCGTTCTCGAGGAGCACCGCCTCCTTCTCGGAGCGGGTGACGATCACCTCGATGTCCCCGAGCACCTCGTCGAGGAGGGGCACGAAGAGCCGGTCGTCCCCCCCCCGATCGAAATAGCTCCGGACGCGAGCCCGCAGGGACGCCGCCTTGCCCACGTACACGACCGCGCCCTCCCGGTCGCGCATGAGGTAGCAGCCGGGTTCCGCCGGAAGCTCGTCGATCTTCTTCTTCAGGGCGGCGTCCATCGAGCGACCCAACTCCTCCTCCGGGCGGGGGCCAAAAGCCGTTCCCGGTTCCCTCTAGCGCCGGCGGCGCCGCTGCGGGCGGCGCGCCGGCGCGCGGCCCAGCGCCTCGGCCACGGCCACGGCGCCGCTCCCCAGCATGCCTCGCATGCCGGCGCCCCGGCGCTCCACGCCGAGCTCCAGGTCCTTGAGCACGAGGATGCGATCTCGCAGCTGCGCGGCCCTCTCGAACTCCAGCGACTCGGAGGCGCGCCGCATCTCCGACTCCAGCTCCGCCACGATGGCCGGGATCTGCTCCTTCTGGTACTCGGCGCCTTCCGAGGCCGCGGGGAGGCCGCCGTAATCCGCCTCGTACACCGCCATGGAGAGGTCGGTGATGTTCCGCTTCACCGTCTGGGGGGTGATGCCGTTCTCCTCGTTGTAGCTGCGCTGGAGCTCCCGGCGCCGCGCGGTCTCGGCCATGGCCCGCCGCATCGAATCGGTCACGGCGTCGGCGTAGAGGATGACCCTGCCGGCGACGTTGCGGGAGGCGCGGCCGATGGTCTGGATGAGGGAGACCGCCGAGCGCAAGAATCCCTCCTTGTCCGCGTCCAGGATGGCGACGAGGGACACCTCCGGGAGGTCGAGCCCCTCCCGCAGGAGGTTGATGCCGATGAGGACGTCGAACTCCCCGCGCCGCAGGTCCCGGATGACGGCGCTGCGCTCCAGCGTCTCGATGTCGGCGTGGAGGTAGCGGCAGCGAACGCCCACGTCCGTGTAGTACTCGGTCAGGTCCTCCGCCATCCGCTTCGTCAACGTGGTGACGAGCACGCGCTCGTTCGCCTCGGCGCGCTTGCGGATCTCGGAGAGCAGGTCGTCCACCTGGGATCCCACCGGCCGCACCTCCACCTCCGGGTCCATGAGGCCGGTGGGCCGGATGATCT